>Ga0180436_10000164_pt1 | contig 70174 bp, 74 predicted proteins | sample SS_ome_2_FD_132434 | JGI IMG/M metagenome (GOLD analysis project Ga0180436, IMG submission 132434) | Hypersaline lake sediment archaeal communities from the Salton Sea, California, USA - SS_3_S_2 metaG | ecosystem: Environmental > Aquatic > Non-marine Saline and Alkaline > Hypersaline >...
ACCTATTCCCAAGTACAATACACTCAAAAGAAACTTCGTGTTCCCAAGCACGCCTATATAATCATCAAGAGTACCCAAAACAGCATTTTTAGCAACAGCGACCGATGTGAAAACAATCGCTCCCACAAGCGTCATTGTCCACGTAATTTCAATATAAGAGTATTCCTTTGAGGATTTCTTTGCAAATATGAGATATAAAGCCGCGGATATAACCATTAGCAGCATGAGGAGTCTTCCAATGTTTGTAGAGTTACCCTGTACAAATCCAAAAATATTTATAATAAAAACCCCGATAATCGAAACCACCATAAAGATTAGTCTTAAGGGTCCTATCTTCTCTTTAAAGAACAGATAGCTGAATATAATCGAGAAAATCGGTATTGCAGCGATAAACATTCCCGCCTCCGATGACGATATGCGTGCGAGTCCTGCTGTGCTCAAGGAAGACGCCAGCACAGGAGAAAAAAGACAAAGCATAATCAAATTCTTTTTGCCCTTACCCTTAAAGCTTATTCTTTGTTTTTTAATAATTACATATAAAGAAAGCGCAATCCATCCGACAATAAACCTAAAGGAAAGAAGACTATAGACCTCGTTGTTTACTGTGTTCAGTGCTGTTTTTCCCGCTAAAAATGAAAACCCGAAGAGCAATGTTGAAATCGACAGCATAACATATGCCTTCGCTTTTGAACCATTCATAAATATATATCCCTCTTGTCTTTTATAGGAACATTGAAATCATAGTGTTTTGGAGATCGAAGCCCTTTGGAGTCGAGTATATTCCTTTTTCGTCTCTTCTTATAAGACCGTTTTCCTGGAGTTTTTCGATTTGCTCAGAAAAATCCTTCTCAAAATCCATTCCGAAAAGGTTTAGATACTCTTCAAACACGATTCCAGTATTCAAGCGTAAGTGTAGCATAATATACTCATCCTGTATATCCTTTTCTGTGAGTTTGACTTCCTCATCTATCGGCATAACATCATTTTCGATATCTCGGATATATTTCTCTATGTCGGAGATATTGTTTTGTCTATAGCGTTTTCTCTTGTCGAAAAAATAGGAATGGGCCGCCACACCAAAGCCCAGATATTCCTCACCCGTCCAGTATTTTAAGTTGTGTCTGCATTCAAATCCGGGCTTTGCAAAGTTCGAGGTTTCATAATGCACATAGCCTTTATTCTCGAATGCGGTTCTTGCGGTATGATACATCTGCCTTTCCTGCTTTTCTCCGGGCATCAAAGTCGAACCGTAGTATTTCTTATAAAACTCGGTTCCTTTCTCAATCTTCAGCGCATAGCAAGAGATATGCTCCGGTTCGAGTTCGAGAACTTTTCTAACGCTGTTATCAAAATCTCTTAAATCCTGGTTCGGCAGACCGAACATCAGGTCAATATTGATGTTTTCAAACCCTGCATTTCTTGCGAGCTCGTAGCTTTCAAGAAACTCTTCGAAGGTGTGTATCCTTCCCAAAGAAACGAGCTCATCATCGTTTGCCGATTGCAGCCCGAAGCTTATACGGTTTATACCCATTTTTTTATATGCCAAAAGCTTTTCTCTGTCGACAGTGCCCGGATTCGCTTCGATGGTAATCTCAGCATCGTCTTGGACCTCGAAGCTCTTTTTGAGCGTATCCATTACGCTCTCTATATATATCGGCAAGACAGACGAAGGTGTTCCTCCTCCAAAAAAAATGCTGTCCACTGTGCCAGCATGTTCCGCATCATAGAATCTAATTTCTTTTTTCAATGCTGCTATATATGCCTTTTTGTCTCCGCCTTCCATAGAAACAAAGTCGCAGTATAGGCATTTGCTCATGCAAAACGGTATATGGATGTAGATTCCTTTCATTCTTTTCCCCTTAAAGCTGATTGTATTTCCTCTATAGTGTTTTCTTTTTCAAGCTATATTATATCCTTGTGGTAAAAAAAAAGCTATATAATAAAAATGCTGCCTTCCAAACATCAAAAGCAGCATTAAATATCATTTTTCAGCATGGGGTTAAATCGATAGAATTCACCCAACAAGTATGTTACCCATAGACAGAGCTGCCAGCACGACAAACAGTGCCTGTATAATCTTTTGAATTGTTTTTGACATAACACTCTCTTTTCCAGAAATATTACATATTTCTTTCGTCTTTTTGGGTATTATGCCATATATTAAAGATAAATGCAACACTTTTGTAATATTATTTACAATTTTGTAGTCAAACAAGGCATTATCCAATTGAATAATGCCTAAATAACAGTTTTCTCTATTAAATTATCCTGTAATTATGCCTGCTTTTCTGAATATCAGCCATCAGCATTAATCCAAGCTGTCAATCCACATCTCGGCATCGGCATCCGAAGGCATCCTCCAATCCCCTCTCGGAGAAAGAGACACGGATCCGACTTTCGGCCCGTCCGGCATACAGGAGCGTTTGAACTGTGAGCGGAAGAATCTTAGATAAAAATTCTTCAAATGCTCTTTTAACTCTTCCCTGCTGTATTCATCACCGTATACGAACTCCGAAAGTTTCAATATCTTCATCGGTGACATCTGGAATCTCAATACATAGTACATGAAAAAGTCGTTTAGGTTATATGCACCTATTTGCTTTTGTGTATCCTGCCGTTTTTCATTTGTAGCATCGGAAGGCAGAAGCTCCGGCGAAGGTGGTATCGACGTTATTTCGTTTATAATAGCTACAACGTCGTTTTCCTCCGCTTCGGCACGCCAAAGTACAATTTCTTTGATAAGAGTTTTTGCGATACCGGCGTTTACGCCGTACATCGAAATCTGATCGCCTGCGTATGTGCAAAAACCGAGTGCCAGCTCAGAAAGGTCACCCGTACCTATAACCATACCGCCTTGCTGGTTTGAAAGGTCCATCAAAATCTGCGTACGCTCTCTCGCCTGTGCATTCTCATACGTGATATCCCGCTTATCAGCAGAGTGGTTTAAATCCTCGAGATGCCCTTTTGTCGCTTTAACAATAGAGATCTCCCTAAGCTCTGCTTTCATGCTCGCAACCAATCTCCTCGCAAGCTCCTGTGTTTCGTCTGTCGATCCGAACCCTGGCATAACCACACCCAGAACAGCATTTGGCGGAAGCCCGCATTTTTTCGCCGCTTCTTTAGCAACCAATAGTGCCAAAGTCGAATCCAATCCACCGGAAACACCGATAACGAGTTTTTTAATCCTTGCGTGCTTAACACGCTTCGCAAGGGCAGTCACTTGAATGTCGAAAACCTCCTGGCATCGTCTTGCTTTCTCCTGTTTTGAGAAAGGCACAAACGGCATCTTGGTCATCTCACGATATTTCGGCAAAATCTCATCATCCTTTAAGCTGAATCCAACTTTTCGGTATTCTTTTCTTTCTCCCTCGTCATCAAATGTATTTCTTAGGATTCTATCGTGAACCAGTCTTTCTATATCATATTCCGTAATAGCGTATTCATTTTCGAATGAGAAGCGCTTTGTTTCTCCGAGCATCTTTCCGTTTTCCGCCAGCAGTGCATGACCTCCGAACACCGTGTCCGTGGTGGATTCGCCGCACCCCGCGGAAACATAGGTATAGCAGCATATATATCTCGCAGACTGGTGGCGCACCATCTCTTTGCGGTAATCCGCTTTACCGACAAGTTCATTGCTCGCCGAGATATTAAAGCACATAAAACTTCCCGCCATAGCTTGATATCCATGCGGAGGGAAAGGCGCCCAAAGGTCCTCGCAGACCTCAACACCGAAAGTGAATTTCTTATATTCATCACATTCGAACAATAAATCTACTCCGAAAGGGATTTCATTTCCTCGGAGTACTATATTGCTTTTCGTAATATCTCCACCGCCGGTGAACCAGCGTTCTTCGTAGTATTCCGAGTAGTTCGGCAAATATGCTTTGGGTATCATCCCTAAAACTTCGCCGGATTTTATAACTGCAGCAACATTGAACAGCTTGTCCTGATATATAACAGGCAGTCCAATTATGCTTATTATTTCGTAGTTCTTAGTTTCTTTTAAAAGCCGAAACAAGCAATCCTCCGCTCTCTTTAGGACTTCGGACTGTCTGAAAAGATCCCCCATCGTATATGAGGTTATGCAAAGCTCCGGAAAAGCTGCGATATTGACCTGCTTTTTTTCCAAGTCTGTGATCATCTCGAGTATCTTATCCGTGTTCTTTTCAAGGTTTCCCACTGTCGTAAGCGGTACGGCGGCGGCTGTTCTAATCAAACTGTATTTCATTTCTAATCCCCTATTTTCTTTTATATAGCTATTCTACCCTTCAATTTCGTGCTTGTAAACCTAGTATATCATTATTTTGACTTTTAATCCCTGTTTTGTATAACAAAGCTTTTCAAGAAAGAAAGTTTTAACAAAATAAAAATAATCGCTCTTCGCATTGAATTTATTGTGTAAATAATGTTATTATTGCTAAGTATTAAAAACAATGAACTATTCGAAAGGTAATAAACTAAATTGGGAATCATAGATAGGATTTTTGCAGGTGAAAACTCTGCAAGACTGAAAAAAATACAGAAAACCGCTGATGCTGTTCTTGCTCTTGAAAGCGAGTTTTCGGCTTTAGACGACCACGATCTCATATCCAAAACAACAGAATATAAAGAAAGATTTGAAAATGGAGAGACATTGGAAGAGCTTCTTCCCGAGGTATTTGCGCAAGTCCGCGAAGCCTCTTTCCGTGTGCTTGAAATGAAGCCATATCCTGTACAGATCGTCGGTGGCATAGTGCTGCATCAAGGTCGTATTGCCGAGATGAAAACCGGTGAAGGAAAGACTCTCGCCGCAACGATGCCCGCAGTTTTGAACGCAATTGCAGGAAAAGTGCATATCGTTACTGTGAATAACTACCTCGCAAAGCGTGACTCCGAATGGATGGGAAAAGTCTATAAGTTTTTAGGGTACAGCGTGGGACTTGTCACAAGAGACGTAGACAGAGCGGAAAAACGCTCGATGTATGAAAAGGATATCATATACGGTACAAATAATGAATTCGGATTCGATTATTTAAGAGACAATATGGTAGTCTCAAAGTCGCAGCTTTCACAAACAAATCTGGATTTCGCTATAATTGACGAAGTTGACAGTATCTTAATCGACGAAGCGAGAACACCGCTTATAATCTCCGGACCCGGAGAGAAGAGCACGCAGATGTATGAATTCGCTGACCGATTTGTCGTGACGCTGAAAAAAGGTGAAATACTAACTGACGAGCTTGGAGAAGAGACAAAGACAGGTGATTTCCTTGTCGACGAGAAGGACAAAACTGTGACTTTGACCGAATCTGGTGTAACCAAAGCGGAAAATTTCTTTAAAGTTGAGAACTTGAGTGATGCTGAGCACACAGAGCTTAACCATCATATAAAACAAGCGCTAAAAGCTCGAAACATGATGAAGCGGGATATCGATTACGTTGTCCAAAACGGAGAAGTCGTTATCATAGATGAGTTCACCGGAAGGCTGATGACAGGAAGAAGATATTCGGACGGTCTGCATCAGGCGATCGAATCCAAAGAGGGCGTTAAGGTCGCAAGAGAATCCAAAACGCTCGCAACTATAACGTTCCAAAATTATTTTAAGATGTACCAAAAGCTTTCCGGAATGACCGGAACGGCAAAAACCGAGGAACGGGAATTTCAAGGCATATACGGTTTGGACGTTGTGGAAATCCCGACAAATGAACCTGTTATCAGAATCGACAGTCATGATGTCGTCTTTGGAACAAAAGAAGGAAAGTTCCGTGCTGTAATCGAGGAAGTTTCAAGAGCACACAAAACAGGTCAGCCTGTTCTTGTGGGTACAATCTCCGTTGAGACGAGTGAATACCTTTCAAAGCTTCTCTCGGGACGAGGGATTAAGCACGAAGTCTTGAATGCTAAGTTCCACGAGAAAGAAGCGGATATTGTAGCTCAGGCAGGAAAATTCGGCTCGGTTACAATAGCTACAAACATGGCCGGTCGTGGTACGGATATCGTACTTGGTGGAAACCCGGACTATCTCGCGAGAAGAAAGCTCAAATCAGAAGGCATGAGCGAAGAAATGATCGAAAACGCGACAGGACATGCCGAGACCGAAGACAAAGAAATTTTGGATGCAAGGAAAAAGTATAATACCCTTGTTTCAGAGATAAAGAAAGAAACGGATAAAGAACACGAGAAAGTGATCTCAAACGGCGGCTTGTATATTATAGGTACAGAACGTCACGAGAGTCGAAGGATAGACAACCAGCTGCGTGGTCGTGCCGGAAGGCAGGGAGACCCCGGCGCTTCTAAATTCTTTCTCTCTTTAGGTGACGATTTAATGCGCCTGTTCGGCGGCGAAAGAGCCCAGATGCTTGTTCAAGGTCTAAACCCTGCAGATGATGTTCCAATCCAAATCGGGCTTATATCGAAACAGATTGAGAATGCTCAGAAGAAGATTGAAGCAAGAAACTTCAATATCCGTAAAAACGTATTGGAATATGATGATGTTATCAACAAACAGCGTCAGATAATATATGAGCAAAGAAAGAGCGTTCTCGAAGGCGAGGATATCAAGCATAATATCATGGATATGCTCGAAACGGTTATCGAGGAAAGCATACCGTTGTATTGTCCTCCGGGAACTTATCCCGAGGAGTGGGATATCGATGGCTTAGAAAGACATTTCGAGTCAGTATTTCTTTTGCCCGGACATAAAGTAATCGATAGAAAAACAATCGAAGATCTTACATCGAACAAACTACATGACAAATTTATAAATCTGGCAAATAAACTATATGAGAGCAAAGAAAAACTTGTGGAGGAATCCGGAGAAAATATGCGCGCTATCGAACGATATGTCCTCTTACGGGTTGTCGACAACAAATGGATGGATCACATCGATATGATGGATCAGCTGAAAGAAGGTATACGTTTGCGTGCATACGGCCAGCGTGATCCGATTATCGAATACCGCAAAGAGGGCTTCGATATGTTCGAAGAGATGATTGCGAGTATCCAAGCGGAAACTCTCAAGTTCCTTTTCTTCGGCAGATTCGAAACCAGACCGGTACAGCAGCAGCCTCAAGGTCAGGCGAATTATGGCGGAGGCGGAAGCAAAAAACCAGTAAAGGTCGGGGAAAAGGTCGGAAGAAACTCTCCCTGTCCTTGCGGAAGCGGAAAGAAATATAAAAATTGCCACGGCAAAGACGAATAGGCGGAAAAAGATATTGTTACAACTTGAGGAATATACCAAGAGGTTAAATGAAATCAGAAAAGTAGTTGATGAGGCTAAAGATGCACTCAATTTAAGCGAACTAAAAAAAGAACTCGATACTTTTAAGGCCGAGATGGAAACTCCCGGATTCTGGGAAAACATATCTCACGCCAACAAGGTCAATAAAAAAGTAAAGCCTCTTGAGGATAAAATCAAATCCATGGCAGACCTGAATGCTAAGGCGGACGATGTGCAGGTTCTTATCGAACTCGCTTTGGAGGAAAAGGACGAAAGTTTAGCAGACGAGATTTTGGCTGAACTTACTGCACTCGAAAAGGATGCTGTAGAAACCAAACTCAAAGCTCTGCTCAAAGGCGAATACGATGCAAACAACGCAATTCTCTCTCTGCATGCAGGTGCCGGCGGAACGGAAGCACAGGACTGGGTTGCAATGCTCAACAGAATGTATACGCGATATTGTGAGCGAAAGGGCTATAAGGTGAAAGTACTCGACTTTCTTGACGGCGAAGAGGCGGGAATAAAGAGCATAACTTTTCTCGTTGAAGGTTTGAACGCATATGGTTACTTGAAAGCCGAAAAGGGCGTACACAGATTGGTGCGCATATCCCCTTTCGATTCATCTTCCAGAAGACACACTTCCTTCGCTTCATTGGATGTTATGCCGGAAATACTCGATGACGACGAGGATATCGTAATCCCTGCGGATGAAATCAAAGTGGACACTTACCGCGCTTCCGGTGCAGGCGGTCAGCATGTAAATAAAACCGATTCTGCAGTAAGGCTTACTCATATTCCGACAGGGCTAGTCGCAGCATGCCAGAACGAACGCAGTCAAATACAGAACAAAGAAACCGCAATGAAGATGCTGAAAGCGAAGCTGGCTGAGAAAAGAGAGCAGGAGAAGATGGCGGAACTCAACGAACTCAAAGGTGATATGAAGAAAATCGAGTGGGGCAGTCAGATTCGTTCTTATGTTTTCCAGCCATACACTATGGCTAAAGATCACAGAACAAATGCAGAGAATGGCAATATCAACGCCGTTATGGACGGTGATATCGATAGTTTTATCAATGCTTATCTCGCTATGAGCTAAATTGAAATTATATTTGATTATATAAAGCTGTTTAGAAACAAATGACAGCTTTTTTGTTTGCGTTTTTTCGGTAAAAATATTAAAAATATCGTTTATTTTAGGGTGTAGAAATCCATTTTTGAGAAACACTTGTTCTGTTGTTATCCATAAAGTTATCCACAGAAAGGGTGCTTTTTGTCCACATAATGTTAGTTAAGTGGTATTTACAACCTATTTATTGATATTTTTCGACAATTTACACGTGTTTTTACACAGATTTTATCCACAGCCATATTTTTTGGCCTGTTGATAAAATTTTAACAAACAACCGAAAATTTTATCGTCTATTTTAGGACAAAATTTTCTTTATATGATATACTTATTTTGTCAAGGAGGTAGAGTTTGGTTTTTAGGAAAGTGATCAAGTATATCCTATTGATTATCGTTTTTTCGTTAATCTACATCGTTCTTCGGGAGAGAATTGACTTGACCCTTTTTCTTGCAGGCTGTGTTCTTGCGCTTCTTGCGCTTCTAATATCAGACAGATTTCTTTTGGATAAAAAATATGTGGATATTTTCAAGGTGAAGATACCCCGTTTTGTGGGTTATATCTTCTTTTTGCTATACAGAATTTTCGTTTCCGGCGCCAGAGCCGCAGTGCTGACGGTGTCCGGCAAGGCAAAGCACGAGTTTTTCACATATCGGAGCGAGTTGGATGATGATTTTAAGCTCAATCTTTTGGCAAACTCGATTACCTTAACACCTGGTACAGTCACTGTAAACAGAGAAGGCAGCGATCTTCTCGTGATGCAGCTTTGTAAAGCTGCAAAAAAGTACGATATCACAGATATCAAGAAATTTGAGAAACTGCTGATAAAGCTTTAAATATTGTTATTTGGAGAAAACTCTATGGAATATTTTTTATCGATCCTCGGGATTTTAGGTCTTCTTGCTATAGTGCGTATGATGCTGGGTCCTACCGTATGGGACAGGCTTTTGACTTTTAATCAGCTATCAACGAAAGTCGTGGTGGGCATGGTGTTCTACAGTCTTATCACAAATCAGACTTTTCTTTTGGATATCGCAATCGTATACACGCTGTTCTCATTTATGTCCAGCGTTTTCATAGCAAAATTCGTAAGCGACAGAGGAGCAATATAAGGGGATTAAAATGGTAAGAGAGATTTTTACTTATGTACTCATTGGGCTTGGCTTACTCGCTTCGGCGTTTGGAATCTTGGGACTATTCCGTTTCAAGGTGTTCTATATGCGCATACTGGTGAGTGCAAACATCGATACTGTTGGTATGCTTTTGATGCTTTCCGGAGCTATGCTCGCTTCGCCGAGTATTGCCTTTGCACTTAAGATACTCCTGATAATCGTACTCTCCATGATAACAACTCCTCTTTCGAGCCATGCAACTGCAAGATCCGCCTATACGAGCGGATATAGGATTAAACAATGAAGATGATAGGATATGTTGAAATAATGCTTCTCGTGGCATTAATCGCACTTGCGATTGCAACTGTTGAAGCAAAGAAGCTCCGAAGGGCCGTAATATATGTCGGTGCCTTTTCGCTGCTGTCTTCTTTTGTTTATCTTCTATATAACGCACCGGATGTGGCTATTGCAGAAGCTTTTATCGGTTGTACAATTTCTGTTATCCTCTACTTAACAGCTCTAAAGAAATATAGGATTATCACGATTTACTACGTACACACCGATAGTGAAATTCCGCCGGAAGCAGAGGAATATTGTTCCGGACTTATATTCGACCTTGAGAGTTTCCTTTCGGATCATGACTTTGAGCCGCAGCTCGTAAAGACGAGTCTCTATGACACGACTTTGCACGAAAATGAGGATTTTGATCTATTGGTGGTGAACTCCGGAGATGCTGTGAGCATATACTCCGGAAAAAACAACTACCACACTCCGCTTATCGGCGAATATTTATATGAGTATCCTAAAAATAAGGATTTGAAAGTGTATTTTGTATCTCTCAAGGAGGAGACTGACTATGAAGGATAAGAAAAACTCCGTTTCGAATCCGCCGGTTCGAAGGCGTATAATGATGGCTGTTTGTATTCTTATGTGTGTCGCAACCATCGCAGCTTTTATCCTGTTGGGAGACAGCGGATATGAAGAAAAGGATTCAGCGAAGGCTTATGTTCTTGAAAATCATGCAGGCGAGACAGGTGCCGACAATGCTGTGACAGCAATATATTTAAACTATAGATTGTGGGATACAATTTTCGAAGCGATGCTTCTGCTTCTCTCCGCTATGGCGGTGATATCTTTTTCCTGGAGTATAGATCATGAAGAATAATTCAATTATAATATCTCAGACAGCAAGGCTGCTTATACCGTTTATAGTTATTTTCGGTCTCTATATCGTTATCGGGGGCGCAGACAGTGTCGGCGGAGGCTTCCAGGGCGGTGCCGTTTTGAGCGCTGTTTTCATGATAAGATATCTCATCAATCCGGAAAGGTATATTCGCTCAAAAGTTCTTCAGCATGCAGAGAAAATCCTTATGGTAGGCATAATCTTGTTGGCAATATACTTTCTCGGCACATCGATGAATATGGGTGAAAAGCTGGGAGACATTTGGATGATATTTTTGAATCTGATAATAGCTTTTAAGGTTTGCTGCGGGTTGAGTATTATATTTTTCAGATACGTATTTTATGAGGGAAGGTAATATATGGGTAGTTTATTTGGTTTTACTTTCGGCGAGATTGCCGCAATAATCATATTTTTCGTCGGTGTTTACGGTGTCGTTGCTCGTCGTAATATCGTGAAAAGCGTAATCTCCTTCGGTGTTATGGAGATGGGAGTTATCCTTTTCTTTCTTTCGAGTGGAGAAGGCAGCTTAAAAGCACCTATTCTCTCTGATACAAGCGAAATAGCCGGTATAGCAGACCCGATCCCGCAGGCACTTATGATTACAGCTATTGTAATCGGCGTCGGGGTGACTGCTGTTGCTCTAACTATGTTTATCAATCTCTATCATAAATTCGGTACTACAAACTGGGAAAAAGCAAGGGAGGCAAGAGACAAGAAATGAGCTATATACTATACCTTCTGATTTTGCTCCCGATACTTTTCGGAATAATAATATTTTTAGCACCAAAGAAATTAAAAGTCGCTCTCGGGTTGTTCGGTCAGGTGGTCCACTTTGGATTGAGCATCTATCTGTTCTTGCTTTGCAGACAGGGTGAAGCGGTGACAATATCCTTAGGCGGCTGGAATCCGCCGGTCGGGATTATGCTTATCGGAGATGAGATAAGCTGTGTATTGATTATTCTTACTTCTCTGCTTTTCTTAAGCTTTATTATATATAACGCCCACAGGCATTACGTAGACCGCTTGTTCTTCATGCTATTTATGACTTTACAGGGACTGCTCACAGGTATCTTCCTTGTAGATGATCTTTTCTCGATATTCGTTCTAATCGAAGTTTCGACTATGCTTGTATCGCTCCTAATAATGTTCAAAAGAGACAGCCGTTCTATGTATGATGGTCTTATCTATCTGCTGATAAATACTTTCTCGATGACCTTCTTCCTTTTCGGACTTGCTCTTTTATATAGACAGCTGGGAACATTCAGCATCACTTATATCACGCAGATAATCGGCGATATAGAAAATGTCCGTCCTCTATACCTTCCGTATGCTATGATTATGACTTCAGCCTGTCTTAAAGCGGCTATTATGCCTCTTTTCTCCTGGCTTCCAAAAGCTCACGGAACGCCGAGTGCGCCTTCTGTCGTGTCTGCCGTTCTTTCCGGACTATACGTAAAAGGCGGAATATATCTCTTTATACGCCTATCCTCGGCTTTCAGTATTATCGATAGTTCAACCTTTTTCTTCGTTTGCGGTGCAATAACAACCGTAGTTGGGTTTATGTTCGCTATAGCGCAAAAGGATATCAAGATGATACTCTCCTACCATACAGTTTCCCAGCTCGGGCTTATTATGCTTGCGGTAAACATGAACAGCGATCTTGCGCTATGGGGTGGAGTTTATCATATCGTGAGTCATGCAATATTCAAATCCGTGCTCTTTCTCTGTGCAGGTGTAATCGTTGAGGAGTATTCCACAAGGGATGTGTATAAGATCAGAGGTCTATTCAAACGAATGCCTCTTGTCTCAATCGCATGCATTTTCGCAATTCTCGGCATAACAGGTGCACCTTTGTTTAACGGGTCAATATCCAAATATTTGATTGTCCATGCTTCCGGAAACATCGGCATGCAGATACTGTTCTTTTTCTTAAATCTCGGAACTGTTTTGTCATTTGTTAAGTTCTTTACGATATTCAAGAAGGACAAAGAAGCGAAAAGAGTGAAAGTTCCTTTGAACAGGCAGATAGTCCTTATAGTTCTCGGGTTGCTTTGTCTTCTCGGAGGCATCTTTGGAGGCTTTGCTGTAAACTTCCTTTTTGGTGTAGATGTGCATATCGAAGCGAGCGAGTATCTCAACAAGAGCTTTGTATATCTTGCGACTCTCGCAGTAGCCTTTGTGATGTATATTTCGGGTGTTACCAAAACTAAGCCATTTTCCAGCATACGTGCATTGGATCTGGGTTTTAATGAGATTGCCCTCACTTTACCCGTATTCTTCTGCGTACTGCTTGCTTACCTTATCTTTATCTGAAATCAATTTGCTTTTGAATCACTATCCCTTTTATGCTATAATCAGACTCGATATGTAAAGGAGAGTAATGCATGGTTTTTAAGGGGTTCTCATTTGGTCTGATACTGCAAATCGCAGTCGGTCCTGTATGCGTTTTCATCATCAAAACTGCTTTGGAAAGCGGTTTTCTGGTTGCAGAATCCGCAGTGTTGGCGGTCACTCTTGTCGATACGGTTTTTGTTGCTTTGGCAATCTTGGGGATTGGGTCACTTATGAAAAGTGAAAAGACAAAACTCGTCTTGAAGATTATAGGCGGCATCGTGATTCTATATTACGGTCTCGCTGTCTTTCTTTCAGGTTTTGACATCTCAATTATCCCGAGTTTTTCTGCCAAGGGAGAAGCCATAAAATCATCAGGAGCATTCCTAACCGCTCTCATTCTCACTATTTCAAGCCCTCTTACAATAGTTTTTTGGGCAGGTGTTTTCGGGGCAAAGGTTACTGATGGAAAAAGCGGATACAAGAATGTAATTCTGTTCGGTCTCGGGGCAGTTCTTTCAACTCTCATATTCTTGAGTGCTGTTGCGATAATCTCGAGCATATTCACCCCTGTTATGACCCCGGGAATGATTAAAATCTTAAATATCGTTGCCGGAATTGTTCTTTTCGTGTTTGGTATTTTCATGCTTGCAAAAAAGAATCCAAAAATCTAAACACAAAACACTTGACATTATACATAACACGTGTTATATAATAACTGTAATATAACACGTGTTATTTTTATTGGAGGTATTTTATGTCGCCGAAAACAAAGGTGCAAAAACAAGAGATTATTGATGCTGCTTTCGATATCGCAAACGAAGAAGGTCTTCGTGAGATAACCGTAAGGAAAGTCGCAAACAAGCTAAATTGCTCTGTCGCACCGATTTACGTAAACTTTGTGAATGCCGAGGAGCTTGTCGATGCTGTAGTCGAAAAGGCTGTAGAGATAAATATGCAGATGTGTATGGAAGAATACACAGATCAGCCGTTTTTAAACATAGGCATCAGAAGTGTGATGGTTGCATATAAGTATAAGCGGCTGTATAAGGACATCATCGAATCGAGAGATTTAGACAGAAAACACAGCAAAGAAATCGATACACCTTTACTCGAGCACATGCGAAAGGACAGGAAACTCTCCGGCTTTAACGACAAAGAGCTTATGGAGATACTCTTTACGATGCAGATTTTCACAAATGGACTTTGTGTATATGCTGCTGCGGAAAGTATGCCGGAAGGTATGACAATCGAATACTTGCTTGAACTTCTCGAGCAGACCGGCGAGGATGTTATCCGCGGTGCACATAGAAGAAAAAGAAATCTATTCAAGAAAACAGATTAGGAAGTGATATATTATGAAAGTTACTATAGTTAACGGTTCACCCGACGATAAATGGTCCAAATTCGAAAATGCTCTGGACAGGACTGCAAAAAAATTATCAAAAGAACACGACATCAGTGTATTTAATGTCAAGGATATGGATATATCATTTTGCTGCGGGTGCTATTCGTGTTGGACGAAGACTCCGGGAAGATGCATTTTTAAGGACGATATGGAGAAGATTATAAGATCTGCAGTAAAATCCGACCTTCTGCTCTATACCTCCCCTGTCATTACCGGATTTATTTCCGCTGACACAAAGAAGATTATGGACAGAATCCTGCCTTGTGCTCTTCCGTTCATAAGGAATTTCAACGGTGAATGTCATCATCCGTCCCGTTACGAAAATGAGCCGGATTTAGGTGTTATATTGTATGACGACGGTAAAATCGATGAAACATCAAAAGGGCTAGTTTTCGATACAATCGACAGGCTCTCACTGAATTTTCATGCGGATAGGACTATAAAAGTCACAGCAACAGAAGAAAATCTATCGGAGGTGTTGGAAAATGAAATTAGGAATTATTAACGGATCTCCAAGAGGAAAAAAGAGCAACTCGAACACTATATCCGATTGGATAACAGAGGATATCAAAAAATATGTTGATATAAAAAAAGTATTCGCAAAGGACATCAAGAATCATAAGAAGTCGATAGAAGATATGTGCAATTGTGATTATATATTGATGGTTTTCCCTCTTTACACCGATGCAATGTCAGGATATACAAAACTGTTTTTTGAAAATATGGAAAGAGCTCGCGATTCTTTCGCCGGTAACCCCATACTTTTTATAATACACTCCGGATTCCCGGAAGCTGCCCACTCCAGACTCTTGGAGCGATATTGTAAGCACTTCTCCTCAATAGTCGGTATGGATTATAAAGGATGTATTATACTCGGCGGCAGTGAAGCTATTATGCATGCTCCGCACCAGTATTTTAAAAAGAAGATAGAGGCTCTTGGAAGTCTCGGCAGAAAGATTTTGACAGAAGAGACTTTTTCGAAAGAGGATGTAAAGCTCCCGGGACATAAAGAAACGCTGCCATTGTTAACGTCCTTTTTCCTAAAGACCTTTCCTTCATTAAACGATATCTTTTGGAACTCACAGCTTAAGAAAAACAATGCCTTCGAACAGAGATATGCAAGACCGTATGAATAGACAAAAAAGCCGATATCATTTTAATATCGGCTTTATCCGTTTTACTTATCAATCAGCTATCTTCACATCAAGCCAAATATCTCCGTAAATATTGTTATACTCGCCAAGGTCGATAAACACTTCGCATTTATCCAAAACTTCGTCGCTCGGATAGTATGATTCCAAAGATTTTATCTCCTCATCCAGCATCTCATATGCCGCTGCATTCGGCGTTGAATATCCCACCCATTCAGTGTTTTGGAGTGCAATATCCGGACGAGTGAGGAAATCTATAAACAGTTCTGCTTCCTCTTTGTTCGGGCTGTTCTTCGGAATCGCAGCCACATCAAACCAAAGATTGCTTCCCTCTTTCGGAACAGCATAGCTCGCATCCTCTGTGTTGTCCAATATATCGACAGCCTCTCCGGACCAAGTCAGTGCCAAAACAGCTTCGCCTTGAATCATCATGTTTTTCACCTCGTCTATAACGTATGCGAGTACCAAAGGTTTTTGCTCGATAAGACTTTGTTTAGCTTCTTCAAGCTCATCATCGTTCGTCGTATTGAGGGAATACCCCAGTCTTTTCAGCGCCATAGCGATGCTGTCTCTCTGACTGTCCAACACTAAAATCTGTTTGCTGTATTTCTCATCCCAAAGAATGTCCCAGCTGTCTACAGGCTCAGTTATGACTGTATGGTTATACAGTATGCCGAGCGTTCCCCAGAAATACGGGACAGAATACTCCTCATCAGCATCGTATGCAAGCCCTTTAAATCTATCGTTTATATACTGATAGTTTTCGATATTGTCCATATCGATTTTCGCAAGCATATCCTCTTTTATCATCTTTTCAAGCATATAGTCCGACGGGAATATAACATCGAAATCCCCGCTTCCGCTTTTGAGTTTGATATACAGCTCTTCATTGGTCGGATATTCACGATAGTTGACTTTAATATCATACTCATCTTCAAACTTCTCGATAATATCAGGATCCATGTAACTTCCCCAATTATAAACGTTCAACACTTTTTTGTTTCCGCTGCATCCGGTAAAAACAAACGAAACGAACAAAATAATTATCAAACCAATAATTGCAATTTTCCTACTCATAATTTAACAGCCTCCCTTTTTCTTCTTTTTCATTATTTATTTTATTAATCAATAATATCAACAGAATTATACCCACAAACATCAGCGTAGCAAGAGCATTCACATATGGCTTTATGCCTCTTCTCGCCATCGAATAAATCGATATCGACAGATTTGTGGCTCTATTTCCTGCTGTGAAGAAGCTTATTACAAAATCATCGATCGACATCGTAAACGCCAGCAGCGCTCCTGCTAGTATCCCCTGCTTGATCTGCGGCAATATTATCTTAAACAATATCGTTATCCTTTTCGCCCCAAGATCCATAGCCGCTTCAATCTGTGCAAAATCTATATGCATTAGCTTCGGCAAAACCACCACGATTACATAAGCGACATCAAAGATAATATGGGCAAGCAGCATGGTCGAAAACCCGAATCGGATTCGCAGTATAACAAAGAATATCATAAGCGAAATACCGGTTATCAAGTCCGGATTGACTATCGGCAGATAGTTTGCCGTTGTAACAGCTTTTTTGAGCTTAGAACTCGAATAATACAGCCCCACCGATACAAAAACTCCGATTATCGTTGCGATTATTGTTGCCAGAACCGCTATACTGATTGTGTAATATAGCGCTTCCTTCAGCTCAGCATTTCTAACCAGCTCTGCATACCACTTAAACGAAAATCCTTCCCAAACCCCGAGAAACTCAGACGAGTTAAACGAATATATCATCAGAACGATAATCGGCAGATATAGAAAAAGCATAACCAAACCGATTGAAATTTTCTTTACCGTCTTTACCATAAGCTCAACTCCAGTTTGTTGCGCGCAACTTTTCTGAGCACCGCCAAGAACGCAAGCAGAATAATCATCAATACAACTGCTATTGCAGAGCCGACCTGCCATTCCTGCTGTACGACTAATTTATGTTCAATCAAATTTCCGATAAGGATATACTGTCCTCCGCCGAGAAGCCTCGATATTACAAACGAGGTTATCGCCGGCAGAAACACCAAAGTCGTGCCGGAGAAAACGCCCGGAATGCTGAGCGGAAACTTCACCCTGAAAAACACATTCTTATTCGTCGCACCAAGATCCTTCGCAGCTTCCACAAGCCCGCTATCAATCCTCGTGAGCGAAAGATATATCGGCAAAATCATAAACGGCAAAAAGTTATACACCATACCCAAAATCACGCCGAAGTCATTATACATAAGCTGCACACTGCCTACGCCGATACTCTTCAAAAGCGAGTTTATCGGACCGTTGTTGCCCAAAACCACCATCCAGGAATATGTTCTTAAAAGGAAATTGCTCCACATCGGTGCAAGCAGAAGCAAAACCATGATATTTCTGTTTTTTGATTTCATCTCCGAAATAATATATGCGATAGGATAGCCGATCAAAAAGCAGATTATATTGCACTCCAAAGCCATCCAAATCGATTTTGTCATAACACCAAAATAGTTTTTACTGAAAGCCTGCTTATAATTATCAAGAGTGAAGCTCACGGAAGAAAGGTCGTAAATATCGCCGTCAATAAAACTTATCGCAAACACGATCAGCAACGGAAGAATTATAAGTATCAAAACCCAAACCCCATAGAATATAACTATTCCGTTATACTTCTTACTCATATTTCTCTTCCTCTTTTAGAACATGTATATTAAAAGGTATAACATCCAAACATACGTTCATTCCAATTTCAAAATGTGCTGTTGTTTGTACTATAAATTCTGTATTATCACATTCGACTATAAGCTCGTAGAAAACACCTTTAAAAACGACATCTTTTATAAGACCGCAGAGTCTTCCCCCATCGCCGACGATGAAGTCCTCCGGTCGTATTATTACATTTACATCCACGTTTTCTCCAAAGCCGACATCCACACATTCGAATTTCTTCCCTAAGAACTCGACCAATTCATCTTTTATAAATCTGCCTTTGATTATGTTGTTTGTACCGACGAAGTCCGCAACAAAAAGATTTTCCGGCTCATTATATATATCATCAGGATTTCCTATCTGCTTGATTACTCCGTCGTTTAAAACGATAACCTTATCCGACATCGTCAGCGCTTCCTCTTGGTCGTGTGTTACATATATAAAAGTTATTTTCGATTTCTTCTGTATCGCCTTAAGCTCTCTTTGCATCTCCTGCCGCAGCCGCCTGTCAAGGGCACTCAGCGGCTCATCCAAAAGCAAAACTCTTGGATGCATTATCAAGGCTCTTGCGATTGCAACTCTCTGCTGTTCTCCTCCGCTCAAAGCTTCAATGCTTCTTTTTTCAAAGCCTACAAGCTCTACAAGTTCTAAGGCTTCTTTGACTTTTTCCTTTATCTCACTCGGCTTGAGTTTTTTCAGCTTTAGCCCGAATGCAATATTATCAAAAACATTCATATGCGGGAAAAGACTGTATTTTTGAAAAACCGTGTTTACATCCCTGTCGTGAGGCAAAACTCCATTTATCTCTTTATCATCGAGAAAAACCTTGCCTTCGTCAGGTTCTTCGAAACCACCGATAATCCTAATAAGCGTAGTTTTTCCACATCCGCTCGGTCCCAAGATTGTCAAAAAAGAATTTTTATCCACCTCAAAACTTATGTTGTCGAGTATCGTTTTTCCGTCATACGATTTAGAAATATTTTCGATTCTAATAAGGCTTTCTGTCATCAAAATAAAATCTCTCCTTTTAAAAACTCGGCGGGCTTGAAACCCAAAGCAATTCTGCCTGACTATTACCCTTGTTCTTTAAGTAATGATCCTTAAACGGCATAAAATAGAATGACTCACTTTCTTTTATGTCATATTCCTCTTCGTTCAATACTAAAGTGATTTCTCCGCTCAAAACAAAACCGAACTCCTCACCTTCATGCGGAGTCTCAAGCTTCGTTCTTCCTCCCTTTTTTATCTTAACCAAAATCGGCTCCATCAAAAGCACCTGTGCTTTCGGAACAATCCAATTTATCTGATACCCTTCATATTCAAAAACTTTTTTGCAGACATCGCTTTCCTTGCCGATTATAACAGGTTCCATCTCAGGCTTAAAAAAACTCTCCAAAGTCTCTCCAAGCGCTTCGAGAATGCTTTCGAGCGTTGCAATCGAAGGCGAAGCAATATCTCTCTCCACTTGAGAAATAAAGCCAGTAGAAAGCTCGCATCTTATGCCGAGCTCTTCCTGCGTAAGCGCATACTTCTGGCGAAGCTGTTTGATTTTATTGCCGATTTCCATAGAAATAGCCCTTCATGAATTAAAACATCCAAAAATAACTGATAGTAATACTAAAATCAAATTTAATTATTATTAACATTAAAATGGTAACATGTCTAGAAAATCATGTCAATGATATTCTATACATTTTGCTAAAAATCAATTCCAATTTCCTAAAATCCCCCTCCATACTGGAATGATAAGTTAAAATGCTGTATAATTATTTCACCGAAACGAAAGGTGATATGGATGGAAGAAAGAAAAACGATAATCGTAACAGGCGGTACAAGAGGGATAGGGTTTGCTTTAGTCTGTTTTTTTCTTGAAAACGGATGCAATGTGGTCTACAGCGGCACATCAGCAAGCAGCATAAAAAAAGCAGCAAAAGAGCTAAAGAAATTGGGGATTCAAAAGAATAGTATCGGCGTAGTGAGTGATATCACGAAATATAAGGATTCAAAGAATTTGATCGAGAAATGCGAGCGTGAATTCGGCGGACTGGATATTTTTATTAATAATGCAGGCATTAATCAGAAAAAGGAGCTATATCCGGATCTAAAACCCAGAGACATTCAAGAGGTTATCGAAGTCAACACTCTCGGGACGATGTATGGAACTCTTGCAGCAATAAAATATTTTAACCATCATGGCGGCGGCATGGTATATGTTATGGAAGGATTCGGCTCGGACGACAGAATGGCGGACAGGTCTTTGGTATACGGAACCAGCAAACGTGCAGTCAGATATTTCGGGAGAGCCTTGGCAAAAGAAGCGAGAAACAGCAGGATAAAAATCGGAATACTTTCTCCGGGCATGGTCGCTACGGACTTCTTAAAGAAATCATTGAAGGACTCTCCGCCCAAAGAAGCGGAATCCCATAAAAAGATCTTCAATATTCTTGCTGATGAAGCGGTTGATGTTGCAGAATTCTTAGGCAGGAAAATCCTCGCGAACACAAGGAACGATGCGAGGTTCTATTGGCTCACTACAGTGAAATCTATGGGCAGGTTTATATCTGCGCCGTTCCGTAAACGCGAACTATTTTAATATTATTAATATTGTTGTGACAAAAAGCCCCGAAGGATGATCCCTCGAGGCTTTTATGCTTTACTTGTTATTAAGGTAGAACTCGAAAACCTCTTTGCCGTTTTTATACCTTCTCCATTCGGATAAATTGAACTCCAGCCATGATCTGTTTTCGAAGTACCTATCATCATATTCCTGCAGAGTCACAGATTCCGGTCCATCATATCTTCCTACGAAACGCCTGAGAATACTATCTCTCTGTTCTTCCGTCAGTTCATCATAATGCTCGATATAGAGTTCTTTTGCCTGTTTGCTGGCATCTGTACTTCTCACTATGTAATATTCATCAATCTCGCCAGTCTTCATAAGCTTATTAATATTCATCTTTGCACTCAAAGCTTCAAGATTCATAAGTGAAACGATTGCAAAGTAGGCAACTGCAGTATATATGGCGACTTTCAAGAATGGAAACTCTCGTTTGAAAATCTTCACTACCATAAGAGCAAACACGATGAGTTCAAACAATAGAATCAAATATACTAAAATGCGCTGCAGTGTAAACCCATACGCTCTCTGGTAAAGATGCATCTTATACGCTGCTGATAAAAGAAGATATACGTTGAGTGAAAGCAGGCAGGTCAGCATTATATTGATCGTCTTTCTAAGCTTTCCTGCTGATGACTTGCTTAGATGCACACAAGTTAAGATAATAGCGAGATTTATTATCGTCAAAAAGAATTGTTCCCAGTATCCATTTACAGCATATTCCGAATAAGTATAGCCGGCCGGAAGAGATCCATCTATACCTATAAATAGATATCTGAACTGTATTACGGCGAATATAGTAAACACAGCTCCGATTATTCCAAGAATGGTTATAATCGCTGTATTCATATCGATTTGTTTTTTTTCTTTCGTCAATTCCTTTTTTGAGGGTGCATCTTTCTTCACCGTTATCGTATAAATAAAACCGAAGAACAGTAGAGTAATAACAGTCGACGTAAGCACTTTAGATAATACATCTTCGATATTGCCCCAAGTGAACAGTTTTGACATGGTGTTTTCAAACATAATATCTGCATTCAGCATAAGCGGAATTATTATTATGAGCAGGATTACAGAGATCCCAACTCCAACTATGATATTCAATGCGGTCTTCTTCCCTTTTTTCCCTTCACTCGTCGGAGCAGCAAGTGCTGTAAAAAATCTGTAGAAGTGAATGAAGAATGCAAAATGTCGATAGAAAAACTTACCTACTGATGCATCCGCCTGCTTCTTTGATGCGAAAATCGTCATCAATACTATCAGCGCCGGATAAAGCCAAAATGTCCATTCGTACATTACCCAGTTCGTAAGCCTGAAAAAGAAAGACGCATATATCGTTATTGCAGTTCCCCAAAATGCAAACTTGCGAAAATCAAGATTATCATCTCTTTTCATCATATACGCAACCGCAAGCATCAGAACGAGTCCGAAAATCGATAGGTTTATCCCTATACCGTAGTCCACAAGCATAACCGAAACCATAGCTCCTATAAGTATCGATAGCAATATTGCGATTGTACCATTTTTGGATTTTTCCAAAAATCCCGTATTGATCCTATTCTTATTCTCAGTACTATTCATCTTTGTCTCTCCTGTACTCCAAAATATCCGCGGGCTGGCAATCCAGTGCATCGCACAAGGCTTCGAGCGTCGAGAAACGAATCGCTTTCGCCTTACCATTTTTTAGGATTGATAGATTTGCATTCGTAATCCCAATCTGTTCGGCGAGTTCTCCCGCTCTTCTTTTTCTCTTTGCCATGATTACATCAAGGTTAACAATAATACTCATTTTAACCCCTCCTAAATCGTAAGGTCGTTATCCATCTTATAGATAACCGCCTGATTGAATACATCCGCAAGGATAAAGCATAGTAAGGCGATCATTATAAATCCGAATGTTCCTATCATAGTCATAATTGAATTCATCATAACTATCTTAAAGATAAAACATGCAGATATTATCAAAAGATAAATTGCGATACGCCTCAAAGACTTAACGTTATCCTTTACAAATGGATCTTTATTTGCCAGTGTCTTGAATATTCTCCGCAGCTCATTTTGTGCAAGAAACGAGAGAATACCGCAAGGATACAGCATTATAAGCAAGATCTTCTTCGCATAGCATGGATTTGCTCCGATAAACTTCAGATAGTAATCCACTATCCAGGGCAAAAGACCGACGGCAACCACCGTCAAGCCCATCGTAATAATTATCAGTATTCTCATAAAATTTGATAAAGAATTTTTACCTACTAAGTTCATTTTCATCACCTCAGCTGTATTATAATGGGTATTTTATTTATTGTCAACATTTATTTATCGTTTTTCAATATATTATTATCCATTATCGCTAAATCACGGCACAAAAAAAGTCTTTCTCCTTCGAAAGACTCGAAAATCTCACGTTTTCTATTTTCTGTGTTTTAAAACATATATTCTTGAATACGAATTCTCAATATCGTCCTTAATCGGATATGCAAACATCTTTATATAATAATCCATCGCTTCGGGAGTAACTAAAAAATTCGAGGTAGTATTCCCCTCTTTTCCTGGGTTCCGTGAGCAATATGCATTATGCTGGCGCATCAACAAGTTCACCATGCTTTGACCCAAAACAAATTCAACTTCGAGTCTCGATTTCTCAATAAGCTTTTCTATTCTCTCTTCATCAAACAGATGCTTGTGGTGCGGGTTTTTTACATTCCCTTTTTCGTCCACTGACTCGAACTCAGCTGCGGGTATCGAAATCAAAATCCGTCCATCCCTCTTTAATATATCCTTAAGTTCTGTCAGAAATCTCTCAGGATATTCTATATGCTCTATTGTCTCGAAACAGGTCACCACGCAGAATTTCTTCTCCGCCATCCTTGTTGATAAACTCTCATTATCAATATCGATTCGCATATATGAGATATTGGCTTTATCAACGTGCCTTTTTCTCGCTTGTTCCAAAAGCTTCTTGTCGATATCAACTCCGACAACACTTTTCGCCGTCTCTCCGAGTTTTTCACATCCAAATCCATTCGAGCATGCGATATCCAAAACATTCTCATAATTTCGCTTATTCACAAACCATTTGGCATACTCATATCGCCCGATGTGCTCCAAAGCCACCCAAAAGTTATCCGGAGTTATGTTGTACATATCGATATATTCATTATCCAAAATCTGTTGCATAGATATCCCTTCATTAATGTCCTTAGAAAACATTATATTTTCTATACTTAGGTTACATGTTTTTTCGGAATTATAAGCTCTTTTCCCAAATCCTCATTCTACAGTTGGTTATATTTACAGACTAATTATATATCGCACATTTGTTTTTTTGCAAACAAAAAAACATATAGTTACTATGCTTTTTTCTTAAAAACATCAATATTATAAAAAGTATATAGCCAAATTATAGATTGCATGAGCTATGGCAACCGCCCAAAGCGAGTTTGTTCTTTTAAATATATAGCCGAACCATAGGCTTATAACAAAGAGCAAAACAAGCTGCATAGTGACGTTTCCTCCACTGCCTAAAAGCATTACTACATGAAGTAATGCAAACATGACAGAAGATATGATGTTTGCTACTAAAAATCCCGTATGTCTTTCCAGCTTTTGGAGGTAGAATCCTCTGAAAGGTATCTCTTCAAGCATACCTACCAGTGCCGTTCCGATTATAAGCCATACATCCCTTCTGATGTTTATACTCTCAGAGAACTTAAATCGATTTACGGCAAAGAAAATCGCCGATATAAACAACCCGATAACCAGACCTATCAATATCCCTTTTATGGCTTTTTCTCTTAGTTTGAAAAACGAAAATATATTGCTTTTATCTCTTATACCAACATATAAGAACACGGGAAGGTTTGCAAAAACGATATAGAGGATCAAAGAAAGAACAAAAGAGACGAAATTAGAAGAGAAATCAAAAAAGAGCTTGCTCAAACCCACTGCTCCAAGCAAGATGAGCATATGAGAACACGCAAACACTATTAAACTCGTTTTTTCTCCTGCCTTTGTATTACACATAAAAATTATACCTAAAGACTCAGCTAAAGCTCTGCCAGCTCATTGATATTCTTCTCGACTACCTTTATAAACTCCTTTGCGAGATCTGGATCAAATTGGGTAGATGAACATTTCCTCAGTTCTATAATGGCTTCACTATATGTTTTTTTGTCGCTGTATGCCCTCTTAAAAGTCATAGCGTCAAAGGCATCAATAACAGCAAGAACTCTGGCTAGATACGGTATTTTCTCACCTGCGAGATTTCCAGGATAGCCCGTACCATCATATCTTTCATGATGATGCATTATCAGCGGAATCGTGCTTTTTAAAGTATTAACCGGCTCAACAATTTTAACTCCGTTTATCGGATGGGCTTTTATCATCTCCCACTCATCCAAGTTAAGCGGCATTTTTTTATTCAGCACTTCCTCCGGTGTGTTTATTTTGCCTAAGTCATGCATATATGCGCCGTATATCAATGTATTCTTATCCTTCTTGCTGAGTTTGAGATGATCGGCGAAAAGCTTGGCATATATAACAACCCTTTCTACATGGCCATATGTATATCTGTCCTTCGAGTTGATTATAGTAATCAGAGTTTTCATAGATGTTATTAGATCAATATGCTCTTCTTCAATATCATCCTTCAACGTGTCGAGTGTCGAGGTATAAATTTCTACTCTATTCTTGTTAAAGAATTTTGCTCTGTAAAGGGCATCATCTGCGCTTTTTATGAGCGACATCTCACTGTTTGCCTTGTCCGGATATACAGACACACCGACCGATACCGTCAGGTTTTTATCGGGCATATTTTCTTCACCCTCAAAATGCTCTTTTTCAATCTGATCGCGAATTCTTTCTGCTACGACCGTAACCTGCTCTTCACCTACATCCGGCATTAGTATTGCAAACTCATCTCCGGCATATCTGGCGACAATATCATTCTCACCGACATTTTCCCTAAGAATTCTGCTTATATCTATAAGGACGGTATCTCCTTCTTGGTGACCGAACAAATCATTATAATACTTAAAACTATCGATATCCATAAAGATCATCGACAAGGTTCTTTTCCTCTTGCTGCTCTGAATATGCTCTCTGAGTTTTTCATAAAAATATCTGTGATTATAAAGTCCGGTAAGCTCGTCCGTGTGAGCGAGACTTTCCATTCTTTCAAAGTATTCTTTTTCCATATTAGTATAATGACCGACAAGCCAAGCGAGGATAATGAAAAGCGCCACCATTATCAAATCGCTTTCAAAGAAAGTATTGACCTCGGAATTTATTTCGCAAAGCATATCCATCCCGAGAATTATAGCCGATGAGATTGCAGCGGTTATAAGACCGGATCGCATACCAAGCTGAATTGTAGATGAAATGATTATAAATAAAAACAAAAACTTGTTCTTGCTTTCGTGCGCGCCGGAAAAGAATACTACTATGGCAAACACCAAAATAAAAAAATAGTTTTCGATGACTTGTACTGTTTTTATATTTTTTTCATTGAATCTTCTAACGACAACACTCGACCATATTATATAAATCAAGGCTAATATTGCCATCAATGAGATTGGTGCAAATATACTGCTTAAGCTGTCGTCGTCTTGCCCATATAATGATACGTATAGTCCAACGCCTGAAAAAAGCAGTGAAAATAGTTTTACAATAGAAAGGATTTCATTTAACCTTTTGAATTTTGAGGTTCTGATTTTAGTCACGGTTATGTTACCTTCTAAAAATAATTAGGACATTTATAGGGCTTATTAATGAAGCCCTATAAACCATCCCTGCATTTGCATGCACCTGAAATGCCTACTCTTCTCTGAGAGACTTCGGCTCTTCAGGTTGGTACATGAACCACCAACATGCAGATGTCGCCATAATTGCTGCAATAACAGTTGTTAACGTTGCAGCTGAAGCCATAAGAAACCTTTTCATTAAGGTCACCTCCTTCTTTTATTTAAGCTTTAATAAATCTGCTGAGAAACTTGTCCAAACCACCAAGCACAACTTCACCGAATTTGGTGAGTGTGAATACCTGCCAAAGTGTTCCTAACGATAGACAGAACACATAGTTTAGAAAGTTCTCATTTTTTGTCAATAAGTAAAGCGTGAACAGTCCTCCTCCTGTAAGCAGATAAACACTGAGCACTACTATTGACCCCCTCTTCATTCTGACCTTCTTTTTATCGGATATCGGTTTGCTCTTACTCGCAATAGGTGCTAGTTTATATATAATCACATATGCAAGTATGAACACTGCAACCGTTAATCCCAAAACCACATAAAACTGAGTTAAAAATTCAATCTTAGTTAAAACACCGAACGCTACACACACAACTGTTCCGACTACAACACATATCATCGGGCTGCTGGAGTGCACTCCTCCGGAATATTTCCGTAAAATACTCCCGGCAAACGACACAATAAGCGCCTCAACCAGAACTTTGAAAACCAGACCGAAGACAACAACCAACGCAATGGATAGTATCATCTGCAGCAGTGCAAAAGTCCCGTAAGCTATCACTTCCTGCTTGTCATTATCATATTTAAGCTCGGTCGAAACCTTCTCTGCAAATTTATTCGATATCTTCTGTAATAAAGGCATCTTTTAACTTATTCTTTCGATAGCTAACATAGTATATAATTCCAAAAATCAACGCCATTACAACCAATGATGGTATTCCCATCAATAGCTTTTCCATCGGGCTGTTGAAAAGCCCCTCCAGAAGCGCAGAATCTTTCATAATCTCCTGCATCGGGATACCCTTTATCAAGGCTATTACCAAAGCATTGAGTATTTCTGTTACAAAAGCAACTATGATCAAAATCAAGGATGCTGAAATCGCTCTCAACAACGGAATTTTATTCAGTAAATTCAATATCAAAAAGCATCCAATCAGTATAAAAATAATATGGATACCAAATTGTACCGGCAAGAAGAACCTAACCAAATATCCTACCAAGGCTAATAGAAACCCAGACAGCACAAACCTTTTCGTATGAATTTTATATTTCGATATGGCGTAACCCGCAAAAATATACAGGAAACCCTCAGGTATTCCCCTTAAAACGAGTTCTAAAAGTGACTCTCCAAAAGATATTTCCAATTTTATGCCCCCTTTGATACAAATCCTCAACCAACCTAACAGCCAGTCGATTCCCCTGCTCAGTGCAGATCATACACTGTTGCTTTCACATATAATTGATTGGATTGCATATTTTACTATCTATATATACAAAAATACGCACATTATCTCTTAATATTCAATTTGTTTACGTGAATTGTATCACATATCCAAGATTTGTACAATATTTTTTGTTAGTATAGACGAAAAATTCTTAATATAACCCCTTTTTCACCACTGATCTTATCCAATCCGCTAATATTCGACAAAATTCGTTATCCAGAACATCAGATTCACCATTGTGAAACTATTCTTCTAAACGAATATCATCACTACACACTTAAGTATAAACATAAAGAAGGGCTTTTAAACAAAAAAACTACAAATATGCACATTATTTATTAGAATTCTTCAAAATCTTTGTAGTGATATAATCACTCACGCTTATTGTAATATCATTTGATATTCATAGTTTATTTATTATATCTTTATCATGCTGCTACTTGAGCCTGTTATAGTATAAAGCGCTCTTTTCTTATTTCACACTAATTTCCAACAATACAATCCGCATAAATCAAACAATTTTCCACACAATATTACATATATCTACGATTATGTTTTTTTAAGGTTGTAGTGATATTTAAAGCAATATTGCTTGGAAAGGAAATTATAACATGAAAAAGTATTTAAAACTCATATGCTTTATAACCGCATTGGCAATGGTTTTGAGCTTTGTTTTCGCCGGAATCTCTATCGTCGAAGCAAAGGATGATTCCGATATCATTCTTGACTCGGATGACTTAGAGGATGATTCAGAATTTGACTCCCTGCGCAGAGGTGGAGGCGGTGGCAGAGGCGACAGAGATGATGACGACGACGATGATGACGACGATGATGATGACGACGATGATGACGATGACGATGACGACGATGATGACGATGACGACGATGACGACGACGATGACGACGATGACGACGACGATGACGACGACGATGATGACGATGACGATGACGACGATGACGACGATGATGACGACGATGACGACGATGACGATGTCGATGATGTCGACCCAATCACCCCGACGCTTGGCGACGGTTCAGGCGGCTTAAGTTTTTCTTGGGTATTCGCTTGTATAGCACCGCTTATATTTGGCTGCGCATACCTGTTTTCAAAAAGAGCGTCCGGAGTTTAGAGAAAAAAAGCATCATAAAAGCCGAGTCTGCAATGGCCCGGCTTTTGTTATCTCAATTGTCTATTCCAAAAACCTCCCATAAAGGTACGTTTCAAAGTCATTATACGTCCTGTATGTCGGACCGCCTATCCAAAGTACGTCGAGTTCAGGATGGCTGTTGATTGGAACATACGGTCTGAATTGCTTATCATCCAAAAATTTATAGCCGCTTGTAATCTCTTCATCAAGGTTCCAAGTTTCTCCTCCGTCCGGAGAAGCCCATTTCTCGATTTCGAAGTTCCCCGATCCGAGAGGTATCTCCCGAGAAAGATATAGCTGGTTGACATTATCATAGTTAAGCGCAATACCCGCCTCATATGCAGGCTGTGTATTTGCTTCTGCGATGGAGTATCCGGCCTCGACGATATAGCTTTTAATCCACTCAGTCCCGTTCCATTTAGCATACCAGTAGTGGTTCACATTCTTTTCATCCATAGTTGTGAAAACCGCTACAGGATTTCCTTCTTCGTCCACTCCAACATCCTTGGAATACACAAATCCCGTGTCTCCTTCGGTATCGGAATCATATATCAAGTCGAGCTTTGTCCTGTCGCTTATCGGGAGCTTCTTATAATCCACAATCTTGCTTCCGTCCGCCTTATAAAATGCCCCTTCTTTATAGTAACAAAAATTCAAGTATTTTCGCACATACGAGAATTTGTCCTTCATCCAGTCGGATCTTAAGAAATATATCGTGTCCACGTTGTTTGAATAAACCTCCGCGTACGGAGCATTCGTATCCGATTCGTACCAAAGCGGTTTTTCTCTCGTGAATCTCTCTCCATTGTCATAAGATACATTGATATCCCAAACCCTTACGCTTGGGTCTTTTTCATAAGTTCTTCTTGTGAAAAGATATATCTTGTTTTCTGCAGTAAGCTCAATCGGCTGTACATAGCTGTACCATCCTCTCGGATTCTCAATCTCCCTTACTTCGCTGAAAAGCGAGATGTCTTCGGGTTCTTTGGATATAGCGTAATAACAAGTGGTGCTGAAATGTCCCGCCCAAAAGACTATAATGCGCTTATCGCTGTTTCTTATAAGGATTGCCGGCGAGTTATGATCATCTCCTCCGCCTTCTCCTTCTTTGATAGTGAAAAGCGTATTCTTTTTAAGTTCCTTTGTTTCATGGTTATAGCTCGTAATCTGAACATCTCCCGTGTTCGTGATACTGCCTATATATGTTTTGTCTTTCTCGCCTTTATAGTGTACAGCCAACGGTCTTTGGTGCCATGACCATCCTGCTGTATCATTGTTCGAAATTCTGATCACATCGCCGTTGGACATGCTTTTCACTTCTTCTTTTGGGAAGAAGATAGATGCAATCACCAATATAATTACAACTGCTAAGATTATTTTTATGACTCTCATTTTATTCCCTCCAAGACCCCGTTATGCTCAAAATCTATTTTTCTTCACCATCTGAATATTTATCGTACTCGAGTTTTTTTACCCTATACAGCAGTTCTTCATTGATCTTCCTGTTCGCCGAAACGGCGTCCGCCAAAAGTCCAAATATTCCGGTTTGGAATCCAATAAGCATAAACATGACACCAAGCAATAATGATTGTACATGTCCGCTGCCTTCGCCGGAAAAATAGAAAACCAAATATCTTATCATCGTGCCCAGTCCCAGAAGGAAGAACACAATTCCCGATATACCGAAGACTTTTAATGGCTTGACTTGTGAATAGGTTCTTATAATCGTCGTGCCGGATTTTTGTATGTAGTTCCCCATGCTCTTGAAGAGTCTGGATTCTCTTAACTTATCATTAGTTCTTATCGGCACATTCTCTATAGCTACCTTTTGCTTTCCTGCCGAGATAATCGTTTCCAAAGTGTAGGAATAATCGCTCAACACGTTAAGCCGCATTGCCGCATCTCTGGAATACGCACGGAATCCGCTCGTAGTATCTATTACTTCACTGCCCGAAGCCTTTCGCACAACAGAGCTCCCGAACTTTTGCAATTTTTTCTTCAATGCAGAAAAATGTTCAATAGTATCCGTCTGTCTGTCGCCTACGGTTACTTCCGCCTTGTTTTCCAAAATCGGCTTAATCAAAAGCGGTATATCATGTCCGCAATATTGGTTATCCCCATCAGTGTTGACTATAATATCCGCACCAAGTCGCAAGCATGCATCAATCCCCGTCATAAACCCTTTTGCAAGCCCTTTGTTCTTCGCCTGACGTACGATATGGTGCACACCGATTTCTCTTGCTGTCTCGACCGTTCTGTCCTCGCTTCCATCGTCGATTATCAAATATTCGATTACATCAACTCCATCGACCTTTTTCGGCAGATCTGCAACAGTTACCGGAAGTGTCTCCTCTTCGTTATAACAGGGTATCTGAATTATTACTTTCATCTTTTGCTCCATCTGTTTATCGTATTTGTATTTAATTCATAAGCATTAAAAAAACAACATAACCTTCAAATGTTCCTTTATATCGTCCAATAGAAATTTTACCATTTTGTTCGCGGGAATTCAAAGTTTTTCGACATGTTTTTAAAAAATGGTTGTACTAGCTGCTTATCTGCTCTTCCTTCTTTGGTCTGTTTACCCCTTTATTGATTATAAATGCGATAACATCACCCAGTATTGTACATACTCTTAATACCACACTGATAAACAGTATATCACCCTCCAAAATCAATCCGCTGAGCAAAAAGACAAGAGCCGCTTCCTTTACGCCAATCCCTCCCGGCGAGCCGGGAGTCAAAAACCCTACAAGCCATGCAGTAATATATATTCCTGAAATAATCAATACGTTTTGAGCTATAGACTCCCATCCGACAAACACTATAAGAAGTGCAATAAAACAGAGTATATTTATGAAGAAAACCCAAGCATCTATTGCAATTATTGTGACAATATTTGTTCCCAGCCTTCTCTTGTTTATATTGTTCTTTATTTTCCTATAAGAAAATATCGCTCCAACGACAACCGCCAAAATCACAACGCCTATGATTATGAGGATATAGTCGTTATATCCTTCGTTTATAAAGTCGATAAGATATCCATATGAAAGGCTTGCAACAAAAACTGCAGCAACGATAATCTTAAGTCCCACTTCAAAGAATGTTGAAAGCAAAAGCTGTTTGTTTCCAAACCCATATTTCGTCCCAAGCATGTTTCTTCCTGCAAAGTGCATGAAGTTGCCCGGAAGGTATTTGCCCATATTCGAAGTGGTGTATACGTCTATAATCTCTTTTCTCGGTATGCTCTTTTCACTTAAGATTTCCAAGATTCTTTTATACGCTATAGAGTTCAAAAAAACAAGGCTGGAAAGGAAGAGCGCGCAGATTAAAACTGCGATGCCTACTCTATAATCAAGCAGCATTCTAAAGTCTATATCCAATGTCGCAAGTTTATAGACTATGAATCCAAGACACAGCACCGTGAAAACCTGCCCGATAATTTTTAACCACTTTTTATTCATATCTTAAAAACTCAACAATACTCTTATTAGACCCATGTATAGAAACATGAGCTTGTTGTTTTTACTGAATGTTCTGTCCATCTTCTTTTCATCCTTGGATCTCAATATATTTCTTATTATAAGCCTCGACACCAAAACATGATTCCACTTCGATTCGTCTAAAATCCTCTTTGGTCCTTTCAGACCATATTTATCTCCGATTTCGTTTCTCGCCTTTGCTGTTTTAAACTTATAAACGAGTGCCCTTTTATTCCCTCTTTCGATTCTATCGCTGCTGTATTCTCTCCCCAAAAGAACTTCTTTCTCAAGCATCTCTTTTATTATCTCATCAGCTTCTTTGGTTCTCGTAAGAACTGCAGTATGTTTGATATCCTCCTTTTTCATCTCTCTAAGCCATATATCCCCAAAAGAAAAATCAGAAGCATATCCGAAATGATCGGTGCAGACAAAACACTTTGGAGTAGAGTAGTAGAATGCATTTTTATAGACGGACCAGTAATACTTATATGAAATCTCTTTTCTTTCGCCGTTCAACATATCGATGCCTGTTTTCCCCCTCCAATGTCCCGTTCTTGAATATATCCTTTTCACTTCTTCTATATCTATATCGTTTTTCTCGAGTATCCTCTCCATCAGCCTGTCTTCCGCAACTCCCCCGCAGAAAAGACAAAGTTTATAAGCGATCTTGTTTTCGAATCCCTCTTTTTTTGAAAACGCATTCAAATTACTAAGATGACACGGCAGGCAGACTACTCCTACTCTCCCTTCAAAATCCTTTATCGATTGAAAGCTCTTTTGAAGAAAAAAGTTTGTGTATATGCTCGTCCTGCAATCCAAAATCTCCTCTTTTGTCGTTGCGATAAAACTCTTTACTCGGATTTTGCCTTTCTCTACGTACTGCTTTGATACCAGTGCACCTTCTATCCTTTTGCTTTTCAGAAGATGAATCAAAACAGAGGAGACAACGCCTCCGCTGGCGGCACCGCTGCGAATCTCTTCATCGTTTGCATAGCAAGCATATGAGCATTCGATGTCTCCGATATACTTATTCTTCTCTTCAGCAATCCCATCCATCTCATCAACAATAACTTCGATATTTTTCTTTGACGATTTTTTAACTTCGTCTATATTTGCTTCGATTTTATTCCTTATATCGTTTTTGTTTTTTAGAACTTCATCAAATCTTTCGGATAGATTCTCGAAATTAAGGCTCTTATAATCGATCGCATATTCTTCCAAGCCGAACATGTCCAGCACTTCTTTATATTTATGGCTCCACCCGACAAGCAGCACAGGCACGGATTTTTCGAGCGCACCGATCATCGCATGGAATCTCGATGCTACCAAAATTTCGCTTTTCGATATTATTCCTCTGATAAACTCCGGCGAAAACTCTTCGCTGTACCATCGAACGTTCTTTTTATTTTCGAGCATCCCATACAGAGTATCGCCTATCGGCAAATCGTTGTTTTTTAGCTTTTCTTTACCTTTTCTTGCGGCATTTGCGATTATCAAAACACCGAAACCTTTGCCATTTAGATGTTCGATAAAACGTTTCATTATGCCGTAATAATCAATCCCGACCTTTTCACAAGCCTTATACACAACCGAGCTTATCGAAAGGGTTAAAAATTTTTCATTATAAAAACTGTCTTTATCCAATAACCGCAAAAGCTGTTCGTCGCTCTTCTTATCGTCCGGCATGATAAAAGCACAATCCGCACAATCTATGATGTTTTTGAGTCCTAAGTCTTCAAGGTGTGCTTTGGTATATTTTCCTCTTGCGCATATCGTATCCACTTTGAAAAGTGCAAGTTTTGCCCAGAGCTTATTATATATTTTGTTACATGGTCCCATAGCCTGCGATGCCTTTATAATCGGTGTTCCGATAAGCAAGGGTGTTGCAGCGCATATAAAGTTATAGGTGTTCATAACAAAGCCTCTGCTGTCAACGAAGGATATACCTGCCGCATCCACAACGAGATCACAATTATTAAAGCCCCTAATTATTTTGTTTTTTAAGAGAACTCTTTTAACGGGTTTTATCCATTTAAACAATCTGAAAATAATCGCCAGCGGAAAGGCAACAAAAATAATTCTCTCCGGCTTAGTCGGCACAATATCCAAAAAGGAATATGGGTTTTGCTCTTTATCCTCTTTGGGGTATACAGAAAACAAGGAGAAATCCGTTTTCTCCCTTTTTTCACGCACGTTCTTTATAATCGAAACGAGCATAGCTGCCGCCCCTTTATTGCCCGAAAAATTTGCTGCTGTAATCCCGACTCTTAGCGCCATAATACTTACCTTTTATTTCTAATTCTCGTTAAACAAATCCCTTGTGTACACCTTGTCTTTAACATCCATAAGTTCATCTGACATTCTGTTCGTAATAATCAAGTCCGCCTTCGATTTAAACTCGTCCAAGTCCTTTATGATTTTCGATCTAAAAAACTCTTTCTCCTTCAAGACAGGCTCATAAACGATGACTTGTATGCCTTTAGCCTTTATTCGTTTCATAATCCCTTGCATCGAAGATGAGCGGATATTGTCAGAATCCGTTTTCATAGTGAGCCTGAAAAGCCCTACGACATCCGGCTGTTTTTTTATTATCATATCCGAGATATGGTCTTTTCTCGTCCTGTTTGCGTCCACGATAGCTTCGATAATATTGTTCGGTACATCCTTATAGTTCGCCATAAGCTGTTTTGTATCCTTCGGCAGGCAATACCCGCCGTACCCGAACGAAGGATTATTATAATGGTCTCCGATTCTCGGATCCAACGATACACCTTTTATTATATCCTTTGTGGAGAGGTTTCGAATCTCTGCAAAAGTATCCAGCTCATTGAAAAACGCCACTCTCATCGCAAGATATGTGTTTGCAAAGAGTTTTATTGCTTCCGCCTCCGTTGCGTTTGTATAAATGATTGGGGCGTTCTTTTCGATCGCTCCTTCGACCAAAAGAGAAGCGAACTCCTCCGCTCTCTTGGATTTTTCTCCGACTATGATTCTCGTAGGGTATAAGTTGTCGAGCAGTGCTCTTCCCTCTCTTAAGAATTCCGGAGCAAAGATAATATTGTCCGCATCAAACTCCTCACAGAGCTTCTCGGTATATCCCACCGGAACGGTCGATTTTATTATGATTGTCGCCTTTGGATTCATCTCCTTCGCATCTGAAACCACGGACTCTATCGAAGAAGTGTCAAAAAAATTCTTTTTGGGGTCATAGTTTGTTGATGTCGCTATGATGATATAATCAGCATCTTTTAAAGCTTTTTCCTTGTCAGATGTGGCTTCTAAATTCAAATCCTTCTTTAGAAGATATTCCTGCACTTCATTATCTATTATCGGTGAAATACTGTCATTCACCATATCGACTTTCTCTTTTAGGATATCGTATGCTACAACTCTATTATTCTGCGCAAGCAAAATCGCATTTGACAGACCGACATAGCCGAGTCCTACGATTGTAATATTCATATTCTCTCCTGTATAATTACCGACTTTTCTGCGTATATTCCTTCAAATTACTACGTGTTATTCTATCACATTATTTGGCTATATTAAACTCATTTTAGTGCCAGAGTCTAATCAAGTAACTTATTATGTGAGCTTCATTGAGTATGCAAAGCAAAGTCACAGCGCCAACTATATATTTATAATAAGCTCTGCCGTTTAAATAGTTATCATACATCAGGGCAACCAAATATATGAATGGGAATGCTAAAAGCAGATAGTACCTGCCATGTGTTGCTATAAGAAATCCGTTTCTGTTGAATAAGTTAAAATGGGTATACATAAACCCAAGAACAACAAATAGAATCGTGGCAATAAAGAACACCATCATAGTGTCATGTTCATTCTTAGCTTTTACTTTTCTAATAAGATGATAGAATCCATAAACCAGCCCGACAAGAGTTATTATCACATAAAGACCCAAATTATATCGTCCGAAATAGCCCCAAACGGCATCCAGTACTGCAACGACTAACAGCACGCCAGCGACTATAATATATCTCTTTTTATTGAATCCCAAATTGTTTTCTCTATGCTTTAAGAATGAGAAAACCAAAGGACCGATACCGATTATTATGCAGTAAAAATAGCGTACGTAGATATCCGTTCCTATAAAGTTCACCCATCCTACAAAGTTGCAAAGATGCTTATAAATTTCGTTTATATACCCGCTGGCAAAGAAATCAATGATACCGTAGTCAAAGCTTGTTGTGTAAATCTGATTTTTGGTTGGCAGAAGCTTATCATATATATGGATATTCCTCATAAGGAATGGTCCTGAAATCACCAATGATATACCGATACATATCAAAAGCGAGAATATAATCTCCCTCGTTTTGAACTTCTTTATCAGCAAGTATATCAGAAAAGCACCGTAAGGCAAAAGAATCAAAGCCCCTGTATATTTGGTAAGCAGAATCAGATTCGCGAATATTGTGAATAGAATCATATCGGATTTCTTCGAGAATTTTTGGAACTTTACCAAGTAGTATAAACTCATCATCGAAAGCAATATAACCAAGCTTTCGTTTGAAACAACCGAGAAATAGTATTGTATCATCGGTGAAAACACTATAATGGAAAGGAATACAGCTATGAAATAATTATTTCTCTTTAACAGCTTTAAGAGCTTATAGCAGTATATCACGAAGACCAAACCAAGCAGGACTGTAGCGATACGAATTAGATAGATAAGATATACGAGCTTATCAGTAAATATTCTGCCCAAAGCAAGCACAGGCGACATCAAAGCATAGTATGCAACAGGATGCTGTACAATCCAATTCGGACCATTAGGTACGAAGTCATCCCTGATTTCATAAACAGAGTAATCATCTATCCCTTCGAGGTAATCCTCCGCAATCTCTATTTCGGATTCATAAAAATTTGTCTCATGCAAAACAGGCAGTTTTTTCTCTGCTTGAATATAGTGAATATATGAGAAATGCCCCGACTCATCAGGCGCTTCAAAGAGTGACGGCGGTGTAATGAACACAGCATAAAGTACGCCGACAGCAACAAATATTATACAGAATATGATTATCAACCAAAGTTTTTTAAACAAGTTTCCCTTCCCCCTCATGTGCATTTTTAATGCACACGTTACAATATCACACATTATATCACAAAACAATGTATCATTTAACTATTAAGATTTCAAAAAAGCCAAGCCTTTTTACCAGCTTGGCTTGAAAACAGTTCAATGAATTGTTACTTTTTCAGCAAATCACGAATCTCTGTAAGCAGCTGCTCTTCCTTCGAAGGCTCCGGCGGAGGAGCGGGCTTTTCTTCCTCTTTTTTCTTCAGCTTGTTCATAGCTTTTACCAGCATGAAAAGCACAAATGCGATTATAATAAAGTCAATAAATGCTTGAATGAATAATCCATATCGGATTGCAAGCTCTTCTACTCCTGTGCTCGCTTGGCGTAAAACCACTCTAAGTCCCGCAACATCTACGTTTCCAAGTATCAAAGAGATGAAAGGCATAAGAATATCCGCAACAAATGATGACACGATTTTCCCGAATGCACCACCTATGATTATACCAACCGCTAAATCAAACACATTTCCTTTACTGATAAAGGTTTTAAATTCTCCAAAAAATTTCTTCATTTGTCTTAGCTCCTATTCTAGTTTAATATTTAATAAATTATACCATTTATGGGTGAGTATCCGCAATAGAAGTATATTAATACTGCCAACATAAAAAGGAGCAAGGTACTACCCTGCCCCTGTAATCTTTTCTGTAAACTCTAATAATTCGGTATTTCATGTTCTTTTATATACTCTTCTATTTTCTTATTTCCATCTATATTCAGTCTGATACCGTCATCATCGGCGTATCTCGGGTCTAGTGGAGCGGTTTCTAAGTCATTTATCTTCAAAACCCCGTTCGCAGCGAGATAATATACTTTTAACTCCTTCGCCAAATCCTGCAGCTCTCTGTTCATTTCAGCGATTTTTTCGTTGTTGTAAGGTCCATACTTCTCGTCCCTTTGAATCAGCTCTTCCTCTTGAACAGCTGTGGATGTTATAGGCAGACAGCTCATTATAACGATCTTCGTTTTTGGCGACACTTCCTGCAGCTCAACAATCATCTTTCTATAATAATGTATGAATGTCTCTACGCTCATAAACGTACCGCCGTTGTGTCCGAAGCATATTATCAATCCCTTCGGCTTTATAATCCCGACGGCCTCTCCTGCTGTCATATAAGAACCGCCAACCTTGATTACATTGTCATTCATCGCAGTTAAATGTGTCATCCCTTTGGTTGATGTCAACGCATGATCATCGGGCAGGTTCGTATGAAGACGCAAGTTTGCAATCTCAACTCCGCCAAGATAGTAAAGCGAGTTATAATAACTATCACCGGCGTTGCTCGTTCTCGATAATCTTCCATATGAGTTTGACGAACTCTCCTTCTGCGACACTTCTTTTGTTGGTTCCGGTGCCGGGGTCGGGGTTGGTGTCGGCGTTGGTGTCGGAGTCGGTGCCGGGGTCGGCTTCGGTGTCGGCTGCGCCATCAATTCCTGCTGCATCTTAATTTGCGCCGCCACTTCCTGTTCATCAACCCTTGAACCTATTAGATAGCCCGCTAAAACTGCAACACCTATAAGAAAGACAACAACTACCGGAATTATAATTGCGTAAAGCATCTTTTTGCTTATAAAAACACTGTCGCTTGGTTTGCTTTTAGCGTTTACTCTGTACTTAGTATTCTTGTTTACCATGAAACCTCCAATTTTCTAATGCAGCACCTGGTGAGTTTTTATATAGTTATACACAACTCTATAACCCTCTCTATTCAAGTCATAGCCGTTATCCGCAGCATACTCAACTTTAAGAGCTCCATCATCTCCTCGCAAAACTCCGTTTACGTCAAGATAATAGCACTCATTGTTTCTGGCATACTTTTCGAGTCCGCGATTGATATCCTTTATCCTATCGTTGGATTGTTTATAATGATCATCCTCATCTTCATATTCCTGTGTTATCGGGAAAACAGACATTATAACAATCTTTACAGATGAAGGTGCATTGGTCTTTATAACATCAATGAGTTTTTCATATTCATCTATGAATTTATCAGCTTCCCAACTCCTCGATCCGCTGTTCTCGCCGCAAAAAGCAAACATCAGGATATCCGGTCTTGTATATGCAATCGAATCAGGCAGATAGTACATCTCCCCATCGACTTCAACCTCAATTTGATCCAGAAAAGCACCATGATTGGAGGGAGCATATAACACCTTTTCATCCACTATGGAACTATAATAGAAGTTCAGCTTATTAGCAGCCGTACCGCCAACAAATGTTATCCTTCCCATATAGTTTGCACCACCGTCATTAGTGCCGCCAAGTCTTCCGAAATAGTTTTTCTCTTCTTTTTCAACTGCCGGCGCAGGTGTTGGTGTCGGGGTCGGGGTTGGTGTCGGCGTTGGCGTCGGGGTTGGTGTCGCTACCGGTGCAATAGTGGGGATAGGTGTAGGTGCAGGTGTTGTGTTCGCAATGATCTCAACCACTTTCCTGTCGGCCGCTCTTTTCCCGATCGTTAAGCCAAGCATAACAAATCCCGATAGAAGCAATACAGCACATATCGGTATAACAATAAAAAATATTGCCTTTTTGCTTATATAGAAACCATTATGACCGCCAGCAGCTCTGCTATCCAATTTTGCCTTTGGTCTGTTTCCTTTTGGTTTACTTGATTTTAATCTATCCAAACCCGTTTCCTCATTTTTATCCTTTATTTTATCAGTGTGTATAATAATATTATTACATATTGCAGTTTTTTCAAACGTTTTTTTATAAAATTATTTAGTTTTTTATATCATCCATATTACTAAGATACTGTACATCATCCACATTGCGGCTGTCTTCCTCTATCACAATGATTTCCGTTGGGTAATCGAATTCTTCCAATTTGCTCATATTGACATCAATGATGTATTTCGATATCAGAGTAATAAATCCTTCATCCAGCGTTTCCAGTATCAGTTTTCTTTTGTATACTATATCCAAGTAAGGTTCAACCTTTTGAATATATTCTTCTCTTTCCTTCTTTTTCCGGTTTGCTACAATCTCTATGGCTGACGTTTCAATCAGTTCAAAGGTCGTATCCCCAACGATACCGTCAGCTTCAATCCCTGCCTTTTCTTGAAAATCTTTGACAGCCTCGTCCGTTTTTTCACCGAAATACCCATCCGCTTCAACCTCTTCATAGCCGCAAGCAATCAGAAGTTCTTGAATCTTTATGACTTCGTCAGAGGGTGCTGTTCCAAGTCTCGGCGTCTCATACTCATAAGTGTACATAGGCGGCTCAATCCTTCCGCCGACAGCAAACTTCCCATCCGGGTCTCTAAGGTAGAAAAAATGTGATCCGATTTTCCCCCAAAACGGGCGAATATCGTCCTTTCTCCCGCTCCAAGTCGCATATCCGTTTATCGGAGGCGGTGAGGTTTTAAAATAGTAACAGTTTTTAGGTACAACCCAAACTCCATCATCCAACACCTTCCGTGCAGCTTCATAACACTCCGCGTTCGGAACGGTATTCGGACTATAGGCAAATTGATTCGGTGTAGTTAATATATATTGAATACTGCTGTTGTAACCAAAAACTCTGTTCATAATTACATTTGCAACAGCAATTTTACCTTCCATCGATTCTCTGCCGGCTTCTGCTTTAATCGTTTTCGCAAGCATCTCAAACTCCGCATTGGAATAATCGTATTTTTTTGCATAAGCAGTCGTGAAAAACAGGTTTGATAGTATAAATATCACCAGAACGGATAATATCTTCGTCGCTTTAATACCTCATACCTCCCTTACAAACTTCTCGATACATTATACACTAGTTATTACCAAAAAAAAGCCTTTTTGCTCGAATTCATGAAATTTTTAAATTTTACGTATATTTTATAAAGCAGAAAAACAGGGATATTAATCGAGTATTTATCAATGTGATAAAACAAGACCAAAAAACAGCGATTATATGTTTTTAAGTCAAAAAGGGGAAGATCCTAAAATCTTCCCTTTTGCTTTCGTTTAAACTCGTGGTCGTCTATAGCGTTTAACATCCGCTGTAACTGCGCCCATATCTGCCGCACGAACCACAGAAGCCTTTTCTATAGCTGCCGCATGAGCCACCATAACTGCCGCATGAACCGCCATAACTACAACGCCCGTAGCCGCCGCATGAACCGCCATAACCATAGTAGCCGCCATAATAGCCGCCATAACCGCCGCACGAACCGCCATAAGATCCGCCGCAGCTTCTTCCATATCCGCCATAACCATATTTTTTTGAATTTCTGCAGGACATCTCTTTTCCTCCAATCAATCTTTTGTTAAATTACTCAATTACAGTTTAGTAATTAAGTAAATTCAAGATTTGAGTCGGAAAAAAGAACCGATATTGTGTAAAGCATAAAGCTCTACTCTATTTTATGCATAACCGAAGCAAATTGTGATAAATCAAGGAGATTAAAAAGGCTTGCGGAAAATCAGCATTGCGTTATAAGAAGGGTTTCGTACCCTGTCACTTTATCTCCTGCTCCAGACTATCGAATTCCTCAGTATTAAAGAACTCACCCAAAGTGATATCCAGTCCATCGCATAGCTTTTTGATGGTATCAATTCTCGGGCTTTTGCTCTCGCCGTTTAATATGCTCTTAACAGTAGCCTGCGACACACCAGCTAGATAACTGAGTCCGTTAGGAGTTAATTGCTTATCCCTATACAATTCCATTATTCTTTTAACAACCACATCATGCAATTCCATATGATCTCTCCTTAGTGATATATCACTTATAAGGATATAGATGTTATTTTTATAAAGTTAGTGAAATATCACTATAAGTGTGGTATAATTAGTGATATTTCACTATATGGAGCAAAGACTTGCATATAAAAATTGCATGCTTTACCGGACATCGATATCAGTCATTCCGCTTTGGGGATAACGAAAAACATCGAGAGTGTGTTCGCTTAAAGAAGGCTTTAAGAAAAGAAATCATAAATCTGGTTAAGAAACGGAGTATTAAGCACTTTATCTCCGGTATGGCTTTGGGTGTGGATATATGGTGCGCAGAGATCATCTTAAGGCTGAAAAAGCGATATAGGGATATCACTTTGGAATGTGCTCTGCCCTGCGCGGCTCAAAGCCGATATTGGAGCGAAGAACAGCGACAAAGATATTACGATATTCTCGCCTATGCTGACAGAGTCTCCAAGATATCCGAGCGATATCATCGAGGATGTATGATGGAGCGGAATAGATATATGGTGGACAAAAGTGAAATCGTACTGGCCGTTTGGAACGGGAAACCGCATGGAGGGACATATAACACACTGCGCTATGCCGTAAAAAAACGGAAGAGAATTATAATATTAAATCCGCTCGGGAGAAGAGAAAAAACGCCGCCAAATGCCTGATAATACGGGAGATATTATCATTATAAAACGCACACTTTTTGATGGTGTGCGTTTTTGTTTAAAACATTGATATTAAACTATTTAGATGTTAGTATATTCAAACGAAGATTTATAATAAGATTTATTTATAGGAGGTTTTATATGAGAACAGCAAGTATGGTTTTAGGTATAGTAGGCGGTTGTATTGCACTGATCTTTGTGCTTATTGCAGTTTTCGGTGCTGTGATGTTCACTACAGTTATACCGGAAATAGAGAATTCTGAACTTTTCAGCGAAAACATCGATGACATGGATTCATACGACAAAGGATTTATAGAATCCACCCGCATTGGCGGTACAATGTTTTCTGTTATGGGCGGTGTTATGTTTTTGTGTGCCGTTCTAGGCATAGTAGGCGGGGCCCTTGCAAAGAAAAAGAACGTCGCTGCAGGGGTTTTGATGCTTGTTGGGGCAGTAATTTCTTTTTTCTCAGTTTGGGGTATATTTTTTGCGGTACTGCTTCTGCTGGGGGGAATCTTTGCCCTTGTAAGGGATCGTAAATCCGATACTACCGTTGCGCAGTAAGTTAAATAGAATACTATAATCCTACAGCACACCTTAAAGGTGTGCTTTTTATGTTGGCGGAGAGAGGGGGATAGCAGATGCAAGCATCCACGGCTTCGGTCGAGTCCTTCCTCGCCCTTTCGTCTAAAAACGTCAATACAATGACGTTTTCTTTACGCCTCAAGCCCTCTTAGGCTTCAAATCCCCACACATCAAAAGAAAGAGACGCTCACATAGTGAGCGTCTCTTTCTTTTGGCGGAGAGACAGGGATTTGAACCCTGGGTACCCTTACGGGCACAACGGTTTTCGAGACCGCCACAATCGGCCAGCTCTGTCATCTCTCCATGCCGTCCAAAGAGTATTCTATCAAAAAGGATTCTCAAAATCAATTCTTTTTTCTCCTTTTCGAATTCCTCTTTCATTATCAATTTAAGAAATTCATAAGAGTATAATATCAGGCTTTAAATGACTTTTATGAGGTAATGATGATTAACTGGCTTTGGGCTTTTCTTATTATATTCGGAATACTTTTCGGGCTTTTTTCCGGTAACGTTGAACAACTGGTTGACGGTATGACTTCGTCCGCGAAGGATGCGGCTTCTTTGCTTATAATACTTATGGGAACGTACACCCTTTGGCTGGGAGTTTTGAATATCGCAAAGAAAGCAGGATTGATTGAAAAAATCGCAAACAAAGTTCGTCCGCTGATAGCTTTTTTATTCAAGGGAGTACCAAGGGAAAGCGAAGCAAACGGACTTATCACAATGAATATCGTAGCCAACATGCTAGGAATGGGAAACGCCGCTACCCCTTTTGGGCTTATGGCTATGAAAGAACTGCAAAAAACGAACAGGGATAAACAAAAAGCCACCGATGCAATGTGCATGCTTCTTATTATAAACGCAACCTCGGTCCAGCTTCTGCCGCTTACCGTAATATCTCTTCGAGTCGCCGCAGGATCAGCAAGCCCGACCGATATCATCACAACTTCTCTTATCACCACATTTATCACGACCTTTTCGGGAATAATATTGGGGAAAGTGTTTTCGAAAACCAAGAGAGTCGGAAGAATGCTGAGCGAAAGGAAGAGTCATGATGCTGGGCTTTAGCTTATATATTCTTCCCCTTTTCATCTTGGGAGTGATAATCTATGCTCTTATAAAGAAAGTAAACGTATATGAATCTTTTATCGAAGGAGCAAAAAAAGGCGCTGGCTTGGCATTAAGGATTTTCCCATATATTGTCGCCATGATGTTTGCTGTCGGGATATTCTCCTCATCCGGAGGCTTGGAGCTTTTCCAAAAGTTGATGGATCCTGTTTTGGTTTTCTTCAGCATCCCGGCCGGCGTTATTCCTCTCTTTATAATGCGGCCGTTTTCCGGCAGTGCGAGCTTCGGTATTCTCGCAGGGATATTCAAAGCATATGGGCCGGACAGCTATACAAGCAGAGTCGCTTCCACCATGATGGGCTCGAGCGAAACTCTTTTCTACACCGTTTCGCTGTATTTCGGCAGTGTGGGAATAAAAAAAACGAGATATACGATTCCTGTTGTTTTGATAGCGGATGTTATCGGACTTATAACCGCATCTATCGTTTGTTCATTGTTTTTTTAGGTCAAACTATGTATAATAATACATACGAAATTTTGGGAAATTCAGGAGAATAATTTTGAGAATCGATATCTATTCATCTCACAGAAATATAAATATAAAAGATATTAAAGAAAGAAACGTTGTAGTTATAGATGTTTTAAGGACAAGCTCAACGCTTATCGGTGCTTTTGCGAACGGTCTGGTTAGGTTTTTAGTTGTAGACGACCCTATTAAAGCGCCGGACTATACGGAAGACTTGGACAATGACCGCGTTTTGATGGGCGGTGTCGAGAATTATAATTTCATAACCGGTTTCGATATCGGGGATTCCGTTTTCGAATATGACAGATATGCCGTAAAGGGCAAAGAGCTGATTTACTACAATCGAGATTCGTCCCCTGCGATAAAAAAAGGATATCGAGGAAAGCGGCTGTTTTTGGGAGCTTTTGTGAACATGCATGCCGTGGCTGAGAAATTGGTCGAACTTAAAGATGATGTCGCTCTTGTTTGTGCTGGTACAAACGGTAACTTCTCGTTGGAGGATGGTCTTGCTGCAGGCGGTATAATAAAGGAAATTCGAAGTTTTGGTATACGACCCGATCTTTCTGAATACGCGTTCGTGATGGACAGAATGTACAGCACCTATCAAAACAAGTTGGAGGATGCAATAAAGAGATCGATCACTTATGAAAAACTCGTCCATATCGGATGTGAAGGGGACATTGAACATGCACTTAAAAAAAACACATATGATTTTGCCCCCACCCTTTTCGATAATTGGATTACGAAAAAATAGAGAATAAGGAGAAAAATGATGCCTAAAAAAAGGAACGAGATTGAGCAAAAATACAAATGGGCAATCGAGGATATATACGAGAATGATAAAATTTGGGAAGAGGACTTTAAGAGAATGTCAAAACTCCTCCCGAGTTTAGGCGAGTATAAAACGAAATTTACAAAGGATGTAGAAAGTCTTTTCAGTGCTTTCAAGGTGTTTGAGGAGGCACAAAAGCTGGGCGAAAGACTCTTTGTGTACGCGAGAATGAAACGCGACGAAAACAGTGCAAACAGCCTATATCAAGGAATGACGGATAGAGCTCTTTCGCTGAATATTCAAATGAGCAGTGCTCTATCCTTTATTAGCCCGGAACTCTTGAAAAAAGAGGAAGCCGAGCTCTTAGGGTTCTTGGAAGATCACGAGGGCTTAAGAGATGAATACGATTTTACGATAAAAAATCTCATCAGAAGAAAGCCGCACGTTTTGAGCGAGAAAGAGGAAAAGCTTCTTTCGATGAGTTCCGAATTCGCTTCCGGGGCAAAGTCGATATTCACTATGCTTAATAATGCAGACATGAAATTCGGCACGATAGATGCTGATGGTGAGGAGAAAGAGCTTTCGCATGCAACCTACATCGGCTTTATGCAGGACAAGAACAGACAGACGAGAAAAAACGCATACGAAAAACTCTATACTAAGTATCGCGATAACATAAATACTATAGCCGCGACATATTCTACAAGCATCAAAAAGGATGTTTTCTATGCTAATTCGAGAGAGTTTTCTTCCGCTCTTGAAAGTTCATTGCACTCCGATAACGTGCCAAAAGAACTATACGATAACTTAATCAGCGTAGTGCATGAAAATCTTTCAACCATGTATGATTATATCAAGCTTCGAAAGAAGGTTTTGAAAATAGATGACCTTGGTATGCATGATGTATACGCTCCGCTTGTCCCGGATGCAAAAGGTGAATACAGCATTGAAAAATCCAAGGAGATGGTGAAGACTGCCCTTGAACCTTTGGGGAAAGATTATGCTTCCCTTTTAGACCTTTCATATGAAGAGCGATGGATCGATGTTTTCGAAAACGAGGGCAAGCTATCGGGGGCGTACTCGTGGGGTACATACGGTATCCACCCGTTTGTTCTTTTGAACCATCGAGGCGACCTTGACAGCGTGTATACTTTGGCTCACGAGCTCGGACATGCGATGCATACTTACTACGCCAATGAGACTCAACCTTATTCAAAATCAGAGTATACGATATTTGTTGCTGAAGTAGCTTCTACAGTAAATGAGATTCTGCTTACAAAATATCTTTTGAAAACGGAAAAGGATATGGAAAAAAGAAAGTATATCCTAAATCATTATATTGACCAATTCAAAGGTACTGTACTGAGACAAACGATGTTTGCAGAATTTGAGAAGATATCGCATTCCATGCAGGAAAACGGTGAGCCTTTAACAGCCGAAAGCTTATCGGAAAAGTATCTTGAATTGAACAAGTTATATTATGGACCGGAGATGGACAGCGATGAGAAAATCGCGGCGGAATGGGCAAGAATCCCCCATTTCTATAATGCGTTCTATGTGTATAAATATGCCACAGGCTTTTCATGTGCAATCGCTATAGCTAATGCTATCGAAAGTGAAGGTTCTCCGGCAGTTGATAGATATAAGGATTTCCTAAGAAGCGGCGGAAGTGACTATCCGCTCGAGCTTTTGAAGAAAGCAGGCGTGGATCTTCGAAGCGGCGAACCTGTTAAGGATTGTATGGCGGAATTCAAAAGAGCTGTTGATGAGTTTTCAAAGCTTTTCTGATTGATTCATCAGCCCTTAATATATCGCTCTTAGGGGCTTTATATTTCCTTATTTTTTCTTCTATAAAGCTAAATCTTAACGCTTTTCGACAAATAATACTTATTGACTTTTAGTAATATTTAGTATATAAATAAAGTACAATTGTTAGACATGTTTTAAGTAATTCTAAGCTTTTCGATTTCTTTCTTTTAAGAAAATTCTAAGTGGTGCAACAGACATTTGATACTTTGCTATGTGTTTTCCATTTACTTGTTTTTTGTTTTGTTAGCATTTTTAAAAGCTCAATTACTCCGAAATTTAATTTAAGATTGTAGAAATCCCATAAGAACTATGACAATGATTTATTTGAATATTGAAAGGACAGTGCGAAGAATTTGGATATTAGATTATTAGAGGAAAAAAACCTCTCCGACCTTAGGGAAATAGCAAAGCTTGCCGGTATAAAGAGCGCTACTAAATATAAAAAGGATGAGCTCTTACAGCTTTTAATCGATATGGAGATTGAAGGCGAAACCCAAAAGGCTATCAGAGAGGACAAAGAGGAAAAAGCAAAACTCGCTGAAGCCAACGCAAAGGAAGAAAAAGAAGCCAAGCCGTCAGAAGCGGATGAAAACGGGGATAAAAAGCATATCGAATATGTGCCCAACAATGATGCTGTTAATGAGCTTTTGAATACCGGGGATTGTAAAATCGCCGAGGGCATCTTGGACGTCCATTCCGATGGATTCGGGTTCCTTCGTGCAGAGAACTATCTCCCGGGCAACAAGGACATATACGTTTCGATGGCTCAAATCCGTAAATTCGGGCTTAGGACCGGCGATAAAGTCACAGGAAAAACGAGACCTGCAAAGGAAGGCGAAAAGCTTCTCGCTTTGCTCTATATAGAAAAAATCAATGACGAATCCGTAAAAGCTGCGCGAGGAAGAAAACCTTTCGAGGAATTAACACCTATTTTCCCTGAAGAGAGATATACTCTTGAAAACTTACGTTCTGCAAGAGATCTTTCGATAAGGCTGATTGACCTTATTGCCCCGATCGGAAAAGGGCAGAGAGGTATGATAGTTTCTCCTCCTAAAGCAGGAAAAACCGTACTCTTGAAGAAAATCGCAAACAGTATCACGGAAAACTATCCTGATGCACATATGATAGTATTGCTTATAGATGAAAGACCTGAGGAAGTCACGGATATGCAGCGTTCTATCGACGGAGAGGTTGTATATTCAACTTTTGATGAAAAGCCGGAAAACCACGCAAGGATTTCAGAGATGGTACTCGAGCGTGCAAAAAGACTTGTCGAGCAGGGCAAGGACGTCGTGATATTGCTGGACAGCATAACAAGACTTGCAAGAGCATATAACCTTACCATACCTCCAACCGGCAGAACGCTTACCGGCGGATTGGACCCTGGTTCATTATATAGACCAAAAAGATTCTTTGGAGCAGCAAGAAATATCGAGTTTGGCGGAAGCCTTACCGTTATCGCAACAGCGCTGGTGGAGACCGGCTCCCGTATGGACGAGATTATCTTTGAAGAGTTCAAAGGCACAGGAAATATGGAGATTCATCTCGACAGAAAACTTTCAGAAAGACGTATCTTCCCCGCTATCGAGCTTTCAAAATCCAGCACGAGAAGAGAAGAGCTTCTTCTTACAAAAGAGGAGCTTGAAGGTATCTGGTCTATGCGAAAAGTTATGGCGGGAGGAAACAGTGCTGATGTAACCGAGCAGATGATAAATATGATGCTCAAAACAAAGAACAATCCTGAGTTTTTATCAAGGCTTAAAGATTGGCTTTTCACTTTCGAAAAGGAAGGCTATAAGAGATTATAGCTGATCAATATAATTTAGAAAGCAAGGCTCTTTCGCCTTGCTTTTATTTTACTTATATTTCAGTTCAACCCGCTCCGCAAGCCTAGTCTTTCTGTCGTTTTCATCCCGCTTTGCACCCGCTCTAAGCTCGCACTTCAGGTTGTCAAGCGTTAATCCCAAGTCTAATTCCCTCGGAATCCATATGGAGTTTGTGGATGCAAACGTAAAGATTGAGCTTACCACAATCCTTACGAAGACGAAGTTCGTCGTTATTAAATCTCTCCAAATATCCAAAAAGACAAAGTCCAAGAAAAGAAAACCGAGATATAATCGATATAGGATACCTGCGAAGATGATCATTCCCTTGTTTTCAAATCCATATATAAATGCTGCCGTTAACACCACGATTATAAAAGCCGAACTCCAAACTCCCCACTGCACATCATATCCAATCAAAATGAGCCTTAAGACAAGCAGAATCGTTTCCAAGGCTATCAAGACAGGCAGACTTCTCAGCCCCCAAAGGTAGACTGCAACCCTTCTTTTTATCGCCGCTTCATTCTTTTCCACACTGACTACCCGTTGTTTCTCTCAAAATCATCATAGTACACGATATCAAAAGTAAACATCTCCGCCATTTCCTCTTCCTCTTTTTCGTAGTATTCCTCCGGCAGACCGCCCAAGTCAATCGGTGCATTTTCCGTTTTCTTTCTCTCCCTCTCCTTATATGCCTTCTCGTCTGCTTTTGCTTTCTTTATCGTTCTCGCAATATCGACATTGGATGGAATTCGCTGAAAGGCTGCAATAGCCTCAATAATCTGAATGCATATTGCGATTACTCCCAATGCCACGAATTAACTTCCATAATCTTCTGTGGTCACAATGGTATAGATCACTGCAGCGAGAAATATTATAAATATTACTAAGTTAATATATAACCCCGCCACCTTCCTAAGCCGAATAAAAATTTGGGACAATGCCATTAGTACTGTCACCGATATAAGCACAACACTATAAGTAACAACTTCTAGGATTTCAAAATCAAAGTTTATCAATAGAAATGCAACGCTCACCATCCACCACCAGCTCCATACACCACGAAACTTATTTATATTCTCTCTTATTACGGATTCATCCGTATACAGTTCCATTTACGCCTCCGTGTCCAATATATCATTTTCTCTATCGAAGTAAACGATTTCTGTCGGATTGAACTTTCTAAAGGCATAAGAACCGTTGATTTCCTTCTCTCTTTTGATTGTTCCGAGTATATCGACCTCTTCAGGGATTTTATCTACAGCATTGATTCCCAAAATATGTACTATCATAACCCAAATTCCTATAGCAGCATAAAACCAGGCAAATACCTGTTTTTCTCCCCAGCTCAAAGCTCCGTTTATAAATATAATTGCTAAAACCAACTGCACAATTATTATCACAATAAACGCTAACTTTTTCAATCCAAGCGTAAATATATTGCTAAAGACAATGAAAATACAGACTCCCGATAAAACCAGTGAAATTATTATGGCAGTCCAATGAAATGTCTGAAAGAAGTCACGAAATATATTAATTGCATAAATAATGTTTAATCCGGCCAACCAAGAACTCTGTCTGGCATCAAAATACCTCTTTATTTCCTTTTGTATTGAATTTATGTCCACCTTTTATCCTCCTAATGTAACAAGTTTTTTTCGTTGCCAATCCCTTAAGTCGAGAGATTGTTTTTTATTCAAAGTATATTATATCCATCTCAATGATGCCGTTTTTCCTGTTTTCTCTTTCTTGCTTTTTATCATATGTTCCATTTTTCTTTTTCTCTTTTATATCATCTCTGCTTTTCTTCCAGGTTCCGATAATATCCACTTCTTTAGGTATTCTTTTCGCTGCTATAGCTGCCTGCAAACTGAAAACAGCAAATGCCACAGCTATAAACATCATCGCCATAATTTCAAGCCCTTCGAAAACTATCAGTAAGAAACATGAGTATACAGCTACCAGTGAACATATAACTATTGCAATAACCATTCCTGCTCTGACCCCTTTTTGAACCAACAGCAAACAAACGACCAGCAGGACAGCGGCAATGGTTAGAATTGCTCCTCCCAAAGGAAAGCCGCCTAGAAATAATATAATCCCAATCAAGAAAAACATCACACTCCCGACAGCCAATAGGTTTTTCGCTCCATTGTATTGTATCACTCGCGCTTTAATCAACAATTCTTCCATTCTTATACCTCACTTTTTTTTTTTGATATTATATATTTATCTGTCACTAAATATTCTCAATCTGCCAATCGATTTCTTCCATATCGTTCGCCGTTAAAAACTCATTCGTTTTCGAAAACGGCTTGCTCCCCACAAACCCGCGGTATGCCGAAAGCGGGCTTGGGTGCGGGCTTTTTATTATAAGATGCTGCTTATTTGTGATAAGCTTATCCTTTGAGCCGGCAAACGAACCCCAAAGGATGAACACGACGGGTTTTTTCCGCTCGTTTACCAAAGAAATGATATTATCGGTAAACTGCTCCCAGCCGATGCCATGATGCGAAGCGGCTGCATGTGCTCGAACAGTCAAAATCGCATTCAAAAGCAACACCCCTTCATCCGCCCATTTTTTCAAATAACCGTTGTTAGGGATAAAAGTTCCGATATCGTTTTTCATCTCAGTGTATATATTTTGAAGAGAAGGCGGTATCGCCACACCGTGATTAACCGAGAAACAAAGACCATGCGCCTGACCCACACCATGATACGGGTCTTGTCCGATAATCACAGCTTTGATATCTTCATATGCCGTATAGTGCATAGCATTAAAAATCTCTACCGCTTTCGGGAAAATCTTTCTCGTCTCATATTCTTTTTTTAAATATGCACGTAGTTTTAGGTAATATTCCTTTTCAAACTCCGATTTTAAAATCTCTTGCCAGTCATTTTCAAACTTCGCCGCCATCCACTTTCTCCTGCTTTTCTCCGCGTTCGACTTTCTCCGGTTCTTCCTTCTTCTTGATAAAGACATTGTACGCAATCTTTATAATCGCAGCAACGGGGACAGCGATAATCAGACCCCAAAACGGAATCAGCATTCCGCCGATATATACAGCTGCGATAATCACTATTGGTTTTAGGTCGATAGCTTTACCGACAACGATTGGAGTAATCACAAACTCATCCAAAACCTGTAAAACTATACCAATTCCGATAACCGCCAAGAACAGTAACGGTTCTTCCGGAATGGTTTGGATAAGTACTACAATAGTCGATATGAGGATACCGACCCAAACTCCGAATATCGGTACAAGGTTTCCGATGCCCATAACAGCACCGAGCCAAAAAGCTCCTTTAATCCCGAGCATCCTCAACACAAGCCCTGCAACAACAGTTATAATCGTTCCAGCGACAAGCTTTCCTAAAATATACTTTCCGACCGCCCCGAATGATTGTGTCATAAACTCAACGAACTTATTTCTCTTTTCCATAATACTCTCCGATTTGTTTATATTCTTTCTTTGATTATATCAAAAACTCTGATGTTTTTGTTGGGTTTTTGGATATTTATTCCTAAACGAATATGTTTTTTTGAAAAGAAATGTTTTGTTTTTGCAGGAAAAGTGATATAATCCCCCTTGGAATTATATATGCTTTTGAAAGGATTTCTTAATTATATGAGTAAAGTCGTAAGAAAACACGAAAATTCGAGACATTGTTTTATATGCGGGTTGGAAAATGAAATAGGTTTAAAAGCTGAGTTTTTTGAAACGGAAAATGGAGAGCTTGCAGTCGTCTTTATGCCAAGCGAAAAATACCAAGGCTATCCGGGTGTTCTGCACGGCGGTATATCCGCCGCTGTTTTGGACGAGCTTATCGGAAGAGCCATAAATATCGAGCAAAGAGACAAGTTCGCAATGACAACGAATTTGAATTTACAATATAAAAGACCGGTGCCTTATGGAGTAAAGCTCACTGCGATTGCTAAGATCACCAAGGACACAAGGCTTCTATACGAAGGTGAAGGAACTCTTTATGACGATAAAGGCAACATATGCGTCACCGCAAAAGGCAAGTATATGAAAATACCGCTCGAGAAGATATCGGCGGATTTCAATCCGGAAACGGATTGGTTTACTAACGAGAAAGAAAGTGACCCGAAGGAGATTATAATCGAGGGATAGTGAAAAAGATGCTGTAGAAGTAAGTTGCAGCATCTTTTATATTATATAACAATTCTTTTTCTCTACTCTTCCAACCTCAAGAATTCTAGCTGTTTCTATCGATTAATACTCTTTCCCGCATCAAATCCATTCGGATATCTTTTTTTCAGCTTCCCAATATTCATTTCCATAATCTCTTCAAGAGTGAAGCCGATACCTTCCGCCATAATAGCAACGTACCAGAGAACATCCCCGAGTTCATCTGCGATATGATTATTATCCATCTCATGTCCTTGGAAGATTGCCTTTTTGATATGGTCTGCCACTTCTCCGCTCTCCCCGGCAAGCCCGAGCACACCGTTTAGGATCAAATCCTTTGCTGCGGAGCTGTTCGCCGTTCGAAGTGCTTTTTTTTGATATTCATTCGCTTTCATAATTTCTCCTTATCTTCTATATACACTCTATAATATTCGGATTAAATTGTAAACAAAAACAGGTGCCTTAATACTTTGAAAGCACCTGTAAAAAACTCATTATCTATTTATCAAAATTTATGCATTGTCTACACTGTACATATATTCAATAAGATTAACGATTTTGTTAGAATATCCCCACTCGTTATCATACCAAGCGACGAGTTTTACAAAGTTTTCATTTAGTCCGATTCCGGCACCAGCATCAAATACGGATGTTCTGGCATCGCCGATAAAGTCTGAAGATACGACTTTGTCCTCTGTATATCCTACGATTCCTTCGAACTGTTTGCTTTCGCTTGCCTTTTTCATAGCAGCACAGATATCTTCGTATGATGCGCCTTTTTCGAGACGGCAAGTTAGATCCACAACAGAAACATCAGCAGTAGGCACTCTGAATGCCATACCTGTGAGTTTTCCGTTCAGCTCCGGTATAACAACTCCGACAGCTTTCGCAGCACCTGTGGAAGAAGGTATTATGTTGAAAGCAGCTCCTCTGCCGCCTCTCCAATCCTTCTTTGAAGGTCCGTCAACCGTCTTTTGTGTTGCTGTTGTTGCATGAACGGTCGTCATAAGTCCTTCAACGATTCCAAATTCGTCGTTGATAACTTTAGCTAACGGTGCCAAACAGTTTGTTGTGCAGGATGCGTTAGATACTACGTCCATATCCGTTGTATAAGTTTCATTATTAACACCCATAACGAACATTGGAGCATCCTTTGATGGAGCTGAGATAACGACTTTTTTAGCGCCGCCCTTGAAGTGAGCAGAAGCCTTGTCCTTTAATGTGAAAACTCCTGTTGATTCGATAATGTAGTCAGCACCACATTCAGACCAAGGAATATTCGAAGGATCCATCTGCGCATACACTTCAATCTCTTCTCCGTTAACTACGATATTGTCGCCTTTTTGTTCTGCTGTTCCGTCAAAACGACCATGTACTGTATCGTATTTGAGCATATAGATCATATACTCCGGATCGATGAATGGATCATTAATCCCTACTACCGTAACATTTGGGTTCTGATGCGCCGCACGGAAAGCAAGTCTTCCGATACGCCCAAACCCGTTGATACCAATTTTAATTGCCATAAATTAGTTTCCTCCTGAAAATTGTTATTAAAAAACTTTACCAATCTTGATAATATATTATTTTTATCATACTTTCAAGTGTTTTTCTCTTTGATTAGTACTAAAATAACTATCTCTATGGCTAGTATCTTCGTTTTAATACTTTTCTATTATAGTCAATCAATCTAACCGCATCTGGAGTATCCGCATCCTCTGCAAATAGTGCATCCGCCTTCGTGTTCAAGCTCGCCGTCACAGTCCGGGCAAGTCGAAGGAGGTATCATCATCTTCCTAGAAAGTTCTCCTCCGCTCCTGCCTTTTGTCCCACCGGCTCCCGAATATTCAGGCAACTGCTCTTCAGACATCTTTATGTCTGCCAATACTCTTTTTTTCAAATCCATTGCTCCAAACTTAAGACCTCGAAGCTGTTCTATCATTATAGCAACACTCACCCCGGAAGGGAGTTTCGAAGACAAAAAATTGCCTGTTGCTTCGAATTGCAGCGGAGATCCGTACTTCAACCCAGGCGTTGTGGCGACATCACTCACTCCGTTTTCATCAAAGCTGACTGTGATATTCAGATTGCCGTATTCTGTTTCTGCTTTTTTTGCAATCTCTTTCACCGCTTCTTTCAGCAATTCCGGTGCAGGCTCTTTTTTCTCCTCGTGTTTTTCTTTCTCATTCACTTTGCCGATATTCAAAACTTGCGAATCCCTGCTGCCGTCTCTATATATAGTAACCCCTTTGCAGCCTGACGAGTATGCGAGCTCATAAACTTTTCGTACATCCTCTGCAGTGGCGGTTCTGTCAAAGTTTACTGTCTTTGATACAGCATTATCCGTATCCGCTTGGAAAGCGGATTGCATGCTGATATGGTAAAGGGGACTAACATCATGAGCGCAGACAAATATATTCTTATCCTCTTCCGGTATACCATCGATATCGTGCAGACTTCCCTTCTCCGCTATTTCCTCCATGAGTTCTTTTGAGTAATATCCCTTTTTCCTTGCGGTTTTTTCAAAGAACGGATGAACTTCGATAAGATGGTCGCTGTCCATTACATTTCTGATATAGGACATCGCAAACACAGGTTCTATACCGCTTGAAGCTCCGCATATAATCGAAATCGTACCTGTCGGTGCAATAGTTGTGACTGTTGAGTTCCGCATAGGTTTTCCGCTTTTTGCAAAAACACTTTCATCATATAAGGGAAAGCTGCCTCTTTTTTCTCCAAGCATTTGAGAAGCCTTTTTCGCTCTTTTTTGAATAAATCTCATAAGATCTCGACCGAGCGCAACCCCCTCGTCTGTATTGTATCCTATTCCCATCATCATCAATAAATCCGCAAACCCCATAACCCCTAATCCGACTTTTCTCGAAGCTTTTGTCGTTTCTTCGATTTTCCCGAGCGGGTAGTTATTCGCGTCGATAACGTTGTCCAAAAAGTGTACAGCTGTTTCAATCGTTTTTCCAAGCTCTTCATAATCTATACTCGGTTCGCTTCCTGTTTTTACGAATTTTGATAGATTGATTGAACCTAAGTTACAGCTCTCATACGGCAGTAAAGGCTGCTCTCCGCAAGGATTGGTGCTTTCAATATCGCCTGCTTTCGGTATCGGGTTGTCCCTGTTTATTCTGTCCAGAAATACTATTCCCGGCTCTCCGTTCTTGTGCGCCATATCTGTTATCAGCTCGAAAACCTCATAAGCATCGAGTTCCCCGTGTTTTTTCCCCGTTTCCGGATGATACAACGAATAGCTGTCGCCTCTTTTTGCCGCTTCCATAAATTCTTCGGTTATTCCAACACTGATATTGAAGTTTGTCATCTGGGTTAAATCCTCTTTGCACTTGATAAACTCCAAAATATCCGGATGGTCGATACGCAATATTCCCATGTTTGCGCCGCGTCTGGTTCCGCCTTGCTTTACCGCCTCCGTTGCTGCGTTATATACTTTCATAAAGCTAACGGGACCGCTCGCAACTCCGCCTGTGGAATCCACGCTTGTCCCTGCTGCACGAATCCTCGAAAAACTGAAGCCTGTTCCTCCTCCGCTCTTGTGAATAAGTGCCGCATTTTTCAGCGTTGTGAAAATCCCGTCCATGCTGTCCTCTATCGGGAGAACAAAACATGCGGAAAGCTGACCCAAAGGTCTGCCTGCATTCATCAGAGTTGGTGAATTCGGCATGAACTTTAAGCTGTCCATCATATCAAAAAACTCTTTCTCACTTCTGCCTGCGTCCTCACCGTATATTTCATCTGCTTTCGCTATATGTTTTGCCACTCGCTCAAGCATTTCTCTTGGCGTCTCTATAACATTTCCTTCAATGTCCTTTTTTAAGTACCTTCTTTCAAGTACCGTCAATGCATTCTTAGATAAATCCATAATTGCCCCTTTCCATCGCCATTTTTATGCGTTTTCATCTTTATGTTGTGTTTGGAGCTAGATTATACCACAATATATTGTGTTTGTTAAGGGTTATTTTACTAATTTTATGGTTTTTTTTGTGATTATATGTGCATTTTTAAGGACATCAAAAAACACAACAGAGTTTGCTGTGTAAACTATTATTTTCTCTCTCTATTCAGCCCTTATGGATTCTTTTGCTTTTTCCATCATCAAAACGATATTGTCCGGCGTAAACGTCTTTCTTTTGTTTGCAAAGCTGAGCTTGCATGTCTCCTCTCCTTGCGCAAATGTATGGTTTGAATTAACACCCATCTCAAACCTTGCACTAAAAAGAGGATCAAAGAAATTACAATACGCCTTAAGCTCCGCAACACCTTCCGCATCATAGAACTTATGTACAGCACATTCCGAAAATTCGTTCAAAATCTCTATCTCCCCGTTTTCACGTTTCGTCACTATGGATTCAAAAACAAAGTCTTCCGGATATTCTCTTTTCTGGGACAATTCCGCTTGCTTTTTAAACATCTTGATGCCAAATCCAGTGAACGCCAGCTTACCAATAAAAAGCCCAATAGCCCTCGGTATCTTCCTTATCAGTTTTTGTGAGACTTCACGCGCTATAAATATCGCTTCCTCCGGTGTTCTCCCCTCCTCCTTCATCGCCTTATATAACGCCACAATCAAGCCGTTCAGCTCAATCACAAACGAGTGCATATTCCTATGCCCTCCAACATACGGCAGCCTGTCGATTATCCTTTTGCTTTCTTCGAATGTGTTCAGGGCAATTCTTTCCGCAGCATCATTATCATAGTGTTTCTTAAGCATCCTTTTCGCTGTATTTGTAAGCTTACGATATATCCAAAGAAGCATCTTTCCTTTTCTCCTATAATACTCATGCATATTTCTCACCCCGGAATACAGTATTTCTGTCTCAATTATATACTTATGATTGTTTATAATCAAATACCGCAAGGGAATGATTGCAGACTGTTAAAATATGGTGTATTATCTTTCTAATTTTTTTACCGGAGTGCTGAGCACCCTAAGGGAGCTGGAAAGATACTTGCGAAGACAAGGAACTGATCTGGAAGAGTATTATGAAAATCCGTTTGATTATGAGTCAGTGGAGCTCTGTCATATGTATATCACCATCAAAGATGATTCAGTAGCGGCTATCAAAGTCGGTATTGAATAACCGATAAAGTCAATATGCTCAAAAAAACCTCCCGAATAATCAGGAGGTTTGTTTTTTATTCACTCGTTTCCTGCTCGGCAGAATCTGACGGCGCAGGTGTTGCAGATGCTTCAGGTGTCTCTTCAATCGCCGGTTCCGGCAACTTCAGCTTCGTCTGACTGTAATACGATCTTCCGCTGTTTTCGAAATATTGATCCACCTCATAATCCGAAGGCCAATCGTTTATTACGAAACTATCATCCTTATCCTTCACCATCTCATAGTAGTACGGCAATACGGAGTCTATTATTGCTGTGCTTCCTGTATAATAATATACCTTATTCTCTGTCAGCATATCGGTTTTCAGCTCTTTGCCTTCCGCAAGCCTAATCGCAAACTTCACCGCTGTCGCCGCAACCCCGTAAGGTGTCGGGCGTACAAACACTTTCATGCTCGGCGGTTCAACGAGCTTTTTATACGTCTCAGAATCTCTGTCCTCAGGGTCGACTTTCTTTTCTATCTCAACGCCCACCGTCGAAAGCTCATACCATTTTTTTATGAATCCGGCAGTAGCATCTCCGATAAATACTTTCGGGAAAGCCTCTCTCTTGATTATTTCATCCAGCACTTTCAAAGCCAGTCCGTTTTCGGTATATATCCCTTCGATGGTACCATAGTTTTCGATTATATCATCATATGCTTTGCTTACGCTCTGTCCTCCGCCGAGTTCTTTTGTCGCCAGAATATTGGCTTTCGGAAACTCAGCAATTTTAGCGTTAAATGCTTCAAGTCTTTCCTTGTTGCCCGATTCCTCGTTTGTATCGACGAACTGTGCAATATTGCCTGTCCCGATATTGTTACCTACAAAGATTGCGTTTGCATTTCCGAAGTCGGCATTATCCGCCAAAATGTTTATATCATATCCGTAATCCGCCGGAGCGTTTACAGCAACAACAGCAATACCAGCGTTTGCCGCCATATCCGTTATTATCGTATATTCATCTATCTTTGTCGCACAAACGATTATCGCTTTTGCTTCTTTGTTCACAAGGCTTCGTACGTCCTGAATCTGCTGGTTTATATCACCATCGGAGTTATACGGAATACAGTCTCCTACTGTTCCGTTCTGATACTCCTCGTTGATAGCTTCTTCGAGCTTTTGAATCAAAAGAGCTTCATATGGAGTGGGTTCACCAATGGTAACACCGATAAAGACCCTGTCCTCTTCCAATATATCAGCGTACTCTTCGCTCGAAAGGTCAAGCTCTGTTCCTGCTAGTCCAGCCAGCTCTTCATCCGTATACCCTGCTGCATACGGGTCATCTTCTTCGGTAAGTCCCGGAGTTGACTCAGTGTCCACTTTCGCATTTACAAACGAAAGCTTTCCGTCTTTGCCGTATATCAAGAAAAATGCACCTGCAGCGATGATAATCACAAAAACCGATATCCCAATTATAAACCTTGCTTTATATCTGATAAATAAAGCCCTTATGACTTTAAGCCATAACCCAAAGCCGCTCTGCCTTACAGCAGGGCGTTTATATGAAGTTCTGCTCGGGCCTTTACCTGCAGTATTTTTCACAGATGAACTTGGTGCCGACTTTGTCGTGCCCGGGCTGTATGAATATTGCTTTTTAGGAGAAGAAGAAACAGCCTTCCTGCCCGAGGATTTTCTCCGCGGTGCTCTGGAAGACAGGGTTGTTTTTCTCGGTTTTCTCGTATATCTCGCCATCTAAATTCTCTCCAGTTTTTTCTTACACTTAAGATTTTATAATAAATTTTGCGCTTTGTAAATAGTTAAATAAATGTTAATTGCGTAACATATTCGAAACATTTACTTTTCATTAAATGTCTTCAAAACTCAAAATTTATCCGAATTTCTCATCAGCAATTATGTCACATAAACAAAAATAAGGCAATAGCGTACATAAAAACTTTACATTTTAGCTATTGCCAAATTAATACAATTCTATTCTTTTATTTCCCATTTATCCACGAACGAAACAACATCCTTCAAGAAATCTTTTCTGTGTAACACCGCTTTAGATTTCGGGTCGTTTGCTGACATAAAACGTTTTATAATAGATATCGCACGTTTATATTCGTCGTCATGCTCGGTTTTCTTTCTTGTGCTTACGACTTTGTATGCTGTTTTAATCGTCGATCTGTCTTTTGTATCATAAACTTCTCCGAGACCGGGTACTTGGACATTATACCCCATCTCAGAAAGCTCTGCTCCGAATGCAAGTGCAACCTGCTCCTCGCCGTGAGTCACAAAAACTTTTTTTGGTTTTATATCGAATTCTTCAATCCATTTGAGCAAACCCGCCTTGTCCGCATGTCCGGAAAAACCTTCGACTCTTTCGATTGCAGCTTTCACCATAACTCTATCGCCGAATATCTTCACACTCTCCGCTCCGTCGAGAATCGATCTTCCGAGCGTTCCGACCGCCTGATATCCAACAAAAATCACTGTTGCGTTTTTCTTCCAAAGATTATGCTTTAAATGATGCTTTATTCTTCCCGCATCGCACATACCGCTGGACGATATTATTATTGCCGGTTTGTCCAAGAAGTTTATAGCTTTACTCTCATCCGGAGACTCCGCCACATTCAGTGTGTCGAAAGACAGAAAATCCACTCCGTCTTCCCTTAGAGCCAAAGCTTCTTTATCGTAATAGTTCAAATAGCATCTCTCGAATATGTTAGTAGCTTTAATTCCGAGCGGACTGTCGATATAAACCGGCATTTTCTCCAAGCCCGGCACAGAACCGTCCTCCAAGAATTTGGATATATCATAAAGCGTCTCTTGCGTTCTTCCGACTGCAAAGGCCGGGATTACGATATTGCCGCCTCGCTCAATCGCAGCACGAAGAACAGTTCGAAGCTGGTCTGCCGGGTCTTCTGTCTCTTTGTGGAATCTATTTCCGTATGTGGATTCCATTATTACATAGTCGGCTTCATCGAAATATGTCGGGTCTTTGATTATAGGCTTATCGTTGTTGCCGATATCCCCGGAGAATACCATCTTCTCTTCCTTGCCGTGCTCTGCAACCCAAATCTCGACACTGCCGGAGCCAAGCAAATGTCCGGCATCCCGATATCTCACTTTTATATTTTCGCTGACTTTCGTTATATCACCATACTCAACGGGTTTGAAGTGTTTAAGAGTGCTCATAGCGTCCTCAACCGTATAGAGCGGTTCAAGCGGTTTTTTCCCGGCTCTTTCGCGCTTCTTATTTCTCCATATGACGTCCATCTCCTGAATATGCCCACTGTCCGGAAGCATTATAGAGCAAAGCTCGACCGTTGCTGACGTTGCATATATTTCGCCTTCGAATCCCTTTTTCACCAGCAAAGGCAAGTATCCGCTATGGTCGATATGTGCATGAGTTAAGATTACGAAATCCAAGTCTCCCGGGTTATACGGAAAATCTCCTTCGCTCTCAATTTTCTTCACATCTGCGCCTTGGCGCATACCACAGTCCACGATGAATTTTACGTCATCGGTCTCCACCATATAGCTCGATCCGGTCACGAATTTCGCTGCCCCAAAAAATTTAATTTTCATCTGTTATTCTCTACTCTCCAAAATATATTTTATTGTCATATTCTATTTATGTATTACATTTATTAATCTATGCTTTCTTGATAAAACAAACGGAAAGAACTCCTGGGCCTGTATGACTTCCGATCACCGGTCCGATATCCTGAACCCATAGCTTTTTAAACTTAGCAAACACATTCAATCTCGCTTCGAGATCCTTTGCCATATCCGGCGCATTCGCATGCAGGACTACAACATTGCTTTCTTCCGGCTTTCCGATATTCTCCTCCAAAACAGTCTCAAGATATTTTATCACTTTCTTTTTGCCCTTGATCTTTTCATGAACGGAGATTTTCCCTGCATCGTCTAAAATCAAAATCGGCTTAACCTCCATCAAAGTACCTATTGCCGCCGCTGCCCCGGAAAGTCTGCCTCCGCGCTTTAAGTACATCAAGTCATCGACAGAGAACCATCCTTGGCTTCTAAGCTTGTTTTTCTCAACCCAATCTGTAATCTCATCCATCGACTTTCCGCTTTTTTTCAACTCAACCGCTTCCATAACGATAAGAGCAAGGGGTATAGAAATCCTTAGAGTATCTATCATTACAAGCCTCTGCTTAGGAAATTCCTTTTGCAGTGTTTCCTTTACTCCCTCACATATCGAAAAATGTGCACTCAACTGGGATGAGAACCCAAGATAGAGTACATCAGTACCCTTTTCCAAAAGCCCTCTGAAAAACTGCTCAACATCATACGGCGACCTTGTCGATGTCGCTGCTTTCGATCCGTTTTTCAGTGAAGTATAGAACTCTTCAAAATCCGTATTTTCTCCGAGATCATATAGTCTTTCCTCTCCGTCAACAGAATACGGCATCCTGAAAACTTCAATTTTATTCTTCTTTGCATACTCAAAAGGCAACTCGGAATTCGTATCCGTTACTAAAACAAAATCTTTCATAATAAATCCTCCAAAATATAAATCAACTTATAAATACTGCGGGCGGAAAAGCCCGGTTTTCAAAATAAACTTTCTTTAAACTACTTGTTACTATTATCCAACAATCTTATCAAAAATTCAACACCTTCTGAAAGACTGTCAACCGTTACCTTTTCGTTTGTTCCGTGTAAAGATCCTATTTGTTCGCTACTCATTCTGAACGGAAAGATCAAGAAAACATTATCGGATATATCGTAGTAAAATCGGGAATCTGTCGCCCCGACCATGATATACGGGCTTATAGTGATGATATCCGGCATAGTTTGTTTCAACGCCTTTTTCACAAACCTATAGCTATCCGAGTCTGAATCAGACACTCTTGACGGTTCATATGCCCTTACTTTGCTTATCTTTACATCCGTTTTTTTAAGCACTTTTTCAACATGCTCAGTTAACTCTTTAATGCTGCTCCCAATAGCAATACGGTAATTGACAACGGCTGTTGCTTTTTGGGCAAGCACATTCGGTGCAGTACTTCCTTTCAGCATAGTCGGTGCAAATGTTGTTTTTGTAAGCGCACCGCTGGTTGCTGATTTCCCAAGAATCATCAGTATTAAGCCCTTAAACAACCATAAGTTTGATGTGACCAACCTAAGCGGAAAGCCCATGTATGGACTTAAAGTCGTCAAAAAAGATCTAAGCACTTTGTTCATCTTCGGCTTCGGACGCTTTTCTCTCAAACGCAAAATCGCATCCGAAAGCTGGCTGACCGCAGTATCCTTAGGAGGTTGAGACGCATGTCCGCCTTTTGATGTTGCCTCAATCGTTATATCAGCATAACCTTTCTCGCAGATACCGACTAACCCGATATCACCGTTAATCCCGACGATGTTGCCGTCTATGATTACACCGCCCTCATCTATAACGAACTCAGGGTTCACACCTCTCTCCTTCAAAAGTGAAACGATTTTTCTGTTTCCGAACTCTCCCAAGGTCTCCTCATCCTGCCCAAAAACAAGATAGACATCACGCGTCGGTGAAAAACCTTTGTCTATCATATACTCGACAGCTTCGCAAAGAGCAATCAGCTGTCCTTTCATATCGAGCGTTCCTCTGCCCCAAACGAACCCTTCGGCAATCTCCCCATCAAAAGGCGCGTATGACCAATCTTTCAATGTCCTTTCGTCCACAGGCACAACGTCTATATGTGCCATTAGAACTATAGGCTTTTTTACCGGTTTTTTTGCTTCCCATTTATAGAGCAGGCTGTATTTACTTATCACTTCTTTCGAAAGCATTTTGTGTAGTTTAGGATATGTTTTTTCAAGGTACTCATGAAAACCTAGAAATTCCTTGCTGTCGAATTCCTCAAGCTTCTCAGAGGAAATAGTTTTAAAACGCAGTGATCCACTCAAGTTTTTTGCGATCCTATCGACATCAAGCTCAATCTTTTCTTTCGCCGCTTCTTGCTCAATCTCATTTTCTCTTCTGAAACGCAGCATGTTCAAAAGCAAAACGCAAATCAGCAATGCTAAAGCTGCTAAAATTATGTATAAAACCATCATTGAGTTCTATTTCTCCTTCGCTTTCTCTTTTTTATCAAGCCATCCTTTTTTAAACATTATTCTTCCGACTCCGATTGCGATCAAGGCCGCAAGAGGAATTGAAATAACTCCTATAACAGAGTTATTGATCGCACCGGGAACAAAGATGAATATCGCAAGCATAACTATCATAGGTGCAATTATTATCTTCCAGCTCTTTGCGATAAATACGACTCCAAGCGCTCCGAAGAGTGCAGCGATTACATATCCTTCGCTTAAATCAAAAACCTGTTTTAGAATCGGCACTGAGTTTATCCATCTTGTCAATGGTATCATCAAAAGCATACCGATAATAATTATAATATCCGTTACTATCGTCGACATCGCAACGGAGATTGTGGATATAATCTCTCCTTCTTCGCTTGTCGCTTCAACCCCTGCTCTGTCCAGACCGACCTGCGCGGCAGGAATTTTCATATTGGTAAGATTTCCTGTGATAAAAGCGAGATACGTTCCTCCCGATCCTAGCATTGGTGCATAATTTATAATCTCGATTATCCCTACAGCATAGAACATCGGTATAATCTTTAGAGCTCCTTGGAAGAAAGCCTTCCAATGCGGCATAACATCGTATATAACACAGAACAGCAACGGGATTGAGATTATCAAAAGTATCCCGAAAAGTGTGGAAAGTCTTCCTAATCTGTGTGTCCTGAATTCATAATCTGATAAAATCGTCTTGTTTTTCATATCTTCCACCCCTCCCCTAAACCATTCCGAGCGAGACATACAGCACTGCAAGCGCCAAAGCCCCAATCATCGAAATCGGCAATGCAAAACTCTCAAGCCACTTTGCTCTTGTAAGGTTTATTATCAGTCCGAATATACCCATAAGCACAGCACCGGAAAACAGCGTCAGAAGCGCAACTCCGCCTTTTGCGATTTCCTTCGAACCGAGTGCCGAAATCATACCCATGAAAAGAGCCGCTATCAGAATCTCCGCCCATGCAGAATTCTTCCCGCGAAGTTTCTTTATGCCGGATTGGTACTTTTTAAGCCCGAAGAGATTGAATATAGGTCCGATCATTATTCCAATTGCCATAACCCACATCGCTGCCGCAAACACTGAAAGATCTCCGCTTATGTTTCCTGCCGAAGCTACAGCTTCTGCGGCGGTGACCTCATATACCATTGAGCCAATTACGGTAAGTCTTGTCCACGCATAAGGAACTCCCAATGTTGCCGCCAAAGTCAAAAGCGAAAGCACTATAGGTATGGAAGGAACTATCGAAAAAGTTCCGCTGCTTATTGCAGCCGCTTTCATCTTTTCGGTCGAAAGCCCAATCTCCTTTCCTCTTTTCCATGCTCTTGTCATAAATATAATGGATTGTGCCAGCACATAAATCGCCACCAGAACACCCATAATATAGAGGTAAGTTCCGTTTTTAATACTCCAAATCTGTTCACTCGTCAAGTCATCCACGCTCCTCAAAAAATATTTTTCTTTTCTATATAGAACAACAATAATACCTACAAAAACAATACAGGATTCTTAAAACTGTCGGGGTTGATTACGCTCTCGCCTTCTACGATATATTTGATATTTAAGTGTTTATCCACGACCAAGAAACTCGCAAAGTTCCCGACCTCAATTTTTCTCTCTTCCAAATCAAAAATCTTAATGGGGTTGTACGCCAAAACTTTAATAGCTTCTTCGAAAGGCAGACCTTTTTCGAGAGCAATTCTCATTTCAGAATATAGATTTGCGATTTCGCCTCTTTGATCCAAAGTGTTTTCGTCTCTCTTCGGCAGATATCCCCCGCTGAACGAGGAGACCAAAACACCATCCAGGCTTCTAATCTCCCTGTATATATCGATAAGCGCTTCTGATAAGGGGATAAAATCCTCGCTCATCTTTTCTCTGTCCGCTCCTGCAACAAGACTGATTCTTCCATTCTGTCTTAAATATTCGATGCCCGAATCGAGCAGAGCTTTTCCTCTGTTTGCAAACCATGCGATTACCGTTTTCTCTCTTCCGGACCCATCTCCTGCAATCTCCATAAACATATCGAAATTCAGGGCTAAATCCCCGAGAAGGAGCATAACCACTCCTGCCGACTTCGTATCATAAGCCGCAGCTTCAACCTGTGTGCAAAGCTTTAGAAGTCTACGGCTGTCGATTCCGCCAAACGAATCGTTATGAAGAACAGCCGCCCCTGCACAAAGCTTGTCCTCACAGACATCCTTATAGATGTTTTCGCTTATATGGTACGCTTTATCCTTAAGCCCTCCTGTTAGAAACCTAACGCTTATCCCCTCTTTGTCAAAGCTTTTTGCATATTCTTTTTGATCGAAAAGCCTTGAATTAGCGTCCAAAATATTAAGCGTTGTAACAAAAGAAAAAAAACCGAAACGCTTAAATTCCCTGACTTGCAGCTTCGGAAGCTCTTTGCCTGTCTGCTTGCTGCCCAATGCAAAGCATCCGCTGTCCGTAAAAGCAGGCACCACGAACAAATCTTCAGCATCCAGCTCATATACACCCGAAAAAATTCCTTGACGGACTTCGTCACGGATAATAGCGATTATTCCGTCTTCAATTAATATATCCTTTTTGCTTGGTTCCCCAGGCAAAAAAACCTTTGCATTTTTTACATTCGTCTTTTTTACTTTTTCCAATTTCCCCTAAACTCCAAATTGGATATTTGGTCTATTATATTCCTTTTGCTCTTTTTATGCAAATCAAAAAACATCATGTTTTTTACTTAATATCGGATTGTATTATACTTTTTATTTGAAGTTTCAAATATATATTGATATAATCTGCATTGAATGAAATATGTGCATTAGGAGAAACGGATGAATATATTAGAAGCAATTATCTTAGGGATCGCTCAAGGCTTGACCGAGTTTCTTCCGGTATCAAGCTCCGGTCATCTGGTTTTGATACAGAATATTTTCGGGATAGAGGGAAATCATATCTTCTTCGATACAATGCTCCATTTCGCAACTCTAGTGGCTGTTGTTTTTGCTCTTCGAAAGGAGATTTGGGAGATACTAAAAAACCCATTCAGCAAAAAGGCACTCACTCTGATTATCGCATCGATTCCTGCGGTTATAGTTGCTCTGCTGTTCGAAGATTTTTTTAAGGAAGCTTTTGGAGGGAAATTTCTTGCTGTTTCATTTCTGATCACGGGAATCGTTCTCGTCGTCGCTGAGCTTCTCGCAGGCAGACAAACGAAGAAAAAAGACGAAGTCGGGATTATAGACAGTCTAGTTATGGGTGTCTGTCAGGCTGCTGCACTCCTTCCGGGGGTATCAAGAGCGGGTATGACTCTTTCCGGCGGACTGGCGAGAGGTGTGGACCGTGTAGCTACAGCAAAATTCTCATTTTTGATGTCCGTTATCATAATCTTGGGATCGACAGGATATGAAGCGATTAAACTAATCGGAGAACCTGTCAGTTTTTCATTCGGTCCTCTTATAATAGGAATGGTGTTCGCAGCTGCTTCCGGATATTTTGCGATTAAACTATTGCTCGATATTATATCCAAAAAGAAGCTTTACGGCTTCGCGATATATGTTTTCGTTCTGGCGGTATTGGTTTTTGTCGACCAAACATGGGCGCATTTGATTTTCTGATTTCTGTTTTATGAGTTTTTATCAAGGTATTCCTTGATTGCATCCATCGTCTTTGTCGATACGATATGCTCGATTCGGCAGGCATCCTGCTCTGCAGTGTCGGCATCCAAACGAAGGCACTTGGTCAAAAATTCGGTTAAAAGGTTATGGCGTTCCATAATCTTTTTTGCTTTTTCCCGTCCTTTTTCGGTCAGTGTAATCTTTCCATATGGTTCCTGCGTGATATAATTATCCGTCTTTAGAAGCCCCATAGCTCTGGTTACGCTGGGTTTAGAATATCCAAGCTCATTTGCGATATCGACAGAGCGGATAACTCCATTTTTCTCTTCGAGCTTATACATAACTTCCAAATACATTTCACCGGATTCATTGATTTTCATACTGTCAGCTTCTTTCTGTTTTCTTAGAAAACAGTATATCATATCGAATATGTTTGGGCAATAATCCCATCGGAGTAAGCATTTTTTATATCCAGAAACCGAAAAAAGCCTAAAGCAGCGGGAAGATGCTACATAGGCTTTCTTTCGAAATTCATATATTTTTATCTCTTACTCATACCTCAATGCATCTATTGGTTTAAGGTTTGCAGCTTTATTCGCAGGATAGATTCCAAACACGATTCCGACTCCCGCCGAAAATCCAATCGCCAATACGGCAGTTCCGAACGTCAAAGCCAAATCCAAATTCATCAGCTGTTCGAAAATCATAAGCCCGACTATACCGAGTCCAAGACCGATAAGACCTCCTGCAACTGACAGCACTACGGATTCTATCAAGAACTGTGTCATAATATCGCCTTTTTGTGCGCCAATCGCTTTTCTTATGCCGATTTCCCGCGTTCTTTCGGAAACGGAAACAAGCATGATGTTCATTATACCGATTCCTCCGACAACCAATGAAATCGCTGCAATACCGGTCAGCAGTGAAGTCATAATCCCTAGCATTTTATCCATAACTTCAAGAATTGCCGACTGATTGATTACGTTATAATAATCCTCGTCTCCGAGTTCTTTCAGCATAAACTCCTCAATCGTCTCTTCTGCCATATCAACCGCATCAGGAGAAGCCGCAGAAACATATATCGCTCCAAGCTGCTTATCATTGAACATCCTTTGATAAGTGAGCAGCGGAATAAAAACAGTATTATCAGTAGTCGTAATCATGCTGTCCGCTTCTTCCAAAACCCCTATTACGGTGAAATCTTTGCCCTTAACGTTTATACTGTTGCCTACACAATTTGTTGTTCCGTATAAATCCATAGCGAGCTCGTGTCCTATTACCGCGTTTTGAGTTTTTGCCTCAACATCCATCGAAGCAAAGAATCTGCCGTTCAGCATATCAAGCTTCATAATAACATCGTATTTTTCCGTCACACCCTCGATTGTCGCAATCTCGTTTTCCGTGCCTGCCTTAGCTGTTGCATTGCTCGATTTTGATGCAGCAACGATATCCACACCGCCGACTCCTTCGAGCTCCTCAACATCATCAATTGTCAAGTATACATCCTTTGGGCTTGTGATCTGTGATATAAGCAGATTCGATCCCAAATCTTCAACCTGACCCGTAAGCTCACTCGT
>Ga0180436_10000166_pt1 | contig 69874 bp, 61 predicted proteins | sample SS_ome_2_FD_132434 | JGI IMG/M metagenome (GOLD analysis project Ga0180436, IMG submission 132434) | Hypersaline lake sediment archaeal communities from the Salton Sea, California, USA - SS_3_S_2 metaG | ecosystem: Environmental > Aquatic > Non-marine Saline and Alkaline > Hypersaline >...
CGGGACCCCGGGGAGGAGCCCGCGGAGTCAACCACGCCCTTCGTGGTAGTCGCGGACCACGTTCGGATCCTTCTCGCGCGCGCGGGACTCGCCCGCGCGTGCGGCCTGCTCGGCGTCACTGCGTTCCTGCTCGCTCAGGTGGCGCCGTTCTGCGGCCTTCTCTTCGACCTTGCCGTCGCGCACGAAGTCCTGCTGCGCTTCGTTGTAGGCTGCGGCCGCGTCGCGGTTGCCTTCGCCCTGGTTATCGGGCCTGGTGTCTTTGCTGGTATTGCTCATGGTGTTCTCCTCGGCGGGTGGATGCTCGGGAATGAGTGCACGTGCGCAGCCATGCACGAAGTGCGCCGATCGGGGACCGGTTCACACGAGGCCGTAGGCGAGCATCGCCCGCGCGACGCGCTCGAACGCGGCGACGTTCGCACCCCGAAAGTAATCCGTGACGGCCCCGGCGCCGCCGTTGGCAACACAATCGTCGTGGATGTCGCGCATGATCTCGTGCAGGCGTCGTTCGACGGTGTCGCGGCTCCAGCTGACGCGCGTTGCGTTCTGGCTCTGTTCGAGGCCGCTCACGGCAACGCCACCAGCGTTGGCCGCCTTGGCCGGCAGGAACACCACGCCGGCCTCGCGCAGGCGCTTGCTCGCGCCTGCCGTGACCGGCATGTTGGCCCCCTCGGCGAGCGCAACGAGCTCATGGTCGAGCAGGCAGCGTGCGTCGTCCTCGTCGATGTCGTTCTCCAGAGCAGCGGGCAGCGCGATGTCGCACGGCAACCGCCACGGCTGCTCGCCGCGATGGAACTCCACGCGACGCAGGTGATCGGCCGCTTCGCTGATGCGCCCGCGACGTTCGAGCTTGAGCGCTTTGATCCACGCGATCTGCTCGGCATCGAAGCCGTCGGCACACCAGGCGGTACCGTCCGAGTCGCTCAGCGTGACGACCCGGGCACCCTCCGCGCAGGCTTTCTCGGCGGCGTGCAGCGCGACGTTGCCGGCCCCGCTGATCGCTACACGCTGGCCCTCGAGCCCGCGTCCGTGATGCTCGAGTGCGTTGATGAGCATGCAGACAACGCCGTAACCGGTGGCTTCCTCGCGCACCGCGCTGCCGCCGAAGGTCAGGCCCTTGCCAGTGAGCACACCGCCTTCGAAGCGATTGGTCAGGCGCGAATACTCGCCGAAGAGATAGCCGATTTCCCGGCTGCCAACGCCGACGTCGCCCGCCGGAACATCGACGTGCGGCGCGATATGACGATACAGTTCGGCCATGAGCGCCTTGCAGAAGCGCATCACTTCGCGCTCGCTCGCGCCATGCGGATCGAAATCGGCGCCACCCTTGCCGCCGCCCATGGGCAGGCCGGTGAGCGCGTTCTTGAACGTCTGCTCGAAGCCCAGGAACTTGAGCACGCTCGGCGTGACGCCGGCGCTGAAGCGCATACCACCCTTGTAAGGGCCGAGCGCGCGATTGAACTGTACACGCCAGGCGCGGTTCACGCGCACCTCGCCCGCATCATCCTCCCAGCAAACGCGGAAGCTGATGACGCGGTCGGGTTCGGCCATGCGCTCGAGAATGCGTGCGGCGCGGTACTCGGCGTTGTCCTGTACCAGCGGCATGACGCTCTCGGCGAGCTCGCAGGCAGCCTGCACGAACTCGGGTTCGTGCGGGTTGCGCCGTTCGACCTCGGCGACGAAGTCCCGTCGCGCGCGAGCGAGTGCGGCGCTCATGCCCGGCTGCACGGTGCGGAACTTGCAGCACCATGCACTCGTGAATCATCGAGGAGAAATCCCATGCACCGCGAAACGTTTGCTCGCATTGCGATGATGGGGTGCGCCTGCCTGGCACCGCTCGCCGGCGCCGCACCGGCGGTGGAAGCCCCGGCCGAGATCGGCACGCTGGAGCGCGTCGAAACCTCCCCGCCCTTGGCATTGCCGCAGCGCCGGCGGCAGGCCGTTACGCTGGACACGCCGATTGATGCGGGATCGGGACCAGCGATGATGTCGCGGATGCGACACGCGTTCCTGGCGATGGATGCCGACGGCAACGGGGCTATCGACAGGCGCGAGCGCGCCGCGGCGAGAGTCTTGTTCATGTTCGATTTCCAGCTTGCCGATGCCGACGACGATGAGCGGGTCAGCCGTGCCGAGCATCGGGAATGGTCGCGCCGCCAGTTGCAGGCGCGCTAGCAGCCTGGCGGCGCGAGTGAAGCATTCGCTGCTGTTCAGGAGCGGCAAACTCCTGACGGCGTCAGGGCATCAGTCGCTGACCGTGGGATCCGAGGCCGCCAGCGGCTTCTTCGCGCTTTCCGCGGCGGACCGGTTTCGCGGGCTGGTTGCATCCACGCCGGGACGTTCGGGCGATTTCAGGGTGCGCGAGTATTCGCTGGCCGCCTGCCGCTCCATGTAGGTCGCGTACTCCTCCGCGGTGACGTTGCCGTCACGGTCGAGATCGGCCGCCTCGTGCTCGCGCAGCGTGTCTTCCTGGTGTTCGCTGGCGGGCATGCGCGCCTCGGTCTCCGGCCGCTGCGCGTGGCCATGCTCGGCGTCCGGCACGGCTTCCGCCTGGTGCGGTGTGGCCGGCATGTCCGCCGCGTTGGTGGCGCTACCGATGGCGCAGGCCAGCGTCAGCGCGAGGGTCGTCGGCGTGATCTTGTAATGCATTGCAGGCATGTCTGCTCCTTGCGGTGTGGCTGTACCAGGTACAGAGCAACATGCGTGCCGGATGCTTACCCGCATTCGGAGGTTCCCGAAGCCTTTGAACAATACGCCAGGTCGAAGCTATCGGTATTCGTGGGCAATACGGCGTGCGCCTCGGCGTATTCCGGTGATCGACGCGCCGGGGGTGCAAAAAAAAGCCCGCGCGCCACGGGGCGTGGGCGCGGGGCAGGCGTGACCGTCGGCCGGGTCTGTATGCGGGGAGGGGAGCCCGGTCAGCGAGCGGGGGGCTCGCCCGGTCACGAAGCGCCGTGCGCGGGGCTCACTCGCGCTCGGCGTAGACCGTGGCACCGACGACTTCAGCCGAGGGTGCGAACCAGCCGTCGTCGCGCTGCGGCAGCGGATCACGCGGCGTGTAGACGAACGGCACACGCTCGCCAGGCATCAGGCGCTCGTTGACGGTGACGTACTCGACCCAGCCCGGGTTGTGCTCGCCCGGATTGAGGTCGTCTTTCCACAACCAGTCGTAGCGCACGATGACGACGACATCATCGAGCATGTGTGTGCTGCGATTCTCGAGTACCGCGTCGATGCCGCCCTCGTGGGCCCTGAGCGTCGACAGGTTGGCCGTGTGCTCGATGGTGCGCTCGTCGACGAGGCGCGGTTCGCGCTCGGCTGCCGCTACGGGGGCGGCCGTAACGACCGCGAGCAGGATGGCTCCGGGCAGGCAGGCGTATTTCTGGAACGTGTTGGACTCGAGCATGGCGAACCTCCTTCGCAGATGCGGCTCGAGCGTAGTGGCAGCAAGGTGCGTGCCACTTCGGCTTGCAGCGCGCGCGGGCGGGGCATGAGCACATGCAGCCGCCGTCGTCTGCGCGGTTGGGCGTGAATTACAGCATGACTGAAATCCTTACAAACCTCGAAGCGTCATCGCGAGTGCCGCGTCACGGCCACTACGGCAGTGACATCTGACTCGGCATGGCACGCCTCTCGCATGCTGGATCGATCGCGCTTAATCGTCCCAGAGGAGACTCGCCGATGCTTTCTTGGGCTCTGACGTTCCTGGTCATCGCGATCATCGCCGCGGTGCTCGGTTTCGGCGGCATTGCCGGCGCCGCCGCCGGCATCGCCGAACTGCTGTTCTACGTTTTTGTCGTTCTGTTCCTGGCCGCGGTCGTGGCCAACGTTCTGCGCGGCCGCCCGCCGCCCGTGTGACCGCAGTCGACCGGGCCGGGGTCGCTCAGCCGGCCTGCTCGGCGTCGTCGCCGTCCTCGTTCCAGGTACCCTCGGCAGCGTAGCTGTTGAGCCGGTTATAGATGGTCTTGAGGCTGACGCCCAGCGTCTGCGCCGCGAGCTTCTTGTCACCACCGAAGTGCTCGAGGGTGGCGAGCACGAGGCGTCGCTCGGCTTCCGCAATCGGGGTGCCGACCGACAGATCCAGCGAGTTGCGGTCCCACAGGGGCGGGCGCTCGAAGCCGACCGGGATGGTGTCGGCATCGAGGTCGCCGTCGGCATTGATGTACATGCGCTGGATGGCATGTTTGAGTTCACGCACATTACCCGGCCAGCCATGCGCGGTCAGGCGCGCGCCGGCGGCTTCGGTCAGGCGCTTTTGCGTGCCGTAGGCGTCGTTCTGCTGCGCGAGGAAATGCCCGGCGAGTCGCAGCACGTCTTCGGGCCGCTCGCGCAACGGCGGCACCCGCAGCGGGTAGACCATCAGCCGGTAGTAGAGATCCTCGCGCAACTGACCTTCGCGTACGGCGATGTCCGGATTGCGGTTGGTCGCCGCGATGATGCGCGCATCCACCGGGATCTCGCGATTGCCGCCGACGCGCGTCACGCTGCCGGTCTCCAGCACGCGCAGCAGATTGACCTGCAGTTCCGCCGGCATCTCGGTGATCTCGTCGAGGAACACGGTGCCGCCGGCGGCCCGTTCGAAGATGCCGGCATGGCGTCGTTCGGCGCCGGTGAAAGCCCCCTTCTCGTGACCGAACAGCTCCGACGTGATGAGGTTCTCCGCGATCGCGCCGCAGTTGATGGCGACGAGCTGGCCTGGCCGGCGGCTGCGGCGGTGGATCTCGGCGGCCACGAGCTCCTTGCCGGTCCCGCTCTCGCCCTGGATGAGCACCGTCGCATCCATGGGCGCGACGCGCTCGATGCGCTCGTCGAGCTCGCGCATCACCGCCGATTCGCCGATGATCAGGTGCGACGGGCCGGACCTGGCCGGGCTGCCCCGTGGCGTTGCTGCCGCGACTTCGGCGCCGCCCGCGTCCTCGTCGGGTGCGAGGCGCGACAGTACGGCGCTGAGATCGGCCAGCCCCACCGGCTTGACCAGGTACTCATCGACACGGCCGCGTACCGCCGCGATCGCGGTTTCCACCGATGGGTGCCCGGTCATGACGAGCACGCGCGTCGGCGCTTCGACGGGCAGCGTGGCGACCACGTCGAGGCCGCTGCCGTCTGGCAGCACGAGGTCGATCGCGAGCAGTTCCGGCAGTTCCTCGCGCAGCGCCGCGCGCGCGCCGGCACAGTCACCCGCGTCGCGCACGGTGTAGCCGTTGTCACTGAGAAAGTCGCTGATGGCCAGGCGGAAGGTCGTATCGTCGTCAACAATGAGGGCGGTGGGCATGCTATGTTTTGCTCGCTTCGACAAAGTTGCGCGTTACCTGTGTCGTGGGTGTCGGCGGTGTCGGCTTCGCGACCCGCAAGACTGCCATGAGCCATCGAGCATCAATGCCAGCAAGCGACTCTCCCCGGCTTTCCGGCTCGGCGGCGCTGGTCGTGTGCGGCGTGTCACTGGCGGCGATCACGCTGCTCGAAATACTGACGGACTTCGCGGTCTGCGTGCCCATATTGTACGTACTGCCCGTAATCGTCGCGAGCTGGGTACTCGACTGGCGCGCGATCGCTGCCTGTGTGCTGTGGGCCACGCTGGTCACGGCACTCGACGCCGTGCTTGCCGCGGACGCGACGGCGTGGACGACACCGGCTAGCGTTAATCGCCTGTTCGCGATAGCCGTTTGCTGGACGGTGGCGGGCCTGCGCGCGATGCGCCTGCGGCAGGAGCGCTATCGCCGCGAATGGGCTGCCGTTGCGGTCGCTTCGCGCGACGCCATCGTGGTAATCGACATCAGGGGCGTGGTGCGAGAGTGGAATGCGCAGGCTGAAATCCTCTACGGTCGTGCTGCCGACGATGTCATCGGCCAGCCGTTCGACAGCGTCCTGGGGGTGCGCGACGACACCCTCCGGCAGGCCATCGCGAATGTCGCCGGCGGGCGCGTGGAAAAGACCTTCCATGACGAGCACCACGACGCGACGGGTAAGGCGGTCATCGTTGCCATCACGCTTTCGCCGGTGCGCGAGAGTGGCGGGCGGCTGATCGGTATTTCGGCGATCGTGCGTGACGTCACGCTGGAGATGCGCTCGCAGCGTGCGCTTGCCGCCAACGAGGCGCGATATCGCGACCTGGCCACGTCACTCGATCACGCGGCGAACCAGAAGAATTCGTTCATCTCGATGCTCGGCCACGAGCTGCGTAATCCACTCGGTGCCATCCGTAACGCCGCGGGCGTGCTGCGCATGGTCGACACCCGCAGCGCGCGCGGGGGCCGGGCGCTGGAGATCATCGAGTCCCAGGTCGCGCTGATGCGGCGCCAGCTCGATGATCTGCTCACGCTCTCGCGTATCGATCGCGGCGAGCTCGAGCTCAAGCTTGCCGCGGTCCGGGTCGAGGAGATCGTATCGATGGCGGTCGATGCGATGCGCGAGCATCTCACGACCAGCGGTCTTGCCATCGAGGTCGCCGATATCGACCCCGAACTGCGCGTCCACGCTGACAAGTTCCGCATTGGCCAGGTGATGCTCAACCTGCTGGACAATGCCGCCAAGTTCACCGAAAAAGAGGGACGGGTATCGATCGCTGTCGACGCCGACAACGACACCGTGCGCATCCACGTGGCCGACGAAGGGGTCGGCATCGATCCCGATCTGCTGCCCTACGTCTTCGATGATTTCACCCAGGCCGAGCAGCACATCTCGCGTCAGAGCGGAGGCATGGGGCTCGGGCTGGCCATCGTGCGCAACATTCTCACGTTGCATGACGGTGATATCGTTGCCGAGAGCGATGGGGTGCCGGGCCATGGAACCCGCTTCGTCGTTTCCCTGCCGCGTTACGATGGGCGCCTGGAAACCGATCCACGCCACGGCGAGCAGTTCGTGCACGATGGCCGCAAGACGCGTACCGTGATGATCGCCGACGACAACGTGGAAGCGCTGCAGGCATTGTCCGATTACCTCGAGCTGAACGGCTATCGTGTCACCCAGGCCATCGATGGCGAAGCGGTGCTGAATGCGCTCGAGAACGAATGGCCGGACGTCCTGGTTCTCGATATCGGGCTGCCCGGGCGTGATGGTCTCGAGGTCGCGCGGCTGATCCGTGAACGCTACGGCGAGCGCGCCTGCGTGCTCATCGCGGTGACCGGCTACGGTTCGAGCCAGATGGTGGAGAAGACGCGCGCGGCCGGATTCGACCACCATTTCGTCAAACCCGTCAGCCTGGAACAGCTGCGCGCGTGCCTGGAATGAGGTGCATGACCGTCACCGGAGCAGCGCTGCATGAGCGAGCAGACGTGCCGGGCATGCGCCGGGCGGGATTGCCCGGGTGCTTTCAGCGTGCCGTGCCTTGGCGAAAGCGAAAACCGGAACGGGAGCCATCGATGACGACATCCGCGCTTCGAGTCGACCTGGGCACGATGCCAGGGGCAGCATCACGTTCCGCAAGAGGCGATGCCGGTCCCGATGTCGCGAAGCGACGGCGATCCGCGCTACCACCCGGTGAACGGCCGAGCGGAGGGAAGATGAGAGTTGGTACGCATTTCGCTTGGAGCAGGGGACGATGAAACTGCCCTCCAGCCTGCTGTTGTGTACCTCCGACGGTGTCGTGCTCTCGGGCGACGACGCGTCGCGACGCCTGCTCGCGAGTCGTGACCCCTCGCACGGCAGTATCACTTCCTCCACCGGGACGTTCCCGTACGCCGGGGACGTGCATCTCGAGGCCGAGCCGGTATCCTGGGATCGGCGTCGCTGCCTGCTGGTGCAGGCTGTCAGCGCGAGCGGCCGGGCGCAGGTCAGCCGCGGCGCGGCACGTGCCATCGTCCAGCGTGCGCTGCTCGAAGGACTCGTGCACGACTTGCGCTCGCCGCTCAATTCGATCGCGATGAACGCCGAGATGCTGCGTTTCTCGCGCGAGTCGGGTTCGCCCGGCGCGAGCCAGGAGCAACGCCAGGAGCGCTACGTCGCGGCCATCACCAGCGAATCCGCGCGTCTGGGTAGCGCGGTGTCCAAGCTGGTCGACTTGATCGAGGAATGTGGCGTGACGCCCGGGGACGGCGCGCTGGAGCGCCTGCTCGAAGAGGTGGGTCGCTTCGGTGTGCCGGCCCTGCGCACGCGCCAGGTGGACCTGTGCATCGAGCGCCATGCGGCACGCGCCCTGAGTGCGACCGACGACCTCCTGCTGGCTCTGCTCGCGCTGTTGCTCAGCGTCGCGGAGCAGGCCAGTCACGGGGACACCGTGCGGCTCGCGACCCGCGCGGGCGACGGCGAGACCACGTTCGAGATGTGTCTCGAAGGGGCAGGTGTCGCAAACGCCGCGACGGCATCGCGGCTGAGCGCAGACGAACGCGCGACGCTGCTGCTGGTGGCCGCGCGCATCGTCAACGCCGTCGACGGGCGGATCGAGATGGGCCCGCAGGAAGTGCTGCGCGTCGTCCTGCCGCGTGCTGCCTGAGGCACGCCGCGCAAGCGGACCGCTCGTCGACCCGCCGCGCGACGATGCCCTGAGTGCGACCGATTGCTGGCATCACGCATCCGAGCGCTTGCCGAGACTCGCCCGCAGCACTGGCGGCACCGCCATCGAGGTGACGATAGCCATGATGACGACGGCCGAGAACAGGTTGGCGACGATCGGTGGTGGCGGGTCGGGAACTTCGAACAAGCCGGCGCGCGCCGCGACGCTCGCGACGATCAGTTCGACTACGCCGCGTGCGCTCATGCTGACACCGATGCTCAGCGAATCGCGGGGCGCGAAACCGCTCATCACCGCTGCGCCGCCCGCACCGAGGATCTTGCCGAGAAATGCCGTGGCGACGAGCACGATGACGAACCCCGGGGTCGCGGTCAGGGCGCTGAGGTCGAGATGGAGCCCGATAGAAACGAAGAAGATCGGGCCGAGAAAGCCGTGCGCGAGGGCGTCGACCTTGCTCTTGACGCGCTCGTAGCGCGCCCGGGAGACGACGCGCCGCGAGAACAGCAACCCGGCGGCGAACGCGCCGAGGATGAAGTGCAGCCCGAGCGCTTCGGCCAGCACGGCAAGCACGAAGCCAGTCACCAGGAGCATGACGAAACCGCGCTCCTCGACCGCGAGCAGGTCGATGAAGGCATCGACCCGAGCCTGATTGAGGCGCAGCAGCAGCGCGACCAGCGCAACGAAGGCCATGGCCTTGCCTGCAATGACTCCGACGGTGGCGAGATCGGGAACGCCGCCGTTGTTGAGCATGCCGGTCAGCACCGCGAGCAGCAGCAGGCTCAGGATGTCGTCGGCGACGGCAGCGGCGACGATGGTGTGTCCGACCCTGCTGTCGAGCTGTCCGAGGTCCATCAGCACCTTGATCGCGACCGGCACCGCGGTGATGGCCAGGGCCGTGCCGATGAACAGGATCTGCGCGCCGCGCTGCGAGGACTCGGGCAATACCATCGCGCCGACGGCGGCGCCCAGCGCAAGCGGTATCAGCATGCCGGCGACCGCAATGAGCATGCTGCGGCGCGAGGCCTCGAGCATGTCGCGTGCTTCGAGCTCGACGCCGGCGGCGAGCAGCAGGCAGAATGCGCCGAGTTCGGTCAGCGCGACGAAGGTCTCGTCCTCGCCCAGCGCGGTCAGCGTGCCGACATCGACGGGTGCGTAGTGGATGAACAGCCCGATACCGACACCGGCGAGGATCTCGCCGAGTACGCCGGGTTGGCCGAGGCGCAGGCAGATCTCCGCGCCGAGCTTGGCCGTGAGCAGGATAGTCATGAGCAGAAAGAACAGATGCATGGCTTGCCTGGCGTTCCTGGACGGTTCGTGGAAGGTTCGTGGAAGGTTCGTGGAAGGTTCGTGGAAGGTTCGTGGAAGGTTCGTGGAAGGTTCGTGGAAGGTTCGTGGAAGGTGCGCGGCTGGTGGCATGGCGCCTCAGAGCGCGGGCGGGGGTGCCGGGTTCGCACGCACTCATCGCCGCCGGCGTCGGTGAACGCGCCTCCCCGGAGCGGGGCGGCGGGCGGATTCGCGGTGATGCGCGGTGCTCGTCCGTTCATCACGGACTCCTCGCGGATTCAAGCAAGTCCCGTTCCGGTTCGGGCCGTGCGGCGACGCGTACAGCGCCGTGCCACGGCGCTGTAAGTTCTGCCCGATCGTGTAAAAAGCGCCGTCGTCCGCTTGACGATTAGGCTATAGTGACGGCAACCGAGGCGGCAGGTCCGCGCGCCGGCGCGACGGGCTGCGAACAGCTCGCGGTCAGACCATTGCGGCCATCCGCCAGGGCTCGAACGCGGCATGGCGGGCGATGTGATCGGCGCATGGTTCGTCGAAAGCCTGGCCTCCGAGGTCCGCTGGCACGCCTATCACGCCTGGCACGCATCCGAGCGTGGCTCGCTCCCCGGCCGGTGCAAGCGGAGCGATGTCCCGGGCGGCCGTGGGTCTCCGCGGGTCCTGGTTCCGATAATCGAGACATGATGTCCATGAGTCCCCGCGCGTTCCCCGTATGCGCCTGCCTGTTGGCCTGCCTCGCCATGCTCGGTGCTTGTGGCGACAATCGCGCTGCGACGCCGCGCGTCGCAAGCAATAACTGGCCAGGCTATTGGCCGCTCTACCTGGCTGTTCGCCAGGCGCCCGAACCCATCGCCCATCTGACCGAGCTGCGCTCGGCGACCGCCGTCATGCGTGCGTTCCGTAACGGCGCCATCGACATCGCCGCGCTGACCCTCGATGAAGCCCTGGTGCTCGCCGCCGAGGGCCTGGAGGTGTGCGTCTTCCTGGTCGTGGACGTATCTGACGGCGGGGACGCCTTGCTGGCGCGGCCGTCGATCGAATCCGTGGCAGCTCTGGCCGGGCACCGCATCGGCGTCGAAGCGAGCGCCGTGGGCGCCTATCTTCTCAGCCGTATCTACGACGAGACGGCCCTCGAGGCCGGTGCGCCGACGATCGTCGAGATCCCGGTCAGCGATCATGCCCGCGCGTTCGCGAACGGCGAGGTCGATGCCGTCATCACCTTCGATCCGACGCGCGCGCAGCTCGTTGCCGACGGCGCGCGCGAGTTGTTCAGCAGTCGGCGGATCCCCGGTGAGATTGTCGACGTGCTGGTGGCACGCCCGGCCTACCTGGCGCGCCACCGCGACGCCGTCGTGCGGCTGGTGCGTGCGTGGCAGCGCGCGTCGCGCGCGATCGTCGAGGAGCGTGACGCGGCCTTCCCCGCGCTCAGCGGCTTCGTGCAAGGCGACCGTTCCCGCCTGGACGCGGCGCTGGCGGGCATCGTGTTTCCGTCCGTCGATGCGCAACGCGCGCTGCTCGACGGCGAGCTGGCCGCGGTGGCGATGCGCCTTGGCGAAGTCATGCGCCGGCACGACCTCATCGCGGCCCCGCCCAGCGGGCGCTTCGATGTCGAGGCCGCCATCTTCGAGGCGGCCAGCCGATGAATCGTTCGCTCCGCACCCGCCTGGCGGTCCTGGTCCTGACCGCGCTGGTGTGTATCACCGCGGTACTGGTTATCGTGCTGGTGCATGGGGACGCGCGCCAGGTCGAGCGCGAACGCGCCGCGCTGCTCGTGCAGGGGCTGACCATAGGCCAGGCCGCGATCGCGGACGAGCTGCTGGTCGAGGACTACGCGAAAGCGCGTGGTTTCCTCGCTACGCTCGCGCTCGATCCGCAGGTGCGCTTCGCGGCGCTGGTCGATGAGGACGATCGCATCATCGTCCACGTCGGGCGGCGCCACGAGAACAAGCGGCTCGAGGAGGTACTCCCGGCCGACGCGCTGCCGCTGGTCGCCCGCGTGCGTGCCCGCCTCACGGCCGAGGTGCGCCGGATCAGCAACGGCGAACTGATCGCGATGTCACCTGTCGCGCTCAGCGGCAACGGGGTGCGCCTGCGCAGCGGGCGCGTGGGGCTGTTGATCCTGTGCAGCGGCGATCGCGCCGCACTGGCCCGGGCCTATGCCCGCACCGGGGTCGAGGTAACGGCGATCACGCTGATCGTGCTCGTGCTGCTGTTACTGATTTATTTCGTGCTCGAGCGCGATGTCTCGCGACCACTGGAACGCTTCATGGCCGTGATCGCACGCCTGCGTGCGGGCGATCTCGGCGCACGCGTGGCACGGTCCGGTGACGACGAGTTCGGGCGCCTTGCCAGGGCGTTCGACGACGCCCTCGATACGATCGAGCGGCAAACTGCCGAGATCACTACCAGTGAGGCGCGCCTGCGGCGCACCAACGAGTTGGCCGGGGTGGTCAAGCTCGAGTGGGACCTCGTGCAACGGACGCTCGATGTGCCGCCCCGGTTGTGGGAGATGCTCGGGCGACCCCCACCGCCCGGGCCGCTCGCGATGGACGCCTTCACGGCCCTGGTCGACCCGGCGGACCGTGAGCGCTTCGCCAATTGCCTGGAGCGAACGCTGTCCGCCGGTCACGCATTTGCCGAGCAGTGCCGCATGTGCAGCGCGGACGGCGCCACGGTCTGGCTGCAGATCCAGGGCGATATCGAGACGGACATGGACGGCAAGCCGCTGCGGCTGCTGGCACTGGCCCAGGACGTGAGTGCGCGCAAGGCCGCCGAGCAACGCCAGGCCGACCTCACCACGCAGCTGCACATGGCGCAGAAGCTCGAGGCGGTAGGTCTGCTGTCGAACGGTATCGCGCATGATTTCAACAATATTCTCGCCGCGGTCATCGGTTTCGTACGCCTGGGGCGGCGCAGCAAGGATGCAGACAGCGCGCAGCCGATCGGTGATTATCTCGACGAGATCGAGGCGGCCGCGATGCGCGGTCGAGAGCTGGTCACGCAACTGGTCACCTTCAGCCAGGGACAGCCGGGGGCTTCGCGTGCGCTCGATCTGAACGGCGTCGTCGGTGAGGTGACGCAACTGCTCGAACCGCTCCTGCCAGGCGACGTCACGCTCACGTTCTCGCGCGCGCCCGGTTTGCCGCAGGTGCTCGCCGACGCGGTGAGCGCCCAGCAGATCACGCTCAACCTGTGTCTGAACGCGCGCGACGCGCAGCCGCGGGGCGGCCGCATCGACGTCGCGTTGAGGCCGCTCGACGTGGACGACGTGCGCTGCGATTCCTGTCACCAGCGCTTTGCCGGCCGGTTCGTCGAACTCGCCGTCAGCGATGCCGGTGAAGGTATCCCGCAGCACATGCTGGGACGCATCTTCGACCCTTTCTTCACCACCAAACGCGACGGCGAGCCGCTCGATGCGGCCAGTCCGGCCGGTTCCGGTCTCGGCCTGTCGGTCGTGCACGGGGCCATTCACCAGGTCGGCGGCCATGTGACGGTCAGCTCCGAGCCGGGCAGGGGCACGCGTTTCGCGGTCTGTTTCCCACGCGACGCAGCCGGCGCAGCGCCAGCGCCCGCCGCTGCGCCGGGCGCGACCGCCTCGCCGGCAATCCACGACAGCTGAGGCAGCCGCGCCCGCGTGATCGTGCGCGCCCAGTTGTTCCGAGCCGCCTCAGTCGAGCAGATCGCGCAAGTGCGCGAACGGCTGATGCTTGGCGCTGTCGGGGCTGACGTCGTCGCGTGAGCCCGTGCGTGCATCGAGTGCGCGCTGGTGCTCGTTGTCATGGCAGTAGAGGCACAACAGCTCCCAGTTACTGCCGTCGGACGGATTGTTATCGTGATCGTGATCGCGATGGTGGACGGTCAGCTCGCGCAGGTTCGCGTGGGTGAACTCGCGACCACAGCGGCCGCAAACCCAGGGATAAAGCTTCAGCGCCTGTTCGCGGTAGCCGCGCTCGCGTGCCTCGCGCGCACGGCGCGCCTCGGCGACGACGCGATCGAGGCGTTTCTCGTCGATGGGTTTGGACGGCATGGCGGGTGCTACCCGGCTGGCGTCGCGATGGTGCGTGCGCCGTCGCCGGCGAGGTCGACGCGCCGGCCGACCACGTTCTCGCCGGTGAACTCGGCATACACGGCGTCGTCGTGCGGCAGGTTGGCAACGAAGCGCAGGCCGGCGTCGGTGCGCCCGTAGACGATGCCGCGGGCGGGGCGCTGCTCGCGATCGTAGACCACTGTCCAGGTTTCGATCACGCCGCCGCCGCGCGGTGCCGGATCGTGCGCTTCGGGCGCTTCGCCGGCATCCGGCGCGGCGGCGTCGTCGCGATCGTCGTGGCCGATGTCGTGCGTGCCGGGCGTGTCGGCGTAGATGCCGACGGCATACTTGTGCATGAACCAGCCGAGCGCGGTGGTCATACCGCTGGCGTAGCGGCCGGCGGCGATCGCTTCGGCCATGCTGGCGATACCGTGCAGTGCGTAGTTGCTGCCCGGACCACCGAAGAAGCCGAGGCCGCCGGTCTGGGTAAGCGGCCGCGGATCGCCATCTTCGAGGCCGAGGTGGCGGCGCGCCACGTTGACCGCACACGGAAAGCAGGAATAGAGATCGAACGCGGCAACTTCTGCTGCGGCGAGCCCCGCGCGTATCTCCGCGCGGGCGGCAGCGCGCGCGAGCGCCGGGCTCGACGTGTAGTCGCTCTTGTCAATCATGAAGCGTTGGCGGGCACGTGCGTAGGCGCCGCCGCGGAAGTACACCGCGCGGCCGCCGCCATCGCGCGCGGCCGCGGCGCGATCGGCGGTGGTGAGAATGACGGCCGCGCCGATGTCGGCCATGACCAGCGAGACCATGCGCTTGGTGTACGGGTAGGCGATGGGGCGGTTGTCCGCGGCCGGTGTGACGATGTCCGTGGCCGACAAGGGTCGACGCGTCCAGGCATTGGGGTGCTGCGCCGCGACCTCGCTGAAACCGGCCCACAGGCGTCCGACACGGTCGAGCCAGGCCGTCTTGTCCAGCCCGGATTGCGCCCACAGCGCGTTCTCGAACAGGGGGAAGCCGTGAATCGGCAGGCTCAGGCCGTGGCGCACTTCGAGAGCGCTGGCGCCGACTGCGTCTTCGGCATCGTAGTCGGCGGGAATGCCTTGCAGCAGCGCCCCTTCGCCGCGCGCCGCGTCGGCGCTGCGCGGATAGAACGTCTCCGCGCCACAGATGAGGACCGCCGTCGCGTCGCCGCGCGCGAGCATGCCGGCGGCTTCGTTGACGAACTGCTGCGGCACCTGTCCGCCGATGCCGGACAGGCGCGTGATGCGGGGACGCAGGCCGAGCCGCCCGACCAGGGCCTGCTCGGGCGCGTCCAGTACGCGGCTCTGCGGCCGCACCACGAGCACCGCGTCGACCGCGGCGAGCGCGCCGCGGCCAGCCTGCTCGCCGGCGCGCCGCGCGGCTTCCTCCATCATGTCCAGAGGGTCCTGAAACGGTGGGCAGGCCTCGCGCGGCTGGGTCACCTGGCCCCAGCCGCTGACGACGACGGCGTTGTTCATGTGCGCACCCTCAATGCCCGCGACGTTTCTCGATGTCGGCGAGCGTGCGCATCAGCGCGGGGCGGAAGCGTTCGTAGTTCTCGCTCATGGGGAAGTGGCCAAGGCCCTCGAGCGTTTCGTAGTGCACGTTGCCGATGCGCTTCGCCGACGCCTCGACATGTTCCGGTGGACAGGTGAAATCGTACTCGCCGGCGTACATGTACAGCGGCACCTTGCTCGCGTCGATGCGCTCGGCGCGCGCTTCGTCGGCATTCTCCACGCCCCAGAAGTAGAGGTCGTTGCGCAACGAACGCGGATGCGCTCCCTGGATCATGCGATTGATCTGGCGATCGGCGCGCGACAGGTGCGGCGCCATCACCGCGTCCATCAGGCCCGGTTCCATCTGGATGACGTTGACGGCCGGATCGATCCACCAGTCATGGAAGAAACCGTAGGTCGGCACCGCGCCGGCCAGCGCGATCAGGGCGCGGAAGTGCTCGGGATAGCGCTCGGCGAGGTGACAGGCGATGACGCCGCCGATGCTGCAGCCGATGAAAATCGGGTGATCGAGCTTGAGTGCGCCCGACAACCCGACCACGAAACGCGTGATCCAGTCCGAGGTGAGCAGCTGGTCTTCGGCGAAGAAGTCGCGGTCGTAGGGCGGGTCGGACTTGCCATGGGCCGGCAGGTCGTAGGCGATGACGCGGTACTTCTTGGTCAGCTCGCGATCCTCGAGCAGGTGGCGCCACTGGCGGTTCTCGTTACCCGCGGTGTGCTGGCAGAGGATGGGGATGCCTTCGCCGGCTTCGAAGTAGAAGACCTTGTGGCGGCAGCCGTCGATCTCGACGTTGGCGTAGCGGCCGACCGCCTGCCAGTGCTCGTGCCAATCGGGCTCGGCGGGCGGCTCGTGGACCCCGTTCAGCTTGCGTCCCACCAGGATCCACAACGACAGCGTCGCCATCTGCTGGAAGAGCAGGCGGATATCGCCCTCGACGGTCATGTTGCCGGTCGCGACGGCAGCGAAGATGGCGTGTCCCATCGGCGGCGGATCGGGCGCGAACAGCGCTTCCCAGGTCGCGGTGTCGGCCGCCAGCGTGAAGCTGCTCGGCTCGAGCGGGCCGCCGTCGACGACGGTGCGCTCGACGCGTCCGCCATGCACGTGGAAAGTGTAGCGGGCCTCGCCGACGACGAGGCTGAAAGAGCCGTCGAAGCCGCGGCCGTTGTTGTTGCAGGCGGCGTCGCCGTTGACTGCCGTCACCCAGCGTTCGATCCAGTCGCGATCGAGTTTCATGCGCGTGTCCTCCCCGGGGCGCGTTGCGGAAGGATCATGCTAGCAGTCTGCGCGGCGCAGGGAAGCGTCGAGGTGACGCCCGGGGTGTGCTCAGGCGTCGCCGCGGCGCCTGCGCATGGCCAGCAGCGCCCCACCGGCGGCGAGCAGGCCGAGTGGTGCCGGCAGCGGTACGGGCGCCGGTTCGGTCAGCGAGTAGACGAGCAGTTCGTACTCGACCGGCGTGCCCGGTGGCGCGCCGAATACTTCCACGATGTAGGTGCCGGTATAGGGCAGCTCGATGTCGAGCAGCAGTGGGTCGACGCCTTCGAAGCCGTCATCGTTGAAGGCGAAATCGCCGTGATAGGGGATCAGCGTGCCGCTCTCGTCGAGCAACGCGACGGCGAGATCGCCCTCGACCAGGCGATGGCCGAGGCTTTCCGACATCACTTCGATGGTGACGATGCGCCCGGCCTCGCCGCCGAAGCTGTAATAGTCGCCTTCGCCGTCGCTGATCTCGCCCTTCATGGCGCCGACCATGGCTTCGAACGGCGGCGCCGGCGGATCATCCTCGAGCGCGCCGGGCAGCGTGTTGATGACGGGGTAAGTCGAGACGGTGATGGCTTCGGGCGCTTCCAGCATCGAGCCGCCGTCCTCCGTACCGCGCGCGCCGTGCGCGGCGAACCGGATCTTGAGCGCGGCGCGCGGGCCGATGAAGCTGTCCATGGAGAGCAGCTTGTCGGCGCTGAAGCCGAGCACGGTGGTCAGCGAATTGAGTTCGAGGCCGCTCAACGCGGCGCCGTCGGGCCCCGGGAAGACGGGGTCGAACTTGGTCTTGTTGCCGGGTGACGATACCCCGGTGCCGATCGGCGTGAAGGCGTCGTGATGGCGCGCGCCGAGCAGGTGCAGCACTTCGTGTGCGCCGAGATTGACGCTGGCCTTGACGATGTTCTCGCCGCTCAGCGGCGCGCCGACGAAATCGAGACCCAGGCCCGCGTTGACGTAGGCGTCGTCGATGAACGCGACGTTGCGCCAGTCGACGCCGGTCGAGGTGCCGATGGCGTCGGCGTTGAAGAACAGCGTGGAGTAGTCGACGCTGCCCGGTACGCTGGTGGTAACGGTCACGCCGAGCGGCGCGAACAAGCTTTCGAGGGCGCCATGCACGGCGCCGCGCTCAGGGCCCGAGTAGGTCCATTCCCCCGCGCCGGTTTCGCTGTCGAAATCCAGGTACACGGTCTGCAGGGCGAGCGCCGTGGCGGGCGCCGCCGCAGCCAGTGCCAGGGCCAGTACCGCGAGAGTCCTGTGCGTCGCGCGCATGTGTCTTGACCTCCTTGTTCGCGCCCGGAAACCGGGGCGTCTTCCATCAACCGTAGCAGGTGAACGTTTCTCCTGCCCGCACGGCGTGCGGTCGAATGCAAATTGTTGTCAAACCGCCGCGGTCGCCTGCATCTCAGCCGGGACAGAGCCGGAGGTCGGTGGCGCACCGTCAGGCAAAGATCTCGAGCGGGATCTCGCATGCCACCGTCCACTGCGGCTGGTTGACCAGCTCGGCGATACGCAGGTTCGCGGCGACACTGAGCAGGCAGTAGGCGAGGTCCGGCGCCATACCCTGCTCGCGGCACAGGCGGTCGATGAGGTAGCGCGCGGCGTCCTGCGCAGCGGTGTAGAGATCGGGACCGATGCCGGTCGTCACGAGTCGCTCGCCGCCGCCGGGCCAGGCGCTCGCCGGCGCGCGAAAGCGCGGATACGGGATGGTCTCGCCCTTGATCAGGTCGAACTCGACCTCGATGCCGAGCGTGGTCTCGATCGCCGTACCGCACAGCTCGCCGTCGCCCTGCGCGGCGTGGCCGTCGCCGACCGAGAACAGCGCGCCCGGCACCTCGACGGGCAGGTACAGCGTGGTGCCCGCGACCAGCGAGCGCACGTCCATGTTGCCACCGCAGCTGAGCGGCGGGATCGCACTGTGGTGACCGGGTGCGGCCGGGGCGACGCCGATGGTGCCGGCGAAGGGCCGCGTCGGCAGCCGGATCCCCGGCGCGAACTCGACGTGCTCGGCGTCGTAGCGCGACAGGTGCAGCATCGCCTCGGGGAAGTCGTCGGCGAGCAGGCCGAAGCCGGGAATGATGGCGGTCCAGCCCCAGTCGGACAGCGCGTAGTCGAGAATGCGCACGACCAGCGTGTCGCCGGGCGCCGCGCCGTCGATGTGCACCGGCCCGGTCAGGGGGTTGGCGTTGGCAACGTCGAGTTCGGCGATGGTGGCGGCGGTCGCGGCGGGCGTCATCAGCCCACGCGAGGCGTCCATCAATTCGAGCGCGAGACGCTCGCCGGGCGCCACGCTCACGAGCGGTGCGTTGCGGTTGTCCCAGCCGAGGTGATGCTGGTGGCGATGGATGGTGGTGATGGCCATGGTGTTGCGATTCTCCGGGGTCGAGGAAGCTCTGAACAAGCGACCGCGTCGCTCGCTCGCGGTGCTGCAGGTCGTTCAGCGATGCGCATTCGTCCCACCCGGACCATGCTGCTCGCACACGGCTTCGGACAGCGCGCAGTGCGCGAAGCCGTCCCGTTCGGTGACGCGGCCCACGGCAACGTCTATGGGCACGTCGAAGCAGGGTGCGTGGGTGCAGAAGGTATGGAACTCACCGTGCTCACCGCAGGGGTCGACAGTGGCCGGGAGGGCATCGAGGAAGGCGTGGTCGAAGGCGCGGCCGGCCCAGCCGGCGGCGAGACGCGCGGTGTCGACCGCGCAGGTCACGGCGCGCAGGCCGCCGTCGACCATCTCGCGCGCCAGCGCGGCGGTTTCCGTCGCGTCACGCCACAGCGGGAAGAGCGGCACCAGTCCACTGCCGGCGAGCTGGCGTTCGCGCCAGGCGCGGATATCGGCGAGGAACAGGTCGCCGAAGGCGACCGCGGTGACGTCCTCGGCACGGGCGCGCGTGACGAGTGCTTGCATGCGCGCGGCGTAGACTTCGTTCGGGCACGGCGAGGGCAGCGGCACCGGCCACAAGGGCAGGCCGGCGGCCGCGGCCTGGGCAGCGACGAGGCTGCGCGGAATGCCGTGCATGGAAACTGCCGCGCGGCGTTCGTCGAAGGTCGTCATCAGGCCGACGAGTTCGAGCGTCGCGTCGCGCTGCAGCCGGGACAGCATCCAGGCGCTGTCCTTGCCCGAACTCCAGGCGACCAGTACGCGCCGCATCAGCCGATGCCCGGCGTCATCACGGGCAGGCCGGCCGACGCGCGGCGGCGTCGGGAGCGGTACGGCAGGCGGCAGGCATCTCGTGTCATGGCGGAACATCCTCGCAGGGATCGGGCAGGCGGCGAAACCCGTGCGGGCGTCGCCCGGGGGGGCGGGGTCGCCTCGGGATCGTCGATAATTGCGTCCCGCCCAGCTGATAGAACGCCCGAGCCGCCGTGGAATTTCCCATCGATGCCGTCCTCCCGCGCCTGCTCGAGGTGCTCGCCACGACGCCGCGCGTGGTGCTCGAGGCGCCGCCCGGCGCAGGCAAGACGACGCAGGTTCCGCCGGCGCTGCTGGCCGCACCGTGGTGCGCGGGTAAGGTGCTGATGCTCGAACCGCGCCGCATCGCGGCGCGCGCGGCGGCCGGCTTCATGGCCACGACACGCGGCGAGGAGATCGGCGAGACGATCGGTTACCGGGTGCGTTTCGATGCGCGCGTGTCGGCGCGCACGCGCATCGAGGTCGTCACCGAGGGCATCCTGACGCGCATGCTGCAGGACGATCCGACCCTGGACGGCATCTCGGCGCTCATCTTCGACGAGTTTCACGAGCGTAACCTGGCCAGCGATCTCGGCCTCGCGCTGGCGCTCGACGTGCAGCAGGCGCTGCGCCCGGACCTGCGCCTGTTGGTGATGTCGGCGACGCTCGAGGGCGCGCGCCTGGCCGCGTTTCTCGACGCGCCCCAGGTCAGCGCGCCCGGGCGCACTTTCCCGGTCGAGGTCAGCCATTTTCCAGCGCGGCGCGCGGAGCGCCCCGAGCACCATCTCAAGCGCGCCGTCGTCGCCGCGCTCAGCGCGATCCCCGGCGACGTGCTGTGTTTCCTCCCCGGGCGCGCCACGATCGAACGGGCCCGGCGCGTACTCGAAGACAGCATCGGGCCGAAGGTCGAGGTCGTCGTGCTGCACGGCGAACTCGGGCTCGACGAGCAGGCCCGCGTGCTCCGCCCCGGTGAGGGTCGCCGCGTGGTGCTCGCGACCAATGTCGCCGAGTCCAGCCTGACCCTGCCCGGCGTGCGCGCGGTGGTCGACAGCGGCCTCGCGCGCGAGCCGCGTTTCGACCCGGCGAGCGGTATGAGCCGTCTCGAGACGGTGGCCATCGCGGCGCCCTCGGCGACCCAGCGCGCTGGCCGTGCGGGGCGTGTCGCCCCGGGGCTGTGTTACCGGCTGTGGCCGCAGAGCCAACGCCTGGAGGCCGCCACGCGGCCCGAGCTGGCGCAGGTCGAACTGTCGGGCTTCCTGCTCGAGACCCGGGCCTGGGGCAGCGACACGTTGCGCTTTCTCGATCCGCCGCCGTCCGGCAGCGTCGCGCAGGCGGAGAGCCTGCTGACCGCGCTCGGGGCACTCGACACCTACGGACGCATCACCCGGCACGGCCGCGAGTTGCTCGCGCTCGGTACCTCGCCGCGGCTGGCCAACGCCGTGCTCAGCGTGCCGCGCGAGCTGGCGGCGCTCGCGTGCGACGTGGCCGCGCTGCTCGAGGGGCGCGACCCGTTACGCGGCGCGGCGCGCGGCGACGATGACCTGGGAACCCGGCTCGACGCGCTCGCCGCCTACCGCGCGCGGCGCGCGCCGGTCGATGCCGATCGTCACGGCTTGCGCAGCATCGATCAGGCTGCGCGGCAGTGGCGGCGCCGGCTCGGCCTGGCCGCGGCGGGCGACACGGTGGCCGCGGCCGGTGACGTGGGGCACGTTCTCGCCCATGCCTATCCCGATCGCATCGCCCGCCGCGACGATGCCGACCCGCTGCGCTACCGTCTCAGCAACGGGCGCGGTGCGCGCCTGGACGAAGCGTCGGCACTCGTCGGCGCGCCATGGCTGGTCATCGCCGAGCTGCGCTTCGACGCGCGCGACAGCCGTGTGCTGCGCGCCGCGGTGCTCGACGAGGCGGTGCTCGAGCGCGACTTCGCGCGGGCTTTCGAGGTCACGGTCACCCACCGCTTCGACGCGGCGACGCGCGCCGTCGAGGTCCGCGAGGAGCGCCGCTTCATGGCACTGGTGCTCGAGTCTCGCAAGTTGCCGGCACCGCGCGACGCCGCCAGCGCCACCGCCCTCGCCGCGGGCATCGCCACGCTCGGCCTCGACTGCCTGCCCTGGAGCGATGCGCTGCGCGAATGGCAGGCGCGCGTCGCCCTGTTGCGCGAACATTGTCCCGAGTTCGGATTGCCCGACGTGTCAGATGCCGCGCTCGCCGCACGCCTCGACGACTGGTTGGCCCCGGCGCTCTACGGCAAGACGCGCCTGGCCGAGATAGCGGCCGACGAATTCGCCGCGCTGCTCACGCTGCAGCTCGATCATGCCGCGCGCCAGGCGCTGGCCGAGCATGCGCCCGAGGCATTGACGGTACCGAGCGGGGCGCGCAAGCGTCTCAGTTACACCCAGGGCGACGCGCCGGTGCTCGCGGTCAAGCTGCAGGAGCTGTTCGGCCTGGCCGACGGGCCGCGCGTCGCGCGCGGCCGGGTTGCGGTGGTGCTGCACCTGCTCTCGCCGCGGCACTCGCCGATCCAGGTCACGCGCGACCTCAGGAGCTTCTGGAGCAACACTTACCCCGAGGTGAAGAAAGAGCTCAAGGGACGCTATCCGCGGCATCCCTGGCCGGACGACCCGTGGACCGCGACGCCGACGGCGCGCACGCAGCGACGGCGTTGAACGTCAGTGAAGCGTATCGTCCATGTGGCGCAGGCGCGCCGCGAGCACGCGCATCACGTGCAATGCGAAGAACGGATGTTGTTGCACGAGGAAGGTGAATCGTCGCTCGTCGACGCGCGCGACTTTGCAGCTCCCGCAAGCAGTCGCCGTCGCGCTGCGCGGCTCGGCATCGATCAGTGCCATCTCGCCGAACAGCTCACCCGGCTCGAGATGCCCGATTTCGATACCGCGGACGCTGAGTCTGATGCTGCCGGAGACGAGCACATACATCGCGTCACCCGCCTCGCCCTCGGCGAACACGACGTGCCCGTCCGGGTACTCGACGACGTCTGTCGCGTTGTTGAAGAGATTGCTGAGATTCATTGAGACCCCGCTCGATTCCGGCACCCGCGGCAGCACGCCGCAGCAGTACAAACCTGCCAGTCTCCGTCGCAAGCATGACCGTTTGATGACGTTTCGATGAACGTGTCCGGGCAGGCCTTTTCCACCGGAGAATGGCGCGCACGGGGGACGCGTCCGCATCCCGCCGCCGCGCGTGCGGCGTACCGGTGCGGGCGTGCGCGGCGCGGGCTCGGTCGCTCAGCTCGCGTCCTCGGCCCGCGCGAGGTCGCCGGCGAGGTGCTTGCCGCCGAGGTAGAAGTGCGCGGCGACCCAGAAGTTCACGGCGCCGAACAGGAACAGGCTCCAGCGCAGCGAGTCGTCGCCGAAGCGCGCGGCGAGCAGGTCGCTGACCAGGCCGACCGCCCACGGTCCGGCGCCGAGGCCGATGATGTTGGCGATGAAGAGCAGGATGGCCGAGGCCATCGCGCGCATGCGCAGGCGCACCAGGCCCTGCGCCTGGGCGAACGACGTCGCCTGCCAGAAGTTGGCGGCGAAGATCGGCGGCAGGAACAGGAGTAGCGCGAGGTACGGATTGTCGACGAGGTAGGCCGCGGCGCCGAAGGGTACTGCGGCCACCATGGCAACGGCGACCGTCCACAGGTACCAGCGCGTATCGCGTGCGCCGAAGCGGTCCGCGCACCAGCCGCCGAGGAACATCCCCGCGCCACCGGCGATGCCCATGGCGAGGCCGAACCACAGGCCGATCTCACCCGTGCCCAGGCCGTGTGTGCGGATGAGAAAGGCAGGAAACCAGGCGGCCACGCCGTAGCCGACGAACGCCGCCATAGCGCCACCCAGCGACAGGTGTACGAACGCACGGCGCCGGGCGAGAAAGCGGAACGTCTCCATCACGCTCGGCCGGTCGTCGCTCGCCGCGCGGCCCTCGGCGCTGCCGCGCATGGGCTCGGGCAGGGTGAAACGTACCAGGGCGGCGAGCAGCAGCCCCGGTATGCCGACGACGAAGAACGCGCGGCGCCAGCCGAACGCTTCGTTGATCCAGCCGCCGATGAACAGGCCGAACATGATGCCGAAGGGAATGCCCAAGGCGTAGATGCCGAGCGCGGTGGCGCGTTCGCGGGGCGGGTAGTAGTCGGAAATCAGCGAATGCGCCGGTGGGCTGCAGCCCGCCTCGCCGATGCCGACGCCGATGCGCGCGATGGCGAGCTGCCAGAAATTCTGTGCCAGGCCGGACAGCGCGGTCATCGCACTCCACAACGCGAGTGCGATGCTGATCAGGTTGCGGCGGTTGCCACGGTCGGCCCACAGGGCGAGCGGGATACCCATCGTCGCGTAGAACGCCGCGAAGGCGAAGCCGGCGAGAAAGCCGAGCGCCTGGTCGGAGAGCTGCAGGTCGGCTTTGATCGACTCCATCAGGATGGAGAGGATCTGGCGGTCGATGAAATTGAACGTATAGACGACGACGAGTACGCCGAGCACGTAGCGGCGCACGCTCGGTCGCGACGCGTCCACCTGCGTCACCGCCATGCCGGCCGGCCTCGGCAGCTGCGCGCGTTCAGGCGACCGGGCCGTGATTGAGCGCGCTCAGCGCCGGGTTGACGTCGAACACCCGGGCGCGGATGGCGCTGATGCCGAAGCCTTCGAGCCGCGCGCTGTGCTTGGCGAGGTAGGCTTCGGCGCTCGCGGCATCGGCGAAGAGGTAGATGCCGCCCGCCGTGCCCGTCGCCGCGTTCTCGGTCCAGATCTTCCACAGGAAGCCGGGTTCGTCGTTGATCGAGCGCGCCAGGCCGTCGAGTGCCTGCGCCATCTCGGCGCCGAACGGGCCGCCGAACGGAAAATCGATCTGCAGCAGCGTGGCCATGGTGATTGCGTCCCTCCCCCGGCGGCATCCTAGCCGTATTCTTTCGCGCTTGTCATCCACCGCGCACGATCGCCGACAATGGACTCTCGTCACCGCAGGGGAGCACCCATCATGAGCCCGATCGAACACCACGATGGCGCGACGCTCGCCGCGCTCGTCGCGCGTCAGCAGATAGCCGACGTCATCTACCGCTACGCACGTGGCATCGACCGCATGGACTTCGATCTCGTGCGCTCGTGTTATCACCCCGACGCCTACGACGACCACGGCGCGTTTGCCGGTGACGTCGAGCAGTTCATCGCCGCCGCCGCGGCGTTTCTCGAGCGCTGGATCGCGACCCAGCACTTCATGGGCAACATGCTCATCGAGATCGAGGGCGAGCGCGCGCGCGCCGAGACCTATGCCGTTGCCTATCACCGCCGCGAGGATGCCGACGGCAACGGCAAGGACGACATCATGGGCATCCGTTACGTCGATCGCTTCGAGCGGCGCGCCGGCGCCTGGAAGATTGCCCATCGCGTCGTTGCCACCGAATGGCGTCGCGTCGATGCCGTCAGCGGCGCGCGCCACCGCGGCGAACTCGGCGTGTGGGGACGCCGCGACGGCGACGACGTGCTCCACTGGATCATGGATGCGCGCGCGCCCGCGACCTGAACGCACGCCACCACGCTTCAGCGCGTCGCCAGCGCCGCGCTCACTGCGCCCGTCAGCGCGACCAGGTCGGCCGGCGCCAGCTCGAGGTCGAGCCCGCGCCGGCCGCCGCTGACGTAGATGGTGGGATAGTCGAGCGCCGTTTCGTCGAGCGCCGTGGGCAGGCGCTTTTTCTGGCCCAGCGGGCTGATGCCGCCCATGACATAGCCGGTCGCGCGCTCGGCCGCCTCGCGCGGCGCCATCGCCGCCTTCTTCGCCCCGAGTGCCCGCGCCACCTGTTTCATGTCGAGCTGTGCGCTCGACGGCACGATGCCGACGGCGAGGCCGCCGCCGTCCAGGGCGACGATCAGCGTTTTGAACACACGTGCGGGGTCGAGCCCGAGTTTTTCGGCGGCTTCGAGTCCGAAGGATCGCGCGTTGGCGTCATGTTCGTATTCGTGGACGGCGAAGGTGATACGCGCACGGCGCGCGGCGGTGATGGCGGGCGTCACGGGCAACCTCCGGGCTGGTCGATGCGGCGATTATCCGTCATCGGCGTCGATGGCGGCGTGCCGCGCTTGCCCCGGGAGCGCTTCCCGGGTTAGCGTAGCGTATTAGTTGCGCTCAGGTGCCGCGCGCCCTTCCGGGAACGCGGTGAAACGGGAAGCACGGTGCGCCGCCTCGCGGCAAAGCCGTCACTGCCCCCGCAACGGTAAGTGGATCGACCCCGATTCACCGCCACTGTGCCACGGCACGGGAAGGCATCGGGGTATCGCGCTCGGCGCACTCCACGAGTCCGGAGACCGGCCTGTGCGTTCGTCTCAATGCTGGTCGCGGAGGGCGACGGTTGAACGTGCATGCCATCACGCGGCGAGCCCGCGTTTTCGTCCATAGCCTGCCGCTTGCACTGGCGCTGTATGCCGCCAGCACGGCCGCGCGCGAGCCGACCGCGACGCGCCTGGGCAGCGGCGGCCCGTTCGAGATGGAGGAGATCGTCGTCACCGGCACGCGCGAAGCGCGCGTGTGGGAAGCGCCGCGCAGCGTCGCGGTCATCACCGCCGATGACATCGCGCGCTCGACCAGCGGCAACCTCGTCGATCTGCTCGCGCGCGAGGCCAACGTCAACCTGCGCAGCTTCTTCGGGCACGACAAGTTCGCCGGGGTCGATATCCGCGGCATGGGCGATACTTTTTCCAGCAACGTGCTGGTGCTGGTCGATGGTGTGCGCCTCAACGAGGTCGACCTCTCCGGCGCCGATTTCTCGTCCATTCCGCTCGACCAGGTCGAACGCATCGAAGTCATCCGCGGCGCCAACGCGGTGCGTTACGGCAGCGGCGCCGTGGGCGGGGTGATCAACATCCGCACGCGCCGCGCGGGTGCGCAGCCGATGGCCAACGCGCGCGTCAGCGCCGGCAGTTTCGATACTTACACCACCGCGCTCGACGTCGGCGGCGGCCATGCTGGTTTGAGTGCGCACGTCGACGCCGCTTACCACGATACCGACGGGTTTCGCGATAACGGCGCTTTCCGCAAGAAGGACGGTGCGCTCGAGCTCCGCTACGACCATGACGACTGGCTCTCTGCCTACGTGCGTGCCGCGCTGCACGAGGACGCCTACGGCATACCCGGGCCCATCGCGCGCGCCGATCTCGAGCGTTCGGCCAAGGCGCGCCAGGCGGCCAATGCACCGGACGACGAGGGCGAGACGATGGACCGCCGCTACCGCGCCGGTCTCGAAGTCGATCTCGGCCGCTTCGGGCGCGTGCAGGGGCTTGCGCGGCACCGCAACCGTACCAACCGTTTCGTCGTCGGCTACACGCCGCTGCTCAACGTGCGCGATCAGCGCAGCGCGATCGAGTCGGTGATGCGCAACTACGAAGCGACCTGGACGCTGCCCTACGCGCTGTTCGGCCACGATCACGAGCTGATACTCGGCTTCGACACCATGAGCGCCGACTACGAGCGGCGCGAAAACGGCCGCGGCCTGGTCGATCGCAGTCGCGCACGCGTCGGGCGCGTCGGCCAGCACGGCGGCTTCGTCGGCTCGCGCTGGTCGTTGCCGCTCGATCTCGCCGTCGATCTCGGCTATCGCCACGATCGCTTCCGCGTCGATCGCCGCGAGGAAGCGCTGCGTCGCGTGTGCGACATCGAGCTGGTCGACAACGTGGTCGAGACGACCGTCTTCGTCGAAATCTTTCCGGGCTTCTCGGTTCCGGTCATCGTCCCGGTCACGGTCTCCCTGCCGGTCGAAACCAATTGCCGTGGTGAGCTGCAGGTGACGCCGGCGCAGCGCGAGCGCTGGCGCAACGAAGCCTGGGAAGCGGGCTTGAGCTGGCAGCCGCGCGCCTGGATGACCGCCTACCTCAGCTGGCACCGCAGCTTCCGAAATCCGAACGTAGACGAGCTCACGCTCGCCAGCAGCGACCTGCGACCCCAGCAGGGCGAGCACTGGGAACTTGGCGTGCGCCTGCGCGGCGACGGTCGCTTCGAGGCGGCCCTGGCGCTGTTCCGCATGACCGTCGACGACGAAATCTTCTACGGCTTCGATCCCGGTACCGGGCTCGACGTCAATTTCAATCTCGACCAGGGTACCGAGCGCCACGGTGTCGAACTCGAGCTCAAGGGGCAGCTCACGCGCACCCTGCGCGGCTGGCTGAACGCGAGCTATCTCGATGCGCGCCTGGCAGAAACCCGTACGCTCGAGCCGAACGTGCCGCGCAACCAGACCGACACCTTCATTCCGCTGGTGCCGCGCGACAAACTCGCCGCGGGACTGGAATGGCAACCGCATGCGCGCCTGACGCTCACCACCGCGGTCACCTATACCGGCACGCGTTACGACGGCAACGATTTCAGCAACGACCAGTACGACAAGCTCGACGCCTATCACGTCGTCGACGCGAAACTGCGTTGGCAGGGTGATGGCTACGCGATCGGCGCGGCCGTCAGCAACCTGACCGACGCGGTCTACGCCACGGCGGGCTATAGCGGCACGGTCTACCCGATGCCGCCGCGCAGCGTGATGCTCGAGCTGGCGCTGCACCTGTGAGGCAGCAGACATTCACGACGGAGGAGGGACACAGATGAGAACACGATCGCTCGCATCGCTCGTCGCGCTCGGTGCGCTGGCGAGCGGCCCGGCGCTGGCCGGGCCTTTCGCGCCGGCGGCCGGCCAACCCGGCAGCACCGCCATCGCAAAGACCAACGGCGCCATCAGCGGCTGGGCCACGCAGGTCGTCAGCTACCAGCCCGCCAGTGGTGTCGACCCCGCCTGGCGCGATCCCGCCAAGGCCCTCGGCGCGGCGGTCGGCGATGCCTTCGACATCGTCAGCCTGGGCAACAAGGGCAGCATCACGCTGAGTTTCGGCGGCACGCTCTACGACGGCCCGGGCTGGGACTTCGCGGTGTTCGAGAACAGCTTCAACCCGACTTTCCTCGAGTTCGCGTTCGTCGAGGTGTCGTCGAACGGCTCGACGTTCGTGCGCTTCCCGGCCTTCTCGTTGACGCCCGGGCCGGTCGGCGGATTCGGCGCGGTCGACCCGACCAACGTCGACGGCCTCGCCGGCAAGTACCAGGCCGGTTACGGCACGCCGTTCGATCTCGGCTTGTTCGCGAACGCGAACATTCCCGGCTTCGACGTCGACGCCGTCACCCACGTGCGCCTGGTTGACGTCAAGGGTGACGGCAGCGAGCGCGACAACTGGCCGGCGAGCGCCGGCGGGTCCAACCCGATCTACGACGTCTACCCGACCGTCGGCAGCGTTGGTTTCGACCTCGATGCGATCGGTGTGCGCTACCTCGACGCGGCCCCGCCGGTCGTCGTGCCGCCACCTTCGACGCCCGTGCCCGCTCCGGGCGCGGCGCTGCTTGCCCTCGCGCCGCTCGCCCTCCTGCGCCGCCGCCGGCGCGCCTGAAAGCCTGGGAGCCCCATCATGAACAACCGTCTCATCGCCGCGGCGTTCGTCGCGGCCCTCGGCAGCGGCGCGGCGAGCGCCGCCACCATCACGTTCGAAGATGTCGCGATGCCCAACGAGCAGTCCTACGCCGGTCCCGGCGGCGGGCGCTACTGGGCCGGTGCGGTACCGCCACCGCTCGGCAGCGTCGCGGCGAGCTTCACGTCCGGCGGAGCGAGCTTCGCCAACCAGCGTACCGATTGGGGCGGCGGCTTCGCCTCCTGGAGTGGCTTCGCCTACGCCAGCACCACCGACACCACGACCGCGGCATTCAGCAACGAGTTCAGTGCCTTTGCCGGCGGTGGCGCGGGTGGCAGTGCCAACTACGGGGTGGGCTACGTCTCGGCCTACGATGCCGCACCGCGTGTCGACTTCGCCGCACCGGTCACGCTCGCCGGCGCGAGCTTCACCAACACCACCTATGCAGCGCTGTCGATGCTCAACGGCGACGGCTTCGCCAAGCCCTTCGGCGGCACGAGCGGCGACGATGCCGACTGGTTGAAGCTGTCCGTGACCGGCCGCGACGCGCAGGACGCCGTGACCGGCACGATCGACGTCTACCTGGCCGACTACCGCTTCGCCGACAATGACTTCGACTACGTGCTCGACGACTGGCGCTATGTTTCCCTGGGCAGCCTGGGTACCGTCTCGGCACTGACGTTCACGATGAGTTCCTCGGATGTCGGCGCCTTCGGCATCAACACGCCGACCTACTTCGCCATCGACGACATCACGCCGGTGGCAACGCCGGTGCCGTTGCCGGCCGCGCCGCTGTTGCTGGTGCCGGCGTGCGGCTGGGTACTGACGCGACGTCGCGCGCGACGGCGCTGAGCTGCACGGGGCTCGCGTCAGAAGCCGCCCGCGTGCCCTTCCTTGCGGTGATCGGAGCCCGCCAGGTAGCCGTCGTCGGTGCGCAGTGCGAGCTGCGCGCCGCCGAAGTCGAGGTGGTTGGCGGCGAAGCGCACGTCGTGGCCGCGTTCGGCGAGATCGGCAGCGACGAGTTCGGGCACGCCAGGTTCGAGCAGCACGCTGTAGTCGGCCATCACCTGCCAGCGCGGCGCGTCGCTCGCGGCCTGCGGGTTCTGCCCGTAGTCGAACAGGCGCGTCATCATCTGCACGTGACCCTGGGCCTGCATCGGCCCGCCCATCACGCCGAAGGCGAGGCGCGGCGCGCCGGCCTCGCTGACGAAGCCGGGGATGATGGTGTGGAACGGGCGCTTGCCCGGCCCCACCTCGTTCGGATGGCCGGGCTCGAGCGAGAAGCCGAAGCCGCGGTTCTGCAACGCGATACCGGTGCCGGGCACGACGATGCCCGAGCCGAAGCCGTAGTAGTTCGACTGGATGAACGACACCATCATGCCCTCGGCATCTGCCGCGCACAGGTAGACGGTGTCCGGGCTGGTCGGCAGCGCGCGCGGCGGCAGCGGCGCGGCGCGCTCGGTGATGCCGGCGGCGGCGCGGGCGAGCGAGGTCGCATCGAGCAGGTCTTCGACGCCGGTCTGCATCGCGGCCGGGTCGGCGATGTGATCGGCCGCGGCGCGCAGCGCGATCTTCATCGCCTCGATCTGGAGATGCAGCGCATCGCCCGAGTCGCGCGCGGGCGGCTCGAAATGACCCAGGATGCCTAGCGCGATCTGCGCCGCGAGCCCCTGGCCGTTGGGTGGGATCTCGTGCAGCGTCACGTCGCGATAACGCTGAGCGATCGGATCGACCCAGTCGGCGCGGTGGGCGGCGAGATCGTCGGCGCGCAAGGCCCCGCCCTGCGCGATCGCGGCGGCCTCCATGCGCTCGGCGAGTGCGCCGCGATAGAACGACTCGCCGTTGGTCTCGGCAATATCGGTCAGCGTGCGAGCGGCGTCCGGTAGCCGTACGCGCTCGCCGAATGCCGGCGCGGGCAGGAAATGGGCGCCGAAATCGGGGTAGTCGGCATACAGGGTGGCGGCCTCGGCCCAGTGCATGGCGGTGCGCGGCCCGACCTGGAAACCCGCCTCGGCGTAACGGACGGCATCTTCGAAGAGGCGCTCGAACGGCAGCCGGCCATAGCGCGCCGACAGCGCGACCCACACGCTGACCGCGCCGGGCACGGTCACGCTGTCCCAGCCGAACTGCGGCATGCGATTGCGGCCGGCGAAGCGTTGCGGTGTCCACAGTGCTGGCGCCCGGCCCGAACCGTTGATGCCGACCAGTTCCTCGCCGTCCCACAGGATGGCGAAGGCGTCCGAGCCGATACCGTTCATGCACGGTTCGACGACCGTGAGCGTAATGGCCGTGGCCAGCGCGGCATCGACCGCGTTGCCGCCGCGGCGCAGCGCGTCCAGCCCGGACGCGACCGCGAGTGGCTGCGAGGTGGCGACGACGTTGGCGGCGCCGAGCGGTGCGCGCTGTGAGGGGTAGGGCAGGGACGGATCGGGCACGCGGGGCTTCCTCGGCAGGGGCGTGCGCTGGAGCATAGGAAAGCGGCCCCGGCACCACAAGCGTTGGCGGCGGCGGGCGGGGCGGCCCGCCGCTATACTGCCGCGCGGGGAGAGGCCGGCAACGAGGCGCGCATGACGATAGTGTTGACGATCATCGGCGCCCTCGTGGGCGCGGCCCTGGGCGAGGTCGCCGGGTTGCTGGGCGGTGGCCTGCTCGGCCTGCTCGCGGCGCGCTTGATCGTGCAACAAGGTCGGCAGCAGCGCCTGGCCGGGGAACTCGCGCGGCTCGCCGCACGCATCGATGCGCTCGAAGGCGCGCCGCCGGCAACGCCGCGAAGCTCGCCGGCGGCCGAGATCACGCCACCACCCGCACCCGGCGTCGCCGCGTCCGGGCCTGCGCCGGCGGCGTCGTGGACCCCGCAGCCCCCGGCGGCCAGCGCGACGACCCCACCCCAGGCCCCATCCACGTCGCCATCAACGTCCACGGTCCGGCCGGCGGCACCCGGTCGTCTGACGCGCGTCGGTGCGCGCCTGCTGCGATTTTTCACGACCGGCAACGTGCTCGCCAGGGTCGGCGTGGTGGTGCTGTTCTTCGGCGTCGCGTTTCTCGTGCGCCTGGCCGCAGAGCGCGGCCTGGTGCCGATCGAGCTGCGCCTGGTCGCGGTCGCTCTCGGCGCGCTCGCCATGATCGCGTTCGGCTGGCGCCTGCGCGGCCGCCGGCGCGACTACGCCCTGGTGCTGCAGGGCGGTGGCGTGGGCCTGCTCTACCTCACCGTGTTCGGCGCCGCGCGTCTCTATGCGCTGGTTCCGCTCGGGCTCGCGTTCGCGCTGATGGTGGTCCTGGTGGTCGTGGCTGGTGCCCTCGCCGTTGTGCAGAACGCGCCTGCGCTCGCGGCTTTCGGCGTCACCGGGGGCTTCCTCGCCCCGGTGCTCAGCGCCACGGGCAGCGGCAGTCACGTTGCGTTGTTCTCCTACTATGCGCTGCTCAACGCGGGCATCCTCGGCGTCGCATGGTTTCGCGCCTGGCGCGTGCTCAACCTGCTCGGATTCGTTTTCACGTGGGCGATCGGATCGCTATGGGGTGCGCGCTATTACGCACCCGGTTACTTTGCCAGCGTCGAGCCGTTCGTGGTGCTCTCGTTCCTCTTCTACCTCGCCCTGCCGGTACTGTTCGCCACGCGCGGCGCACCGCGCCTGCGCGGCGTCGTCGACGGTACGCTGGTGTTCGGCAACCCGGTGGTGTTCTTCACCGTGCAGAACCAGCTCGTCGCCGAGCTGCCGTTCGGGCGCGCCATCTCGGCGCTCGCCATGGGCGCGGTCTATGCGCTGCTCGCGCGGGCTTTGTGGCGGCGCGATGCGCAGCATCTGGCCATGCTCGTCGAGGCCTTCGTCGCGCTTGCCGCGCTGTTCGCGACGCTCGCCATCCCGTTCGCGCTGGACGGCCACTGGACCGCCGCGGCGTGGTCGCTGGAAGGGGCGGGCGTGCTGTGGGTCGGCCTGCGCCAGCGCCGCCGGCTCGCGCAGCTCGCCGGCCTGGCGCTACAGCTCGCCGCGGCCGGCGTGTTCTTCTTCGACGCACCGCTCACATGGCAGGGCACGAGCGCGCAGCACGCGACCGCGCTCGGCGCGGCGCTCATCGCGCTGGCCGCGCTGTTCAGCGCGTGGCGCCTGGAGCGCGACAGCGCCGTGGCCTGGCCGTGGATGGCGCGCTCGATACCGCTGCTGCTGGCGTGGGCAATCGCCTGGTGGTGTGGCGCGCTCGTCCACGAAATCGATCAGCTCTTCGCGCCACGCCATTTTCTTGCCGCCGTGGTCGTGGCGCTGGCCGTGAGTGCGCTCGCGCTGGCGTGGCTCGCCCGGCGTCTCGACTTCGCGCTTGCCGCGCTGCCGCCGGCGGGCATGATGCCGCTCGGGCTGTGCGCCGTGCTGCTCGGGGTCACGCTCGAGCCGTCCGCGGCGCCCTGGCACGACGGCGGCTGGCTGGCCTGGCCGCTGCTGGTGATGGTCGGCGGCGTGCTGATGGCGCGCTACGCCGCGGCCTGGCCCCCGCTGCTGCGCGATGGCGTACACGCGAGCCTGCTCTACCTGCTCGTCGCGCTCGCGACCTGGCTCGTCGCACATCTGCTGGCGCGTCAGGCGCTGCTCGGCGAAGCCTGGGTCATGGCCGGCTGCGGCGGTGTCGCAGCTCTCGTGCTGCTCGGGCTGTCGCACGCCGGTGCCGCCCGCCGCTGGCCGGTGCGGGTCAGTGCGCGAGCCTGGCAGCATCTCGGGCTCGTGCCGTTGATCGTGATACTGGCGGGATGGCTGGCGCTGAACGCGACGCGTGCGGGTGGGCCCGCGCCGTTGCCCTACGTGCCGTTGCTCAATCCGCTCGATCTCGTCGCCGTGCTGGGACTCGTTGCCGCGCTTGCCTGGTGGCGCCGCTTGCGGCGCGACGGCGTGTTGACCAGCACCCTGGCGCGGGCCGCGCGCGTGGCCTTTGCGATCGCCGCGTTCGCGGTGCTCAACACGGTGGTGCTGCGCGTCATGCATCACCATTTCATGGTGCCATGGCGGCTGTCGGCGCTATGGCACGATCCGGGGGCGCAGGCCGCCTTGTCGTTGACCTGGGCGCTCGTCGGCAGCGTCGCGATGGCGTTCGCCGCGCGCGGCAAACGCGCGCGCGAGCGCTGGCTGGCCGGGGCCGCATTGATGGGGGTGGTGGTGGTCAAGCTGTTCGTGGTCGATCTCGCCGGCAGCGGCGCGGTGGCGCGCGTCGTCTCGTTCATCGGGGTCGGTGTGGTCTGCCTGGCCATCGCCTACCTGGCGCCGATGCCGCCGCGGTCGCCGGCACGGGAGGAGCCATGACGAGACGGGGACGCTGGCCGGGTTGCGCGGCGCTGCTTGCGCTGCTCGCGCCGATCGCCGCCGCGGCGGACCTGGTGCCGGAGGACTTCGCGCTCGGCCTGCCCCTGGCGCACGATGTGTCGCGGCCTTACGTCGCCGTCACGCTGCCGCCGCTGGTCTACCGCACGGCAACCACGCGTGACCTCGCCGATCTGCGCGTGTTCGACGCCGGCGGCGCCATCCTGCGCCATGCCCTGGTATTGCCGCCTGCGCGAGCGGGGGTGGTATCGGCCGATGCCGGTGACGCGCACCGCCTGCCCCTGTTCCCCGTCCACGCGACGCCGCCGCGCGGCGGCGCGACGACACGTATCGAGATTGCCGCGGACGGCAGCCTGGTGGCGAGCAGCGCCGGCCCGCCCGCGGCGCCGAGCGACGTCACCGGCTACGTGCTCGACGCCGCCGCGGTGCGCCCGGCGCGCGTGCGCCTGTCGCTCGCCGCCGGCCCGGCCGCCGACAGCGTGGTGCCCTATGCGGTTGACGGCAGCGAGGATCTCGTGACGTGGTCGCCGCTGATCGCCCGTGCTCGCCTGGTGCGCCTGGCGCATGCGGGACGCTCGGTTGTGCGCGATCACATCGACGTCGAGATCGGCGAGGCGCGCTACCTGCGTGTGCGCTGGCTCGCACCGGCGCAGGCACCGCGCCTCGAGGGTGTCGTGGCGCAGGTGCTGCCGCCACCGGTCGACAAGCCGCTGGAACAACTCGTCCTCGCGGCCGAGGTAGCTGCCCCGGATATGCTGGTGTTCGACGCCGGCGGCCACTTTGCGCTGCGCGAACTCGCCCTCGAAGCGGTCCCCAACCAGGTGTTCGCCGGCCGTCTCGAGGTGGCCGCGAGCAGCGACGGGCCGTGGCGGCAACTCGGTCGCGGGACGTGGTTCGCGCTCGAAGTCGCCGGGGAGACCCTGCGTACGCCGCCGCGGGCTCACGCAACCGCGGCGGCACGCTACGTGCGCTTCATCGCCGACGATGGCAGCCGCTTCGTCGCCGGCGACCCGCTGCCGGCGTTGCGTTTCGCCTATCGCGCGCACGAATTGCGCGTGCTGGCGAGTGGGCGGCCACCCTACCTGCTTGCGGTCGGTAGCAGCATGGCGGCACGCGCCGCGGCACCGCCGTCCCTGCCGGCGCCGCCCGCCAGTGACGCCGCCACCGATCCCGCGGCCCTGATCGGCGCAGGCTCGCTCGGCGCAGCCCGCACGCTGGGCGGCTCGGCGCGTCTCGCGCCGTTGCCCGAGCCGCTGCCGTGGCGGCGCCTTCTGCTGTGGGGCGTGCTGGTGGTCGGCGTGGCCGGCATCGCCATGCTCGTGTGGCGCCTGCTTCGCGAGCTCGACCAGGGCGTGGACGACGACGGTCCGGGCCGTGGCCGTGGCGACGGCGCGACGCGTCGCTGACCGAGCGGCCACGCCGTTACAATCGTCCGCTTCGTTCCCGGAACCCGAACCCCGATGCCTGTCCACTGTCCGCCATCGTCCATGCCCTGCCCCGCGGGGTGCCGCTCGTGAACCGGGCGCGGGCCTCGCTGGTGCTCGCCGCCGGTCTCGGCGGCGTCGTGTGGGGCTGCGTACTGCTCGGCGGCGCGTTGCTCGCCGCACTGGCCGAGCAGCCGTCCGCGACGCTCGCGGCGAGCGCCGTGGAATCCGCCGACGGCGCCACGGCCGAGGTCACGCCGGGGCGCGGCGCGCGGCTGGTCGTCGCACTCGATCTCGCGACGGACTCGGTACAGGAGGTGCTGGGCGACGGCGGCGCGCGCTGGCATGGGCGTTATCGCATCCCGCTCACGTATCGCGTGAGGGACTCGGCCGGCACCCTCATCGCCGACGAGAACAGCGCGGTCGACTGGCGTGACGACACTGGCGACATGAGCGGCCGCGCGCGCCAGAGCAGTTTGCGCGAAGTCGTCGTGCAAATGGGCGCCGACGGTGGCCGCTTGACCGCGACGGCGGTCTTTCGCAGCTTCGAGGCGCCCGATGACGGCGTCGTCCGCGTGTCCGTCGAACGCGACGCCGACCGAACCTACGGCGCACGGGTCGAGAACGTGCGCTATCGCATCGAGCACGATATCGGCTCGCAGGCGTCGGCTGTTGCCGGCGGGGTGTTCGCGCTCGTCGCCGGGTGGGTGTCGGCCGTGATCGGTTTCGTGCTGGTGCTGGCCGGTGAACGGAAACCGGGCACCGAGCGCGGCGTGGACCTGCCCGCCCTCGACGAGGCGGAGGCGACGCAGGTACGGCGCCTCGCGATGGCCTGCCATCTCGCCGCGCTGCTCGGTTACGTGCTGCCGTTCGGCAACGTGATCGGACCGCTCGTGATGTGGTTGCTCAACCGCGAGCGCCATGCCTACATCGACGAACAGGGCCGTGAAGCGCTCAATTTCCAGCTTTCCATGCTGGTCTGGTACCTGCTCGCGTTCGCCCTCGTGCTGGCCCTGATTGGTTTCTTCATGATTGTCGGCCTGGTCGTCTTCCAGCTCGTGATGGTGATCGTTGCCGCCGTGCGCAGCAACGACGGCGAGGCCTGGCGCTACCCGCTCACGGTGCGCTTCCTGCGCTGAGCGAACGGCGCCGCGCGCGGGCGGTCCCGCGAGCCACTCCCGGCGCCGATGAATAATTTCGCGACGGGTTCTATGCTTGGACGACGGCACGAGCGACGGGGAGGTCGACATGAGCCTGGCAGCGTTCGACGCGAGCGTCAGTACCGATTACGGCGCCGAGCAGGGCGCGATGAGCGCCTATCTGCGCCTTGGCGAGGCGCGTGCGCACGCGCTCGGCAACCGGGGGCCGATCCGCTTCGGCGCCGACGGGCGCCTTGCCGCCGATATCCTCGAGGCCTACTGGCGGCTGGGTTTCTACGTCTTCACCGGCGTGCTCGGCGCTGACGAGCTGGCCGATCTCGAACGCGATATCGACGGCGTCGTCGAACGCGCGCCGGTGTGTGCCGGCGCCGGGTTCGATGGTCACGGGCGGCCAGCGCTGGGACGCGACTGCCAGGCGCCGACGTTCTTCTACGCGCGGCCGCTGGGCGATCCCTTCGGCGGCACTGCGCTCGCCAACGGCCGTCACCCGGTGCGCATGTTCGAGCCGACCCCGCCCGCGGATGCGCCGGACGAAGTGATGTACCTGTTCCTCGGCTCGCTGCAGTTCTCCGATGCCTGCCTGCGGGTCTACGGTCATCCGGGGCTGCTCGCGGTCGCGGCGGCGGTCAACGGCGAGGACTTCACCCCGTTCAACGAGGCCGTCTGGGTGAAGAAACCGGGCATGGGCGCCTCGGTTGCCTGGCACCAGGACGGCGTCACTCATTGGGACAGTCCGGCGCTCGATGCGGGCACCCACGGCTTCAACTTCATGGCACAGCTCTATGGTTGCACGGCGGCGAACGGCGTGTGGGTCGTGCCGGGATCGCACACGCGCGGCAAGCTCGACATTGCGGCCCTGGTCGCGGCGGCCGGTTCGGAGCGCCTGCCGGAGGCGGTGCCCATCATCTGCGCACCCGGAGACGTCGCGATCTGCAACCGTCAGGCGGTGCACGGCTCGTTCGCCAATACCAGTCGCGACACGCGCGTGACGATCAATTTCGGTTTCCACCGGCGCGCCTCGGTCCTCGACGTCGCTGCCGGTGGCGTCCACAACGCGCCGGCCGTGTACGACGCGGCGCGCATCCGCCGCCGCGCGCGTCTCATTGCCTACGCCATCGATGCCCGGCGCCAGCGGTTTCCCGACGAGCAGCCCTACCACTACCAGCCGCTTGCCGACGAGATGGCGCGCTGGCGCTGGAACGAAGCCGCCCGCGCCGATATCCACGACTACAACCTGCTCGATCTCAGCATCTGAGCGTGCCCGCCGCGCAGCACCGATCCTTGATCTGGCGCAGGTGCGAACGGAGACCGGCTGCGCAGAATAGCCACCCTTCGAATCGCCGCTATCGGGCGCGCGAAACGGCCCGCGTGGGATGCGCGAGATCCGTTGTCGCCGTGGTGGCGTACCCGTCACGGGCGCTGTAGAGCACGACAACGGCAGCGCCTGCTCCGACCCCCGCTGGCAGGGTGCAGGGATGGCATACAGACTCGAAACGGAACCCGCGGAACGCCTGGTGCGACTCACGTTCGCCGCCGCCTCGAGCGTGGCCGAGCACCTTGCGTCACGCGACGAACTCGTCGCGCAGCTCGATTCCAGCGGCTACGAACGCGCCCTGGTCGACGTCAGCGCTTCGCCCCTGTCGCTCTCGACCATGGGGCAATACGCGCATGCCGTGTATCTTGCCGAGCACGTGCCGCGCAACGTGCGGCTGGCGATCGTCGTGGCAGCCGACCGCGCACGTCTCCCTAGCGAAGTGTTCATGCGCGACGTCGCCAGTAACCGCGGGCTCGTGTGCGAACTGTTCGCTACCCAGGCAGCGGCACGGGCCTGGCTGGCGGATTCCCCGGCGGCGGTCATGTCCTGAACCGGGCGCGGCGCTTCGCGCGGGGGCGGTGCGGTCACGCGTGACACGCACCGAAGGAGCTTCGCGTCACGATGCGTTCACGCCTGTTCGAGGCGTTCGGCGCAAGCCACGCAGACCAGTGTGGCCGGATCGAACTCCAGGCGTGCCGGCGGGATCGGCTCGCCGCACCGGATACAGTCGCCGAACTCGCCGCCCTCCAGCCGTGCGAGCGCCGAGTCGATGCGAGTCAGCTCGAGTTCGCGCCGCGCGGCTGTCGCGCGCGCCATCGCCTGGTCCTGCAAGGCATCGACACGCGACAGTCGCCCGACGCGGGTCTGGTCGAGCTCGACGGTCGCCGCCGCCGCGTCACCCTGCTCGCGCACCGCTTCGAGCTCGTCGCGACGGGCGAGCAGCAGGTCACGGAAGTGATCGGTATCCACGCATTTCCTCCAGGGACAGGGGAAGCTCGGCCAGCGCTGCCGCGCGGCCCTCGGGCGGCATTGCACGTCGCGTGCGCTGCGCGTTCGTCGTGTGAGGGCCGCGCTTGCCGTAAGGCGCGCGCCCTGGCCCGGACATGCGCGTCGACGCATGCAGGTTATCACTGACCGCGCCGTGCGTTCGGGCGAGGTCTCGGCGCTGCCTGAACCTCATCGGCGAACCCTACGCCGATCGGCGTCCGATTACGAATCCGCGCCGCCGCCCGTGCTTTGCTATCTTCGCGGTTCGTCATCGTTTCGTTCTGTTCGAGGTCGCGCCATGTCCGAATCACCCGAGGTCCGTCCCCGCCGCAGCTTCCTGTTCGTGCCGGGCACCGGTACGACGATGTTCGACAAGGCCATTGCCGCCGGTCCGGACATCGTGTGCGTCGATCTCGAGGACGCCGTCGCGCCGCCGCACAAGCGGCAGGCGCGGCACGATACGCTCGCGCTGTTCGCCGCCCGCACGCGCGAGCCGGCATGCGAGACGCTGATCCGCATCAACGGCCTGCGCAGCCGCGAGGGGCTCGAGGACCTGCTTGGCGTTCTCGACTGCCCACGCCCGCCGCGCGGGCTGATGCTGCCCAAGGTCAAGCACCCCGAAGAGATCGTGCAGCTCGACGAGCTGCTGAGCGCGGCCGGCAGTGCGCTGCGCCTGCAGGTCATCATCGAGACCAACGAAGGTCTCGCCGCCGCGCACGAAATCGCGCGGGCGAGTCCACGCATCGATGCGCTCTTGTTCGGCGCCATCGACATGGCGGCAGAGCTGCGCGTGGAGCCGAGCTGGGACGCGCTGCTCTATGCCCGTTCACGCCTGGTCCACGCGGCCGCGGCGGCTGGCATCGATCTCATCGATGTACCGTTTCTCGATCTCGAGGACATGGACGGTCTCGAGCGTGCCGCGCGGCAGGCCGCCGCGCTCGGCATGACCGGCAAGGGCGCGATCCATCCGCGGCAACTACCGGTCATCATGCGCTGCTTCACGCCGGACGCCGAGACCGTCGCGCGCGCGAAGCGCATCATCGCGGCGTTCGAGGCCGCCGAGGGCGGCCTGGTGGTGGTCGACGGCAAGCTCGTCGAAAAACCCGTGTTGCGCTCGATGGCGCGTATTCTCGCTGTTGCCGAGCGCAGCGGCTGAGGTCGCCTGGAACGATGCTCAGCGGAACGCCGGCATGACGTGTTCGGCGAAGTCCGCGAGCACCTTGCGTTCGCAGTCCATCGGCGGCCACAACGCGATCTCACGGATGCCGCTCGCCTCCAGCCGACGCACGTGCTCGATGATCTGATCGGGCTCACCGACCAGGCAACCATTGGCCACGGCTTCGGGCGTGACGTACTTGCGCTCTTCCGGCTGCAGGTAGACGAGATGGCCGTCGTGGATCTGACGGAAGCGTGACTCCTCCGGCAGGCTCATCGATTCGACGCGTGCGAGGTAGTCCGGCCACACGTCCTTGAAGTGATCGGGAATGAGAGCGTCGTCGCGGCCGTTGTCCTTCCAGACTTCGTAGAAGAAATGCAGTTCGCAGCCGACCCAGCTGCCGGTTTCGTCGATCACGCGATCATCGGTGAGGCGTTCGCCAGGCGCGAGCACACAGCTCGTGGTGATGAACGCGGTGTGGAAATCCGCCGGCAGTGCACGGCCGGCGGCGGTCGCGCCGGCTCGGATCTGTTCGAGCTTGGGTACGAACACGTCCGGTTCGCCCCCCACGGTGATGAAGCCGTCGCCGTACTCACCGGCCGCGGCGAGCGCACGCGGGCCGTTCGCGGCAACGTAGATGGGGATGCGATCGTCGAGATTGAGAAAGCGTCGCTCGCGGTGCAGGAACTGGATCTCGCGTGTGCGGCCTTCGTAGGTATAGTCGACCGCTTCGCCGTCGAGCAATGCGCGCACCACGCCCAGGTACTCGCGAAACGCCTTCACGCGCATCGAGTTCTGGCCCATCACCCGCATCGCCGTGTGGCCGGTGCCGAGGCCGAGGAAAGTGCGGCCGGGAGCCAGCGCGTTGATGCTCGCGATCGAATGCGCCGTGACCGGTGCGATACGCGTGCCGGTGATGGCGACGCCGGTACCGATGTGGATGCGCGAGGTGTTCTGCGCGGCGAGCGCGAGTACCGCGTAGCAGTCGGACCAGATCATCTGCGAGTCGCCGACCCAGGCACGCTCGTAGCCGAGCGACTCGGCGTACTGGATGATCTCCCAATTGTTGATGTGGGCGCTGACGCCGATGCCGAATTGCATGCTTGCTTCCTCTGTGCGTTGGTTGCTGGACGTGCGGGCGGATTACGGAAGTTCTGATCCAGTGGCCGCGTTGACCGCCGGCGGCGTGGCGCGGTGTCCTGCGATGCTCCCGGGCGCGGAGATTCCGTGGACCACGCTTGCGCGGCTGCGGGTCAGGCCCGTAAGCGTTCGATCACGCGGCCGAAGCGCTCGATGCCTGCCGCCGTCCAGGGGTGCGGCATGATCGAGACGTGCCCGACGCCGAGCGCGGCGAATTCCGCAAAGCGTTCCGCGATGGCGGCGTCGTCGCCATGGAACGGCTGCGCGCCGGGTACCGGGTAGGGATCGCGCGTCAGATTGACGCCCACCGTGGCATGGCGGTCAAGCGATGCGGGATCGCGGCCGCGTGATTCGCACGCCGCCGCGATCGGCATCCAGGCGCGCTGCCAGGCCGCAGTGGAGGCATCGCCGAACGCGAGCATGGTGTTCCACATCGCGGCATGTTCGGCGACCAGGCGCGACATGCGCGGCCGGCCTTCGAGCGAGCCGATCATGATGGGTGGGCCGGCGCTGCGCGCGGCCTTGGGGGTCAGTGCGGCGTTCTCGCAGCGCTGCCACCTGCCGTCGAACGTGACCGTCTCACCGCGTAGTAACGGGGTGATAATTGCGAGCGCTTCCTCGAAGCGCCCGACGCGGTGATCGAAGGGATAACCGAAGGCACGGTGTTCGGTGGCGAAATCGCCTGCGCCGAGACCGAGAATGAGACGCCCGTCGGCGAGGTCGTCGACAGTGTCCGCCATGCGCGCGAGCAGCGCCGGGTTGCGGAAGCCGGTGTTGCACACGAGTGTGCCGAGGCGCACGCGATCGGTCGCCTGCGCGATCGCTGCAAGCATCGTCCAGCATTCCCACTGGCCGTTCTTGACCCCGGCGAAGTCCGGCGGCAGTTCGACGCCGACGACGCGGAAGTCGTCGTACGGTTCGTAGAAGAAGTGATCGCTCATCCACACGCTGTCGAAGCCGACCTGCTCCGCGAGCCGCGCGAGCGCGACGACGTCACGCGCGCGCGGCGTCTCGCCGTCCATCGCCGCGGTCCAGCTCGGCAGTAACAGGCCCAGTTCGAGCGACGCGGGTGCGATCGGTTCGCCGTTGGATGTGCTCATGATTGAGAGGTCCCTGCATAAGGACCCTGGCGGCAATTATCAGTACATGCGGCCGCCCCTGAGCGGCCGCTGCGGCGTTGCGCTTCTTGGCAAGAGCCCCGCTCTTGCCGGCGAATCGCGCCTTGCAGCAACCGCTCCGGAGCACCCTCGGTGTTGGGCAGATAATTACCGCCAGGGTGCCAAGTCCGGGCGGAGCCGTCTGTGTCCGCGCTGTTCGAGTTCGCGGCGCGAAGCGCACACAATAGCCGGTCATCGCGACGATTCGCAATGCCGAAACCGGACGGCGCGGGCGCAAGATGCCGGGTCATGGCGCGTTCAGAGATCCCCCCCGCGTCGCCCCGTGCACGACCCACGGTATCAGAGGTCGAGATAGGTCTGCGGATCGCTCGCCGCCGTGGCGCGCAGCAGCACTTCGGGGCGCTGGTAGTGGGCGGCTCTGGCGCGGTGCGCGGGGTCGTCCGGCTGCGCGCCTATGTAGCTGCCGAGATCGCGTCCCCAGGCAACCACCGCGCGTGCGTAACGCAGGCGCCGCGTTTCCCACGCGGCCAGCGCGTCGCGGCCGCCGTCGACGAGCGCGCCGGCGAAGCTGGAGGCATCGTCGGCGGCCTTGGACACGCCGAGACCCACGTGCGGGCGCGCGGTCGCGGCAGCGTCGCCGATCAGCACGACACGATCATGGATCAGGCGTTCACTGCAGAAATCGAACATCCCTTGCAGGAAGGGTTGACGCGTGGCCGCGATGATGGCCTGGATTTGTGGCGCCAGGTGCTGGCGCGCCTGTTCGCGCATCGCGGCGACCAGCTCTTCGCGAATCAGGTGATGCGGTATGCCACCCTCGTGGTGGTGGCCCGCGGCGTCGGTCAGGTGATCGGCGAGGGTCGCCGCGTCGGCGCTGCGATACCAGCCCCAGTTGTACCAGCGCCGCCCGGGTTCCAGGGTGTCATCGGGACCGGCGACGAGGTAGCCGAGCCAGTGGCCGCCGGGCGCCATGCAGAACGCCATGCGATGGGCGACCTGCTCGAGCACCGCGTCGGGCACCAGCGCTTCGTCGATCAGGCCGCGCCAGCCGAAATAACCGACGTACCCGGCCTGCGTCTGCGGCGCGACGATGGCGCGTACGGTCGAGCGCGCGCCGTCAGCGCCGAGCAGCCAGTCGGCGGTGGCGCGCGAGCCGTCGTCGAACACCGCCGTGACGCCGTCGGCGCCCGGTTCGATCGCGGTCAGCGCCCGACCGCCGTGGTAGATCGCATCCGGTACCTGCGCGCGCAGGAAGCGGTAGATGAGGCCCCAGGAGGTCATGATCTGGTGCATGTCCTGGGTGTGCAGGATGTTGCCGCCATGGTCGAACATCACGCGCCCATGAGATGTCACGCCCATCTCCGCGCGCAGCTCGATGCCGGCCGCACGCACGGCGGCATAGAGTTCGTCGTGGGTCGCGATACCGGCGCCGCGGTTGGCGAGCGCCTCACCGGCGCGTTCGTAGATGGCGACGTCGCAACCCCGTGCGCGCAACGCGATGGCGGCGAACAGGCCGGCCATGGAACCGCCGATGATGACGATGCGCGGCCTGCTCACCGCGTCAGCGCCTCGCGCAGGGCGGCCGCGGCGCGCGCGAGCGCGACGATGCCGGTGTCGATGCGTCCACCCATGCGCGCGAAGCCGTGGATCATGTCCGGATAGTGATCGTGCGTAACGGCAATGCCCGCGCCAGCGAGGCGCTCCACGTAAGCGATCGCCTCGTCGCGCAACGGGTCGTACCCCGCCGTCTGGACCAGGGCCGGCGCGACGCCGGTGAGATCCGCGGCATGGAACGGCGAGGCACGCCAGTCGGTCACCAGCGCGCGGTCCGGGACATACCAGTCGATGAACTGCGCCATCGCGGCCCGCGTCAGCACATAGCCGTGCGCGTTGTCCCTGAGCGACGCGTTGTCGGCGGCGAGGTCGACGGCGGGGTAGATGAGCAACTGCAGCCGCAGCGCAATCTCGCCGCGCACGGCGAGCGCCGCGGCGGCCGCGAGGTTGCCGCCCGCCGAATCGCCGCCCACGGCCATGCGGCCGGCATCGAAGCCGAGCTCGGCAGCCTGCTGCGCGACCCGGCGCACGCCGGCGACGGTGTCGTCGAAGGCCGCCGGAAAGCGGTGCTCGGGCGCGAGCCGGTAATCGAGCGCGACGACGGCGCAATCAGCATGGCCGGCGAGGTAGCGGCACACGTGGTCGTGGGTGTCCAGGTCGCCGACGACCCAGCCGCCGCCGTGACAGAACACCAGCACGCCGGGCGGTGGCGCTCCGCGCGCGCGGCGTGGCCGGTAGACGCGTGCGGTGATCGGGCCGCCGGGGCCGGCGAGCGTCTGCTCGGCGACGCTGTCGAGTGCCGGCGTGGCGTGGCGGTATTGCGCCGTCGTCGCGGCGTAACCCGCGCGCATCGCACGGTAGTCGTCGGCCTCGAAGGGCACGCCGGCGGCGTTGGCCGCATCGACGATCGCCTGGGCCTGGGGATGCAGTGACATGCCCGGAGTATAGCGCCGCGCGATCCGCGCGGCGCCGTCGCGACGCTGCGCGGTCTACTCGCCGCCGACGATGAACACGCTGTCCATCGCCGCCTTGCGGGTCGGGATCAGCGCCTGGTAGTCGGCCGAGTCGTACCAGTCCTTTGCCGCCTGGCGGCTGGGGAACTCGACCACGACCATGATCTGGTGCGGGGATTCGCCGGAGAGGACCTCGCTCGGACCGCGGCTGACAAACTTGCCGCCGTGCGCGGTGACGGTGGGGCCGGCGGCCGCGCCGTACTCCTGCATCTTGTTCTGGTCGAGGACGGTGGCGTGAACGACGACGTATGCGCTCATGGGATGTTCCTTGTCTGGTAGTACCGCGGGAGATCGCGGCCGGGTTGGTAAGGGTGTCTGGATTACTCGCCTAGATTACCCGACAACGCGCGCAAAATCGGCATGGCACGGCGCGGGCAGGGCGCTTCGACCACCGACCGCCCGGGTTGTTTCAGTTTGAAAAATCGTGCGCGCGCGACTTGCCGGCCGTAACGCGGCGTGGGCGCCGGAGCGGGAAATGCCTAGTACGTCGCAAACGTCCTGGCCGCTGACAAATGTTGACACCGGTGCGTGTTCGCGCGGACGTAGAGTGGCGGCCATCAGCATTGACCGGCATCACCGCATGCAGGATGCGCTCAGTAACGGAAAAGGATGAATCACCATGAACACGAACCTGCGATCGCTCGCCGCCGCCGCCTGCCTCGCCTGGGCCGGGCAGGCCACGGCTTACCTCATCGATGACCAGGCCTCCGCGCCGCTGCGCTACCACGGCGGCAACGGCCATGGCTACGGCGACGTCGTCGGCAGCGCGGCGACGTTCGACGTGCTCGGCGCCGATATCGTACTCAATGGCAGTGTGCTGACCGTCGACATCTATACCAACCTCGTCGGCAACGCCGGCGTGTTCGCCGGCTATACGGCATCCGGCCGTGGGATCGGCTACGGCGATCTGTTTCTCGCCAACACCTGGGCGCCGTTCGGCACGCCGAACTTCGACAACGACGACCACGCGACCGGCACCGTCTGGCAGTACGGGCTTGCCATCAACGGCGACCGCTGGGCGAATAGCGACTACGCGGACTCGGCGACGCTCTACGCGCTGAGCGGTTCGAACGATGCCAGCGCGCTGCTCTCCGACGATCTCATGCAGGGCAACGCGATCTGGCGCAACGGCCAGGAAGTGCTCGTCGACCGCAGCGCGAGCAATGCCGCCACGGCCGTCGGTAGCGGTAACTGGAGCGTCGCGGCAAGTGCCGATCGCATCCGCTACCAGGTCGACATCTTCGGCACCGACCTGTGGTGGCAGCCAGGGCAGAGCGAGCTGACCATCGCGATGCACTGGGCGATGGATTGCGGCAACGACGTCATCGAGGGTGCGACGGTGTTCTTCGACCCGCCGCCCAACACCAGCGTGCCGGAACCCGCGTCGCTGGGCCTCGCCCTGCTCGGTGTCGCCGGCGTCGGCGGACTGCGGCGACGTCGCGCCTGAGGCCAGCACCTCGCGCGGCGCGGCAGGCCGGGCGAGGATCTGGCTGAGCCTGCCCGACCGCGCGTCACGCTTAGTCGCGCGCCCATCGCGGACACCACCGCGACGGGTATACTCGATCGCCTGAGAACGACGTGGGAGGTCGGATGTGACGCAGGCGATCGTCGTGCATGAATACGGTGGGCCGGAGCAGCTCCGCGTCGAGTCCATCGAGGTCGGTGAGCCGGGCCACGGCGAAGTCCGCATCCGTCACACCGGTATCGGCGTCAACTACGTCGATACCTATTTCCGGCGCGGCCTGTATCCGGCAGTGCTGCCCTACATCATCGGCGACCAGGCCTGCGGCGTGGTCGAGGCCCTCGGGCCGGGTGTCGAATCGCTCGCCGTTGGTGACCGCGTTGCCTATGGCTCGTGCGCCAACGCGTACGTCGAAGCGCGCCTGATCCCGGCCGAGCTGCTGGTGCGCATCCCCGACGACGTCGACGAGACCGTGGTCGCGGCGAGCCTCACCCGCGGCATGACCGCGGAGTACCTGCTGTTCCGCCTGCACGCGCTTGCACGTGGAGAAACCTGCGTCGTCTACGCGGCCGCCGGCGGCACCGGGCGCATCGTCTGCCAGTGGGCGAAGCATCTCGGTGCGACGGTCATCGCGACGGTCGGCGCGGCGGAGAAGGTAGCGGTCGCGCGCGAGGCCGGCGCCGATCACGTGCTGCTCAACGACGATCCGGATTTCGTCGCCCGCGTGCGCGGCTGGAACGGCGGACGCGGGGTCGACGTCGTCTACGATTCCGTCGGGCGAGACACCTTCGCCCAGTCGCTCGAATGTCTGCGTCCGCGCGGCCTGATGGTCGCGTATGGCAATGCCTCGGGCCCACCCGAACCGCTCGATGTGCTCGCCCTCGCGCGCCACGGCTCGTTGTTCCTGACGCGACCGCGGCTGCCCGAGTACGTCGCCACGCGGGCGGAGCTCGAGCTGTGTGCGGGGCGTTACTTCGACGCGCTCGCCAGCGGTACCGTGCGGCCGCACGATACCGAGCGTTACGCCCTGGCCGATGCGGCCGCCGCACACGTGCACCTCGAGGATCGCGCCAGGCTCACCATGCCGGTGCTGGTGCCCTAGCAGCATGTCGGACTCGGGAACAATCTACTGCGCTGGCCGGCGGACGGCGCCGGGCGTCGCCGAGCCAGGAGTCTTGCGACGATGAAGCTGAGCTACTTCACGATGCCCCTGCACCCGCCCGGGCGCGATTACCTGCAGACGCTGGCCGAGGATCGCGAAGCCGTCCTGCTCGCCGATCGGCTCGGCTACCACGAAGCCTTCGTCGGCGAGCACGTCACCGACCGCGCCGAGACCATCACCTCCTGCCTGATGTTCCTCGCCAGCCTCGCCTACCACACGCGCGACATCCGCCTCGGCAGCGGCACGGTCAACCTGCCGAACAGTCATCCGGCCGCGGTTGCCGCACAGGTCGCGATGATCGACCACATGCTCGCCGGCCGCTTCGTGTTCGGCATCAGCCCGGGCGGGCTGCGCTCCGATGCCGAGGTGTTCGGCAATCTCGAACGCGATCGCAAGGCGATGTTCGAGGAAGCGATCGCGCAGGTGCTCGCGATCTGGTCGGGCGCTCCGCCCTACGATCTCGCCGGTGAGTTCTGGACCGTGACGACGCGCAACACGCTCGATCTCGAGATCGGCCAGGGCGCCATCCTCGGCCCTTACCAGCGCCCGCATCCGCCGATCATGGTCGCCTGCATGTCGCCGTTTTCCGAGTCGGTCGCCAATGCCGCGCGGCGCGCGTGGTCGATCGTCTCGGCCAACTTCCTGCAGCCGGTATGGGTCAGGAGTCATTGGGACAAGCTCGTCGAAGGCTGGGCGGCGGGTGGGCATACGCCGAATCCGGCCGACTGGCGCGTCGCGCGCAGTATCTTCGTCGCCGACGACGAGAAGACCGCGCGCGCCTACGCCATGGATGCCGACGGCCCCTACGGATATTACTACCGCAGCCTGATGCGCAAGCTGATAGGCAACGGCCGGCCCGACCTGTTCAAGACCCGCCGTGACATGGCGGATGGCGAGGTGACTCACGAGTTCGTCATGCGTTCGCTGGTGATTCACGGCACGCCGGACCAGGTCGCCGAGCAGATCGTCGCGCTGCGCGGCGACCTCGGCGAGTTTGGTACGCTGGTCTACGCCGGCCACGACTGGGCCGAGCCCGACCTCGCGCGGCGCTCCATGACGCTCATGGCCGAGGAAGTCATGCCGGCGGTCAATCGCGCGCTCGGCGCGCCATGAGCCGGCACGTTCGCATCCAGGAGACTCCCCCATGAGCATCATCGAGACCCGCACCATTGCCCTCAACGCGAGCGTCGAGGGACCGGCCGACGCGCCCGCCGTGCTGTTTTCCAATTCGCTCGGCGCCAACCTCTCGATGTGGCAGCCGCAGGCCGAACATCTGCGCGCTCGTTACCGCGTGGTGCGCTACGACCAGCGTGGCCACGGCCTGAGCGAAGTGCCGGAAGGTCCGTACAGCTTCGCCGAGCTGGTCGAGGATGCCGTCGCGCTGGCCGACGCGCTCGGCATCGAACGGTTTCATTTCGTCGGCCTGTCGATGGGCGGTATGACCGCGCTCGGGCTCGCCCTGACCTACCCCGCTCGCCTGCTGTCCGTGACGCCGGCGAACTGCGTGGCCGGCTTTCCGCCGGACGGGCGCCGCAACTGGGAAGAGCGCATCGCGAGCGTCAGCCAGGGCGGGATCGAACCGCTGCTCGAATCGACGCTCGAGCGCTGGTTCACCGCGCCGACGCGAGACGCGCGGCCGGCGCAGATGCAGGCCGTGCGCGAGATGGTCGCGGCGACCCCGGTGCAGGGTTACGTCGGCTGCTGCGGCGCGCTGCGGGAACTCGACTACGACGGTCGTCTGGAGGACATCACGACACCAACGCTGTTCATCGCCGGCAGCGAGGATCCGAGCACGACGGCCAGCGCGATGCGCGCGATGCATCGGCGGGTGGCCGGATCGCGTTACGTCGAGCTGCCCGCGGCACACGTCTCCAACCTCGAGTGCCCCGACGCTTTCAACCGCGCGCTCGACGACTTCCTCGACGCGCCCTGAGCGCCGCGCGGGGCTGCCCGGCGGCCTTCCTGCCATGAGCACGGCCGATCTGATCCTGCACCATTATGACTTCTCCAATTATTCGGAGAAGGTCCGCCTGGTACTGGGACTGAAGAACCTGGCGTGGCACTCGGTCACGATTCCGGCATGGGCGCCGAAGCCGGACTACACGCCACTTACCGCCGGCTATCGGCGGACCCCGGCGCTGCAGATAGGTGCCGACGTGTATTGCGACACGCAGCTCATCGTCGCGGTGCTGGAAGAACTCGCGCCGGTGCCGACGCTCTACCCGGGGAACGACTCGGCACGCGCGCGTGCGCTCACCGCCGCCCTCGTACACTGGGCCGAGGTCAGCCTGTTCCGCCCGCTCGCGCTCTACATCACGGGGCGCCATGCCGCGCGCTTCCCGGCCGAATTCCATGCCGACCGGGCGCGCCTGCACGGGCGCCCGCCGCCGAGCGTCGCGCAGGTCGCGGCGTCGGCGGCGAAGTACCAGGCCCAGGTCGGGCCGCAGCTGGCGCACATCGAGGCGCTGCTCGGGGACGGCGCGCCGTGGCTACTCGGCGACGCGCCGGGGCTGGCCGATCTCGCCCTCTACGAGGCGCCGTGGTTCCTCGAGACGATCGGTGGCGCGGATGCGTTGCCGGCCGGCCTGCCGCGACTGCGCGCGTGGATGGAACGCGTCGCCGCGCTCGGTCACGGCAGGGCGCAGACCATGACGGCGGCGCAGGCGCTCGCCGTCGCGCGGGCAAACCAGCCAGGGGCGCCGGCGGCATGCGTCGGGCAAGCGCCCGAAGGCGTGTCCTGCGGCGACGCCGTGACGGTGCGGCCGCTCGATGAGAATGCGCCGGCGAGCGGCCGCCTGGTCGCGGTCGACGCCAGCCGTATCACGCTGGCGAGCACCAGCGCGGCCACGGGGGACGTGCACGTGCACTTCCCGCGTCTCGGCTACCGGCTTGGCCGCGCGCGCGCTTGAGACGGGTAACGGCGCCGCGTCCCGACCGCTCGCCCGGCGTCCAGCAGCCTGTCGGACTCAGGACATAGAACCACTACGCGCTTCTAAATCGTGTTCATTTGGACTCACCCTCCCACCATGCTCGCTACGATTGCCTAAGTCCGACAGGCTGCCAGGGGGTGCAAGGATGAAAGCATGGGCGACGCGCTCGCTGCTGGCCGCCATGGTTGCCGTCCTTGCCCTGGCGCGGCCCGGCGCGGCGCTCGGTGACCTCGCCTTGACCCTGGCCCGGGTCGACTTCGGCGGGCTCGGTGCCGAGGGCGTTGCGCTCACACTCGACTGGCAGGACATCACCGCGCCCGCGGCGGTTGTTTCCGCGCGCCGCGTGTCGCTGCCCGGTCCGCTGGGGGTGCTCGAAGGGGTGACGCTACGCTGCGCGCGCCTGCATCTCGCCGCGCGCGGCCTACGCTGTCCGGCGGCGACGCTGGCAGCGACGCACACGGCGCACGGCGAGATCGACGCCGAAATCTCGTTCACCTACGCGGCGAGCGGCGCACTCGAGCTCACGCTCGTGACCAGTGCCATCGTCGGCGGTCGCCTCGAGGCCGAGTTGCAGGTCGCCGAGGGGCGCACGCGGCTCACCCTGAACGGCCGCGATCTCGCCCTCGAGGGCAGCATCACTACGACGGTGAGCGAACTCGCCGCCGAGCTGACGATGCCTGCCGCGCCGGACGCGGGTATGGCGGTGCAGGCGCGCTTCGCGGGCTTCGCATTCAGCAATGCGCCGGGCACGCTGGCCGGCGAGGCGCTCAGCGGTGAACTCCAACTCGGTCTGCGCGAGGACGCGGGTGGCGCGGCATGGACGGGTCACGCCCGTGTCGCGCTCGCGCGCGGCGGCGCGTACGCGGAGCCGGTCTATCTCGATCTCGCGCAGTACCCGGTCACGATCGCGACCGACTATCGCTACGAGCCGGCGACTGCGAGCCTGGCCCTGTCCGGGCTGGCGCTCGAGCAACCGGGCGTGATGCAGCTCGAGGGGCGTCGCGTGCGCCTGATCGACGGCGCCCTCGCGGAGGCGGATATCACGGTCGGACAGATGGCGTTTCCCGCCGCCTACGAGGCTTATCTCGCCGGCTTTCTCGTCGGCACGCCGCTTGCCCGGCTCGATGTCGAAGGAGCGCTGAGTGGGCGGGTCGCGGTCGCCGACGGCGCGCTCAGCGCACTCGACGTCGTGTTCGAACGGCTCGATCTGGAGGACCGCGACGGCCGCCTCGCCCTGTATGGCTTCGGCGGTGAGGTGCATTGGGCGGCCGACGGCGCGAATCTCGCCGCCACCGTGCTGCACGTCGATGGCGGCTTCCTCTACGGCGCCGGTTTCGACGCCACCGATCTCGTGCTCGGCATCGCCGGTGCCGCGGTCGACCTGCTCGAGCCGACACGTATCCCGCTGCTCGGCGGCGCGCTCACCATCGAGCGTTTCACGCTGCGCGACTACGGCAGCGACGAGCTGGCGCTGGGCCTGGAAGCCGCGCTCGAGCCGATCGACCTCGGTCAGCTCACGCTCGCGCTCGACTGGCCGCCGTTCGCCGGTACCCTGTCGGGCCGCCTGCCGCTGCTGACCTACACCAACGGCGTGGTGACACTCGGCGGCAAGCTCGAGGCGCGTGCGTTCGATGGCGAGATTTCGATCGAGGGCCTGCGCATCGCGCGGCCGTTGGGCCTGGTGCCGGAGATCGAGGCGAGCATCCACATGCGTCATCTCGATCTCGCCCAGATCACCGAGGTCGTGCCGTTCGGACGCATCACCGGCCGTCTCGACGCGGACATTACGGACCTGCGCATGCTCAAGGGCGAGCCGGTGCGCTTCGATGCGAGCTTCCGCACGCCACCCGAGGACGACTCGCGCCACCTGCTGAGCCAGCGCGCGGTGGATACCATCTCGCGCGTCGCGGGCGGCGGTGGCGCGGTGCTGTCGACGACCTTCCTGCGGATGTTCGAGGACTTCGCCTACGATCGTCTCGGCATTTCCTGCCGGCTCGAGAACGACGTCTGCCACATGAATGGCATTGCGCCGGCCGAGGACGGCTACTACATCGTCAAGGGCGCGTGGCTGCCGCGGGTGGACCTGATCGGGCGTGTGCACCGGGTGCACTGGTCGCGCCTGATGTCGCAGCTCGAGCAGGCGCTCGCCGAGGGTGAGTTCAGGATCGAGTGACGCGGCGCACGTTGACGGCGAGCATGAGGGTCAGCAGCAGGGCCGTCAGGTTGAGCGCGGCCGCGCCGACGAAGGCCGTCTGGTAGCTGCCGTCGAGGTCGTACAACCAGCCGGCGGCGTAGGGGCCGAACGCGGCCGGTGCGCCGGCGACGGCAAAGATCACGCCGACGATGCTCGCCATGTGGGTGCGCCCGAACAGGTCGCCGCACAGCGGCGGTAGCAAGGTCACGCCGCCGCCGTAGGAGAAGCCGAAGACCAGTGCGGCGACCGCGAGTGCCGGGAGCGTGTCGACCACGGCGAAACCCACGAAGGCCGCTGCCTGCAGGACGAACACCGTAACGAGCGCCGGGAAGCGGCCCAGCCAGTCGGATGCGACCCCGGTGGAGAGCCGCCCGGCGACGCCACCGAGGCCGATCGCCGAAATCAGCGAGGCCGCGCTGGCGGCGCCGAAACCGAGGTCGGCGGCGTGCGCGGGCAGGTGCACGAAGGGCATGAACACGACCAGCCAGGAGCAGAAATACGTCGCGATCACGAGCGCGAAGCGCGCGCTGCGGCGTACCTCGGCGAGGGCCGGTTCGAGCGTCGGCGCAGCGGCCGTGGCCGCGGGGACCGGATCGCCATCGGGCGCGAGACCGAGCGTTTCCGGGTCGCGCACCATGTAGCGTGCCGCGACCAGCATGGCCAGCGCGCTTGCCAGTGCCACGATCCCCAGCGCCGTGCGCCAGCCCCAGGCGACCATGAGCATGCCGGCCAGCGGGGGCACGACGAAATTGCCCAGGCTCGCGCCGCTGGAGGCAATCGCGACCGCGGCACCGCGCCGGCGCGTGAACCAGCGCGCAACGGTCGCATTGCAAGGCACCCAGGCCACGCTCATGCCCAGCGCGGCGACGAGACCGAGGCTGACGGCAAGCTGCCAGGGCGACGCGACCAGCGCGCTGGCGCCCCAGCCGAGGCCCAGCAGCACGGCGCCGAGCGTGATCACCTGGCGCGGGCCGAAGCGATCGGTGGCGCGCCCGGTGGCCGCGCTGAGCGCGCTGTAGGCGAACACGTAGAGCGAGTAGGGCAGGGCCGTCGCGGCGCGGCTCCAGCCCAGTTCGGCCGACATGCCGGTGACGAAGACGCCGTAGCTGAATTGCAGACCGTAGGCGAGGAACAGGACCGCGAAGGCCGCGGCGACCACGATCCAGCCATAGAACGGCCCGCCCCGGGCAGCGGCGCGATTCATGGGCGAGGGAGGGCTCGGCGCGAGGCCGTGGCGCGGGGAACGGGCATGGCGCGTCGGGGTCCATGATGTCGTGGGTGGCCGCGGCACGGCGCACGCGACCGGAACGGGTACTATAACGAGCAGATCGCCACAGCGGCACGAGGACCTTGACGCGATGAGCCCGAATCGAATTCTGCTGGCCGCAGCCGCCACCATCCTGGTCGGCTGCGTCACCATCAACATCTACTTTCCGGAGGCTGCCGCGCAGCAGGCCGCCGATCGCATCATCGACGAAGTACGTGGCCTGAACGGCGGCGACGACGCGGCGCCGTCCGCGTCGCCCGGCAGCGAGACCTCCGCGCGCGACGCCGTCGCGCCGCAGCGGCTGCTGATCGCTGCCGGCACGCGCCTGCTCGAGTGGCTCGTGCCGGCGGCCGTCGCGGCGCCGAACTTCGATGCCAGTTCGCCGGCATCGCGCGCCCTCGAACAATCACTCAAGGCGCGTTTTCCGCGCATCAAGCCGTTTCTCGATGCGGGCGCGGTCGGACTGACCGACGCCGGCCTGCTCGAGATCCGCGACCGCAACGCGATCCCGCTCGCCCAGCGCAACAGCGTGCGTCAGCTCGTCGCCGAGCAGAACACCGACTGGGAAGCGCTGTACAAAGAGATCGCGCGAATCAACGGCCACCCCGAATGGGTCGACCAGATCCGTAAGGTCTTCGCCGAGCGCTGGGTGGCCAAGGCCAGCCGCGGATGGTACTACCGGACCCCGAGCGGGAGCTGGCAGCAGAAGTAGGCGCTCGCCGCGGCGAGCGGTCGGCGTCGCGCCGTACGCGGAGGGTCGGATCGTCGCCGAGGATGCACAACTCGCCGTGACCCTCGTGGCGTTGTTTGCCGCGAGCACGGTCCACGCGAGCCTGGGTTTCGGCACGGCGCTCGTCGCCATGCCGCTGCTGGTACCGGTGCTCGGCTTTGCGCAGGCCACACCGCTGGTCGGCCTGGCCGCACTGCTGACGGTCATCGCGGTACTCGCTCGCGACTGGCGCGCGATGGACGCGCGGGCCGCGTCCCGCCTGCTGCTCGCCACCCTGCCGGGTATCCCGCTGGGGGTCGCGCTGATCCGACTGGCGCCGGCGGACTGGCTGCGTGGCGGCCTCGGCCTGCTGCTGCTGGCCTATGCGTCGTGGAGTCTGGCGCGCCCGCGCCTGCCACGACTCGGCGACGGGCCGGCGGTGTACGGCTTCGGCCTCGTCGCCGGCGTGCTCGGTGGCGCCTACAACACCAACGCACCGCCCCTGGTGCTGTACGGTGCGCTCGTGCGGTGGTCGCCGGCGCGCTTTCGCGCATCGTTGTCGGGATACTTCCTGTTCGCCGCCGCCGCCATCTGCGTCGTGCATGCCGCGTCCGGCCTGTGGACGCCGCGCGTGTTCACGCTGCTCGGTCATGCATTGCCGGTGCTCGCGCTGGGCAACCTCCTCGGCGCCTGGCTGTCGCGGCGCATCCCGCAGGCGCGCTTCGCCCGGCTGCTGTACGTGCTGCTGGCGCTGCTCGGGGCGCTGATGCTGCTGTGACCCGGCGCGCATGCGCTGTCATGGTGCATTCCCGGCCCATGCGGTACGCGCTCGGTGACTTTTTCCGCCATGCCCTAACGGTTCCGGTGCCAATTGGTGTAGATTCTTCGCGCGGCGGCCGCGCGACGGCCGCTAAATCCAAGAAATCAATGAGTTGCGCACCGGCGCATGCTGCGACGGCGGTTTCACTCGGCGCCGCGCGACCATGAACGAACACGCAGCAGATGAGAGGCGTTCATTTATGAGCAAACCCGTTGACAGTGCGGCCCCCGGCGTCGCCAAACTGGAAGTCGCCAAGGAGACCAACGAGTTTCCCGTCCGTTCCGGTACCGTTGGCCCGAGCGTGATCGACATTTCGAAGCTCTACGCGCAGACCGGCCATTTCACCTATGACCCCGGCTTCACCTCCACGGCGAGCTGCGAATCGAAGATCACCTACATCGATGGCGACCAGGGTGTGCTGCTCTATCGCGGCTATCCCATCGATCAGCTCGCCGAGCAGAGCAATTTTGTCGAGGTCGCCTACCTGCTGCTCAACGGCGAGTTGCCGAACCGCGCCGATTACGATGAGTTCGAGCACGCCATCACCCATCACACGATGGTGCACGAGCAGCTGCACGACTTCTTCTCCGGTTTTCGCCGCGACGCCCACCCGATGGCGATCATGTGCGGCGTGGTCGGCGCGTTGTCGGCCTTCTACCACGACTCGACCGATATCAACGATCCGTGGCAGCGCTTGGTCGCGAGCCGCCGCCTGATCGCGAAGATGCCGACCATCGCCGCGATGGCGTTCAAGTACTCGATCGGCCAGCCCTTCGTCTACCCGTCGAACGAGCTCGACTACACCGCCAACTTCCTCAAGATGTGTTTCGCGGTGCCGACTGCGGAGTACCAGGTCAGCCCGACCCTCGCGCGCGCCATGGATCGCATCTTCATCCTGCACGCTGACCACGAACAGAACGCCTCGACTTCGACGGTGCGCCTGGCGAGCTCTTCCGGGGCCAACCCCTTCGCCTGCATCGCCGCCGGCATCGCGTGCCTGTGGGGTCCGGCGCACGGCGGGGCGAACGAAGCGGCGCTCAACATGCTCGCCGAGATCGGTTCGGTCGAACGTATCCCCGAATACATCAAAAAGGCCAAGGACAAGAACGACCCGTTCCGACTCATGGGCTTCGGGCACCGCGTGTACAAGAACTACGATCCGCGCGCCAAGGTCATGCAGCAGACCTGCCACGAAGTGCTCGGCGAACTGGGCATCAAGGACGATCCGCTGCTCGAGGTGGCGATGGAGCTCGAGAAGATCGCCTTGTCCGACGAGTACTTCATCGAGAAGAAACTCTACCCGAACATCGATTTCTACTCGGGCATCACGCTCAAGGCCATGGGCTTCCCGACGACCATGTTCACCGCCCTGTTCGCGCTCGCGCGCACGGTCGGCTGGGTCGCGCAGTGGAACGAGATGATCGAGGATCCGAGCCAGCGTATCGGACGCCCGCGCCAGCTCTACACCGGCTACACCCAGCGCGATTACGTGCCGCTGGTCAAGCGCTGAGCACGCGGCTGGCGCGGATGGCCGACGAGTTCGCGAGCGCACGCGACGCGCGCTGGTTCGAGGATTACGTGCCGGGCTCGGCTTACGAGTTCGGCCGTTACCTGGTCGGCGAAGACGAGCTCGTCGACTTCGCGCGCCGCTACGACCCGCAGCCTTTCCATATCGATGCCGAGGCCGCCGCGCGCTCGCCGTACGGCGGCCTCATCACCAGCGGCTGGCACACCTGCGCGATCATGATGCGCATGATGGTCGATCACTTCGTGTCGAGCGTCGCCAGCCTCGGCTCGCCGGGTGTCGATGAAGTGCGCTGGATCAAGCCGGTGCGTCCCGGCGACACGCTACGCGTGCGCATCACCGTACTCGATGCGCGCGTGTCGCGCTCCAAGCCCGACCGCGGCCTGGTGCACTCGGGCATCGAGGTGCTCAACCAGGATGACGTCGTCGTGATGACGATGAAGACACTGGGATTCTTCCTGCGGCGCGACACGGCTCAGGCCTGAGCGCCACCGGCGATCCCTGGTGCCGCGCGCCACGCCCGTCCGAGGAAGCCGACCATGAAGATTGCCCGTTATGCCTATGCCGGCGCCACGCTCGTCGGGCGCGTCGATCCCGATGCCCGCAGCGTCACACCGCTCGATGTCGACCACGGCGCGCCCGACGTGGTCATCGATCTCATTGAACGGTTACTCGCCGGCAGCGCGGCGCAGGATGCCGGGCAGTCAATGCCGCTCGAGGCAGTCACCTGGCTGGCGCCGATCGTGCGACCGCGCAAGAACGTCCTGTGCATCGGCAAGAACTACCGCGCGCATGCCCAGGAGTTCAGCCGCAGCGGCTTCGACGCGTCGGCGCGTGGCGCCGCGGACGCCATTCCCGAGGCACCCATCGTCTTCACCAAGGCGCCGTGCAGCGTGGTCGGCGCCCATGACGACATCGTCGTACCGTGGGGGCTGACGCAACAGGTCGATTACGAGGGCGAGCTCGGCATCGTCATCGGCCGCCCCGGCCGGGCGATTCCTGCGCAGACGGCATGGGAGCACGTGTTCGCCTGCACCATCATCAACGACGTGACTGCGCGCGATCTGCAGGCAAGACACCGCCAATGGCACCTCGGCAAGTCGCTCGATACCTTCTGCCCGATGGGACCCTGGCTGACCACCGTCGACGAGGTCGACGCCGGCAATCTCACGCTCGAGTGCCGCGTCAACGGCGAACTGCGCCAGCAGGCCAGCACGCGCGACCTGATCTTCGACGTGCCGGCCATCGTCAGCACGATCTCGGCGAGCATGACGCTGGAGACGGGCGACATCATCGCGACCGGTACCCCCGCCGGCGTCGGCATCGGCTTCGACCCGCCCCGTTTCCTCGCCCACGGCGATCGCGTCGAGGTCACGATCAGCGGGCTTGGCCGGATCGAGAACCGGGTGGTGTGAGGCCGTGCTCGCAGGCAGGAACGGCATGACGCGATGCCGCACAACATGCGAAGATTGCCCCGCCAGGGGCGCCACGCGGCGTCGCCGGTCCCGTGAGAGGCTGCCAGGAGAATCTCTATAGTGAGCAAGAAACTGATCGATGTCGTTCGTCTACTGGTCATGCTGTGCTGCCTGCACGCACTCGCCGGGTGTGCGCCACTGACGGCCACCGGCGCTGCCGTGAGCGGCGACCGTCGCACCACCGGAACGGTCATCGACGACGAACAGATCGAGGGCAAGGCGGCCAAGTTCTTCTCCGCCGATGCCGAACTGGCGCAGGCTTGTCACATCAACGTCACGAGCTATAACCAGCAGGTCCTGCTGACCGGCGAATGTCCCACCACCGAGCTGCGCGCGAAGGCGGCCGACTACGCCAGCCGCGTGGCCAAGGTGCGGCACATCTTCAACGAGATCGCGATCGATGCGCCGAGCCCGCTCAGCTCGCGGACCAACGACGGCCTGATCACGACCAAGGCGCGCGCCAAGCTGCTTACCATCAAGGGCCTGCCCGAGAGCAACATCAAGGTCGTCACGGAGAACGGCGTGGTGTATCTCATGGGCCTGGTCGATACGGAATCCGGCAACGTCGCGACCGAGGCGGTGCGGACCATCGGTGGCGTTGCCAAGGTGGTCAAGCTTTTCGAGCATCCCTGACATGGCAGGCGCAGCCGCTCTACGCCGGGGCGGCTGCGCGAGCGACGGCAGCGCGGCGGCGAGGAGATCAGGCTCATAGGCATGCTGCGCGAGGACATCGAGGCGCTCGAGCAGAACGGCATCACGCGCATCGCGATGACGCGTCTCGGCGATCCGGACGTCATCCCGCTGTGGTTCGGCGAGGGCGACGAGGTTACGCCCGAGTTCATCCGCGAAGCCGCCAAGCAGGCGCTCGACGAGGGCTACACCTTCTATGGCCACATGCGCGGTCGCGCCGAGCTGCGCGAAGCGATCAAGCGCTACCTCGACGGGCTCTACGGCATCGACCTCGATCCCGCGCGCCTGACCGTGCCGGGCTCGTCGATGCTCGCCGTCACCATGGCCGCGCAGATGACCCTGACCACTGGCCTGCACGGCCTCATCGTCACGCCGCACTGGCCTAACATCGACCGCGCCTTCCGCGTCACCGGCGCGCACTTCGATACCGTTCGCCAGCGTAGCGGCGCGCATGGCTGGCACCTCGATCTCGACGACGTGCGCGCCGCGCTCAGGCCCGAGACGCGCGCACTGTTCGTCAACAGCCCGTGCAACCCGACCGGCTGGGTAATGTCTCGCGCCGAGCAGACAGCCCTGCTCGCGCTCGCCCGCGAGCACGGCTTCGTGATCATCGCCGACGAGGTCTATCACCGCACGGTGTTCGACGCGGACGTGGCACCGTCGTTCCTCCAGATCGCGTGCGACGACGATCCGTTGATCGTCATCAACGGCTTCTCCAAGGCCTACGCGATGACCGGTTGGCGCCTCGGCTGGATGGTCACGCCGTCCCGCTACGCGGAGCAGATGGCGGTGCTCTCAGAGTGCTTCAACACCAGCGCGCCTTCGTTCATCCAGCGCGCAGGGGTCGCCGCACTCGCCGCCGGCGAGGCCGACGTGGCTGCGCTGCGTGCGCAGTATCGCCGCGGGCGCGAATGCGTGGTGCAGATGCTCGGCGAGCATCCGCTGATCGAGCTGCCCTACCCGGAAGGGGCCTTCTATGCCTTCCCGCGTGTGCGCGGCCTGCGTTCGAGTCTCGCATTCGTGCGCGGCGTGCTCGACGAGGAGAACGTCGGGCTCGCGCCAGGCTATACCTTCGGCCCCGATAACGACGCCCATTTCCGCTTGTGCTACGCGCATTCGCCGGCCCGTCTGGAAGCAGCGCTCGCGCGGGTGCTGCGCTACCTCGAGCGGCACGCCGACGAGTTCGGCGACTGAATCCCGCGAATTGCTCAGTACGCCACGCGGCCGATGATTTCGAGGATTTCCTCGCGGTCCTGCTCGAACTGCGGGGAGAGCATGAGTTCCTCGCCGATGTGCGCCGGGTCCTCGTCGACCGCCCAGCCGGCCGGCTTGCTCACCGTCGCTTCGAACAGGGCGCCGCCCGGCGTGCGCACGTAGATGGAGTCGAAGTAACCGCGATCCTTGACGTCGGACACGTCGGTATAGCCGAGTCCTTCGACGTAGGCCTTGTACTCCCGCTGCAGGTCGAGGTTGGCGATGTCGAAGGCGCAGTGGTGGACGGTGCCCTCGGCGAACGTCCACGTGCCCTGGTGCAGATCGGGTTCGGCGGTGACGTCGATGAGGCTGCCGCTGGCGCCCGCGCCCATCGCGTAGCGCACCGTCGCGCTCTCGTCGATACCACGCTCGCAACTCCAGGCTTCGCGGACGAAGTCGTCCATGACATCGGCATCACGCACGGTCACCTCGATGCCGTGCAGGCCATGGATCGCGGCGTCCAGCGGTACCCCTGCCTGGTCCCAACCACGCCGCGGATCGTCGTCGACTTCGACCAGTTCGTAAGGGATGCCGCAGGGATGGGTGAAGGCGATGCGCCGTTCGCCCAGGCGCTCGGTCAGCGTCGCGGCGATGCCGTGCGCGGCCAGGCGCTCGAGCCAGTAGGCGGCCGCGCCCGCGGGCACGGCGAGCATCAACGTCTTGATCTGGTTACCGCCGCGCCGCCCCATGCGGCCGGTATGGCGCATCGGGAAGCTGGTCACGATAGCGCTGGGCGTGCCGTCGGCGTTGGCGTAGTAGAAGTGATAGATGGGTACCTTGCCGTCGTAGAGCAGGGTTTTCTTGACGCTGCGCAGGCCGAGCGTGCGGGTGTGAAAGTCGTAATCCTCCTGGGCGTCGCCCGTGCACAGCGTGATGTGGTGCAGGCAGTTCAGCTCTTTCATGGGATCCTCCTCCGGCGGCCGCGGGCTGGACCCGGGCGCGGGACGCGCGGCGGGCGGGGCGGGCCGTCGCCGCCATGGTAACTGCTCGCGTGGCGAAGCGTACCCCTAGAGCGGGGCCCACGCCGTCACGGCCGGTTCAGGGCCGCGGCGACCAGCCGGCGGCGATGGCGCGCGCGATGACGAGCTGCTGGATGTCGTTGGTGCCCTCGTAGATGCTGAGCACGCGCGCGTCGCGGTAGAGCTTCTCGACCGGGCAGTCGCGCAGGTAGCCCTGGCCGCCGTGCACCTGCAGCGCGGCCGAGGTGACGGCCTCGGCCATGCTGCTCGCCTCGGCCTTGGCCATGGACGCTTCGACCACGGCGTTCTCGCCGGCATCGACGCGCGCCGCGGCGTCGAGGGTCAAGGCGCGCGCCGCGGCGAGCCGCGTCGCCATGCGCGCGAGGCGGAAGCCGACGGCCTGGTGCTCGACGATGGCGCGACCGAAAGTTTCGCGTTCGCGCGCATAGGCCATGGCGTGTTCGAGCGCCGCGCGGGCGACGCCGATGGCCTGGGCGGCGACGCCGATGCGGCCGCCATTGAGATAGGCGAGCGCGATGCGATAGCCCTCCCCGGGGGCGCCGAGCAGGTGCTCGTCGCCGAGCTCGACGCCGTCTAGGGCGACTTCGCAGGTATCGCAGTTGCGATGACCGAGCTTGTCCTCGACCCGCAGCACGCGGTAGCCGGGCGTGTCCGTCGGGACCAGGAACGTGGAGATGCCGCGCTTGCCGGCGCGCGGTTCGGTGACCGCGACGACCAGTGCGAGGTGCGCGCTCTGCCCGGCGGTGACGAAGCGCTTCACGCCGTCGATGCGCCAGCCGTTCGCGCTGCGCCGCGCGCGCGTCGTGATCGCCGCGGCGTCGGAGCCGGCTGCGGCCTCGGTCAGCATGAAGCAGGCGCGCAGCCTGCCGGCGGCGAGTGGAGCGAGCCAGCGCGCATGCTGGGCCGCGCTGCCGTGGTCGCGCAAGGCGGCACACACGGGGGAGTTGCTGACATTGACGAGGTTGGTCACCCCGCAGTCACCGGCGGCGAGTTCTTCGGTGATGCGCGCATAGGTCCGCATGTCGACGCCGCTACCGCCCGACTCGCGCGGCACCAGCAGGCCGAAGTAGCCGAGGTCGCCGAGCCGGGTGAGTATCGTTTCGGGTACGCCCTCTCCGGCGCGCTCCCACGCACCGGCGTGCGGCGCGATCTCGCGAGCAACGAAATCTCGCGTCGCGTCGATGAGCTGGCGTTCTTCGATGCCGGGCGGCATTGGGCCGGGTGCGCCCCGGTGGTCGTCCACGAAGAGGTTCCGCCGAGTGCTAGCGGGGCAGGGCGCCGCGCTCAGCGCACGATGGTCACCGGGCAGGGCGCATGGTTGGCGACCGCGTTGCTGACGCTGCCGAGCAGAACGCGCTTGATCCCCGAGCGTCCGTGCGAACCGATGACGATCAGGTCGACTGCCTCGCGCTCGCCGTAGCCGCGGTCTCTTCCCCCGGCGTGTCCCCAGCGCTGAAACGGCAGGGGGGGGGGGCGAGTTCGCCGAGCGCCGCCGCGGTCTCCGGCAGTTCCTTCTCCGCGACGCGCTTCTCGAGCGAGGCCCGGACTTCGTCGATCGACATCGAGCCCCAGGGCGCGGCCGCCGGGTACTCGCCCGAACCCCACGCGTGGGGCATGAGAATCTCCTCGCTCTGCACCAGGAGCACGCTCACCCGGGCGCCGAGCGCGCGTGCCAACTCACCGGCGACACCGGCTGCTTTGCGCGAACCCTCCGAGCCGTCGGTGGCGACGAGCACGTGCTTGATACTGGTCATGTGTTTCCCCTGTTGTCATGTTGGCGGGCGGTCGCTGCGCTACGAAGCGGGCGCGAGCACCTCCCCCGGTGTCTACGAGAACGATTCTACGACCATCGGGACGGTCAGCGGGTTCCGGCCATGGCCGCGTCGCGCTCAGGGTGTCCCGTCGTCGAGCGGCAGCGCGGCGGCAACGCTGGCGAACTGTTCGGCCAGCGACCCGTCCAGCGCCTGCGGCGATACGGTGCCGAGCACTTCGCCGAGGCGTCGTTCGAGCAATAGCCGCAGCCGGTAGCGCGCGCGTTGCTCGAGCACCGCTTCGCGGTTGCCCGAGTCGACGAGCCAGGCCTGGTGTGCATCGATGGCTGCCGACAGGTCGGTGATCGTGTCGGCATCGTGAATCGAGGTCAGCACCACCGGCGCTGCCCAGCCGCCGTGCGACCCGACCAGCGCCTGCACGCGCTGGATCTCGGCGGCGAGCTGCTGCGCCCCGGGCAGCTCGCACTTGTTGATGACGTAGAGGTCGGCGAGTTCCATCATGCCGGCTTTCATGGCCTGCACGGTGTCGCCCGAGCCCGGCATCAATACCAGCGCGAGGGTATCGACCTGGCTGCGCACGGCATGCTCGGCCTGGCCGACGCCGACGGTCTCGAGCACGAGCTCGTCGAAGCCCGCGGCGGCCAGGGTTTCGAGCAGTTCGGGCAGGTTCTCGGCCAGCCCGTCGCTGCTCGAGCGCGACGCGATCGAGCGCAGGTAGAGGTTCTCCGCCCCGGCGAGTTCGTCGAGCCGGATGCGATCGCCGAGGATGGCGCCACCGCTCACGGGGCTGGACGGGTCGACCGCGAGCATGCCGACGCGGCGCGCCTGCGCGCGCAGCAGGCCGAGACGCCCGGCGAGGCTGCTCTTGCCGACGCCCGGCGCCCCGGTCAGGCCGATGCGCGGCACCGTCGAGGGCGCCGCCGGGGCCAGCGCCAGCACCTCGGCGACGCTGGCGTCGGCCAGCCGGCTCAGGCGCCGGCCGAGCTCGCGGCGCGTCAGCGTATCGTTCACGCGCGCCTCACCCGAGCGCCGCGGCGAGCGCCGCGATGACCTCGGCCAGCGGTTGGTCACTGGTATAAATGCCGCGCACGCCGAGCGCCGCGAGATCCGCATGGTCCTCCTGCGGCACCGTGCCCCCGACGAACACGGCGATGTCGGCGGCATCCTCCGCGCGCAGGCACTCGACGACCTGGCGTACCAGCTCACGGTGACTGCCGGAGAGAATCGACAGGCCGACCGCGTCGACGCCCTCGTCGACGGCGACCCGCGCAATCTGTTGCGGGCTCTTGCGCAGCCCCGTGTAGATGACTTCGGCACCGGCGTTGCGCAGCGCCAGCGCGACGACCTTGGCGCCGATGTCGTGGCCGTCGAGCCCGGGCTTGGCGACGAGAATGCGTTTGCCGCGCAGCGGGGTGGTCGTGCCGCCGTTGCCGGCCGCGGTTGCGGTGCTGGTGTTCATAAGCGTACGGGCTCCTGGAACTCGCCCCACTGCGCCTTCATCCGCTCGACCATCTCGCCGACGGTGACGTAGGCATGGCAGCAGTCGACGAGGTAGGGCATGAGGTTCTCGTCATCGCTGGCCGCGGCGCGTCCCAGTGCGGCCAGCGTGCGCTCGGCGGCGGCGGCGTCGCGGGTATCGCGGATGCGTTCGTATTTCTCGAGCACCCGCGCGGCGGCGTTGGGGTCGACCTGGAAGGTCTCACCGACGCCGCGCTCGCTGTCGTCGCGCGCGAAGAAATTCTGTCCGACGATGACGGTATCGCCGCGATCGACTTTCTGCTTGCGCTCGAGCGCGCGCTCGGCGATGCGCATCTGCAGCCAGCCGTCTTCGATCGCTTTCTCGACGCCGCCGTAGTCGTCGATCTCCTGCATCACCGCCGCGATGCCGTCCTCCATCTGGTTGGTCAGGTGCTCGACGACGTAGCTGCCGCCAAGGGCGTCGACGGAGCGGCCGATGCCCGACTCGTAGGCAAGGATCTGTTGCGTGCGGAGCGCGATCTCGGCCGAGGTCTCGGTCGGGATCTGGAACGCTTCGTCGTACGCGCAGGTGAAGATCGACTGCGCGCCGCCGAACACTGCGGCCATGGTCTCGACCGTCACTCGCACGATGTTGTTCAGCGGCTGTGGCGCGACCAGCGATGAACCGCCGCAGACGACGCCGAAGCGGAACATCAGCGCTTTCTCGTCGGTGACTCCGTAGCGCTCGCTGAGCAGCTTCGCCCACAAGCGGCGGCCGGCGCGGAACTTGGCGATCTCTTCGAAGAAGTCCTGGTGCACGTAGAAGAAGAACGAGAGCCGCCGCGCGAACTTGGCGATGTCGCCGCCACGACGTTCGAGTTCGTCGACGTAGGCGAGGCCGTTGGCGAGCGTGTAGGCCATTTCCTCGATGGCGGTCGCGCCCGCATCGCGCACGTGGGCGCCGGCGATGCTGATCGGGTTGAAGCGCGGCGTGGCCTGGTTGGCGAACAGGATGCTGTCGGCGATGAGGCGCATCGACGGCCGTACCGGGAAGATCCAGGTGCCGCGCGCGACGTACTCCTTGAGAATGTCGTTCTGTATGGTGCCGGTCAGCTTCTCGCGCGGCACGCCGAGCTTGTCCGCCGTCGCGAGATACATCGCGTAGATGATCGCGGCCGTGCCGTTGATGGTGAACGAGGTCGAGATCGCGCCGAGGTCGATGCCGTCGAACAGGATCTCCATCTCGGCGAGATTCGACAGTGAGACCCCGACCTTGCCAACCTCCGGGCGCGCCATCGGATCGACGGGGTCGTAACCGCACTGCGTGGGCAGGTCGAGGGCAACCGATAGCCCGGTCTGCCCCTGTTCGAGCAGGAAGCGGTAGCGCGCATTGGTGTCCTCGGCGGTGCCGAAGCCGGAATACTGGCGGATGGTCCAAAGCCGTCCCTGGTAGCCATCGGCGAAGATGCCGCGGGTGAAGGGCATCGCGCCCGGCTCGCCGATGCGGCCGGGGTCGACCAGCTCGGGACCGGCGCGCAACGGGACTTCGAGGCCGGCCATGGTGTGCGTACCGAGACGCGGCTTGGGGGTGGGGCTACTCATGGATACCTCTGTGTTGGTTTGCGGTGGATGTGGCGGGCACACGGACGCTGCCTGGCATGGGCGGGGCATGGGCGGGGTATCGCGTGCGGTTCACGGCGCGCTGGCATCGTTCAGTTCGGCGACGGCCTGCCGGAGCGCCGCCACGTGTGCGGCAAGCGCGGCCTCCATGCGCGGCAGCGGCCCCGCGATGGCGACGCCGCACAGCGTCTGGCCGAGCGCCAGCGGTGCTGCGACCGCCATCACGTCGGCGACGTTCTCGCCGCGGGTCAGGTAGTAGCCCCGCGCCTGCGATCGGGCAAGCTCGGTACCGAGCACGTCGCGCGCGGTCAGCGTGTGCGCGGTGATTGCGGGCAGCTCGTGGGCGTCGAGCCAGGCGGTCAGCGCCGGCGCGTCCAGTGCGCCAAGCAACACCTTGCCGATCGCGCTCGAATGCAGCGGCTTCTGCGCGCCGGCGCGCGCCGAATAGCGGATCGACTGGGCGCTTTCCAGTACCAGCAGGTACTGCACGGCGTCACGCTGACGGGTGCCGAGGATTACCGTCTCGCCGGTTTGTTCGCGCAGGCGCGCGAGGCGCGGTTCGAGCCGTGCGCCGATCGGATCGTGCGCACGAATGGTTTCGGCGAGGTCGCTCAGACGGCGCGTCGGGTAGAGCCCGCGGCCGTCGAGCTGACACAGATAGCCGGCATCCTCGAGCGCGCGCAGCGCGGCATGGCAGGTCGATACCGGCAGCTGCGCCGCCCGGGCGAGTTCCGACAGCGAAAGCGGACGCTTGAGTGATTCGAACGCTTCGAAGATGTCGAGCGCGCGCAGAGTCGAGCGCGGGCGTGGCGGTGCACCGAGGTTCGTTGCGGGCAGGGCAGGCATCGTTTTATTCATGATACGGAAAATATTTTCTACCACAGGAAAGGGCTCGGAGGGAACCGCTGCGGTGCGGCGCTGTCTCCGGCGCTGCCTCGAAACGTTGCTGGCGCACGGCATCGATGCGGGACCTGCACGGCGAGCGCGCGCCTCGCGCCGGCGTCGCCACACGCTGCGCAGCGGCCCGGCAGTGCCGCCTGCCGCGTGGAAAATCCGTTGACGCCGCCCGCCGTGCTCCGGGCATGCCGCCTAAGCTACTGACGGGTATGGATAAATCCGTCCAGCAGCACGGCCGACCGGCCGACTGAGATGTCAGCCGCTTTTACACCTACGTTCGTGATTCACCCGCCACGCACGAAGAAATCGGCGCCGGATCAGTTGCTTACCTGGATGGCGCGATTATTGCTGCGGTGCAGTTGCCGGTGGCGGAGGCACGAGTGGAACTCGTGCTGCCGGACCGGCCGGAGGCGTTCCGCGTCGTGCGTGCACGGCGGACCGGGCGCGACCGCGCAACGAAGGCTGATCCTAAGGAATCGATCCATGAGCTATCGCAATCTGTCCCTCTCCCTGTTCGGCGGCGCACTGTTCGCCGTGCTCTCGAGCGGCGCTTTCGCCGCGACCGAGAATCTAGCCGTCGACAACGGCAGCGTCGCCACGGCGCAGGACGTCGATCCGTTCGGCGCCGAGAACGTGATCAACGTGTTCGGCTTCCGCGGCAGCGTGCTCGGCGGCCTCATCGTCGACAATTCCGACGCGGACTTCTACAGCTTCACCGTCGCCGACAACACGCGCATCACGCTTGCCGTGAATACCCCGGAGGGGCCGCAGTTCGACGATGACCCGGTCGTCGCGCTATACGATCTCGGCGGTGCCCAGCTCGCCGTCAACGATGACGGTGGCCCCGGCTTCGATTCGTTGCTGAGCTATGACGCTCTGCTCGCCGGGACCTACGTCGCGGCCGTTTCGGGCTTCGCCGATTTCGATTTCACGGGCGGGGGCAGCACCGACTTCTCCTACCAGCTGCAGATAACGGCCGCGCCCGTGCCGCTGCCCGCGCCGCTGGTGCTGCTCGGCAGCGTAGTGGCGCTGTTCGCGGTGCGTCGACGCCAGGACTGAAATCGTTGGTCGCCGCGCTGACGCGCGGCACGCGATCCTGACAGCCGCGTGGGTCCGGTTCACGAGCGCGACAGCGGCTCACCGAAGCGGGCCCGCAGCGGCCGCCGGACCGCGCGGTCGCGCTTCCGCGCGGGCTTGTGCTCAGTCGCCGTACGCCGCCGCGTCGGATTCCTCCGTTGCCACGGGGCCGTCGGCGAACAGTCCCGGTTGACGCTGGTCCTGGTCGCGCACCTGGAAATTGCTGAGCCCGGTGCCGACCAGGCGATAACGCGTGGAGCGCGGCAGGTCGACGCGTGCGAGCAATGCGCGCGAGAGGGCCGCGAACTCTTCCACGCTGGCTGGCGGCCGCGGCGGCGTGTGACTGCGGGTCAGTAGTTGGAAATCGCTGGTCTTGAGCTTGACGACGACCGTGCGCGGTTCACGCCGGCTGCGGTCGAGGCTGCGCCACACGCGCGCGGCGAGCTCGTCGAGCGGCTCGGCCAGCTGATCGAGTGTGCGATCGGCTTCGAAAGTCGTCTCCGCCGACAGCGATTTGCGTTGCTGGCGCGGCTGCACGGAACGCGTGTCGATGCCGCGCGCCAGATCGTGCAGGCGCGCGCCGAACTTGCCGAAGCGCGCGGCAAGTTCGGCCAGCGGGCGCTGCCGCAGCTCGCCCACCGTGTGGATGCCGAGGGCTTCGAGCGCGCCACAGGTCGCGCGGCCGACGCCCGGCAGCTTGCCGACCGGCAGCGGAGCGAGAAAGGTCAGCACCTCGTGCGGCTGGATGACGAACAGCCCGTCGGGTTTGCGCCAGTCGGACGCGATCTTGGCCAGGTACTTGGCGGGCGCCACCCCGGCTGAAGCGTTGAGACCCGTTTCGCCCTTGATATCGGCACGGATCGCGCGCGCGACCTGGGTCGCGGTCGCGAGCCCGCGCTTGTTGGCGGTCACGTCGAGGTAGGCTTCATCCAGCGAGAGCGGTTCGATCAGATCCGTATAACGCGCGAAGATGGCACGCACCTCGACCGACACCGCACGGTAGCGCACGAAATCGGGCGGCACGAACACCGCGTGGGGACACAACCGCTCGGCCCGTGCCGCCGGCATCGCGGAGTGGATGCCGAACCGGCGCGCCTCGTAGGAGGCGGCGCAGACCACCGAACGGCGTCCGCGCCAGGCCACCACCACGGGTCGTTCGCGCAGCGCCGGATCGTCACGTTGTTCGACCGACGCGTAGAACGCGTCCATGTCGACATGGACGATCTTGCGCAGCGGCGGTACGCACGCGCTCATCGCAGCCCGCGTCCGCGCCGCCGCCA
>Ga0180436_10000167_pt1 | contig 69667 bp, 92 predicted proteins | sample SS_ome_2_FD_132434 | JGI IMG/M metagenome (GOLD analysis project Ga0180436, IMG submission 132434) | Hypersaline lake sediment archaeal communities from the Salton Sea, California, USA - SS_3_S_2 metaG | ecosystem: Environmental > Aquatic > Non-marine Saline and Alkaline > Hypersaline >...
GTCGTCGTTGTCGGTTATGTTCCTTTGCACCTTGTCTCTCTGTTGTGCGGCGTCGTGACTTTTCGCCGCGGCAATGAGAGCGCGGGCGGTTGCTTTCCACTCCTCGAGCTCCTCCTTGAGAGTGCAGACGGGATCGGACTTGCGCCGGGGTTGGTCGAGTATCGGGCAGGGATACCAGCCGGGCCGGACGTTGACATATCGTTGAGTCGAGAGGTGCTCGCATTGTCCGCACGTCTCGGCCTTGACCTCTTGCCCGGCCGGCGCGAGAGCGCGGCCGTTGTTGGGATCTGTTTTGTCGGCGTTGCGGTCGGGCCCGGTCGTGCCCTGTCTTGTCGGCGTTGCGGTTGCGCCGGGCCAGTCAACGACGAGTGTGCCGTGCGGTACGGTCGTGACCTGTTTTGTCGGCGTTGCGTTCGCCGGTGGGAGCTCCTCGAGGAGAGCGTCGGCTTTCGAGAGTCTCTCCCTCAATTCGTCGTCGAGCTTTCGCCGGCCGTTGTAATAGGCGGCGAGCTCCCGGTATGCGAGCGCGGCGTCGAGTAGGTCGTTGATTATCGTGCCGGCGATCTCTCCGATTGACGGTTTCATGTCGTCGACTCCTTTCTCTCCTTTGGGAGCGCGCCGTCGATCCATGCGATCACCTCCCGGGTGCGTTCGTCTCCGAGGTGAGCTCCTCGCAATGCGAGCTCGTATCGGATCGCTCGGAGGGTGGCCTCGTGGTTGTCGCCTTTCCTTCCGTCGCAGTCGTTGCACGGCGGGCAACCTCTCTCGCCTCGAGCGTCGACGTCGCAATGCCAACCGCGGCCGACTCCGGTCAAGATCGCTCGCGGGCAATCGTAGGAGCATTGACGGGATCGAGTGCCGTTGCACTTCGGGCAAGTCACGACCGCCTCCTCTCCGACAAGATGCGTGCGCGGCGTCGGAGTTTTTCTTGAAAGCCGGCGAGCTTTCGAGTCGCCTCTCTCTCCTGTTGCTCGGCGTGCACGAGCTTTCGGATCAAGCGTTCCGTCTCCGCGCTGGATCCCACCGGCCGCGGTGCACGCTCGAGCACCCGGCCGATCCGGCAAGGCCAGCACATGCACGGGGTCACTCTCTCTTGAGCGTCGGCGATCGCCTCGTCGATCGACCCGACCTTGATCGGTCTCTCGCAGTTGACGCCCTCGGTGATACGCTCGAGCTCGGCGAGGAGGTGCTCGAGTCGTTGAGCATTGGTCAAGAGGATCATGATCGCCTCCTTGCGAGCTCCTTGCTCCGGTGTCGCCGGCGCCGGCGTTGCGGTCTCGGTGCGGAGAGCGTGATCACCTGTCGGATCCCGAGGTGCACCATGTTTCGAGCTTTCGCGATCCGCGCCTTGCACTTGTCCGCGGTCTCGGCCGTCTTGTGCTTGTGCGGACACATTGAGACGGATCCGATCCCGTCGACGCCGGAGAGCACGTCGCCGATCTTGTTCTGAACAAATACCGCCCAATATGCGCGCGGGTTGTACCTCGGCCGTTGTCTGCTCATGGTCTCCTCCTCGCGGCGAGGTCGCGGTGCTTGAGCGCGCCGTTGAGCCATTGCACAACCGCTTTCGTTGACTCCCACGGCTTGCCGGTGCGGGGATCGCATACAAGTCGCAACTCGGGATCGTGATCATGGAAAGACGGCACGCCCGCGATCGCGATCACCTTGTCGGCGCCCTCCTCGATCAAGGTCGACTCGTATGCGTTCCCGATCCGTCTCCGGCGCCAGTATCGACGTTTCATGGTTTCAACTCCCGTCGCAGTCGACCGCCTCTCCCTCGAGGAGGTCGCGCGATCTCGATCTGTTGTCGGATCAGACACGGCCAGCAAAGCGACTCTTGACTGATCAACTCGAGCGGTGTGCCCGACGGGTTGCACCGCTCGCCGTGCTTGCGTTCCGTCTCGCACGTGTCGCCGGCGAGATCAGTGAGCGCCTTGAGCAACTTGTCGAGTCTCTCGGTGTCGGTCACAACCCGCCCCGGTCGCGTCGAAAGCCCGGCCGGCGATAGAACTCCTTGCCGCACGTGCACGCGATCAGGAGGTATCCCTCCCGGCCGGGTGTGCGATCAAAGTGTGTGACCTCCTTGTGCGTTCGCCGACGGCCTAGTCGGTGAAAAAATCTCTTGAGCCTTGCTCCGATCATGGTTTCCTCCTTACCAGTCGTGATCGAACTTTCGATCGGCACCGCGATCCGCTTCGCGATCCTCGAGACGCGCGATCTTGTCTTTGAGCTCGAGGATCTCGAGCGCCTTGCGATCCCTCGCGCTCTCGGCGTCTTGCTTCGCGCGTCGAGCGTCGCGGAGCGCGGTCATGTACTCGTTGACTTGTGCCTTGCGCCTCTCGAGCTCCTCCTTGAGGTCTTTGACCTTGACGTCGACCTCGAGGATCCTTTCATACAGGCGATCGCGTTCCTTTTCCATGCGGAGCGCCTCGGCGCGATACTTGTCACGATCGGCGAGCGCGAGTCGGTGCGCCTCCTCGAGTCGGTTGACCTTGTTGCGGTAGAGATCCCGCTCGCGCTCGAGCGTCTCATACGTCGTCGTCGGCATTGCCGTCTCCTTGCTTGTCGTCGGCGAGTTGTATGTTGAGCTTGATCTTGTCGACCGGATGTTTCAACGCGATCGGGATCTCCTTTCGCGTTGGGAGGCGCCCTTGCTTCGCGAGGATCGTTGGCACCTCCTCGCATACCTTGATCGCGTTGTCGGGATCGACAGGCTCGTTGATATTGATCGTGGTCTCCTGATCTCGCTTGTCGTGGAACGCATTGATCCTCGAGGTCGTGCACCATGAATGATGATCGATCCCGTCGACGCCCTCCCATGCACCGCACGACTCGCAACAAAGAAATTGACCGCCGCACTCTGGACACTCGCCGCCGCGGACACAAGTCATGGTCCCGGCCTCAACGTCAACCGAGTCGACGAGGAGCTCGAGCACCGCGGAACACTTCGGACAGTTTTTCAACGGGAGATCGCTCAACCGATCCTCCCCGGGTGGTACGTCCTCCTCGGGCAAGTAGTGATCGCCGCCCGGGATCCGATTAGAGCACCCGGTGCACAGATAGTGCCCGTCGGCCTCACAGTCGGCAAGCGGGTGTCGGGCGCCGGGCTTGTACTCGGTGCACGGGTTGTCGGGATCCCGGACGCCTGGATCGCCGAGGTTGCCCTTGTGACCGAGCGCGAGGTCGCGGAGCTCGTCGGAGAGAGTCTTGACCCGGAGCTTGAGGTGCTCGAGCTCCTCGGCCGGGTTGCGATCCCGAGCGCGCGCGAGCTCACCCTCGAGACGGATCCGCTCGCTTCGCTCGTGTTGAAACGCGGCCGTGATCGATTCTTGGTTGCCCTCGAGCTCGGCGATCTTGTCTTGCGCCTCGATCAATTTCTCGGCCTCCTCCTCAAAGTCGTCGCGTTGAGAGACGAGCTCCTCGACGACGACTTGCGTGCACGCGATCAGGATGTTTCGATCGACGTCGCCGCCGTAAGGAGAGAGACCACAATACAGGAGACAAAACTCGGACCAACCAAAACCGCCGCGTTCCGCGAGACGCGCGAGCGATTGATCACCCTTGCCGTAAGTCTTGTACGCAACCTCGGCCATGATCCACGGGATCCGAAAGCCCTTGACTCTCGGCTTGCCGTGCCCGGCCTGGATCGGAAATGTTTTTGCTTCGGTCATGCGTTCCTCCTACCAGTCACGATCGAATTTTCGATCGGCGCCGCGGTCCGCTTCGCGATCCTTGAGTGCCGCGAGATCCTCCTCGAGCTCGTGGATCTTGATCGTCTTATGGTCGCGCGCCGACTCCGCGTCTTGCTTCGCGCGTCGAGCGTCTCTCAATGCGATCATGTACTCGGTCGCTTGCTTGTCGCGGTATTCGACTCGCTCCTCGAGCTCCTTGACTCGTTGCTCGAGCTCCTCGACCTGTTGTCGTTGTTTCGCGGCGCCGTCCTCGTATCCTTGCCCGTATTTTTTCTCGAGCTCGGCCTCGAGCTCCCGGATCCGTCTCCGTTGCTCCTCAACATAATCACGACTCGGCGTGCCCATGATCAACCTCCTCGTCGGGCTCCTTTGACTTCGCAACGATCACACCGCCGTCGGTTGCGACCGTGACCGTGATCCGGTGCCCGTCTTTTGTCCATAGGCAATGCTCGCGGCCGTTGTCGTTGAGCACACCGCGGCCGCGCTCGAGATCAACCTCGGCGAGACCGGAGATCATTGCGGGCACCGGCCCACCGGATGCAATGATCAACGAGTTGATCATCTCTTGGGTAACAGGCTCGATCTTCACTTGCTCACCTCCTCGGGTTGCAACCCACACTCGAGACACGCGATCGGCGTCGGCTTGCCCGGGAGACCGGGCGACTCCCATTCGTAACCACACCGCGGGCACTTGTACCGATGCAATTCTCGGATCTCCTCCTTGGTCACGAGACCGCGGCCGGGGAGATCAACTCGGACTTTGACATACCTCGACACGATCACACCTCCTCGGGTTGGAACGCTCCCGGCACCTTGATCAACTCGGCGACTTGCTCGGCGCCGAGCACGTACCCGGTCGAGTGCAATTGATAGGTCACGCCCTCGAGCTCGAGGTACACGTGCCGAGAGTCTCGCACGAGAGGCACCGTCGCCGGCACCGGGAGAGGATCGAGGAGCTCGAGAGACTCGAGGTGTTTTGTGTCGCGGTGCACTTGCTCCCAAAACAACCGCAAGAGAGTTTCCTCGATCCCTCCGGCCGGAACATCTGTCGAGCAATAGCTCACAAGAGATCCTCCTCGATCACTGTCGGCCTTTTTCCGGTTTCCATGTTGACCCGATGCTTGATCAGCTTGACCACGCGCTCGAGCGTTCCCTTGTCCTCGAGGAGACCGAGCTCGGAGATCCGGCCGACGGCTTTCTTGAGTGCGTCGCGCACCGTGATCCAGTTTTCAACGGTGAGCGAGATCGTCACGTAAGTTTTTTGCTTTCCCATTGGAGCGCCTCCCGATCTTGTTCCCGATCAACTTCGCGAGCTTTGTGAGGAGATCCTTGTGCTCATACAACCCGAGATCCCACAACCTCGAGGCGCCGGCGCATAGGTCGAGCACGCGCCGGATCAGATCCCAATGCCGACGCGAGAGAGTGATCGCAATGAGATCATGATCCGCCATTGGAACGCCTCTCGTGTGCTTTCACAATCTCGACAACATCCTCGAGGGAATCCGCGGCCATGACCTCCCGGCCGGCCGCGGCGTCTCCCTTGAGGTTGAGAATCGCGGCAACCTTCAATCGCGCCTCGCGATCCGCGCGCTTGCGTTCCTGTCGGGGATTGATAAAGAGAGCGTGCACGATCACAAACAGGATCCCGGCGCCGGCGAGCGCGAGTCCGATGTAGTCGATCACGTGCATGTCAACCGCCGACCTCCTCGCCCCATATCGTGACCTCGCCCTCGTCTTGCTCGACCGGCTCATGCTGATCCTCCATTCGATCGATCACCTCGAGGAGAGGCTCGTTGTCGATATCGATCCGGCCGCGGCACACGTCGGCCGGCGTCGGTATGACCCAAAAGGCCCGGCGATAGGTTTTGCTTTTCCATTCGTCGCGTCGCTTGCGCGTGTTGTTGCACCCGTCGAGGATCACGGTCGGGTGCCCGGCTTTGAAAAGCGACTCGACCATGAGGTGCGCGACGGCCCACACGATCGGCTCGGCGCTTTGAATGTACGGGTGCCCGTGTAGCGCGAGACGGATCGCGTCGGGGTTGACGATCGGGTGCCCTGCTTTTTTCGCTTGTGTCGTCTTGCCGCTCCTCGGGAGACCGACCATCATGATCAAAATTTGCTCCTCCATTTGCTCCGCTCCTTTCACGCCTCCGGTGCTTCGATCAACTCGTAACACTCGGGGCAATAATCCTCGTAATCAAAAACCTCGGCGCAATCCTTGCAGAGATCACAACCGCACTTGACGCACGCGGTGAGCTCCTCGGGGATCACTTTCTCGTCGCAGTAAGCACACTCGATCATTTTTTTCTTGCTTTCTCTCGCGCGAGACGATTTACTCGGAGGCTCTCCTTTTTTGCTGCTTTCCTCCTCGCGGCGTTCCGCTGTCGCCGGTGTTGTCTCGCAACGTATCCTTTGCCTTTGATACTCATAGTCGCCTCGCTTTCGCCCATTCCCTGATCTCGTATGGTGTGACGCCCTCGCAAATCTCAACGACTCGATCGCAAGTCGTCTTGTCAAACCTCCCGATGTGACACTCCTCCTCGGTAAGCTCGAGCATGACTCTCAACCATGCGTAAGCTCGCCGGCGCGCCGCCTTGAGCGCGCGTCGCTTCGCGCTGTCGTCGAGCGGGCGATCGTAAAGAGTCTCGATCGATTTCCAGAGTCGATCGAAAGCCTCATGCGCCCGGATCCTCGCTTGCTTGGTTTCCGGCCCGGCCGGAACACCGAGCGGGGTGCCGTCCGGGTGTGCACCGTGCGCCGCTCGACAACGAGGGAACCTCGAGCACCCATAGAAAAGCCCGTGCTTGCTTCGCCGGAGCACAAGGTGCCCGTCGCACTCGGGACAAGGGATCGTTTCATCCGTCAACGTCTCCCTCCTCAGTCTCGCCCCCGGTGTATTCAACCGGCTCGACCGGTGCGTCGGCCGGCCGGACGTCGGTCGCGGCGTGCGCGATACACACAACGCCCGGCTTGATAAACGCGGGCAAGATCGTCAATTGCCCGGCTTGCATTTCGCCGGTGTCCTCTCGGATATAGTTGACCGGATAGAACATGATCCCGTGAGCATTGCGACCGACCTCCTCGCTCTGCTCGAGCTCGGCCGCGACCCGTATGTCGACGATCAACGTATTGGGTAGGAGGTTGCAGTCGGTAACAAACCCGAGGATCTGTTTCTCGACTCTCTCTCGGAACGCTTGCCAGTCGGTCGCCATGATCAACGCACCTCCTCGACGAGCTCGAGCTCGCCGGCTTGCTTGAATGTCCAGAGCGATTGACCGCCTTTCACGCGAAAGGGAATAACCTTTCGCACGTCTTTGAGGATCCAACCCCACCGGCCGTCGGTGTAGTCGCCGGCGAGGAGCTCGGCCGTCGAGAGCGTGTTGACAAGCTCGTCGGTCGGCTTGATCGAGTCGAGCACACACACCGCGACGATCTTGCCTCGAGGGAGTGAGTCGAGGTCGAGATCGAATTGCCGCGCGATCTCTCTTGCCATTGCTCGAGCTCCCATCGGGATCGACTTCGCGGCATGGATCGCAAGCGGGCCCCGGTGCCGCGGACCCCACGATCGGGTTTCGACTTTCTTGAGACCGAGAGCGACCATGCTTGCCCACGGTTGCCAGAGTGTGATCGCTTTCATGGTTTGTAACTCCCGTCGCCCGAGTTGAGAGCCTCGTCGAGCGACGTGTTGCGAGGTGGTTTGTGTTTGCCTCCAACCCGCTCGAGGTATTCGAGAAAACCGACCGGGTCTCCCTTGACCGGATAGATCAGCACGTGAGCGATCTCTTTGTTGTGCACGACCTCGATCGCAGTCTCGACGGTGTCGGCGTGCTCCTCGAGAGAGGTTGCGAGCTCGAGGAGGAGCTCACGGTTGCCCGTGCCTCGCGCGGCCTCACGCGCCCGCCTGATCAACTCACGTGTCTTTTGCACGGCGCTCTCCCTCCTCGAGTCCCTCCTCGATCGCCTCCTGTGCTTTCTTGACCATCGGGAACGCCTCGAGGCGCCGGCCGTATATCTCGCCGCGCTCGACTCCCTTTTGATCTTCGACAATCCGCGCACCCGGCACGTATGCAAGCGCCTCGGCGATCGCATACGACCCGTCGGGGTTGCGTTGTTGAGTCGTGACTTGCACGACACAACCGAGGTGCGGGATCTCCATTGCCTTTGTGCTTTTCATCCAGCCCTCGGCCTCGGAGCTCGCCTTGCAAATCAGTTGAAAGGTATCCCCGTTTCCGAACACCTCGAGGTCGGAAATATTGTCGTGAGCACCTTTGACGTCGGTGATCCCGAGAGACTTTGCTTTCTGTTCTGACATGGTCGCCTCCTATCTTTGGTTTCGGAGCATGAGCTCGGAAATATTTTCGAGCGCCGCTGCAACGCGCTCGAGCTTGTTTGTTACCTCTTGCCCGGGTGAGTTGATCGAGAGCGCCGGCAAAACCTCGAGCATCGGTCGGAGCACTAAACCGGAACGCGCGGCCGCAAGGAGCACAAGCTCGATCACGTCGAGACGGGTGTCGTCTGGATCATGACCCCGCACGTAATACGCGAAGTTGTCGAGCTCTTGCTCGATCTTGATCAGGGTGTTTTGTAGGTCCGGGTAGACTTCTCGCAATTGATTCTCGTTCATTTCCTCCTCGCTTTTTTCAGGTACAAGCGATCGAGATCCGCCGCGGTGTCAAGCACCGCCTCGATCGCCGCACGACTGATCGACCCGGTGATCCCTTGTTGGATCAGAATCACGATCGCTTTCCGAGTGAGTCTCGAGTTGTTGATCTTTCTCGTCGCCGCCGCCACTTGCTCGATCGACTTTGCGAGCTCCTCGAGATTTACGTCGAGGCTTTCGACGGCGACGCTTTCCGAAGTGACTGATCCGCTCGTCGCTTTCTTGCTTTTTCTTTTTCCTTTGGTCTCCGGCATAGGCTTGCACTCCCTCCGAGTTTATGATTTTCAACTCACCGCACTCGTCACGGTCGGCACCGATCCATCGGGCCTCGCGCGGTAGGTATAGCACCTTGACCCGGTCGCGCGTTGGCGGTCCGATTTTCTTGAGCACCTCCGGCTCGAATCTCAAAACGAGACGCGGCCGCTCGTTGGGCTCGTTGACGATCACCCGGTAGTAAAGCGGATCGACGAGTCGCCCGTCGACGAATACCAAGAACAATGATCACTCCTCCTTTCGCGTCGGATACGCACCGCACCGAGGACACCGTTGCTTGAGCGTCGGCACCCACCCGAGAGGGATCTCGCAGTTGAGACAAACCGCGTGATCCTCCTCGGCCGGATCGGCGCCGCCGTGACCCTCGTCGCACATGAGCCCGGACGTGGTCACGTATTGCGGCCGCTTGCATACCGAGCACGTCGTGCCCGAGTAAGGGAAAGGAACTCCGCGCCGGTTGGCCTCATGCCAGCCGGCCGCGTAGTATCTCGCGAGCACCGGGTCAACATACTTGCCGCGGGCCCCGGGATCGGCCTTGCCCTCGTTGCGATCCTTCCAACCCTCCCGGAACACTTCGCGCTCCTCCGGTGATAACTTCTCGAGAAAAGCATCGGGCAGAGTCGGAGGTTTCGTCGGCGCCGGAGGTGCAGTCGGCCCGGCCGGCGACGTGTTGGTATGCTTGCCGAGGAGCTCCTCGATCTTTCCGATCGCTTTCTGCGCGTCGGCCGCAACCATACCCTTGACCGCGTGCACAATGATCTCGCGGAGCGTCGCTTGCTTGTCTCTGAAATGAAAGGTCGTCGTGTCAAGGAACCAATCAAGGAGCTCCTCGCCGGCGAGATCCTTGTCGGCGATCACCGCCGCGCGTTCGTCTACTTCGATCCGTGTCGTGTCGGTCATTGGTTCACTCCGCTGCTTTCTGTACCATCATTTGCACGCCGTCGAAATCCACGTCGGGGATCTTGTCCGACTTGCGCTTGAGAATCTTGTCGAGCTTGATCGCCTCCGGCTCGGGTGCCGGTGGTCCCATGCCCGCGGCTGTCGCAGTCGGTCGCGGCCGGCGCTCGAGGTGCGCGACCCGCCCGAGTCTCCCCTCGAGGTGCGCGACTCTCTCGCGGAGCTTCGCGCATATCTCGACGAGCGTCTTGTCGTCTCCCTGTTGCCGGTCGAGCTCCTTTTGCATCCGGGGGATCACCTTGACGTCGATCCGGTCGGCCGTCGCCTTGAGTATCTCGATCGCTTGTGTGATCTCCGAGCTTGCTTGCGTCGACTTGATCGACCCGTATGCCCCGAGACCGGCAACGGCGATCGCCCCGATCACTTTGAGCACCGTGATCAGGATGCGAGTTTTTCCGTTTCCCTCTCCCATTGTTCGCGTTCCTCCTTGGCCGGTACAACCGGACGCTTGAAAGCGTCGCCGACCTCCTTGCGCTTTTTGGCTTTCTTTTTCTTGCGGCGCCTTTTATCGCGTCGCCCCATGTTTCAACCTCCGACTTGACTTGGTAAGTATGACCCGGCACGTGCGACCGGGCCCGGGATCCATATCATCGATCCGTTGTTGGCATTGGTCACAAGCTCGACGTCGGAATCCTCGAGCTCATTGCCCCATGCGTCCCATCCTCGCCGGCGCCGGCGAGCGAATAACTCGATCCGTTTCGCGTCGCCGACGAGCTCCTCGATCCTCACGTAAGTCTCGGCCGGCTTGCGCGAGTGTTCCAATCGCGGCGCCATGATCACCGAGTGCACTCCGGCCGAGGCGCGTTTCGGCTTGCCCTTGATCGCGAGGAGACACGGCTCGGAGTTGCTCCTTGTCCAGTTGCCCATGCCCCACGCGAGCGACCCGGCCTTGCATGTCAAGCACCGATCCTTGCGATTGGTCTTGACCCACAAAAAACCGATCGTCTTGAAAGTGAAACCCCACGCCTCGATCGTTTCGTGTGCCTCGCGAGTCATGGGAAAAGTCGACCACAAGAAAAGCACCGCGTCGTCGGCCGCGAGGTCGGCAACCGGGAGCGCCTTGATCTGTTTCAGGTTGAGCACGGGATACTTGTAAACAACGCCGCGCTTGCCCGAGTTGCCCTTGTCCCGATACTGCCACGGGGGATCCGCATAGATCACTTTGTAGTCGCCTGGCATCGTTTCAACTCCTCGACTCCCGGGTGCTTGAGACACGCGAAGCGTTCCACACCGGAGATCACGACCTTGATCGCAACAACGTCGGCCGGCAATGGGGGGCTCACTTCGTGCCTTTTGAGTTTACGCTTGCAGATAAAGCACTCGCCGATTGTTGTTTTCTGTTTCATGTGCCGCGACTCTCCGACTCGGCGATCTCCTTGTCAAGTTCCGCAAGGTCGGCCGGGAGCGTCTTGATAAACTCGCCGTTGCAATCCGGCCGGGTGTGCTTGCCGTCGTACCCGTTGCAACCGGAACACACCGCCCGGCCGTCCTCCTCGGCAATGATCCGGTCGACCGTCTCCTTGCAGTCGCGCGCCTCGTATCGTGCGAGGTCGTCTCCCTCGGGCTTGACCTCAATGAACCCGGCCGGCGAGGGTGCAACGAGATCCTCCTTGAGACCCTCGGCGATCTCCTCGGCGCTCGCGCCTGTCCTCGCTTTGTTGACTGCGTTCGACGCCGCTTTCTTGATCGTCTCCTCGACTTTCGGCGACCGGCCGAGTGCAGCCTCCTTGACCGCCTCGCCTGCGACCCTGTCCGCGGTGTTGTCGAGGAGCTCGTTGAATTGCGCGCGAGTCATGGGTGCGTTGTCGTCGGCGTCGGCGATCGGTTGAATCACGATCATGTGAGTGCAGAAAGGACACTCGACCACGTATGCCGTCGGCTCCTCCTTGAGCTCGACCGTCGCGTCGCAATTGGAACACACGACCGCCTCCGGCCACCATTGGATCCGTTTGTGCTCGAGCAACTCGGGATCCGGCGAGGAGGGAGGCGCCGCGGGATCCGGGCCGCTCTCGATCGGGTAGTCGTCGGATCTCACCCTCTCTTGTATCGCCGAGAAAGTCGATCCCGCGTGTTGGATCAGATACCCGTTGTAGACGACACCCTCGGAGACAACGACAACGAGTTTGCCCTCGAGCGCGCATACTTCATAGATCCGCTTGAGACCCTCGGGCACCGGATCCGGCTTTCGGATAATGTCGACCCCGAACATGATCAGGCTCCTTTCGCTTTCTTTTCTTTTTCCTCGTCGGAGATCCGTCGTTGGGGCCCGCGTTGTAGTTTGGTCTTGTGCTTGTCAAAATCCTTGACGTCGTATCTCTCTTGACCGGAACGCTTGAAAGCAACTCGGAGCGCGTCGCGCTCTGCTTTCTCTTTTGTTGCACCGGTCCCGACATACATGGTCTCGCCGTCCATGAGCTCGCACCGGTAGAAATTCCCGCGCTTGGGTTTCGGTTTCGGCTTGTCGGGCTTTTTCTTTTTCGTCGGCCGCGGCCGTCGTCTAGTCGGTTGCATGATCCTCTCCCATGAGATCGACCGCGACCAACCGGCTCACGTCGACCCGCTTTTCGGGATCACCGTCGAGCTCGATCACGATCGGCACCGGAACACTCTCACCACAAAAGCGGATCTCCTCGGTGATCAGATCGGTGAATCGCCCGGCGAGATAAATCCCGTCTTTGGTCTCGACCTTGACCTCCTTGCCGAGCATTGCCTTGACGTCGATTGTCCAATTCAACTCGCTCATTTTTTTCTCCTTGCATTGTTTGGAACAGAATCGTTTGCTTTTCAAAACCTCGGTGCGGCACGTCTCACAAAAACCGCACCGAAAGAAAGTGATCTCTCCGACCTCTCGCATGTTGCGAAAGTACAGGAGCTCGGCCGGTGTCATGTAATCCTTTTCAGGATTGAACTTTTGCCGGACGCTTCGGAAATTCCGCAACACCATTGACGATCCTCCTCGGCACTCTGATCCCGAGTTTCAGATTCCAAAACATTGCCGCCTCCTCGGGATCAATAAAGCGGTGCATGTAACGCTTGTGAAAAAGGAGGAGCTCGTCGGATCCGGTGTCGTCGATCCGCTTGACCTTGTAGACTCCGAACACGTCGAGCACAGTCTCGCCGGTGATCGCGAAATAGTCTTTCGGGTTGCCGCGATACTTTTTGATCTTCATTAGGTCGCGGATCATTTTCGTGTTGAGTTGCCTCCGACCCTCCGGTGTCGTCGGTATGTTGGTCTCGACTTTCTTTTCCTCCGGCGCCTTGCTTTCTTTTTCCTCCGGCACAAGCTCCTCCTATTGTTTCGGCCCGACTGGATCCATGTGTATGAACTCGAGGCGTTCCGGTGTGATGATCCCGGCATCCTCCGGCGAGTCAAGAGTTGTCTCGGCCCACTTCATAACGCCTTGAATAAAATCCGCGGCGATCGACTCCGACTTGATCGGCACTCTGATCAATTGCTTGGTCACCTCGATCGCCGAGGTGAGAATCGCACCGCCGAGGAGAATCACAAAGCGTTGCAACGACCGGCCTTGTCGTTGCCATGTCGTCGCCGCTTGCGCGATCGATAGAAAGATCGGTTGAAAGATCGCTTTTTCGTCGTCGGCGATTTTCATGCCGCCCTCCTTGTGATCCATTCCCGACCGAGTATGTTGACCGGGTAGGCTTTCGTCGTGCGGTTGAAAACCTGGATCTCCTTTTCATGCAACGACGAGAGCATGAGCGTTCCGCGTCGGAGCTGGATCTCGGTCCAAACGAGTTGAGCAACCGCGAAAGCGTCAGCGAGATCCTCGCTCGTCTCTCGGTTTTCTTTCTTGCCTGGTTTCGCCGGGAGGTTGTATCGCGAGAAGTCGACTCCCCAACGCTCCTTGACCGCGGCCTCGATCCACGCCTTGTCGGCGTCGCCCCGGTGGGTCGTAAACATCTTGACCGAGCCCGGGTCGTGCAACCTCACTCGAGCCTTGACGTCGAGCGCCGCCAGTCGCGCGATCCCTCCGAGCTCTCCCTTGTAGTGTGCTCCGTGCGCGCCGCCGTCGAGCGCATAATCCTCGATCCCTACATAGGCCGGGCAAGACCTGATCGCGTGCTCGACGAGATACTTGCGCCAGAACAGGATCCGATCGATCGACTCTTGCATCCGATCCTCGCACTTCGGGATCTTGATCAAGGTGCCAGTCTTGGAACGCTTCGCACACCCGACCCGGTCGGAGACATACCAGAATCGACCGAGCTCTCCGTCGACGAGCTCGACAAAGCCGGCATGGTTGAGGGAAAGATCCCACCCTTGCACGATCACTTGTTTCTCGGTCCAGTGTTTTCGGCGTTGCTTTCCCACTATTCCGGGCCTCCCATTGCGCCGAGTAACATTTCGGCCGCGCTTCCCGGTCGGGCAATGTTGAGTCTCTCGGTCAATCCGGTGAGCGTCCGATGATAAGCACGACAAAGATTCTCGCGCAACTCGGCAAGCTCGCACTCGCTCCGACGGATCTCCTCGGATAGTCGGAGCGACTCCTCGATCAGTCGAGCGCGTTCCGTTGCGAGTTGAGTCTCGTATGAGAGCCACAAGATCCCGAACGCCTCAACGACTGCAACGATCGCGAGCACAACCGCGAGAGCTTTGATCGTCTTGCTCACGCCGGCGCCTCCTCCCATGTAAGCGAGGTGCATTGCGCGGCCGGGTCTCTCAACGCGAGGATGTTTCGAGGCATGGCCTCGGCGATCTGTTGTTGGTGAGAGATCACAAACACCTGATTGAATCCGTAAGCCGGCAACCGTCGGAGCAACCGGATCATTGCCGGGAGGTGATAATCGTCCATTGACCCGCCGACCTCGTCGAGGAAAAGGATCGTCGCTCCGAGGAACCGAGAGATCACAACCCGGGTCGCGAGCGCGAGGAGATCCCGGCCGGCGCCGGAGTCCTGATCGAACTCTTGCAACCGGTCACCCTCTCGGACCATTGGTCGGAGCTCGTCGGATTTCTCCCGGCCGCGAGGTGCTCCGCATTGATCGCAGAACTTGACCCGCTCACTCTCGGGGAACACTTCGCCGCAACCCGAGCACGATCTTTCCGGCCGGCGCAACTCTCGCTCGAATTCAAACTCGAGACGGTGATCGGTGCCGAGCTCCTCGAGGATCCCGTTGACCTGATCCGCGATCTCGAGGAGAGCATCCTCGATCATCATGCTCGGGATCCCGGTCTTGCCGGTGATATGCCGGAGATAAGAGAGCAACCGTCGCTCGGTGTTGTGTCGCTCGAGCTCCTCGGTGAGCGCCTCGATCTGTCCGGCCGCGACTTCGTACACCTGGATCCGCGCCTTGAGGTCGGCGAGCTCCTCGGTGATCGCCCGGGTGTCGATCCGCTCCTCCTGTAATGCCTCGAGCGCCTCCTCGAGCTTGGCCTCGACCTCGGCCGGGGTGTCGTCGACCTCCCCGGGATCGGCTGTCGCGAGATACTCCTCGGCCCGTTTCACGCCGGCGAGACCCTCGACAATGCCTCGGAGAGTCGATTGCAGGGGGGCAGCACGGGCCTCGACCTCCTTTCGGGTGTCACGACATACCGTCAACCGCCCGAGCGCCTCCTCGAGGCTCCTATCGGCCGCGGCACAATCGGCGTTTATTTCGTCTTTTCTCGGGCAATCGCCCTTATCTACCGGGCATATTCCGTCGAAACCCTCCTTTGCCAGTAAGCGTTTTTCGTTGGCCTCCCGGCGTGCCGCTCCCTCGGCCTCCCGGGCTTTCGCGAGGTCGGCGTCGACCTCGGCGAGCGCGGTCTCGGCCGGGCCCTGTCGGGCCTCGAGGTCGACCTTGCCGGCGACGATCCCCTCGGCCCTCTCGATCTCCTCGAGAGTCCGGGCCCGTTGTTCGTGATACCGCAACCGCTGTCGGAGCTCCTTGACTTTCGCCTCGGCCGCGGCGACTTGCTCGTTGTACTTGAGCGCGAGCTTGAGTCGGGCATTGACCCGGTCGTGCTCCTCGGTGGTCGGCCGGCCGCGCTTGACTGTTTCCTCGGCCGTTGTCTTGCGCGTCTCGAGATCCGCGGTCTCCTCCTCGAGCTTCGCGAGGTCACGACCGACCGCACGAAACAAAGCGTTCCACACGTCGAGATTTTTCCACCGGATGATATCTGCTTTCAGTTGGCCGGAGGTCGCCTCGAGGATCTTTGTGAGGTCGCCTTGCTTGACATAGCACGTCTTGAGAAAATCGTCGCGACTCATGCCGAGGAGCTCGACGATCTTTGGGTTGCCGTCTTTGATCCCGACGAGCGCGTCGCCGATCGAGAGCGAGCTCTTGACTCGGCCGGTCTTGCCTCGCGCCAGTCGACGAGAGAAAGGCACGAATTGATTTCCGACGTCGAGACCGAGCCCGACGTCGAGCTCCTTTTCGCCGTCGTGAATGTGCTTGTCGATCGTCGAGAGACCTCTCGCCTCTCCGAAAAGCCCGAATAGGATCGCGTCGAGGAACGCACTCTTGCCGGCCCGGTTGGATCGCGACTCCTCCTCGGTGTACTTTCCGATCACTCCGATCACACCGTCGGGGAAATGCAAGAGACTGTGCTCGCCTTTGAACGGCATGAAATTGCAAATCGTGCTCATGCGGATCCAGACCGACGCCGGCGTCGGCCGCGAGTCTCTCTCGAGGTTGCTCACCTCCTCGAGGTATCCGTTGAGCCTGTCGATCACAAAACGCCGGTTGACGTGTTTCGGCTTGCGCTTGTCGAGCCAAAATTTCGCCGCGTCGATCGGCTTGAGGTCGACCTTGATTTCCTGGATCCGTTTCTGTATCTCATGCACCGCGATCCGTTTCGGTGGTCTCACATAGTGAGCACGCTCGCGGAGCATGTCGACGAGGTGCTTGAGATACTGATCGGTCGCCTCCTCGTCGCCGGCGCGATACCGACACACGATCTTGACGATCGCCCCGTCGATCCCGTTGCCGGTTGGATCGATGTTGGCGATCCCGGTCTCGTTGTCGAAACTCGAAAACTTGAACCGGTCGATCTCGAGGTTGATCATTTTCCGAGTCGGCACCGAGTGAAACTCGAGCACGCCTCCCTCGAGCACTTCGGCCTCGGCCGCTTTCTTTGGTCGTCTCACCTTTCCCATGTCACACCTCGAGGGTTACGAATCCCTTGTTGCCGTCCCGGTCGCCAAAGTCTGTCGGGACCAATGATCCAGGAATATCGATCTGGCCGACTCGTTGCCGCTTGTGAATGTGCCCGTTGACGATCGGGCATTGCAACCGCTTCGCGATCTGCTTTGGGATCTGCAAGTCACCTCCGACGAGGAACGCTCCCTCGGTCCCGGTGGTCGCGCCGTCGCAACTAAGGTGCGAAAAGACCGCGTCGACTCCCTCGATCGCGGCCTCCTCAAACATTTCGTCGACCACACCTTGAGCGTTGAGCTCACCGTCGGAGAGGTGCCGAGCTCGAGCGTCGGAAAGGTGACATGCAAACAAGAACCGCTTGCCGTCGATCGTCGCAACGACTGGCGACTCGGGAATCAAGGTCTCTTGCGACCACGATATCCGGCGCAACGGCTCGAGCGCATCGGGCGCCGGGATCGGCTTGCCTCCGATAACCCGGTGCACTCCTCCCTTGCCGACGTCGTGGTTGCCCGGAAAGATCACGGCCGGGCACCCGGCCTGATACAGGATCTCGATCGCCGCGGCCGTCTCCCGGGGCTCGGGTGCCGGCCGGTGGAATAGGTCGCCCCACAAGACAAAGAGATCCGCGTGATGTGTTTTCGCAACGGCCGCGCGCAACGCACGGATCGTGTCGTCGAAACAATCGTACCCGGCCGACTTGAGCCCGAGGTGCACGTCACCGAAACCGAGGATCCTCACGACTGCCTCCTCGCTTGCTCGTTGAGCTTGCCGATAAACCAGTCGAGCACTTTCTGATCCTTGAGGAGGTGCTCGCGGAAATCCTCCCAACCGCCCGACACCTCATGCACCTCGTCTCCGAATGTCGCGAGAACCCGCTTGCGGTTGTTGTCAAGCACACCGCGGCGTCGACCCTCGGCAATCGCTTCGCGGACATAGTCGAACCCGGCCGGCGTGTCGCCTTTCCCGGTCGAGGTGAAAAGAGATCCCTTTTGCGCGGTGAATCCGTCGACCTTGTTTTTCTCGAGCTTGTAGTGATGCTCGACCCCAACGACGACCGCGTTCTCCTTTGTGCCAACCTTGACCGGCGTCGAGTGAGTGCACTCGATCCTGATCGAGACGTCATACAAGAGAGACTCACCGAGAGTCGGCTTGCGCTTTTTGTCGAACGGCCCGGAGGTCTCCATTTTCTGTCGCTCTTGTAACACGATCACAAACGTCGAGTTGCTCCGATAGGCTTGCGGCACAATGATCTTTGTCCAGACCGAGACCCACAACGCGGCCATAGGAAACGATTTCTTGATCCCGTCTTTCATGATCGTGTTCCATTGTTCTTGAGGGATCAGTTTCGTAAGCGTGTCAATCCCGATCGCAAGACCCATTGAGTCAGGCAACTTGCCCGCGGTCTTTCCTTTCTCGAGGTTGTCGAGGTTGAGTTGTATGTCGCCGAATAGCTCGTCCATTGTGAGAGGCATCTTGAAAAGAGTATCCTCTCCGAGCACAAGTCGATTCAACCAACGCGACTCGGCCGAGAACTCGCATTCGTACAACGCCGGCACGTCGAGCGCACGGCGCAACGACTCGAGGAGCGCGGCCGCGAGAACACTCTTGCCCGTTGAGTTTGGACCGTGGATCACGATCATTTTCCGTTTCGGAATCCCGCCGACACCGGTTGCCCGGTTGAGCGACGTGATAATCGTCGGGCAAATGATCTCCTCCTCCATATCGTTGACAGTGATCATGCCCTTGACTCCTTTGGACACGATCGCAAGCGCCTCTCTCATGGAAGGTTTCGGTTTGTTCTTTCTCGCTTTGCCCATTTCTTGCCTCCGAAAACCGGGCGCCGAGTCGCGCCGGGAGGCGAGACCGGGTCAGTCTCAAATCGACGGACCCGGCGCCCGCCCACTCTAAAACGGCACGTCGCCGTCGGCCTGCATTTGCGCCTTGAGTTTCGCGTGCACGTGACCGCAGAGCTCACACCGGAACGACGGCACCATGAGCTCAACATCCTCGCCGCACTCCTCGCACTTGACCCGGATCGGCTTGTTGTCGATCGACGTGTCGCCGGCCGGCTTGCGTTCCTCCTCGGCCGGCTTGCTCGCCGGCGCCGGAGTCTCGGCCGGCTTGCTCTCGGCCGCGGCCGGAGCTCCTCCCTCGACCGGCTTGCCGCACCGCTGGCAAAACTTCGCACCGGCGCCGAGATTGTTGCCGCACTCAGCACAGAACGATCCGCCCTCGGCCGCGGGCTTGCTCTCGGCCGGCTTGCTCGAGGGTGTCGACTTTTCCGCGGCCGGCTTGCTCGCCGTTGCCTTGCCTCCGGTCTTGCTCGCGACGTAGTCGGCGAACACCTCATAAGGGATCTCGCGTGACACCCAAGAGGATTCGATCCCTTTCAACATTTCGCCGGCCTCGTCGGGCGCGCACATCTTGCCGAGATCAATGTCGAGCTCGTCGGGAGTCGCGAGCATTATTTGCTTGACGTCGTCGGTCACCGGCACAAGATCACGATCCATTTTCTCGGCCTTATACATGAGCGAGGGATCCGCTTTCGGATCATACTTGAGCTTGAGCGGATACGGATCGAAAGGGTGTTCCTCCTCGCCGTTGACGAGAGTAAGTTGACCCTTGCGGAGCTTGAGCTCGTATCCCTCGGGGAGCTCGAGGTTGCCCTTGAGCTCGCCGCGATCCTCGATCTCCGAATCGATCACCTCGATCATTGCGGTGCCGAGAGTTTGCGGCATGGTCGCGATCTGCACCGACTCCTTGAGCTTGTCGGTTGCTTTCGCTCCCTCGGGGATCCAGACGAAAGCGATCTCTTGCTTCGCTTTCGGGTCGCCCTTGTATCCGGCGTCGCCGGCGAGCTTTGAGAGAGACGCGGTCACCGGCTCGCCGTTTTCGTCTCGGCCCTCGAGGAGAATTGTTTTGCCGTCGTGCCCTTTCGCTTTCATTTCGATCGCGAACTCTTGCAAGAGACACGTCGGGCAATCCCCACTCGGCACCGCCTGGCGTTCCTCTCCGATACAGTTGTACCGACGGTTTCGGAACTTGGTCACCGTCTCGCCGTCTTTGCGATACTGCTCATAGATCGGGATCGACCCGTGACAGAATCGCTCGAAAAGACCGACGATCGGGTGCAAGTGTCCTTTCTCAAGTTTCGTTTTCTTGAGCGCGAAGTATTTTGAACCTGTGAAATTTCCGCGCTCCGCATCTTTCTTGAACTTCGCTCTGTTGACTTTACCCATTTCTTGCCTCTCCTTTCTTGCCCGCTATTTCCAGCGGGAGTGTTCCTCGTCGAGCCTGTCGTCGACATTTTTCTCGGCAAAGTCGAACGCCTCCTTGTACGTGTCGCCCTCCTCGAGCTCGACTGTCATGCCATATCGAAACTGTACCGAGTTGTAGTCGCCGAGGTTGACGGTCCGACCTTTGCTCACGTTTACGGTTATGACTTTCACGACTGATCTCCTTTCACTCCTCCGAACACGACCTCCTTTTCCTCGGATAGGAGGCGCGCTTGTGTCTGCAACAACGACTTTCGATCGGCCCATTGCTCGGCGAGCGACTTGCAGTTGTCCCGGATCTCTCTGAGATCCTCTTGCTCCTCAAGGAGTGCCTTGTATCTCGGCGCGAGTGCCTCGTTGCTCGCGAGCTCCTCGTTGACCATGTCGACCGTGATCTGTTTTTTCGAGGCGAGCTTGTTTGCTTTCAACCATGCGTCGCAATTCTTGGTCGCCTCTCGCTTGAGCTCCCTCATACGTTTCGCAAATGGGATCTTGAAAAGCTCGCGCTCGCGCTTCGCCTTGAGAAAGATCATGTTTGCCCGGTATGCGTTGAGCGCGGCGCCGTTGATCGCGGCCGAGAGTCTCATGCGATCCCGATAGTCGTTGGCCGGCATGGTCGCGATCTCCTTGAGTCGCTCATACTCCTTGACCACGTCGATCGCGAACGCTCGCCGGAAAAATTGCACCGGGCCCGAGGTGCCCTCCGGCGCCGTCGTTGTTGGTTTTCTCCGTTGCCCGACTCTAACCTTGCCCATTCGTCGCCTCCCTGTCCCATTGCTCGGGACCATGATAAACCCGATGACCGACAATTTTCTCGAGTCCCTTGATCAACTCCGGCCGGAGCGCGACCTTGACCGGTGTCGAGAGATCGACCTCGATCCCGTCGACTCGGAGGTCGAGTTGCACCGGATGCCCGCCCGGGTATCGTTCCATTTCTGCCTTGAGCTCCTCGAGCTTGCCTCGGTCTCTCGGGTCGAATCGGAACACAACCGGCCGGGAGTCGTCGAGATCAACCGGCCGCTCAAAAAGATCCCCTTGCGGTGCATCGGGTCGCCACTTGAGCAACCGTTTCCAAGTCGCCTCTTGCTCGGGAAAGCAAACCTCGAGCACCCGTTGCGTCGGGGGATAGACTTTCCCCCAATACAACCCGGCGTCGTATTCACCGTCGAAGTCGTCGACGTGCACGGCCTTGAGTCGATCGCCCTCCTTGCCGACGAGGATGTACGGAATTTTCATCCCGACGTAAACCTCGCGGCCGGTGTCTCGGAGGTGCTTCGCGATCCGCACGTGGATCGTTTCGGCCTTGTACGACTCGAAAGGTTGCGAGAGAGTCTCGGCATACTTGAGATCGTCGGTCGTCGCCTCTCTCTTGAATAACTTGATCGCCCATTTTCGCACGACGGCCTCGGCGATCCGGGCGGTCGGCGTGCGCGACTCGAGGATCACCTCGATCATGCGGCGTTGTAACTCTCGCGCGAACCGCGTGTTGTCCGAGCGTATGAGCTCGAGCCCGCGAACGTCGACCTTGCCGGTTGCTTTCTTGCCGGCGTATTTCTTTTTCCGCGTGAAAAAGATCCGCAGGAATTCGGCGTCGACCTTGAGACGGAATCCACCTGTCTTTGCTCCGCGGCTGTCTGCATACTTGTCGAGCTCCTCGGCAACGAGCTCAATGAATTGGTCGGCGATCGGAATGGGACACTTGAGGAACGCGGAATCGGTGTCACCGTAGATCACCGGGATTCCTTTTTGCCTTGCGAGATCGAAACACGTTTTGATCGCCGCTTGCCCGGTGAGCGTGATCGCCTCGCCGCACCGCGGTTGATAATACCGGGTATAGGGTGAGCTCATGCCTCCGAAAAAAGCATTCGCGAGGATCTTGTAGACCATGCTCGTTTGCAACGCCTTGAGGTGTTCCGGTGTGCCCTCCTTGCCGGCTTTCTCGAGCTCGACCGCGCGCCTGTAAAACTCTTGCCGGCCGTCGACCGCGATCCGGGAGACGGCCGGGAATACTCCCTCGGTGTCGGTGCGGAACACCGACCCATTTGCGGCCGTCGCAGTCGGCGCTTTTATCGCGACCGCTTGCTCCTCCTGTTTCATGTAGGTCTCGGTCGAGATATTGAAAGCCATAACTATATTCGGATACAGGCTCGAGAAGTCGAGATCGACGACACCCTCATGCAATCCCTTGACCGGAGGCTCGACGTGTGCACCCTCAAATTTTTCGCGCTCGGGTGCGTCGTCGCCGTACCGTTTCGTCGGGAAATGTTGCGAGTTGTGCGCGCCATGATGCAACACAAACCCGTCGGTGACATAGGCTTGCTTGAGGGATCGACTACATAGGAACCGCTTGCACAAGTGCGAAAGGATCGAGTGCGTCTTGAGATACTCGAGTTTCTCCTCGAGCTCGAGCATGATCTCGACGTCTCGCTTGTTGTATTCCTCGAGCACCTCGCGTTGATTGCGCCAAACCTCGAGCATCTTGTGTTTCGGCACGTCCGGGACTTTGCCCTTGCCGAGAACGGTTTGCGCGATATTCTCGAGAGAGAAACTCACTCGCACGCCCTCGCCCTCGGCGTCGCGGCCGTAATACTTTTTGAAAAGCTCGAGCATGTCGAGAAAGTTGACAAGGCGCCACACCGGAGAAAACCCGAGACGCTTGCACCGGGCCCGCACGACGATCTCGTCGTATGCGTCGCCATTCCACGCGACGAGGAGATCGTGCCGGGAGACCACGTCGAGGAAACCGTCAAGGAGTTTTTTCTCGCCGGCGTCGTCGGCCGTGTCGACACAACGGAACTCAATCTTGTCGGCGTTGTGTTCCTGATATGCGATCGAGAGGATCCGGTGCCCTTCGATATCCTCCCAACCGGTCGCGCCGTCGGTCTCGAGATCGTACCAGAGCACGCGCGGATTCGGATCGAGGTTGACGTCGTGCTCGGCCATATACCGATCGAAAGGATTGACGTCGGCCTCGAGAGGCTCGACCCCGATGTCGTCGAAACCCTGAATCAGATCCCGGCGCTCAAAATAGTCGGCGAACACTTTGACCCACCGGCCGTCGGGTGTCGGCTCGAGACCAACGACGCCCGGGAGTCGCTCGACCCGTCTCCGCTCTCGCTTGACCGCGCCGGCGTGCGCGTAGAAAAACCAATGGTAGTCGATCGAGTTGAGGTATTTCTCGTCGCCTTTCCAAAACGCGAGGTGCACACCCTTTCGATCGAAATATCCCGCGGTGTACTGGCGCTCGCGTTGCTCGCGAAGTGCTTTCCCGAAATCAACCACGCCGGATCAATCCTCCCTCTTTTCAAACCACGCCTTGCCCTTGGTCTTGAGCACCTCGACCCGGAGCACAACGTCGTCGTCGAGATCGATCGCAAGGCGATCCTCGGTGCGCCGGCCCTCGAAAGTGCCCTCCTTGATCAGCTTGAGAAAAGGCGATCGCTTTTTCTTTTCGCCGCTCGACCCGCCGCCGTCGCCGCCGCCCTTGCCCTCGAGTTGATCCTTGAGATCCTTGAGTTGGTCTCGGTCGTATCCCTCGCCGCCGAGAGCTTTTGCCGTGCCTGCCTTGAGCAACCGCTCGCGGTGCTCCTCGTCTTTTGCCGCGACGATCAGTTTCAGTTTGAAGATCCCGACGAGCTTGCTTTGCTCCTCGGTGAGCGCGCCGGCGATCCGCATGTAGTCGGTCGCCATTTTCCACGATATCGCGAGGTCGGCCGCGGCATACTCCTCGAGGGTATCGTATCCCCCGTCGAGAAACAGATTGTCGGCGTCGACTTCGAGGAGGTCTCGGCCGATCATCCAAGCGCCGTGTCCGCTGTCGCCGTCGCGCCGCACGATCGTCTCGGTGTACTCCTTGAGAGTTTTCTTGCCTCCCGGCTCCGCAACCCTCGACGGATTCTCCGCGGTTGTCGGCCCGGCATACTCCTTGCGTTCCCCTGTCGTCTCCGATTCCTCGCTCGCGGCCGCTTCGATCTCCTCCGGTGTCACCTCGGGATCCTCCTCGGTGGTTTCCGGCGCCTGTTGCTCGCCGGTCGTTGTTTCCGCTGGCTTTTCCTCCGGCTTGGAAACTTCCGGCTTTTCCTCGGCCGGAGGTTTCCAACCTCCCGATCCGTCGTCGCTCACATCGAACCCGCAATACCAGCAAAACACGTCGGCCTCGAGCACGACCTTTCGGCACCGCTCGCACTCGAAAGGTTGTTCGTCGCCCGACTCCTCCTTGCTCCGTCGCTCGAGCTCCTCTTGCATGACCTCGAGGAGGAGGTCGGGATCCTCCTTGGCTTTTTTCGGGAGCTTGATCTTGTTCTTCTGTGCATAGTCAAGCGCACACGCTGCAATAAAAGTTACTTCGGGCATGGTTGCCTCCTGTGAAAGGGAGAGGGTTGAAATTTTGATAACTCACTCGGGGAAAAATCCCCGGGATCTTTTCCGTCGGGCATCTTTACAACAAAGAGTTGTCGGTGTGCAAACCAATCGTGTACGTCGATCCCAAACACTTCGCCGGCCTTGTCGCCGTCAAGCCACACGGTGATCCTTTCCGCGAAAAGGATCTCCTCGGCTTGAAACTCGGTGAGCTTCGATCCGCAGATCGCGATCACGTTCTTGATCCCGATCTGCGAAACGCGGATCTGATCGACCCAACCCTCGACAAGGTGCACCTCGCGACGATCCCGGTCGAGGTGATCGAGCGCGAAAATTTCCCACCGCTTCGGCGCCCCCTCGGGTGCAATGGTTTTCGGGTGCTCGTCGTTGTACGATCGTGCGACCCATGAGATCATCGATCCCTTTCGCACGATCGGCACGACGATCCGGCGTTGCTCGCGCCAGTCGAGGAGGTTGTGCCGGGTGACAAACCCGGGCCCGATCCACCGGCCGAAAAGATACTCGCTCGCGGCCGACCCCGGGAGAATCGGATCGGGTGTGAAAGTGTGCAAGGGCTCCTTTTTGGATCGGCGCCACTTGAAACCAATCGGGCCCGGCTCATACGGCCGGAGATTGGTTTCGTAGTCGACCGACCGGAGCTCGGCCGCGGGTCGGTGTGGAACGCGCGCCGGCGTGAGCTCCTTGAGAAACTTGACCGCGGCCGGGAAGTCGCACCGGCGAATCGACTGGATCAGGGTGTAGACGTCGCCGGCCCACTTGCACGACCAACAATTGAACACTCCGTTTTTCGGGTCTCCGGTCACGGCCCGGATATGCCACGACGGATCCCTCTCCTTGTGCCCCGGGTGCGGGCAAATCGCATATAGGTCGTCGTCGCGCCTCTCATACTCGATCCCGAGGGTGACTAGCAAAGCCTCGACCTCGAACGTCTCTCGGAGCTTTCTCGCCTCCCTGGCACCCATCTTGCGGCGTCGACCCTGCAATTTCATGCTCTGCTCGCTCCCTCCCGGCCGGAGACATTGTCTCCCGACCGGTGTCACCGGTGACACCCCTAAACCGGAGCGTCGCCTCCCTTGAATCCGGCCTTGCCCTCCTCGTCGGTGCCCGAGCTCTCGGGCGCCGTGTCGGTGAGCTTTTCGTTGTATAGCCTGGAAACCTCGGGATAGAACTCGGCGATCATGGTCCGGCCGGCCGGCCCGTCGCGTTGCTTCCCGACGTTGATCTCAATGTCGTCGGTCTCCATAAATTTCTTGTATGCCTTTTCACGATGGATCAGGAGAATCAGATCCGGGATCTCCTCGTATCCTCCCGACCCCTTGAGATCCTCGATCCGCGGGTGCTTGTCCTTTCGCTCCTCAACCTTGCGCGAGATTTGATGCACGATCACGAAATGCGTTCCGTACCGGCGCGCCATGTGTTGCACGCGCACAAGCGCGGTCTCAACGTCGTTGGGTGTGATCGTCGAGAGCGACCGCTGAAACAGATCCCAAACCGTGAGATCGTAATTGCCCTCGGCGAGGATCTCCTCGATCTTGTCGAGCGCCGCGTCGTTGTCCCATTTCCCGGAGCGTTTCGCGAGAGTGAAAAACGGATTGTCGATCACCGTCAACCGGTCGTCGGTTGCGAGGAGCTTGTGCACCGACTGTCGGATCAAGTCGCGTTCCTCGAGGGTGAGCTCCTCGGGAAACTTGCGGAGCTTGTTGGTCGCAACTAGAGTCGCCGAGCTCACAAGTTTGTCGATAAACCGGAGGCGCCCGATCTCGAGAGGCGCCGCGAGGATCTTTGGTTTCTTGATCCCGGCGAGGAGACGCCGGACCATGTCGGTCACGAATGTTGACTTGCCGTTGCTCGGCCGGCCGGCGATCAGAGAGACGTTGCCGGCCGCGAATCCCTCGACGAACTCGGAGTCGAGAGGCTCGTACCCGCTCGAGACGAAATGCCCGCCGCCCGCACACCGCGCGTCGAGCACGTCGATCCACTCCTTGCAGGGATCCAGGTTGGCCCCCTCGGTAACCCGGAGAGCGTTCAGGATCTCCGCGGTCTGCTTTATACACTCGGTGTGATCGATAGACCGATCGGCGAGGAGCTCGGTCAACTCGGGGAGAGCTTGCGATCGTATCTGCAACCGGACCGAGTCACGCCGGAGTCGCGCGAGGTGCAATTCTATATTCTTGGTCGGCGTGAGCCCGAAAAGCATTTGCAGGAATTCAAGCCCGCCGTAGTCGGCGCCGTCGGCGAGCACCGCGATCGCGTCTTGGTCCGGCTCGGCCCCCTTGCGTTCGCATTCGACGATCGCCTCAAAGATCGCCCGGTATCTCATGCCCTGGAAATCCTCCGGCGAGACCGACCCGACGGCCCGGCGCCGGCTTACTGGATCCAACAAGCACGCGACGATCACCGCGCGCTCATTCTCAAGGTCGTATGGTTTTGTCACTTGGCACCCCGGCGCATGTCCTTACCACCTACGGGAACCCACCGGCACGTTTTCTCGAGTCGGCCGACGAGACGATCCCCGTGCCCGTCGCCGGCGAGATTGATCCGACGCCGGAGCTCCTCCTTTTTGAAATTGGTTGTCACGACCAACGGCGCCCGATTCCAGATCCGGCCGTCGACGATTTCGTACAGACACTCGAGCGCACGCTCGGTGAGCTTTTCGGCGCCGACGTCGTCGAGGATCAAGACCGGCACCTCGGAGGGATCGGTCAATTTCTCGATCGCCTCGGAGTCGTTGCGAGGGATCCGCACCGTCGGGAGGAACACACAAAAGATCCCCTCGTCGATCAGTCGGTGAATGATCGCACACGCGAGGTGAGTCTTGCCCGTGCCCGTCGGCCCATAGAAAACAACTCCGGGATCCGCTTTCGGATCCCATGTCCTCGCAACCTCGACCGCACCCTCTTTGCCTTTTAGCATGTCGAAAACCTCGAATGTCATTCGGGCGCCGAGGTCGCCGATCCCGGACCGCCAACGCATTTCACCCTTTTGGCGGTCGACGCTGGCTTTTCTCAAACTTCTCAACTTCTCGGTCAAAGTCCTCATGTCGAGCGATCGTCGCTTGCCCATTTTTCCGTCCCACGTATTGATTGATCTTCGCGGCGAAGATCGGGAACGAGTGCGCCTTGTCAACGAGCCACGGATCCCGATCTTCAAAATAGCGTTCCAGTCTAACACCTACCTCCTCGAGCCCGAGCTTTCGCACAAGCTCGACGGCCTTGCTACGATCCCGGCCGGAGACAACGCAACTCGATCCGTACACCTTGCCCCATCGAACCCGGTACAATCGGATCACCTCGATCGCACCCTTTTCGATCTCTGCTCGGTTCGTTGATCTGTTATGTCTTGTTTTTGGATCTAGATCCTGATCACGCTTGTCTATACTATGTATATAACCCCCCGAGGAATTCGCAACCCCCCGGGTGTCACCGGTGACAGGGGTTTCGGGAGACACCGTCTCTCGACCGGTGTCACCAATGACACCGGGACGAATTCGGATCCTCATGCTTTGACCCGCTCGGCGTTCCACCTCGAGGATCCCGAGCGTCTCGAGATTCCGAATGTGTCGGACGGCTTGTCGCCAACCCATGCCGGCGAACCAACCGATCCGATCCGTTGCGGTCTCGGTCCAGTTTCCGTTTTGCTTGCAGAGATTGAAAACGGCGAGTGCTATCATGCGAGAGGCTGTCGGAACTTTTCGGAGTGCCAGTCGATCGATCAGGTTTGCGAGCTCGACGACGTGTTGTTGCCCTTGCTCCGTTGGCACTCGACGACGTTTCGGCATTGCCCCTCTCTTTTCAAAAGACGGGCCCCCTCGGGCTTAGGCGTCGGGGGACCAACGCGGTCGGCCCGAGAGACCCGAGGGAACCCGATTCTTACCCACAAAAAAAGATCAACGGTCTGTGCAGCAATAGATCCTCCGACGCCTAGAGTCGCGACGGTATGGCAAGGGGGATCGTCTGTCAAGAGAAAATTGCGGCCGCGCGGAACTCGTTGCTACAACACAACGAGCGAGTCGCCGGATCGCTTGAGCGATCGGAGAAACGACTCCTTTGCTTTCTGATACGCCTCCGGGTTGTGGCCGTCATACTGAGGAGGGAAAAGATTTTGATCCCAAAAATAAACGCACGTCGCGTGTTGCTTGTCCTCATGCGGCCGGGCCGCGCGTCCGATCATTTGCTTGAGTCGTTTCTTGTGGGTGTGCACCGGGCAGGAACAAAACACGTGCGAGAGCGCGGGGAGATCGAGACCCTCGTCGGCGACGGACGTGCCGACGGCAACCCGGATCGTGCCGGAGCGGATCCCGGAGATAGTGCGGTCGAGCTCCTTGCGATTCTCGGGCCCGCCGATCATGAGCCCGGCCGGCACACCGCGGAGCTCGAGACGCGCGGCCCAACTACGGCACGCCTCGACCCGCTCGTTGAGAATCAAGATCCGCGTCTTGGGATCCTGGATCACCCGGTGCACGTGTTCCTCGATCAAGTCGTTGCGTTCCTCGTCGTCGACCATGCGATTGATCATCCCGCCCCAATCAGGAACCTCGGGCTCGACGTTGCGATCACATACCGGGCAGTATTTCAGCCGGCCGGGTTTCGCTTTCGCTCGCATGTCCGGGGCCCGGAGCTCGGCGTTGCACGTCTCGCAAATGTGAGCGGTGCGGACCGACGACAGATACACAAGGTCGGAGTATCCGGTCGGCACGACCTCGAATTTCACCGGGAGGAGAGACCCGGCCGCGAGACACTCGTCGCGCTTGATCTTGTAGACCTCGGATCCGAACGTCTCATAGATCAGGTGCTCCATTTGATCCTTGCGTCGCTCGTCGGCCGAGGCACCGATCCGATACGCGGCCGGGAAAACGGACGCGACCGCTTGAAAGGTTTTCGCGGCCCATCGGTGGATCTCGTCGCCGACAAGAACGCCGTATCGGTCAAACCAGTCGAGCTTGCCTTTCTTGTACTGCGACCACAAACTCGCTTGCGTCGCGATCGTGATCGTCCCGAGCTTGAACTTGCCCGAGCGGATCTCTCCCGGGATAACACCGAGCCAGTGAGAGACGGCTTTGCGCCATTGGTTGAGGAGAGGGATCGAGTGCACGACAACGATCGCCGGTTGATTGATCTCGGCGATCGCTCCGAGGAGCACGACGGTCTTGCCCGATCCGCAACCGCCCCGGACGATCGCGCCCGGCCGGCCGTTGTCAACGAGGTGCCGCACCGCGGGGATCTGGTATGGCCTCATGGCCCGCCCGGCTCGCAGGGAAAGCCCGGCCGGCTCGCATGAGTGCATCCGGTCGCGTATCGGGTCGAGGCGCCTCTCGAGGCTCGAGAGCGTCTCCTCGACCCGGTCGAGAGACCCTCGAGGGAGAATCAACCAACGACCCTCGAGGGCCCACGACTTGAGCTTGCTCGGCGTGTCGCCGATCCAGTGACCCATTCGTCGCTTTTTGAAAAACGCCGGATTGCTCCGCGTGAATTCCTCGCGGAGTGCATTCGTTGCGCGCGGACCGAGATCGTCAATGTCGAGCACAAGGTGAGTGTCGAGGCGCGTGCGAACCGGGATCACTCCTCGCCTCCGGCCGCAAGTCGACGCCGCACAAGCTCCGACTTACTGATCCCGAGTTTTTCGGCCTCGGCCGTGAGCTCCTCGTCGCGCGCCGGATCGACGTGCACGGTGAGTTTCTTGGTCTCGGTTTTCTTGCGTTGGGTTTGCTTTTCGCCGCACGCCTTGCATACAAGCTCGGCGTCGCAATGTCGGCATTTCATGATCCGACCCATTGGTCACCTCCGGCCCCGGGGAATGTTTCGCGTACCACGGCACGCCGGAAATTTCAAGCAACCGAGAAACGACGGCTTGCGCTCGCCGCGCTTGGATCGCTCGACCATGTATCCCTTGCAGACGGGACACCGCGGGAGAGTAGAGACGGCCTTGTATGCGACGCGGCACCTTGCGAGGAGCGCGTCGAGAAAGTTTTGCGTGCGGTGTGCACGCTTCGATTTCCAAACCGGCTTGTCGGTCTTGCGATCGATCAGGAGCACCCGGCCGGCGTCGGTGCCGACTTCGCGTGCGTCGCCGTTGTGGATCGCGATCGAGGAGTATACCCGGATCTTGACGTCCGGGTGATCATCGATCTCGCGCTCGAGCACAAGCTCGCCGCACCGGTGCAGTCTCACGACCTTGAACCCGGCCGGCTCGAGCTTCGCCTTGACCTCGTCGGCCGTGTACTGGATAAAGCGGGGAGGCATGATCAACTCCTTTCGCGGTTGACTGCATACATGAGCTCGAGACCGTGACCGACAAGGATCGCCTTGCCTGTCGCGATCGCGACGAGCTCCTCCTTGCTCGGAAGCATGTCGACAAACATGTCGCCCGCGGTCTTGAGGAGCTCGAGCTCGCCGCCGTTGTCGTATGCTCTCGCGAGCAACTTGCCGGCATGGTCGCCGCCGATTCCCTTGAGATCGGGATCGAGTGTGTAGGTTTTGACTGACATGAGAAACTCCTTTCCCCTCCAAAAAAAAGACGCCGGCGCCGGGCGCGTAACCCGGCCGCGGGGAGGGATCCCGGTCGGGCCTCCGACGCCGGCGTCAAGATCAACATTCGCATTTCTTGGGGATCGTCCAGACCCAACAAACCCAAAAGTCGCCGGGCCCGTCGTCGGGTCGATCCTCCTCGAGGAGCTTGACCGAGATCCCCGGGGGGTGCATGAAAACATCGTTCCCGGGTGGCTTGAGTCCCGCCTCCTCGTCGTCGGGAGACGGGAGCACGGTCACCTCGAGACCTTTGGTTTTTGCGCGCGCCCGGATATTTCGGATCAAGCAAAAATTGCAAATCCCGTCGCCCATTGGATCAATCCTCCTCGTCGGTGCTCTCGATCTCGAGAAATTCGACAACCTCGTTCCACCGATCCGAAACCTCCTCGAGCGCGTTGCGTTCCGATTCCTCGCGTTGCTCGCGCGCCTTGAACTTTTTCTTGTTGAGGTACGACCGGATCGTCTTGCGGATCAGATCCCGGAGCACGGCCGGCTCGAGCGCGTCGAGCTCCCACGACTCCGATCCGAATTCGGTGATATATCCGGCCGCGCGACTGTCGGAGAGCTTCGCGGGATTCGGAGGAGGATCAAACTCCTCGACTTGATCCATGTTGAGCGCGATCCTGTTGACCTCCATTTGCACGCCGAAAATCTCGAGACGATCTTGTATGTCGCGGGTCATGTCCAGACCGCTCGGGTCGTGGTCGCCGAGGTGAATGATCACCGGCGTCCGGTCGGCCTGGATCATTTCCCTGTAACGGATCGACGCGCGCCACATTTCGGATTGACTCATGTATCCCTTGCACGCGATACAGTTGACGTCGAGAGGCTCGCACGCCTGATCGATGATTGCCTCGAGCGCCTGTTTCTCGACCCAAACCTCGACGTAGTTGTCTTGACCTTTCCACTTGTCGATCGCATACGACGCCGCGGCCGAGGAAATGATCCCGCCCGGTGTGCTCCAATGCGAGCGCCGGATCAGGTTGCGACCGCGATCCTCGATCGCGTTCCAATCGATCTCGCCGGCGAGTCTCGCGTCGTTGATTATCGACCCGAGTCTCTTGTACGACCGGTCGGTGTTGGGAATCAGATCGCTCGCGACAAACCGGTAATACAGTTGACGCAAGGTGAGCACAAGATCCTGTGCTTGGTACGCCTCGACGATCTCGTTTGCTTGCGCGATCACTTCGCGCGAGCCCGCCGAGAAATTCTTTTCGACATAGCAAATGCAAGGCATAGCATCCTCCTTTCGGGTTTCCGGCACCGCCCTTTCGGGCAAAAGTCGGGGAGGGGATTTCACCCTCCCTCGGTGCACCTCCTTTCGATTCAATCGAGCGAGAGAGTCCGCTTGCAATAGGAGCACACGACCGCCCGGCCGTGGTAGTTGTCGGTCCCGACCGGAACCTCGACCGTGGTCTCTTGCTTGCAATGCGGGCACTCAAAACGAACCGCTTGTCGCTCGCCGTCTCCGATCACCGCTTTGATCCTCGCGTGCACGATCACCTCCTCCCTTTGATCCGTAGGGTCTCGATCAGACCGGAGAGAAACGCGCCCCGGGTTGCGGGCGCGAATCTGTCCGGCTTGTATCCGAGCTTGACCGCGTCTTTTTCGATCTCCTTGAGACGCACGATCGCCTCGAGGAGAGGCGCCAGCACAAGCACGTCGCCGACGTGGTCGAGCGAGCACCGCAACGCGACGCACGATCCGCCGACCTTGCGCGCTTCGGCCGCAAGTTGCCGGAGGATCTTGTTGCGAGTCCGCGGGTGCAACTCGGGCCCATCCTCCGGCACGATGCTCGGCCGCGGTGCGGATTTCTGCCGGCGCCGCTTGCCCGGCCGGCGCCGCTTGCCGCCCTTGCCCTCGCCGGTGTTGTCGATCACGATCACCTTTTTCTCCTTGTCCTTTTTCATGCTGTCGCCTCCTCGGCCGCGTAGCGGTTGACCTCCGACTCGTTGACAAAGCGCGACGGGTCGAGCTCGGTCACCTTGCCGCCGACGAGTAGACACGCCGGCGAGGTGACATACAGTTGATCCCGGGCCCGGGTGATCGCGACGTAATACAACCGGCGCTCCTCCTCCGGGTTGGCCGTGCGAGCGTGCGGGAGGATCAACTCGGTCGCGCCCGATACGAACACGACGGGAAACTCGAGACCCTTTGACTTGTGCACGGTCATAAGCTGGATCAGGTTTCCGGTCTCTCCGTTTTTCCGCTTGCGCTTTTCGGCCGCGAGGTTGTCGAGATACTCGAGGAACTCCTTGACGGTCTCGAAACGATCCGAGGTGCGGATCAACTCTCGCACGTTGCTCTCGCGGGAATTCTCCGACGTGTCGGATCCCTCGTCGCGCTTGAGCCATTCCAGGTATTTCGATTCGCGGAGCACCGAGAGGAACACATCGGAGATCCTCGAGCTCTCCTCCTTGAGGATCGAGCGAGCTTTTTTGACCGTCCGGCGAAACTCTCGGAGGTTGCGAAGTTGTGACGCATTGACCCGCGGCAATCTGATCTCGCCCTCGGCAACCATGCGGCACACTTTCCACATTGAGATCCCGCGCGACTCGGCCTCGCTTTGCATTTTCTCGATCGTCTGCTTTCCAATGAAACGGAAAGGCCGGTTGACGCAATCCCGAAACGCCTTGTTGTCGGTGAGCTTGCTTGCGAGCTTGAGGTAGTTGAGGAGATCCTTGACCTCCTTGCGGTCGTAAAAATCGGTCCCGCCGATCACGACGTGCGGGATCGACTCGCGCAAAAAGACCTCCTCGAAAGCCCGGCTTTGCGCGTTGGTCCTATACAGGATCGCGATCTCACCATACTTGACACCGTCGGCAACGATCTCGCGGATCTGCTCGAGCGCGAGCTCGGCCTCGGCGTCGAGGTTGTATACTCGTCGGTATTTCACGGTCGCGGCATCCGGCCGCGCGGCCGTCGCCGATTTCTTGATCCTGTCGGTGTTGTGCTTGATCACCTTGTTGCCGGCGTCGACGATTTCCGGCCGGCACCGGTAGTTGATCTCGAGCTTGACCACGGTCGCGCGCTTCGCATACTCGATCAGGTATGCCGGCACGGCGCCGCGCCACTCATAGATCGACTGATCGTCGTCACCGACGAGCATGATCGACTTTGCGTTTTCGCCGAGGATCTCGGCGAGCGCCCATTGCGCCTTGTTAGCGTCCTGGGCCTCGTCGACGATCACGTGATCGTAAGCAGTCGACCACCGGTCGCGAGCGTCGCGATCGGAACGCAAATACTCAACCGCGAGCATTGGCATGTCGTCGAAAGTGATCAACCCGAGAGAGTCCCGGGTCTCCTCATGCCGCGCGTATGCCTCGTCGAATCTGCGATCCTCCGGGTGTCTCGACTCCTCCGGCCGCACAAGCTCATGCTTGTTGTGAGCGATCCAGGATTCGACCTCGGTGAGGTCGACGCCTTTCCAATCCATTTGAGTGTGCCCGAGGATTTTCTTGAGCTCGAGTTTCATGCGATTCTTGCCGTCGACCTTGTAGTTTGCCTCGGGTGCACCGTCCCGGATCACCTCAAGCGACACCGAGTGAAAGGTGCCGACCCGGGCGCCCTCGTCGGATCCCCGGCCGCGTACCGGGCAACCCTCGGCCGCGAGCCTGTCGTTCATTTCGCCGGCCGCTTTGGTTGTGAAAGTCGTTGCAACGATCCGCTTTGGATCCTGCCCGTCGAGCTCGAGCCTCGACATGCGACGGATCACCGTCAACGTCTTGCCCGACCCCGCAACGCTACACACGACGATCTTGCCCTCGTTGAAAGCAACGACCTCGCGTTGTGCGTCGTTGAGTCCCTCGTATGGATCTGTTCGTGGCATGAGTCCCTCCTTTAGTCGCCTCCCCGTGGTTGGCACGTCTCGCGGCCGGGGAGACCCGCGAGACGGTCTCGCGCTCCTACGCCGGAGCACAAGTCGAGGCGCGCCGCGACGCGCGCCTCGCGAGACCTTGCCGGCCGGTGATATCACTCGGCCGCGTTGGGATACAAGAGACTCTCGAGAGCGTCGAGGATCTCGGCGAGGTGCAAGTGCGAGAAGTCCGGGAGCTTGACCTTTCCGAGGATCTCCTCGAAAGCGTTGTCGCCGAAAAATTGCTCGCGGAAATACCCGCGCCGCTGATCCTTGCTCATGTGATCGTGGATCACTTTCGCGATCGTCTCCGGGGAACACAAACCGTCGTGCTCGCGCCGCGCGTCGTATGCCTCGACGAGGTCATTGAGCAACGACCACGCGCGATCGGCGTGAGCTTGCTCGCGGAGACCGCGATACCACAACGCGCTTGACCCGGCGAAAGGACCGCCGAGGATCTCGAGCATCGTGCGCCGGAGCTCGTCGAGCGCGCGCTTTCTCATGCTGTCGTGACCGGCCCGTCGATGCTTGCGCGTGACCGGCCCGCCGTCGGTGTAGCATTTCATCCGGCCGACTCTCATGTAGGATCGATGCAAGGCGCGCACGACCGACTCCGGCACGTGCGCGAAGCGTGCGATCAACTCGAGCTTTTCGTTGTACCTCTCCTCGGCCGTCGGAACCCGTATCGGTAACCGTACCATGACCGATCTCCTTTCAGACCGTTTCCCAACGGTCGCATTTGCCGGTGCCCTTGCACGTCGGGCACTCCTGATCCTTGACCTTGATCCGCAACTCGGTCGCGCCGGCATTCGGCGTGCCGAAGTCGTCGAGCGGGTCGAGCCCCTCGCAATGCTCGTTCATGATCCCCTCATAGTAGAGCTCGCCGTCGTCGTCGTAGATCCGAAACTCGGTCCACTTGAATTTGTGATCGTCCTCGTCGGGAGGACAAGTCCTCGGGCCGACGACGTCGATCGGGGTTTTCTTTCTCTCGTCTCCCACGACGCCGACCTCCTCGATCCATGAGTGAGTGATCCGCCACTTCGCGAGCGGGTTGCGGTCGTCGTACATTTCCGTTTGACAATGTGCGGGCATGATTCCCTCCTTGGTTTTCGTTTCCCTCGCGCTCCTACGCCGGAGCAAAAGTCGGAGAGCTCCGCGACGAGCTCTCCGCGAGGTCAATCTCCTTTCTTATGAATACCCGGCCGCGCGAAACAGTCGGGTAATGTGGTTTGTGTGAAACTGCCAGAGCATGTAACCGCGATAGATCGCCCGGAAGTATCGGACCGACGGATACCCGAGCTCGGGATCTCCCTGTCGGAGATACACGTGCACGGTGCGCCGCTTGCCGTCGAACATTTTCACCCGGACCTTGACCCGCTCGTATGTGTACGGCACACCCTCGCAAGCGTCGAGGTGCGCGAGATCCTCCGGTGTCACCCGGTAGACCATGCCCGGCACGTTACACCCTCGGCTCGACTTGTAGACATTCGCGACGGCGCCGGCCCACCCGCGGGAGTGCCCGACAAACTCGAGCGAGTATCCCGGGAGGAACGCCGGACCAACGACGAGCGAGTCGGGACAACGGCGAAACATCTGATCGACGTCGAGGTTGCTCCCGTAGGCAAAGACCAACACGCCGAGCTTGAGTGTTTCGTTGAGACTCGGCCGGCCGTAGTCGCGCCGGCCCTTGCGTAATATGGTTTTCGGTTTCATTGCCGGCACTCCTTGACGCGACGCATGGCCGCGCTCTTGACCGAGACCACAAACGCCGCGATCGCGAGCTCGAATCCGAGCTCGATCGTCAACCGCTTGATCTCGTCTTGGGTGTCTTTGTAATACCCGAGCATGTCGCGATAATCCTCCTCGAGCTCGATCTTGATATGCCCGGCCGCGACCGACTCGTTGTTCTCGGGATCCTCGAGGATAAAATTCGCGGTGCGCGAAACGAGCCTGTCGAGTTTTCCGCTCACCCGATACTCGGTCACGAACGCCGAGCTCAACCTCACCGCGAGCTCCCTCCATTTTGCTTGTGCACTCATGGCGCCCTCCTACAACTTGTTCCGGTGATCCATTGTCGCGAGCGCAAAGAGCGTCGCGAGGTTGACGCGGATCTTGTTGCCGTCGTCGTCGGTGAGGATCACGATCATTTCGTAAGGACCGCGCCGCTTGCCGGTGCGGGTCGTGTACTCGCCGCCGTGATCGCCGTGCGCGTTGTCAAAGCAGATCCCGCGGACCTTGGCCTTGACTCCGTTGGGACAGTCGGGCTCGTGAAAGTCGAAACCGACGTCGTTCTTGTTTGCGAATTCGACGATCTTTTTCCTCGTCTCCTCGAGGGTCATTCGGATCCGTCTTTTTCTCATGTCAAAGTCGTGCATGGTTTCCTCCTTGCAAGGTTTCCTTGCCTGTTTGGGTTTCCGATCCCGTATCGCCGGGACACAAGTCGGGGAGGGTTGCGATTCCTCCCTCGGAAATGATAAAGTGGGGATCCCGGCGCCGGCCGTCGCGTCGGGGAAACGCGAGACATTGGGAGTCAATGCCTGTCGGGCCGGATACCGGGATCCCCTATCTCGAACACTTTTCAGTTTCCGATCCACTCATACCGGCCGGAGTCGGTGTCGACCTTGAGCTCGCCGACGTGGATCAAGCACACGACGATCTCGCTCACGCTCCGAGCGCCGATTCCCTGTCGTGCCGCTTTCGGAAAGATGCGCCGCATTTCGCCGCGCGGGTTGGCAATGAAGATCGCCCGGAGATTCCGGGTGTCGATCTCTCTGTACTTCCGTCTCTGCTCGACTGTGATTTCGGGTGTCATGGTTTCCTCCTCACGACGCGGCCGCGCCGTATTTCGCGTCGAGGTGCGCGCGCCAGTCGCCGCACTCGATCGCCGGCATTTCGCGCCGGCCGTAGTAACCCTCGGGGTTGAGCAAGTAGATCCAAGCAACCGATCCGTCGGCGAGCTTGATCCGCTTGCGCTGGTACAACCGAGGAACACCCTCGAGACGATCGAGATCCTCGAGCGTCTCGTCGTTGACCCGGTAGACCTCGCCGACGATCGCCGTTTCGCCGTCGGTGAGTGCGGCCGGGTAGTATCCGCAATCGACAAACCGGAAAGCCGGCCGAGTCGTCGCGGTGCCGAGGAGCTCGGAGTCGCCGAGCACCCTGTGATTCGGCTCGCCCTCGAGGAGCGTGCCATACACGAACACTTTGCAAGACATGGTTTCCTCCTTTTCGGTTTCCTTGTCGTCGCCTGTCTCGTCAGTATCGGGAGGCGATCCCCGATAGACGCCGGCGCGTTGCCGGCGTTTCGACACCCGGGCGCCGGAGCGCCCGGGGTTGAGGTTGACTTACACGCTCGCGTGATTCTCGACGTTGTTGTTCCGGCGAGCGTGACCGCCGCGAGTCCGGCCAGTGTTGGCCGACCGGGAGGATCCCGGGAGGCGCTTCATAAGGTGCTTGCGGACATTCTTGAACTCGGCGCCGATCATGCCGAGCTTGATCATCCACTGGCGAAAATCGAATTTCGCGGTTTCGGGATTGAAAGCGCGCTGCTCAACCGAGGCGCCGCGGCCGTTGCGACCCTTGGCGACGACTGCGAGAGCGAGCACGACGTAGGAGCGGATTTCGCCGGCGTGCATGGTCGAGTTGAAGCAACGAAATTCGATGGTGCCGTGCGACCCATAAAAAAGGTTGTGCAGGTTGATCGCGTGATACCGGCTCGAGTCATACTTGCGATAGGTGCGCGACTCATAGTTGCTCTCGCCGTACCAAGCGGCCGCGAGCTTGTTCATGGTCTTAGGCTTGGACCGGAGGATCCGGGGGATCACGTCGCGGTTTGCAGACGCGGCCCAAGTGCGAGCACCGTTGGTGCCGTAGGTGCGACCCTCAATGTCGAGCGCCTTGACAATGATCCGTTCCTGCCGATTCCAAGTCTTGACCACGTTGACGATCTGCTTGGCGGTCATGTCGCGAGCGCCGACGTGCACGTGAATACCGGCCGAGGAGTGCTTGCGGCAACCGGCGCGACGCATGGCCCGCACGACCTCTTGCAGGGTTTCCATGTCGTCGTACTTGAGGACCGGAGTCACGAGCTCGCCGCCGACACCGGCGACCGACCCGTCGGAGACGACTTTCCACTTGCGACCGTCGGGAGCAACGACGGTGCGGTCGAAGATCCGACCGCCGACAACGGAGTGCACCGCGCGAGCGGCGCGTTCCTGGGTGCAACCTACGAATTCAATTTCGACGCCGAAGGTCTGAGACTTCAGGGTTTCGATATTAGCGGTCATGGTATCCTCCAAAAGGTTTCCTTGTCCGCGACAAGGTCAAAAGGGTTTCAATCTCTCAACTCTCAAAAGGAGCGCGCCGAGGTACGACCTCGCGGCGACCGCCTCGCGGTGCGCGCCCATGTGGCCGACTCTCGCCGGCCGTCTCTCTTTTTTACTCGTGCCCCATGCTTGTCATGTGGCCGTTTCGTCGCCCGGGTCTCGGAGGCATTGTCGGCTCCTCCTTGCTTCGCCCGTCTACCCGTGCCCCGTAGGGTCACACTAGCTTTTGTTGGTCTCGGTGTTTCCTGCTAGCTCCGGGAGGGTTGCCCCGGTGGGACTGTTTCCGGCCGTCCCTGCTTCGCTTCGCCGTTCCTTTGTCAATGAGCAACTATTAGTATGTTACTGCAAACCGCGTGCCAACTCCTGAACTCTTATGTTTCAGCGAGTTAGCCCGTGACGCGGTGCAGAAACGGTGTGTAAAAAGTACATTTTTCATAGTGTGCTTTTGAACATTTTTGCGAGGTAGGGGATCCAGGGCAAGAACTGTGCCGTTGCACAGTTTCGGGCTTGTCTTGGTCTCCGGCCTCATGTTTACAGTATACGGCACCGTTTCGCGTATTGCAACAACTATTTTCGCCGGTACGTTTTCCACTTACGGAACGCATACTTGCAAGCGGCCAACCCCTTGACCGAAAACGAGTTTTCGCTCACCCTCTTGTAAGTGCCTCGTTTTGTTTGGGAAATTCGCGCGAGGCGATTGCGGGCCCTGTGCGGCCTCCGGCCTGGGATCCGGGGTGTCGGGTCGTGTCCGGCCCGGCAAGCGTAGGAGACGCGGAGAGACGTCTCGAGGCGCCTATTCTGGCGCGCCCGGTCTCCCGGGATCCGGGGCCCTGCCTGGCACGGGGTTTGCGCCCGGATCTCGGCCCGTCCTGTGAGGCGCCACAGAGCACCACACAACGAGCACCCGCGATCCGGGCCCGAAAAAACCCGAAAAAAGATCCGTCGGCCTCGAGCTCGACCCGAGATCAGGGATCCGGCCGGTGGATCTCGGTGGGTGCCGGTGGGTGCCGGTGGGTGCCGGTGGGAGTCCGGCCCGGCCGGGAGGTCGGCCTCGAGGTCGCCGGCGCCCGGCTGGATCGGCCCGGGGCCCGGTGGGAGTCCGGCCGGGTGCCCGGCTGGATCCCTCCCGGCCGGGAGGTCGATCCCGTCGCCACGGGATCGGTGTTCCGGGTCTCGCGATCCGGTCGCGAGCTCGAGCTCGGTTTTTCGATTCGGAGGTCTCGCCCGATCCCGACAATCAAGTCGGCCGGACGATCACCGGAGTCGGAGAGTCGCGAGGGTCTCGCGGAGCACGTGCACCTCGCGCGTCGCTTTCGCGATCCCGATCTTGAATTTCTGGAACTCCGCGCTCGCTTCGATCCGCGCCTTGATTTTCCACTCGGACAGTTTCGGATCCTTGTCGAGCTCGGCCTTGACTGCAACGCCGCGGAACGATCGATACTCGGCGTCGACGAGCACGAGTCGCGACTCGGCCTCGCCGAGGAGATTGCCGACCCGGAGGAGCTCCTCGAGGAGCATGTCGCCGGCAAGATCCCGGAGTCGTTTCGGCGTGAGCTTGTATTCGACCTCGTCGATCTTGACGTCGACGAGAGGTGAGTTGTCGATCACTTCGGGTTCGCGTCGTGTCTTGCTCATGCCTGCCCCCTTGCTTGCCAGCCGCGGAGACTCTCCTCGAGCAACTCGAGGAATGCCTCCTCGCCGGCGATTGGTTTTCCAATCCGTCGGCCGTTGCCGTTGCTCACCTCGACAATGTGCGACGCCGGCGATTGTCCGGCGAGCTCAAGGTGCGATCGGAACGCGCGGCAATGGTCTCGCCACGAGCACGGCACCCGATCGATTTCGGTTTCGCCGACCGGGTCGCCGTCGCAAGCGATCTCGACTTTCTCATAGTAACCGACGCACGGTGGGATCTCGATCGAGGTCGGCGTCGATTTAGGTTTCCGCCTTTGCTTTCCCATTGAGTGTTCCTCCCTTGATCTTTTCCCGGATCTTTTTCAGCCGCTCGATCTGTTTGTCAATGTCGCATAGGACACGCCGCGATTGTGAATCGTGTTTGTGTAGCCGTTGAGCTCTCGTTTTTTCTTTCACGACGATCCCCGGCTTGTTGTAGACCTCGGGGAACTCCCCGGTGTTGTCCTCTACTACGGGCTCGCTGTCAAGGGATTCGATCTCCTCGCAGTCGGCGAGGAGAATCTCAACAGGAGTGACTTGATTCTCGCGTGCAACCTCGACGTCGGTTGCCTCCCCGTTTCCCCCCTCTTTTTTGGTTTCGACTTGCACTTTCTTTTTTCTGAAACGCGAGAACGGCCACATGGGAGAGACCTCCCCGATCGGTTTCACTCGACCTCGAGATCGAGTGCGTCCGCAAGTGCCGCGACGGTGTCGTTGAGCTCACGCGAAAGCGCCTGATATTTCTCGACGTACTTTTCTGACTTTCGCTCGAGTCGATCGTATAGCTGCGACACTTGCCGATCTTTTTTCAACGCAAACCAGATCGCGAGCGCCGCGACAAATGCGAACCCGCCCTGCTTTGCGATCTCGATCAAGACTGTTTCCATTGGAGTGCATCCCGCCTCGTTTCAGTTGGCCGCTTTGACTAACTGCGCGCCTCCGTATATCGCGCCAACGGTGACCAAAACGCCGAGACCGAAATAGATCCAACCTGACTTATACCACGGCTCCGGCTTGGTCGCCTCCTCCAGTTTCCTAGTATACAACGCCTCGAGGTCGGCGCGCAATTTGCGCTCGATCTCGAGCGTGCCGTCGACGGTCTTGACCCGTTGCTCGGCTTTGAGCATCCGGGTGAATCGACCCTCGAGCACAAGGAGACCCGAGTGAGGTGCGGGCTTGCCTTTGAGGAGAGGTGTCACGTCGGCCGGCTTGTCGGCCGGGTCGAGAGACACTGTCTCCGCACCGGTGTCGTCGGAGACACCGGCCGGGGGATCTGCTAACACGGCCGGAGCGACTGACAAGAAAGCAACGAGAAAAGCGACAACCGCGGATCGGAATCTCATGTCGACCTCCGGTTTGCGAACTCGGCGAGGCGACGCAAGCGTTCCTCCTCGTCGGTGATCGCCTTGATCGTCTCGAGCTCCTCCTCGCGCTTTTTCATTTCCGCGGTGTGTTCCTCGTGTGCCTTGTCGGCCGCGTCGTGCAATTTCTTTGCTCCGTCTTTCGCGGCCTGCAAGATTTTCGGTTTCTCACCGTTGCTCGGAAACAGTTTCGCGAGCAAGACGAGGATCACCGCGAGCACGAGGAGGATCCACAATCCCCATTTCTTGAACCAGTCGCCGGCCGTGTTGGCTTTCGGGGTCAACTCTTGTTCCCCTTAGTGAGGAGCAAGTGCAACCCCGGCGACGCAACCCCGGCGACTATTCCGGCGACGATCGAAAACAGGATCGACTTGCCCGTCGCAAACGTGGAAAAGAAACCACCGAGCGCCCCGAGTGCGACTGCGAGATAGGGTTTGATCCATTTGATCCCCTTGTCCTCGAGTAGCTTGTCGAGAGGTTTGAAACGTAGCAATAGGAGCAACACGCCGATCACCGCGGCCATGCCGCCAATCCAACCGAGGGTTTCCCAATCCTCGATCGCTTTCTTGATCGCCTCCTTGATCTGATCGGTCGTGACCTCCTCGGCGCCGGTGTCGGTGACAACGCCGGCGTCGGGTGTGCCCGCGTCGACGGCCGGTTGATCGGCCGGTTGCGAGAGCGCCGCTCCCGCGTACAGAGTGAGAGTCACCGCGGCAACCGATGCCACGATGAACGCAACGATGCCTCTTGCTTTCCGTCGCATGACCTCCTCCTTTCGTTTGGGTATCAGTACCCGGTCACATATTGAAAGTGCATCGGATCTTTATATCGCCAACGACCGCCCCACTCGAAACCGAAACGCTCGAAAGCCTCGACGATCCCCGAGTCGAGATCGCCGCGCGTTCCGACGGCGTTGGTTGCCCAATTCACGTCGACCGCGATCCCCCATGAGTGAGTCGAGAGACCTCTCGAGGAATCGTGCATCTTGTGTCGAGGTGCCCACGTGCCGAACTGTCGGATCTCACCGTCGAGACCCTTGTGCTTGATCTCCTCGAGCACTTTCTCGAGCACCGGCACAAGGTCGCGGTGAAAGCATTGCACTCCGACGACCGGGAATTCGTGCCGCACGATATTTTCGGGAAAGTCGTTTGTGATCTCGACCCACCCGGCGCCGGCCTCCTTGAACTCGATCTCGCAGAACTTCGCCTCGAGCTCCTTGAGTCCATTCGGCACCGGCACAAGGATCTCGCGCTCACGTTTCGACCACGCGACAACCGCGGCATTGATCGCTTGCTCGGTTGTCTTGTCAATGATCCCGTCGACGAAAAAGCGTTCCTGAAATGCGAGCACGGCCTCCCGGGTGCGTCGGCCGAAATCACCGTCGATCGGCGCATGGTACAACCCGAGCACCTTGAGGTTCTCTTGCACCTCGCGGACGGCCTCGCCCTTGCTCCCGGTCTTGAGTGCCATGATCGAAACCTCCTCAGTCGGCCGGAGTATCCGCGGCCGGGGAATCCTCCTCGGTCGAGTCGAGCACGTTGCCCTCGCCGTCGGTCACCTCGACCTTGTCCGCTCCCATCTTTTCCTTGAGCCCGGCGAGGTCGACCGGCTTGTCGTCGGCCGGAGGATCTTCGGTCGGAGGTGTCGGCTTGACCGAGCCTCTCCTCGCGTTCTCGGCCATGATCAGGATGTTGACATACGCCGTGCGTTGCCCGACCAATTGCTTGAGCTTGTCGGTGAGTTGCTCGACTTCCCGTTGCGCGAGTCGCAACCGCTGATCGGTTTGGGTGAGCTCGCCGGTGATCTTGCGAAACTGATTCAAGGCGTCGCCCTCGAGCCCGGCCGGCGCCGGAATCTTTCCGTCGAGCAAGTTGCTCATGTACTCATTGACCTGTTTTTCTGTCATTGGCATTGGTCTCTCCTCCTTGTGCCGCCGTTATCGCGGCCAATTGGAAAAAGTGTTCTAGGTTAGAGTCGGCCACATCCTAATGTAATATGCAGTTGTGCCCCAATAGACTTTCATAAAGCGCGCCGTGCCCGAGGGTGTACCAGTCGAGGTAACTCCTGTCAAGGTGACATGGTTTGTACCATACCCTCCGGGATCATCGTTTTTGATCGCGAGCGCCATGTTCCCAACGAGCGCAAGGTGACCCGCTTGATCCGGGTGACACTGTGCATGGATCCCGCTCGCCTGCCACTCGCCGTCGCCCGCGTTATATTTCGATCGAATCGAAAGCGGCCAATTCGTGACCGCGTCCCACGTCGAGTTTTTGAAGATCCGAAACTGCAATTGCATGTTGTCGGGAGATCCCGAAACGACTTGGTGCACGATTCCCATTTGCGCGTCGGTATGGGATCCGCTCGCGTCGAAAAGGAGCGCCGTCTCGCCGTTGGTACTCAAGGATTCTAATTGCAAAGACGAAAGGAATGAGATCCCCGCTTCGCCGCCGCCCGGTGTCCAGTCGACCCGGCCGGAACCGGTGCCCCGGTGGAACTGCACCCAATGGGTGCCCCAAGTATAGTCGTCGTCGCGCGCACCGATCACAAGATCGCCGCTCGAGTCGTCAAAGGAGATCGACCAAACCTTTTCGTTACTCCCGGCGCCGGCGTCTCGAAACATTAGTGCCGCGTCGTTGCCGGTGATCAAGACGTTGTCGGTCGGATCACTGAATATCACAAACCCGTCGGTTGTGAGCGACGAGTTGACGGTGATCCGATCACAGACGAACGCAATCCGGTCGACCGTATAATCCGAGGTGCCGCCTTTCGTGACCTGGATCGCCGTTTCAGACGACGAGTGCGCTTGGTTGTAACTCCTGAGTTGAAACGATCCACTCGAAACGATTATGTCCCAATACTTATAATCGTTGGCCTGATCGTCTTGGTCGAACTGGATTGTCGGCGTTGCGCCCTCGATCTCGAAATTCCCGATCGCGTCAATGCCGCGGAATCTCACCGGGTCGTTTTGGGTTTCAAGCCCGCCCGTTGCCGTTAGGTTTCCGGTGACCGTTGTCGGGCCCTGCAAGTTGATCGTGTCACCGTAGATCGAGACGTCGTCGATCGTGTACGTCGTGTCGTTTTTGGTGATCACAATTGCGTCGGCCTGCGCGGTCTCGTTGTCGTCAATGCCCTGGATTCGGAACACTCCGGCGTTGCCGATGTTGGAAACGATCATTCGGAACTTGCGCTCATGTATGGTGAGACCGACGTCGGTTGTGCGCCAGATAACCCCGCTCTCGTTGACCCGCAAGAGATCCCATTCGTAGTTATTGACGCCGAGCGAGTAAGTGCCGGGATCCGTCGGCTTGATATTGCTCTTGACGTCTCCGGTGAAAACGACGTCGGCAATGAGACCGATCTCGCTTGCGACAGTCTCGCCGCTCCGAGTGAAAGTGATAAAGTTGTACGCCGTGCTCCAATCATCCGACATGCACGAAAATTTCGCGACGACACCGTCGATCCAAAGTTGCCAGTTTCCATAAGTTGTGTTTGTGTCGTCGAGGCGATACCTCGGTTGATCCGCTTGTGCGTAATACGTCGCGCCGTACACGCTGACCCAAGGATATGAAGTCGTGCCGAGGTTGTTGCCTACATTCACATTCCAGAAATCTTGACCCGTGAACTTGTGATCCACGACGACAAGATTGCCGCCGCCAAGGAGCACGACGTCAAGATCGCTTCCCGACGCCGGAGTGAGCTTGATCGATCCTTCTCTCGCGAGCACGACCTCGTCGACGTCGGTTGAGTCGACCACGCGCGCAATCGTGAGAAAAGCGGTGCCGAGTGCCCATGCGTCGGTTGACGTCGAAAAGCGCATGACCTCTTGCCCGGTATAATCGCCGCTCGAATCTTGTTGGATCCACTGGCGCCAATTTTTTTCACTTGTCCCAACCGACGGCCGGGCCGAGCGCCAGTCTTGCCCATAAATAAACTCGAAAGGCTCGGAGCTCTGCCCGATTTCAAGGCCGGACGTTCCTGCGAATATAGAGGCAAACATGGTCAACGAGGTCGGGTTCTGTCCGCTCCGAGTTATTTGCATAAAAGACGCGGCAAGTGTCTCGGCATCGTTGACGCACTCGAAATAAAGATCCCCTCCCGCCGCCCGGACCTGCCAATTTTTTTCGTTGAGAGAGGCGTCGAGCTCGCGGATCGCAAGCAACGCCTCCGTCGGATCGATGATATAAGCATGATTGACATAGATCGAGCGCCAACGGAGCGGAGTCGTATTTTCTCCCAAGTCGTAAACGTCGGTCGTGTCCGGGTTCATGTGACCACCGACCGAGGTTGCGTCGGCATAGATATTCGACACGTACAGATTCGCCCACTTGTTGCCCGACTCGCCGAGGTCTTGCGCCGCGGTGTGCGGAATCGCGTTGCCGGCAAACCTCACGTCGTCTGAAAACAAGACGTCGCCGTCGACATACATGGAATAAGACCCGGAGAAATGCGCGGTCGTGCCGATCCCGACTCCGTTGGTCGGATGCACTTGCAAGAGATTCGCGGTCTCGGCCGCGTTCTTGTGTGTCCAGATCCCCTTGATCAAATGCGAGTCGGAGTCCTCGTCGCCGCACGTGAGATTCTCGGTGATCGTTTCGTCGGCGTTGACTTGCACGACGTCTTGTTGTGTGGTCGTGCCCTTGACCTCGAGGTCGCCCTCGATCGTCACGTTGCCGAGCTCGTCGACCCTGAACACAACCAAGCTCGATCCGCCGCCATCCCACCCGGTGACCCGGATCTGATCGAGATTCTCACCCTCCTCGGCCGCGACCGCTTTGACGTCAACCTTGAGACGATCCGGCGTCGGAAAACTTTCGTACCTTGTGATCTGTGTGAGGTCGGAGATCGGAACGCTCATTACGTTTTGCAAGGTCGTGTCAAAGCTCGACGGTTGCGCGCCGGTGTTGCCGTCGACCGTGCCGATATACGCATACGAATCGTCGGCCGAGAGATCGGTGTCTCTCACAATGTGCGGCCCGACTAGAACAACGGTGTAATCGGACCAAACCGGAGTTTCGCCCGAAAGCAATCCGAGGTCGCCGACGGTTGTGATCTTGTTGTTGCTCCCGTCCCATGTGACCGTACACTCCTCCTTTGCGATCGCTTCGGTCACGGCGTTTTTGGTCGGGGTCGTGCGATAGACGATCACCTTGCGGCCGGCATTCGATACTCCTACCTCGGTGACCGTGTCGACAACAAAAGTCAAGGTGCCGTTGCCATTGTCGACGACCGAGGCCGGCGTGCTGCTCACTCCGACGATTTCCTCAAAGGTGTTCCATTGAGGCATTCCGTCGCCCTGGCCGATCGAAAGCCCGGTCGGGATATATGCACCCTTGAGCGCGACGTGATACGTCTCGCCGGTGATATTCTCGAATTGCAAATCCTCGACGTCGAGATATCTCGCGTATAGATCGAGGAGCTCGCCGGCGCCGTCGATCCCGCTCGGGTTGCCGTCGGTCGGGTATCCGGTGAGCTTGATCTTGTTGGCACCGTCGCCGACAATCGAAATTTCTTGGAAGTATCCCGACGCGCGAAAAACCGACGCGAGAATGTCTTTGTCCCAATCCCGGAAAAACCCGATCACGTTGTCGCGGAGAGTATCGTACCCGAGAATTCTTTGAGCGGTGATCCATGCCCATTTGTCGCCTGTCGCCATAGCAAGATCCTCCTATATGTTGATCAGGATTTCCTCGGAGTCAACCGGGAGACCCAAGACCTCTATTTCGTCACACTCGACCGAGCAAAGAGAATGAAGAACCGCGATCGTACCCTTGTCGAGATCGGGATCGGTCGTGCTTATGATCTCCTCGCCGTCGAGATAAACCTTGATCCGCGTGTTCGCCCCTTCCGGTGATGCCTGGATCCTCAACCCGTACCATGTGTCGGAAAGGAGAAACCGACCGGCCGGGTTCGCATACCAATTCACAAGCGGAGTGAAAGCTCCCGAAATGAATTTCGCAAGGAGCACTTGTTGATTCGGTATGTCGATCACGACGTAATAAAAAGTCCGCGGTGAAACCGATTGCAAATAGAACGCAACTCCGAAACCGAGCCCCGTGTCGTGGTTGCCTTTGACCCTCGCGGTCACGACGTAGTTTTCCCACTCGTCGGAATCCTCAATGCTGCAAACGATACCCTCCTCGGTCGAGTTGTCGGTCAAGCTCACTTTGCCGCCCGAGACTGTCGGAGTGCCGCTTGTGATATCCCATTGACTCACGTCGCCGTCGATCGTGAATTGATCGAGGAACTTGAGCCATACGACGTCGTACCTCTCGCCGCACGGCCGCACAAGTTTGATCACATCGATCAGGAGATCCTTGCTTGCCTCGACTCCCGGATCCACGACTCGGATCGTCGACCAAAACTCGTCGGTGCCCGTGCCGCCCGGGAAACTCACAAGCCACGGATCCCGACCTTGATGCTCCTCGCTCATGATCGTCGTATCAAGGATCCACCGCTTGTCGAACCATGAGAGCACTCGAGCTCGGGCCGGCACGAGAGTATTCATGATCGCAACGAGCGAATCCTCGGTCGTGCGCGAGCGCCACATCGGAACGCTGATCGCAATCAATCGCCGGAGCGTCGCCGCGTCGAGTTGCTCGGTGATATAGTCAAGGTCGGAAGTCCAGCCGACGATCCGTTGCAAGTATTGCAAATGCTCGTCGTCGATATCGGTCACCGACCATAGATCCTTGAGCGCGAAAATCTTTGACTGGATCGTTTTCCATGCCTCTTGTGGGCCCTCGAGCATACGTTGCAAAAACAGCTTGCCCTCTCTCGTCTGATCCGCGTCGCGGTGTGGCTTGATTATGAAATCGTAGATCCTGAGATTGAGCTCCTCGGCGCCGGCGACCGGCTCGAGGTATCCGAGCATTGCCGCGGTCGAGCCCGCAACCGAGAGAGGATTGTATGCCAGATCCGTGATCGCCATTGCTCACACTCCTACGGTTGCGAGATCGTCAAGGTGTAGAGCTCCCCGGCTGTCTGCTCGGACGTCGAGAGATCAACCTCGCTCCCTCGCACGTCGAGCACCGCTAGAACTTGCAACCCCTTGTCAAATGAATACCGCGCCGGATCCCGGAGGTCGGCGTTGTCTCTCATGCTCTCGTCGAAAACGACGGTGCACTTGTTGAGAGTCGACGCAACAACCCGAACGATCCTCGGCTCGGTCCCGACACCCTCGAAATCTTGCGTATCGAAAAGCGGTGAGATCGTGTTGTCCCATTTATCCCGAACCGACGGGTCGACCGTCGCGCGGTAGTCTTTCCCGTCGGTCATTTCGGAACACACGATATCAACATAAGTCGGGTATGTGTCGGCCGGCAACAAAACGCCGCTGTAATACAGAATCGCGGCGCCGGCCTCGATCGGCTCGAGTGTAAAATTGCCAATGTCGGCGAGATCCGCACGCTTCATTTGTCGATCGAAAGTCAACCGCACGGTGTTCTCGTCTCGAGGCACCGCGCTCTCGAGCTTGGTCACGATCGCAACACCGACAAAATCGGCTTGGTTGTTGGGTGGTCCCTGGATCGGATTTCCGGCGAGATCCTCGACGTTGCTCACGGTGACCGTGTAGTCGTCGCCGATCTCGAGTGCAGAGTCGAGCCAGAGCTCGACCCTCGAGCCCGTTTGGATCCGCACCTCGTCAACGCCGGGAGGTGTGGGATCGGTCGGCGAGGTGAGCACGTAATTCGTCGCAAGAGTCAACGCGGCGTTCTGATTCATATCCTCGTCAAAATCGACGTACACGATCACCCCGTCGACGGCCGTTGCGCTGTCGACTGTCGGCCGGATACCGTACCCGGTGAACTCATACGAGTCGTAATTCGGATCCATGTTGACGCCGCGACTCGACTTGACCGTCGACGCAACGGTGACCTCGATCTGTGAGCTCGCGGTCATTTCCCGGTTGAGCGTGATATCGATCCACGTCGGGAAGTCTCGAGCAACCGAGCACGACACGGCCGAGACCGAAACACCGCCAGTCACGACGAAAGTGTAGTTTGCCGGATTGGTCGCGTCGTCGGTCGCGCCCGAGTCGTCGCGTTCCATGTCCTGATCGAAAGTAACCCGCACGGTGAGCTCGTCGATCGCTTCGGCCTTTTCGACTTTCGGCGTTCCGTATTGACCCGCACTCTCGCGATCGGGTCGGAGAATTCGCCCTTTCTCTGCCATGTCACAAACTCCGTTTCTTACGCTGGATCAGGATCCGGCCTTTCTCTTGTGCCGTTGCTCGCGGGTGAACTTTCATGTTGGCGGTTTCCTGACACAACCCGGGGATCCAAATACTCGGATCCGGGATCAGGATCCGGCCTTTCTCTTGCGCTGTTGCCCTTGGGTGAACTTTCATGTTGGCGGTTTCCTGCCTCACGGTTGAAATGGGAAAATGAGTTTTTCCCGTAATGATATTGATCTCGCCGCCCGTGCCTCCCGGTGTCGGCGCGCCGTTGCGTGTCCAGGTATGACCGCCCCATTCCTCGACGTATGTTGCGGTCGCCGCCTTGCGAAAATACATAGTCGCCTCATGATCCGAGAGTGTCCAAGGCATGACCGTTTGCCGCCAGAGTCGACGGATATCAAGATCCGCGAGCTCGCGCGCGATATATCCGGTCGCGTAAATCTTGCCGTCCCATTCGTGATCAGTTGCGGCGCCGTGATGATATCCGATCGCAACGTCGGCCGAGGTGTCGAGGTGCACGTCTCCGACGGCCGAGAGATTCTCGAGTTTGTTGAGCGTCGCCGCCCCAACAAATCCCATGTAAAACCTCATGCGACCGACGCCGGCGCCGATATACCGATAAGTCAACGCACAGAAAAACGGTGTTGCCGCAACAAGACTCCCGGGAAATCCGAGCTTGCTTGAATCGACTCCCTCGTTGTATGCGCCGTTTTTTGAAATCGCCGCGTAAAGATTCGAGTCCTCCTGAAAAATTCCCCAACACCGATGATTCCCGGCCGTGTTGTATTTCGTGATCAATCCGTTGCCGTAGGTTGTCGACAGATCCACAACGTCGGCGAAACCGAACACGGTGAAACCGAGAGTGTGCCGGCCGTCGAAATCGTCGGCTTGTGGATCACTCCCGAGAATTTTCCAGTAGTCACCAAGACCGTCAAACGTGTGCCATGAGTCAAGCAAGTCTCCGTTGATTCTCTCTCCTCGATCGAAAGGCAATATCCGGCCTTTCACAACATCGACCGTTGATACTCCGGCCGGGCTCGAGTGAGTCGGATTTCCCTCGACAGTAAACTCGATCGACCCGTCGGCCGGCACATCGGAACGCATTGTCGTTCCGACCCGACGGTGAAAAGTCGTGAGGTAGTCACAGTCGGGAACGTCTCGAGGATCAACCCAACCACGCCTCACCGCGTTCGTTTCATAATCAGAAAGGCGCCGGTTGAAAAACGCGAGGATCTCCTTGTCTGCGTCTAAATAGCGATCGACTGCCGCGTCGTAATCTCCGATCTGCACATCGGCCGAGGTCGTTGAAAAAACCGGCCCCGATGCAGACGTTAGGCTGTCCGAATTTTCGGACCAAGTCGGCGCCCTCCAAACAGCTAGATCCATTCGAGTCGCGGGATCGCCGTCGCCGTTATACGTGTACCTAGCAACAACAACCGTTTCCTGCCCGACTGCCAAGCAAGACGGAATAGTGATAGATTGCGATCCGCTGATCCCATCTTTGGAAAGATAAAACCGGATCCCTCCCGCGTCGGTCACGATCAAAGCATAAGACCGATAATTGCCTCCCGCATTATTCCATTTGCTGAGTAGACCCTGATACGTGGTGATCGAGTCGGGGGTGAAACGCACAAAGATCGTAAAGTCGTCGTTCTGCGATTGAGGATCGAAGATCAAAGCGTTCGCATCGGTGCCAAGCAATCGGAGTGCGTCGCCGACACCGTCAAAATTATAGTGATCAGAATAGAGGTATTCCTCGCCTTTCTCGGGTGATCCCTCGACCGTAAGATCGATCCCCGTATACCACGGGAGATCCATTTCGTAGGTCGCGGCGACTGCCCGGTGAAAATCAATGTACCCGTCGGGCTTGAGTTGTTGCGGCAAGATCGTTCCGTTGTCGAGACCCGCGGCCTCGGCGTCGGTGAGTCGCCGATTCCAGTATGCAAGCCAGAACTTTTTACCCGAGAAAAACGAGGAGTCGACCCGGCCGATCAGTAAGTCGGCCGAGGTCGAGGAATACACCGGGCCGACCGCCGTGCCGAGAGTGTTCTCGGTGCCGTCGACCCGGAGTTTCATTTCGCTTGTGCCGGCCCCGACGTGTTTGTACCGAGCACAGAAAAACGATTTCGCTCCCTCGCTCAAACAATTCGGGACGCTCACCGTGGAAAGTGTGCCGGCCGCTCCGGTTTGCGAAATGAAAAACTCGAGGTCGTCTCCGAACTGTTGGATCAGCCAGCTTCGCTTATCTCCCGAGGTGACCCACTTGCCAAAGATACCACGCGCGCCGGCCGCGATCGTGTCGGGAGAAATGAAACCGGCAACGGTGAAATCGTTTCCGTTTTGCGCCGGATCAAAACGAGGCGCCTCGGCGTCGGTGCCGAGGAGCTTGAGCGCGGCCGCAACTCCGTCGAACTCCCAATGAGCGCGGTCGACTGGTATTCGCATTGACATGAGCTCACTCCCTCGCGATCGGAACGCTCCTTACGGCCAAATCTCGGGCCCGACGGCAACCCAAATCGCCGCAATGTCGAGATAGAAAACTCGGAAGTCCTCTTGCGATCCCTCGAAAGTCGACTTGACCGTGTCCTCGTCGGCCGCACTCAACGAGGACGGCATCCGATAGATCATCGGGATCGTTCCGAGGCTGGAATTCCAATCGTTGTAATCGGGCCCGTAGGTGCTCGTCTCTGTCCCGGTCGTTTGGTGTTTCGAGAACGCAAAAGGTTGCACCGGTAGTCGGTTGTGCATCCGTTCTCTGTTCGCACTCGAAATTTCGGCCCAATGCGCGGGCTCGTAGGTCGTAGAGTCCCAACAAAAAGGATAGTAAATCTCACCTTGGGCTGTCCTCGGAGTCCAAGGAGTGCTTTCGTCCGCGAAACAACGATACGACGATCGGTGCGTCGGTGAGAGTGACTGATACCGACTCGAGGGAACCGGCCTGAAAGGAGTATGCACACACTTGCCGTTTGCCTCCGATCGAAACATGTCCCGGTTTGTGGCACTCGCCCCGTCGCCGCACGACGGTCGCAAGACCGGAACGGGATTCATGCCGATCACCGCGCCGGCCTTGTAACTGTAAATCGTCGGGAGGTGCAAGGTGATCGTGCCGGCGCCCGGGTTGATCGACGCGACTTGCACAAGCTCGGTCGCGATCTCGTCGGCATCGAAATCATCCCAATCGCCCGGCGACGCACCCATGAGCGTATCCGCCGAGCGATCCTCGTTCGCGGCCCAATCTAAATAATTTTGCGAGACGATCCGATAACACCCGTCCTCTTGAAAAATGTCGGTGTTGTCGACGTACAAGGTGAGCGCGCCGGCCGAGACGTCGTTCCCCGCGGTGACATTGGTCTTGAGCGCGTCGCCCAACGGCTCATAACGCCCGTAGTAATACGCGGAGTAGTCCGATCCCTGCAACACGACCATGACAAAACCGTCTTTGCTCCCGTAGATCCAGATCGGATAACCCGAGGTCGATCGCGGCGAGCTCGGTCGATACGGAATCCCGAGTTGCCTTGTGTGATTCGATCCCCCGGACGACATACGTCTCGACATGCACGGCAAGAAACCACCCGAGACAATATCAAGATCAACCGCACCGGGTGCAGAAAGAAACTTCTGATAGGCGAGAGACCCGTCGGTCGAAACGTAATTTCGACACCACCTCATTTTGCCGTGGTCCGGTCCCGGAACACCCGGCCCGCCGCCGTCGGGATCATTTACCCGGACAAGAGTCGTGTAGTTGAACCGGTCGTCGCCGTATCCGCCCATATTGGCAACGGTGCCGGTCGTGCTCGACTGCCCCATAGTGTGAGTGACCGCACCGCTCGACGCCGCGATCGCGTTGGAGAGATCCCGGAACGCAAAGAGCTCGAAAACCGGATACGTCTCACCGTTGACCGTTTCGTACAAGATCGAAACGACGTCGTTGTCGGAGTGAGTTGCTTTCGTCGATCCGAGAGCTCCTCGAATGCAGTTGATCAGATCGTTGCCCGACTTGTTGCCGACATAGATCGACTCGGCCCCGATCTTGATATACGCCCCGACCGTAATGTCGGAGGCATCGTCGACCGAGATTGTCGTCGCGTCGGGATCGGTGATCGCACCGTTGAGGAACGTAAAAAGCGGCCCGACGTGTTGTGACAACCGGGTGACATTGACGTGCCCGTGCAAATTGATATCGTCTTGCCCGCTCTCGCCGTCGGAGTGCAGAAACCACCCGAGGATATGCGCGTGCTCGTCGTCTTGCGCCTGCCTCGACGCGAGATCCGTGCTCGGCCCGACAAGAGACCAACCACACGCGACGAGGTGATCCTTGACAGTCTCGACAAGCTCAACCGCATTGTGCACCGTATACACTTTTCCTTTGTATGACATTGACCGATCCTCCTATTCGACAATCGTGATCGTAAGCGTTCCCAAAACCGGGAGCTCCCGGGTTTGAAGTGCGACGTTCGACGCGGGTGTCGTGAGGTCAACCCGCGTGATATTTTCCGAGACCTCGAAAATCTCATGTATGATCCTCGAGGTCGGAACCTCCTCGCCGAATTCCCACTCATACGAAACCCCGTCGGCCTTGAGTGCCTCCGGCTGGAATACGGCCGCGAGACGATTCTCGATCGTCTCGAGCGTGACCAACCCGTGCACCGTTGCCTCAATGTCGATCACTTTCTCGGTGAAATTGACAACGCGCACCTCCTGATTTGCAACGATATGCTTTTCGACCGGTGGGTGCGTGTATTGATTCCCGTTGAAATACTCCTCGAGGTTTTCGATCTGCGAATTGGTTGCCTGTGCTCCTCCCGAGGCGACGACAATGAGCTCGATCGTCTTGGGCCCGAAACCCTCCTCGATCGCTTTCGCTCTCGAAAACGGCCGGGCCCCGTCGTCGTCGACGTAGTTTTTCGTCAAGGTCTCAACGTCGCCCGGCCCGACCGCGATCGTTCCGGTGCGGAGAGACGCCGGCCCGGCAATCTTGGCACGCTCGAGGGATTCCTCGTCGGCGCCCTCGGCCTCCGACCACCCGGCCGCGGGTCTCGGATTCCAAACCTTGTTGACGTAGGTCACGCCCGACTTGTTGACCGTGATCGTGTCGGAACCGACATTGCCGTCGGTCTTGCCGCTCGGTAGGTATCGGTAGGTCGCGTCGATATTACCAACCCCGACCGGTGGGATCCTGCCGTTGACACCGTCGCCGAACACGATCGTCGCTCGGTCGTTGCCGCTGATCACGACGCGAAAGTGTTTCGACGTCGGCGTGCTTGTCAGAAAATTGTCAACGAGTGACCACGCCTCCCCGTCAACGTCGGCCTCCATTGTGCCGTTGACATAGTAGTCTTTCGTCGTCTCGAATTCCTGGTTTGCGGCGCCGTCGGAGCTCGCGAGCGCCGTCTCGACGATCGACCGGCCTTGCGTCGCCGGCGTGAGCGCGTATTGCTTCCCCTGATCGATCCTCGCATACTGGATCGTCGGGAGAGTAACCGCGGACGCTTCGATCACGCGATACCGCAACCAATATGCCTCGACGTTGTTGACTGTCGTCTTGCGCCAATTGGCAAGGAGACCTTGCGGCAAGGTGAAAGTCACGTCGCCGTTGGAAGTAAGATCCGAGGTGCCGTCGTCGAGATCGTCGAGCTCCTCCCATGCCGACCCGACAGAATAATCCTCGGGATCCGTGCTCGGTGTGACTTGCCCGAGAAAACTGGTCACGGCCTTGTTGATCGTGCCGGTCCATATAACGATCGTGTCCTCGTATGCCGTCGTTTCGTTGAGTTGGATCCTGATCTGCGTTCCGGCCCGGTTGGAGCTCCCGAGGTAACTTGTGAGATCGAACTCGAGTTGCCCGGCGACCTCGCTCACGCTCGAGGGATTTTCCTTTCGATACTCGCCGTCGTAATACTCCCATACCCCACTGATCCCGGCCGCGACAGTCGTGAGCCATAACCCGAGCTGATCCCACATGAGATCGGAGTGCCCGAAATAGATCGCGTCGCCGTTGCTCGGACCGCTCGACCACGGATCCCAATCGTCGGCCGGCGTCGTTTGGGAATTTGCCTCGTCGGTGTAATCGGTGTAGGTCGTGCCCTGCAAGGCGAACACTTTTGAGAGTTGATCCGACCGGGCGATCTCGAGCGCGGTGAGCACCTCAAACCATACCGGCGACTCGGTGCCGGTCCTCTCGGTCGCGGCCTGGGCCCCCTCGTTGATCAACGTCGCGGCCGTGGTAAAGACTTTCGAGAGCTCCCAAACGAGATCGACTTGCGCCGGCGACGCGGTCGCGAGCTCATAGTCGATCAGTCGGAGCATGTTTCGCACCGTCTCGGTGAGCTTTGCCGTCGGGAGTGTCGACTCATTGGCAACGAGATCGATCAAGACGTTGTTGAGGTGACCGACGAGTGCGAACGCTCGGAGGATCTGGATCAGCGCATCATACTCGCTCTCGTCGGTGTGCTCGGGTAAGTTGCGGCGCTTGTAGTCGATCAGAGCGTCGAGAATCTGTCCGTAATAAAAGCCCGAGAAATCGAAGTCGGGGATCGTGATCGTCGTTGGCATTGCCTCGCCTCCTACTTAGTCGACTGGAAATTCCGGGCGAACGCTTGCTCCTCGTCGCTCTCGAGATCGTGGTAGAGAAACTCGAGCTTGAGCTCGCCGGTCTCCCCGTCCTCGGTCCATCGGATCGAATCGGTGCGGAGCTTGAATCGGTGTTGCGCCTCAAAGGTATCGAAAGCGTCGAGCACCCTGTTGATAATGCGAGCTCTCACTCGCTCGTCTTGCAAATCGAAAATCATGTCGGCGCCGATCCCGAGGTCTTGCTGAAATGCGTTGTCGTTGTCGCAGTCGGCGAGCGCGCAAAAGATCACGTTCTGGTTTTGCTCCTCGCTCTCGACGATCGCAAGCCCGCCCGTCGCGTCGACACCCACCGGCAATTTTAGACCCTTCGGCATTTCCTCACCTCATGTGATCGTGCATAGGTTAGTCACTCCTGAACCTACTCCGTCAACCCCTGTGATCAAAACAAAGATCGCGGTCGTTGTCGCGGCATGAAACCACCCGGCAAGCGCGGCCGCTTTCGCCGCGCCGTTGTCGGTCAAGATCGCAAATTCCGTCTCGAGCAATCCCTTGAGCATCCCGGTCGTGATCGTCGAAACAAGACTTGACACCTCGGTGACCATCGGCGTCGACGGGTTATTCGGGCAAGGCGGAATTCCTTGAGGAGGCGTTCCGATTGCAAAGATTCCCCCGGTCCAAAATGCGACGAAAGCATCGTCGAAAATTTGCGCCGCCGCCGAGGCCGGGAGGTTGGGCCCGAGCCCGGCCTTGAGTATGCCGGCAAAGCCTGCCTTGTTGACGGTCACGACCGGATCGCCGCTCTCGTCGACCGCGTCGGTCGCATAGGCGTCGTATGCGTCGGCGAATGCGTCGCCGGCGTCGTCTTTGGTCGGTGGGAAACCCACGAACCCGCCGTAGTCGGGATCCATGAGCTTTCGGAATTCAGTCTCGAGCTTTGTCTGATCGAGCACGGTCACCTCCTCACGGATCCAGCGGACAAGGAGGCAACAACGGGATCGCCGGTATTGCCGGGATAGGAGGCACGGCCGGAGGGATCGGAACTGGCAACGGTGGAATCGGCAACGGTGGGAGAGGGATCGGAGGGATCCCAACCGGAAGCACCGGGATCGAAGGGATCGCCGGGATCGGTGGTACGGCCGGAGGCACCGGGATCGGCAACGGCGGAATCGGCAACGGCGGGAGAGGGATCGGAGGGATCCCAACCGGGAGCGCGGGGATCGAGGGGATCGCCGGCACGGCCGGGATCGCCGGAGGCACCGGGATCGGCAACGGCGGAATCGGGATTGCCGGTATAGCGCACTTGCTCTCGGTCATGGTCTCCGCTCATTTCGTTTTGACCACCGTCGACAATATCGTCGCCGGAGGAGGAACCGTCGGTTTATCCGACGGCCCGACTCCGGTTGCGTGAATGTGATTCTCGGCCCAAAGTTTCCAATCGTCGCCCCTCATGACCGGAGTGTCGGCCCCGTCGCCGAGCTCGACGGCACCGGCCTTGAGTTGCGCCGTCTTGCAGTTGATCACGACCGAACCTTGCCCGAGCACTTGCACCGCTTGATCCTTGAGCTCGATCACGTTGCCGGTCGCGTCGATCATTTTCATGCCGTCGGCGTTGCTCGAGATCAGGTTGCCGTGCTCGTCGATTATGCTCACCTCGCCGGCCTCGGCGTTCAGAAAGATCATTGACCCTTTCTTGTTGCCGAGCACGATTGACCCGTCGGGCAGGAAAGAAAGAAACGAGTATTTGTCCTCGTCTCCCTCGAGCGCGTGCCATGTCAAGTTGATCTGTTGCGAGCCCTCGGTGTCGTCGAACATGAGCACGTGACCGTTTGGGGTCGCAAATCCTCTCCGCTTGCCGTAATTGCTCGCGGTGAAATCCTCATGCACCGGCGTCGGTGGAATCGGAACGTCTTTCTCGATCCCTGCTTTGATCTCCTCGACGTGATACTCGCGTTTCTGGCGCCACTTGATCACCGGGTTGACAACCGAGCTTTGACCGATGACGTCGTCGGTTTCCTGTTGCTCGAGCACTTCGATCTCGACGAGCTCGTCGACGTCCGGCACGACAAACCAACCCCAATCGTAAGCCGGCTCGATCCAGATCGGGAGTTGCTTATCGGAATCCCCGGTAAAGTCGGGACACACAACCCGGATCCGGCCGCGCTTCGCCTCGTCGTCGTTGGCAACTACTCTTGCAAGATATCGTTCCCACCGTGCCATTTATAACCCCGGAAGCACCTTGCGAGCGGTGAACTCGCATTGATAAGTCCGATCGGCCTCGAGGAGGTGTCGCACTCTCGAGAAGTAATACCGCCCGTCGAACATCGGGCCGAGACCGCGGAGCTCATGTATTTGCCGACAGTCGAGCTCGGGATCCCCGATCACCGCGCCGTTGCCGACTATGAATTCGTTTCGATTGCGAGCAAACCAACCGAGCGCCCATACCTCGAGGTCGGCTCGACTCTTGATCTCCTGATAGGGGATCACTCGGAAACTGTAATCACCGATCAGGATCTTGACCGCCTCGGCCGACGGATCCTCGACGTCGTCGGGTATCTGCTCGAGGAGCTCACCCTCATAAGCGATCTCCCAACCCTCGGCCGTCTTGCTATCGACCGCGACGAGCACATCCTCGTTCCCGATCACGCCGAGCAACGGGTGCCGAATTGCCGCTTGCACTCTTAGTTGAGTCCAATGCGATTGAAACAAAACGTCGGGCTCGAAGTTGAGGAGCGTCGACTTGTCGCCCGCGTTGTACTGGTATTTCCTCATCGGGATCTGTTCTTGGTAGACTTTGTCGCTGTCTCTGAAATGCAGATACCACCCTTTCCCCTCACCGTATGGATCATAATCGATCCAGAAAACCATGCCCGAAAGATTCGAGAGGATATGCAGAAATTCGAGGTCGGTTGTTTTCGCGCCTTGAATGATATTCCCGGGTTGAATTTTCACCGGGTCGACCTCAAGAGTCAATCCCCAACGCTCCGCGATCGACTCGAGAATCTCCTCGACCGTCGCATCCTCCCACATCGTAGGGTGATCTCGTTTCTGTCCTTTCTTTTGAGGGATCGCGTTCCCCGTCTCCGGCCGAGACTCGCCGAGAAAAAAGTCGCGGCTGTAACCGGTGATATCGTATGTCTGGTTTCCGTCGAGCGGAAACGAGACTTTCGCCGGCATGAGAATAAAGCGGCCCACGTTCAACAGGTTTTTCCAACCTACGTCGATCTCGATCTCGTTGCCGGGTGCAAACACTTTCGAGCTCGAAACGATCCCGTTGGGATCGACCATCGAAATTTTGCATTGATCGACGATCGAATCCGAACGCTCGACCTCGACCGTCTTGATAAATTGCAAGACCCGCTGATCGAGCTTATACCCCTGCACCCGAATATTGAAATTCGGCGACGGGTCGGGTCGTATTGCGAGCTCGGGCACTTCAAACTCCTTGGATCAACGAGGTGAAAGATCGATTTCTCGAGTCAAATGTCGAAAGCCGGAGCGACCGTTGCGGAGTGTCGGCCCGGCCGAAAGCGGTTGACAATGCGATCGAGCTCGGCGCCGGCGACCCGGTCTCGAGATTATCCTTGCTCGGCATTACGACGACATCGGCCGGTTGCAAGTTTGGCTTGTCCGGGTGCGCGTTGCGGATCTGGATCCCTTTCATGGGATCGCGGTATTCGCGTTGCGCGAGCCATTCATAGTAATCGTGCAACCGGGCCCGGTGGTATCGGGTTTGACCTGTCTCGCCGGGTGTCTGAAACACAAACTCATAAGGGTGATACTCGCGCAAGTTGAGGGTAAATTCGATATCGCGCGGGCTCCCGTCGTTTCGGAAACTGTGATACACGATCCCGGTCACGGCCTCGAGGATGCACCGGCGAAAACTCACGGCCGCGTTCCCGATCCAGAATTGCAGGATCGGAGGTCGTTTCAGATCGGGATCTCGTTTCACCCAACCGACGAGCATCTTGAAACGCTTTGTTACGTCGTCGAGCGCGTCGAGCGCGTAAAGCCTCGCCTGGAATGAGAGCGTCTCCGCGTTGCCGTGCAGAAACGAAAGGATCGTGTGTTGCCGGTTGAGTGCCGTATCCTCGCCCCACGCCGCGGTGATTTCGTGCGCGATATCCTGCGGGGGAAACTGCCCTTGAAACTCCTCGAGGGTTTCGTCGTTGGCAAGGAACCAACTCTCGAGCTCCGGCAACTTGAATTTTATACCCGGCATTGTCCTCTCCTTACGACGAGCTCACGTTGACCGTGCCCGGGAGTGCGCCGTGTTGCCGCGAAAGGGTTTGCTGATACTTGGTCGACTTCGCGCCGGCCCGTTGCTGGATCTCCTGTTGCTGTTTCGTGAGAGCCCATGAGACCGCCTTGCCGTCAAGACACATCGTGTTTTTGATGTTGACGTTTGTCTCGGCCTCGCGTTGAGCTTTCGCCCAATCGTCGAACTTTCCATGAAACTCTTTTGTCCATTCCTCTTGCTCTCTCTTGTCCCTCTCCTTTTGTTTCTCGATCCGCATGAGCTCCTTTTCGCGTTCCATTTCGCCCTTGATCCGCCCCTCCTCCATTGCCTCATGTACCATTTGCCCCAAAACATCTAGCGCGCCCGGCGCTCGAAATTCACCGGTGCGCCTCGACCACTTGGCCGCGAGGCGATCATACTCCTTGTTGAGGAGCATCATTTCGATCCGTTGTTGCTTGACCCTCTCGGTCGTGCCGCCGAGACCCTCATACGCGAGCACGGCGCCGTCGGTGATCAGATCCCAACCGTCAACGAAAAGACCGATCAACCCGGTGTGCTCGTCGGCGAGCTCCTCCTCGGCCGCGGTGATCTGCGCGACTCCATTCTTGACGTCGCCGGCGCCCTTGACCCATGCCTCCGACGCGGTGCCCGCGGCGTCGACCGCGCCTTGCGCGACCTCTTGGTACTTGTCGCCCGCGGTCTGCGCCATTTCGACGGCCTTGAGAGTTTGGTGCTCATAGCTCGTTGAGGAATGTCGATCGACTTCGGAGGCATAGATCTTTTTCTGATTCGCGAAATGCGCCTCGCTTATGGAACCTCGATCTCGCAATTGTTGCGCTCGCTGGAATGTCTTTTCAGCCGATGCAAGTCTCGCACTATCCGCCGCCCTGTCGGCCCGCGACGCTTTCCAAGCATAGAGCTTTTGTCGCTCCGCGTTCCGAGACCGGAGTCGATCGATCCTCGCTTGCACGGCCGCGTCTTTCTTGCCGGCTTTCTCGCTCACGTCTCCGATGAACTTTGCGACGAGAGTGAGGAGGATCAGCCACTTCCCGAAAGTCGAGTTGACGATCTTGCCGGTCTTGATAATCGCCGGCCACACGACCGCCTTGAGCACAAACGCGATCCCGGCGAGCACCGCGGCGATCGGTGCAATCACGGCCGCGAGCATGGTCACCTTGCCAATGATCCCGACGAGCACCCGAACGCCTCGCTTGCCGAGCACCGACTCGAGCGCCCGGCCAACCGACTTGATCGTGTCGACGACCGCGTTCCAAGCGTCTTTCATAAACTGGATCGCGTCCATGATCCCCTGTGCGACTGCAACGACAGTCTCGCCGTATTTTTCGGTCAACTTGTTGACAACCGCCTGTTGATCCGCTCCCTCCTTTTGTGCCGCCTTGAGACCTTGCACGGCATACAGAATGTTATTGAGACCCGCCGTTGCCTCGGTGACCGTGCCTCGCATTCCCTCGCCGAGTCCCGAAAACAATTCGATCGAGAGACCCTCGACCGATGCCGCCATCATTTTGAGTTGCCCCTTGAGAGAGGCGAGACGGGTTTGCGCCATCTTGTCGGCGACGCCGGAGGCTTGCTCGAGATCCGAAACCATTTCGGCGATCGATTGCTCGCCGGCTTGCATGAGTGCGGCGAACGCCTTTTGTCCGCGGATCCCGAAAATCTCGGTCATGATCGCCGCGCGATCAACCGAGCTTGTCATGCCTTTGAGCTTTGACGAAAACTGCCCGACGATATCGGAGATCGGCTTGAGAGTGCCGTCGGTATTCTCGAGCTCGATCCGAAACTTCTTCATTATCTTTTTGGCTTTCTCACTCGGTTTCGTGAGCTTGACCATCATGTTTGTAAAGGAGGTGCCGCCGATCGATCCCTTGAGACCCGCGTCGCCGAGCTTTCCGAGCACGGCCGCGGTTTCCTCGGCACTCATGCCCATGACTTTCGCTTGCGGCGCCGCGTATCGGAACGCGTCGCCGAGTGAGGTCACGGTGACATTGGTCCGCGCCGAGGTCATTGCGAGCACGTCGGCAAGTTGCGTCGAGTCTTTGAACGATCGTCCCATTGCCCGGGTGATATTGGCGACGATCATTGCCGATTCTTGATACGACACGTTCCCCGCGGCCGCGAGGTCGAGCACTCCCTTGATCCCGCCGACATTCTCCTCGACAGTCGCACCGGCTCGAGCGAGCTCTTGCATTGCGTCGGCCGCTTCGCTCGCGGAGAAAGCGGTGATGATCCCCATCTCTTTAGCTTTCGCCGTGAGTTGCTCCATTGCGTCGGCCGGGGGATTCTTACCGGCAACAACAACGGCACCGAGATCGGCCATGCCTTGTTCAAAGTCGGCCGCTTGCTTGACGCCGGCGCCGACGACGACCGTTGCTCCGGCCGTCGCCATTGCAACGGAACGCATTGACTGCCCGAACTTGTCAATCTTGTCGCCGGCCTTGACGAAAGCCTGCCCGATTCTCTGCGCGGCACGAGTCGCGGCCGACTCGGTCCGGCCGATCGCGGCTGTCGCGTCGCCCGTCGACTTTGTGAAACGGCCCATTGCATCCCGGGCCTGTCCCATGCCCTTGACCGCTCCTCGCGGGTTGACGTTGATTTCCGCGCCTAGACCGACTTTCGTGAGCGCCACTTGATCAACCTCCTAGAAAAAACGCGACATGCGCGGGCGACTCTTGAGCTCCTTTGCAAGTCGTTTCAACAACCATAACCTCTCTCTCGAGGTCATGCCGAGGAGGTCTTGAAACGTGATCCCCGGCAGGTAATACATGAACACGAACGCCTCCTCGAGGAGATCCTCCTCCTTTCTCAACTCGAGGAAGGTGCGAAAAAATCATCGGTCGCCCATTCGATCGCGTGCTCGAAAGGTGCTCCGCATGAGGTGCACTTGCCCTCGACCGACATGGTCGGGCCGATCGGTCGATCGTTGATCAGGGTTGTGATCCGCTCGAGATCGTATTTCGTGAGCTCGTCAAGCTCGTTGTCGGTCACCGGGATCGCTCCGAGCTCGCCGAGCTCAATGATCGATCCCCGGATGATCGCCGACTTCGCGGCGCCAGTATCGAACCGACGAGTGCCGGCCGGGATCGTCTCGAGAGTGTTCCACCTCGCCGGGCCGAGCTTGAATTCGCCGATCAGCTTGCCGCGGATCTCGATCGGCGTCTTGAGCTTGTACGACCAATTTCCGTCGTCAATCTTGTCGATCGAGCCAACCTCGACCGAGTTGAGGTCTCCGACGAAATCGAATTTCGACCGGCAACTCCCGCACGTGAGATCGAGTTTCAACTCGTTTCCGACCGCGTCTTTTCTCAACCACACGTAAGCATAAAACACGTCGGCCATGTACGCGGTTGAAAGGAGCAACCGTCGCTCCTCGAATTTCATTTTCTCGAAATCGTGGTTGCCGAATCGTATGCACATGGTCGCGAGGACCATTGCGACATACTCCGCGACCGAGGCGTGCTCGTTGGCCGCTCGGATCTTTCCGATCTCGCGTTCCTCTTTGAGGCGCCACGGCCGGACCTCGAAAACCTTGCCGAGGTTTCCGGTCTTGCTGTCGAGAACACCGATCGGGAGCTTCAAACCGTGCTCGCCGAGGGTTGTCCGATTGATCTTGTTTCCGGGTTCGTTGGGTTGCATGGTTTACCTCCAATCGATCGCCGGAGCGATCTTGATAGGTCAAAACCTTGCGGGGTCGTTGCGTCGACGGTTAGACCGGGAGCAACTGATCCGCTTTGAAAGTCCATTCGATGAAAGCGCCCTCGCCCTCGTTTTCCATTGCGAGATCCGGGAGACCTCTCTTGCTCACGTACAACCCGAGCATTGAGTAGGTCGCGATCGTCTGTCCCGAGATCGACTGCAACACAAGGGTCGCCTCTTTTTTGTAAAGAGGCGAAACGGGATCCTGTCCCTCGACGAGCCACGCCTCGAGCGCGATCCGCTCGATCGTATGCCAGAGCGGAGTTTGCGCGGTGAACTCGACCGGGCCCGTGTGCCCTCCACTGGCGGTCGTGCGATCCGGGAGCTCGGTCGTCTGCAACTCCTCCTCGATCCCCGAAATCTCGGTGAAGGTTAGCGCCGGCATCCCGAGCACAAGCAACTGATACTTGTTGACCGGGATGTGATCTTTCTGCAATACGCCTTTCATTGCCTTTCTCCTTTCGGCAAGGATCCCTCTACAAGATCCTTTGACCGGGTTGAGTTGCCTACTCGACGGTCACGGCCGACGCCAAATCGGTCGAGGTCGTCGGCACCGTGCTCGCGTTGTAGTCGGCCCGGAACTGATTGAACTGCGTCACCAGATCGTTTTGCGCGTCGGCGAGTGCCTTGAGCACGTCGTACAGGTTGTCGAATCCCATTGAGTCGTCAAGACCTGCGCCGCCGTCTCCCACATACTTTTTCAGTGTTACCGCCATGACTGATCCTCCTTGTTTTTTCGTTTCGGTGCGACGCTAGATCACGCCGTCCCAAAAACCTTTTTTGGTTTCCTCTTTTTTGAATCCGTGCTCGCCTCCGGGCGGTCCCATCGTGGCGCCGCACTTCGGGCACTTGAATTTGATGCAAGGTGTTCCGCGCTCGGTGTGTTCCATGACAAACCCACACTTCGGACATTCGCAAGTTGCCTTGCCGCCCTGTCGTTGCGGGGGCCCGCCTTGTCCGCGTTGCTTTTTCACGTCTACCATGATCGGCCTCCCGATCCCCCCCTACCGGAACACCTACGCGGCAACCGACTCGAAAATTCCCTGCTTGCCGATTTCGATGATGAACCGCTCGACGGTGTCGGCCAGTTGCAACGCGACTTGCGCGTACATTTCGCCGGCCGCGCGCACGACGTCGGTGTTGATCTCGCTGTCGATCTTGATCCGCGCCGCCTCCTCGAAAGTGTCGCCGCGGAGCGCACGCTTGCGCCACTCCGGCAGGAAAAAGGTTTTCATGGAAGTGAGCGCCATTTTCTCGGTGACCGGATCGTTGATCATGAAAATGATCCAGTCGAACGACTCGCGGAGCACGTTCTCGTAATACGAGAGCATCTCGCGTTGATGCTTCCACTTCCACGCGGGATCGACGTGCAAGGTGCGATCGCCCCACAGGACGAAATTGCCCTTGACCTTTTTGATCAGACCGATCCCGAGCGGGTTGAGATACTCCTCGTCGAGGATCGTGTCTCCCGTCGGGAGCTCGAGGATCGACGGGAGGATCTGATCGACGCCGGCGCCGGCCTTGTGATACCCGGTGTAGTCGACCGCCGTGCGCGCCTCCCGGCCGTGGATCATGCCGGTGCATGAGACGAGCTTGCGCTTGCCCGATCCGTCGTCGTCGGGATCGGTGACATACGCATACGACGGGAAATTCACGACGGCGAAATCGGAACGCCCGATCGTGTCGTTGACGTACAGATCCGCCGACTCCTCGGTCGTGGTCGTGTCCGGCACCTCGATCCGATACTGATGGTTTTTCGCGTCGGCGTATGCGATCCCGGCTTTCTGCACCGCGGTCGAGGTGATCCCCGGCGTTGCCATTTTCACAAGCCCGAGATTCTTGCCGTGGATCTGATTGAACAACGAGGTCGCGGTGTCCCACGCGGCGATATAGTCCGCGTCGGTGAGGTCGGCGATCCCGTCGCGGCCTCCCTCCATTTCCAGCGGAGCGACGACGAGGAACTCGTCGGCCGGCGCGCCGCTCACGGTGAGGTCGGATCCCGGTGCCGCGGTGATCGTGTCGTGATCGTTGTCGACGATCCGATACTTCTCACGCTTCGCATTGACCTTGTCCGGGTACACGTACCCGTCGATCAACGAGTCCGGCACGAACGGCTTGTAGGTCAAGGTCGCGACGTCCGCGGCCTCCCATGCGGTCGCTCCGGCCGTGAGGGTGAACGGAGGTGTCCACTTGTTGTTTGGATCCGTTTGAGTGCCGACGGTCTCACCGCTCGCGACCGTGCCGAACTTGTCGGAGACGACGTCGTATGTGGTCGGGTCGGTGAAAGTGATCGTCAAGGTCTGCGCGACCATGTCGTCGGTCGTGGTCCCGAGCGCACACGTGCCGTTGCCGTCTCCGGTCGCGGCCGGGTTGAACTCATGGATCACCGCGGTCAAGACCGTCGCGGTCACGGTGTCGATCTCGCCGTAGTGATTCGCCGGCCGGACGTCCGCGACGTGTGCTCCGGTCCAGAGATCGACGACCTCGATCTCGGCGTTGTTGCCGTCGTTGTTGATCACGTTGACCCAATACCTCGGCGACGCGGGATCGGTCGACAGGTTGGCCCAATTGTTCGCGAGCGCGCCGTCGACATAAATGAAAAGCCCGAACTCGGTGTCGGGATTCTCCTCGCCGTCGCGGATCTCATAGGAGAGCATCTTGCCCTCGTTTTCGAGCACAAGATAAAACCGATCGTCGGTCGCGCCTCCGGCCGTCCAGTCGTCGAGCATGGTCTGATCCGCGGCGACGGTGATCACGCCGGCGTCGTCGTTGCCGATGATCGGATACTGCACATTCGGCACCTCGGCGAGCTCGACGTATCCGCCTTTCCACTCGTCGGTTTTCATGGCCTGCCCGGTGTCGAGGGTCGTGTTCGTGAGGTCGGTCGCGCCGCCGTTGGGCATGTCGTCGGTGTACTTGTTAGCCTTGCCGCCCCACCGACCCCCGTTTTTCGCCTTGAGCGTTCCCATAGGCGACTGAGTTGTGCGTCGGGCATACAAGGTCACCTCCGACGGCAACTCGTTTCCGTCGGTGACCCTCACAAGCAACAGACCGCCGGCGCCGCGAGCGAGATCGTAGTAGTCGAAACAGGCATCCGGGAGCAACGAGTCGTCGATATACCCGCCGCACTTTTTCTCGAACGCCTTTTTCGAGCTCGCTTGGATCAGCTTGCCGACGTCGCCCTTTTCCAGAATCCCGGCATACGCCGCCCACCCAAGAGCTCCCGCCTCGATCGGTTTGTCGCCTTCCTTTTCCACGATCGCAACGCCTGCGCCGCGAACGGGTCCGATTCTTCTCTGAGCACACATTTTGTTTCCTCCTTTGAAATTCAAGCCTGAATGATCGTGTCAAAATCACCCGACAAAATAAATTTCTCGACCGGGTAAATATCCTCCGACTCCCGGACAAAAAACAAGACGTTTCGGATCTGCGCTCTCATGCGCCCGGTGTGTATGTCTCCGCGGTTTGCCGCCGTGGTCATGTCGTACTCGTCGAACAACCATAAGTCGTATTCCTCGTCGAGGCCGGTTGATACGAGTTGCGGGTGATTCGAGAAAAACCGCTTGACCTCGTCGGCGAAACGCATTTGATCGACGCCCTTGTCGGTGATCAAGTGCAAGACGAGATCGAGATCCCCTTGCAACGGGCCCGGCACCTTGACGCCGGTCCCGGCCGACTTGTTGATCACATACTCCGGCCGGGCCCGCTCGACCGCGTCGATCAAACCAATGTCGTCGATTATGAGCGACGGAACTTTCTCGACCTCCGAGTAGTCTTGCGAAGTCGTGACCGCGACCTCGGGCTCCCAAAGGAAATCGATCCAGACGACCTTGCCGGCCGCGACCGTCGACGAAAGCGTGATCACCTTGGTCGTCGGGTTATAACTCGAAAACAAGTCGGTCCAGTGTTCCGAATCGTCGGTGTGGTTGAATACCCCGTCGATCGATCGGATGTTGTACGGCGTCTCGATCGGGTATGTGTCGGCGAGATCGATCGTGTCGGTCGCGCTCGAAAGCGTGATCACGTGCCGACCCTTGACCCGGATCTCGTTTCGGAGCAACCGCACAAGCGACCGATAGATCAGATCCTCTTGAAATTCGATATCGGAGGCATACAGGATCTTGATCCGGGTCACTAATGGAGTCGCGGCCGTGCTGGTAGACTTGAGGTTGATCACGACCTGGATCTTGCGCTCGGTCGCGGGAAAGTCCGAAATGTTGTCGGCGATCTCCTCCTCGGTGTTCCAATCCGAGGCGCCGGCCGCGGACCACGCGCCGCCGTCCCAATAGAATTCGGAGGTGCCGTCACCGAGACGAAACTTGACCGAGGTCACGACCGAACCGTCGATCTCGGTGTGCGCGACGTCGGCCTCGAAACCGAGCCATTGACGAACACTTTGCGGATTCGTGACCCATGTCTTGACGGTGAGATCGTCGGTCGTCGGATACGCACCGTTGATATCGGCGAGGAGTTGCAACCAACTCGACTCGGGATGCAAACGGGTGTCGGCTCCGAGCGTGATCTTACTTCGCACGCTCTCCTCGAAACAGAGCTCCTTGATTAGTTTCTTGAGCCTCACTTTACCAACTCCTGAAACGTCGCGTCGAGCGCCTCAGTCAAAACCTTTTGCACGATCCGTTGCGTGCCTCGACTGCGAAACGCTCGAGCCATAAACGGCCGAGGAGGAATCACGATCGCTTGCGTTGCTCTCGAGATCGGATACCAAACCTTATTCCACGACCAAAGTTGCTCGGCCCGTTTCGAGGTGAGCTCCGCTCCCGGAACGCCTAGAGTCATTTTCCAGAGCGCCCAAAACATAGCGCGCATTCGCGGAGTGACTCCAATCGAAACCCCTTGATGCACCGCGGCCGCGACGTTGTAATCGCCGGACGTGCGGA
>Ga0180436_10000176_pt1 | contig 67882 bp, 99 predicted proteins | sample SS_ome_2_FD_132434 | JGI IMG/M metagenome (GOLD analysis project Ga0180436, IMG submission 132434) | Hypersaline lake sediment archaeal communities from the Salton Sea, California, USA - SS_3_S_2 metaG | ecosystem: Environmental > Aquatic > Non-marine Saline and Alkaline > Hypersaline >...
ATTTCTGCTTTGAATTTTACTATTATGATTAATGATGAATCAACAGGAGCTGAATTCATATACTTTACACCTGATACTAAAGATATAAGGCAGTTGGAAATAAGTGTGCCAAAAGCAACAGGATTAGCTGGTGGAAGTAAATTCGTAAGATATTATTTGCAGGTAGATAATGAGGTACCATATGGAGAATATACTGGAGAGATATATGTCACAGCTTTAGGAAAGACACAAATATATACAGTTAATATAGAAGTAGGAAGTTCGGCTTTTATAGAATTCTTTTCAACAACATTATTTAATATTGGTAATGTTGATGTTAGTTATGGAGTTGCTTTGATAATTGTAGTTGCTATGGGATTTTCAATATTCTTCTTAGCTAGATACTGGGGACAACTAAGAAAAGCTAAATGGCTAAAGGGTCTTCGCTCATAGGATTACAAAGATTTATATGTATTTCTCGCTTTGAATCATACCTAAGTTCGGTACAAATGCTAGAAATTTTATCTATCTTAATATTGAATTTCCTAGCAATATCAGACTTAGAATATGCTAATATATGTATCATTTTATCATCAAATCTGAGCAAATATTGACGTCTCTGACGATACTTCTGGCTAGAGTGTTTAGGTATAGGTTTATAGTTCCTTTTATCAATTTTCAGTCTTCTGGTTGCCATATCAATACTTCCAAGAACAGCAAGTTTATAAATATTTATGGTTTTATTAATAAATAGTTACATATTTTGCGGGATTGGGGGTGGATAGGAGAAACAAAGACAATGACATCGATGTTCTCTCGTGGCCCCAATCTTTCCGCGAATATGCAGTCTTTTCAGACAAATATGCCCAGATATTAGGGAATTGGGTTGTAATCACTCATTTCCATTGATGTAAGTCCATTCATCATCTTCTATTCACGGACATTTTGTGCGCCATTTAGAAGCAGTTAAATCGCGCGGGGCGACTAGCTATCTTCAATTGACGTTTCACAAGTCAGTGTTTTCTTTGATGAGCTTACAAATTTCATGTTCTTCTTCACTTAGTTGTTCTTTGTTCAAGACCTTCTTGATTATCATCTTCAACTTTTTCCTTGATACTTTCTTTGGATTCATTTTCAACTTGTCTCATTGATTTAGATTTATCTTTACGACAATCTTCACAAGCCCAAACAATCTTCTCTTGAGTTCTTAAAGGTCGCAATGTTTCACTCTCTTTTTTACATATATCACATTTATGGTTTCTTTGCATTGTCACCATCTTGTATTATTTCTACTTCTTTCCCATAATCTAAATTGGGTCTTTTCTTTACTCTTAATGTTATTGTATAAAATATGTCACAAGCTAAATCGTCAATCACTTCTTGTATACTTAATATATCAGCTTTCAATTTTGTCATTATCTCACCATAAGTACATCTTCATCTCCAACTACTAATTTATAGCAACCTCTGTGACTCTCTAATTTAGGGTCTTTTTTATCTAGTTCTTTATCTATCTTTTTTAGTCTATCTGTTTCATTAATATTTATGTCTCTCTTCAATTGCTCTTGTATCATTTCTTCTCGTTGCTTCTCAGTCAGTTTGGAGTTAATTTTTTTGGCTATTGATTTGATTAGTTTGATTCTATCTTTGTCGTCTACCTTCTTTAATTTAATAGTAATTTCTCCATTCTTTTGTTTCTTTTCTATTACCTTAAATAAGTCTTGTTCTCTATCAATGTTGTCAATGAAATCTGCAATTTCGTCATCTCTTTTTTCTCTCTGTTTTCTAATTACATTTAAGAAATCTCTTTTACTTGATTTTGGATTAGCATATAATTTATCAATCTTTTTTGCTAGTTCTCTTAAATGTTTAATCTCATAATGAACTGCTTCTACTGCTTCATTCTCAATATCAATATTTCTTAGAACTTTACCTTTTTTGAATCCTTTTAGAATAAAATCTTCAAGACCCAGTTCTATTTCTTCATACTCTTCTATTTCTTCTGGCATCTTTTACCTCCTCCAAATCAACAAGCTTTATCTTATCATTAGCTAGATGATAAACTTGTTTATATATTTTATCTGCATGATTTTTTATTACATGCACTCTCATTGTTGCTTTTAACCTACATGTAAAATCACAGAATTTACATTCATAATGCCAAGCTGTTGAATTGCTCATTCTCCTTTACCCAACAATTTTTTGTATACTCTAAGTCTTCTGCCAGCCCACCATTCATATATTTTTCCTTGTTTTTGTTTTTCTACCATTATAATATATATGTGTTCTGGTTTAAAATTTCTGAATGATTCTTCACTATCACATAATTCACTATCAAAATCTGCTTCTGTCAGTGTTAGCTCTCTTAATATGTTCTCTATGATTTTTCTAGTTATTACTCTATTTATTGCCTCTTGTTCTTTAGTTAATTTCTTTGGCTTAACTTCTATTTCTTCGCAAGCTTCTAAATACCATTTATGAAGCTTTTTTGACATTCGTTCTATTTCTATAGTGCCAAACATTTTAACTCACTGTTTTAATACAAACACCGTCGTCAGTACAACCATAATCTTTGTACTCACCATATCCGTCTCTCTTAGCTTTTGTCAATGCAACAACCATATCTAAATCTTCAACTTTAGTATCAGTTTTCTCCATCAATATTCCAACAACAGTTTCTAGTCTATCTAGTCTTTCTAGAACTTTATCATATTCACTTCTTAATACAAACATAGATGTTAGATAATCAATGAATGTATCAAAAGCATTGAATATTGAACTATGCCCTACTAATTTATAACTTAATCCTGATGTAGATAAACCACCACCACCAACAATATCTTTGCTCCAAGATTCTTCTTTGCTACTAATATATTGGTTTATTGATGTTATATTGTCATCATTGTCAGCTATTTCATCTTCATGCGAATCTAACCTTGAATTTTGAACTTGGTTATCTACCCAATTATTTATTATTGCTTGAGAGTTGTCAGATATTATATCTTGATGTGTATCTAAATCATCATTAATATCATCAATATCATCTTCAATATCATTTATAGAATCTTCGTTATCATTAATTTGGTCTTGTAAATCATCTGTTACATCTTCCAAGTCGTCAATATCATGAAAATTGTGATTAATTATTACATTCTGTCTTAGGTTCTCTTGGTAGTTGTCATAAATTTCATCTTCGTTATGTTCGATGTCATCTTGCATTTCATCAACTGTGTCTTGTAAATCATCAAACTCATCTTCTATATCTTCCTTTGTCATACCATCTAATGTGTCGGCGTCAATTTCTGCTGGACCGTCATAATCATGACTTCCATCTTCAAATTCTGGGCTACTAACATTAAGATGCCCTGCAGAAACTAAGGTGACTGCCAACAATATATATATTGCATATATAAAAAATCTTTCAATTTTCATTTGTATTCACCTCAACTTCTATTGTTCCATCTTCTTTATATTCTTTTGAGACAGAAGCATAACTTCCGTCATCTTGCCGCATAAACGTAGCAATCATTATTGGTTTTTTTGTTCTTAATACAATTTCTTTTATTTTACTCTCGCAATTTTGTATTCCTTTTTTTGCATATTCTATTGCTTTATCATAAAATTCATCATGCTTGTCTTGAAATACACGAAGCATATGAGTATGTAATGCTAATCCAGTTTGAGCTTTTATTACATCTCTACAATCCTGACAAACATCCCACATTTCTAAATCATCCATATTAGGATTAAGAATTTTTGTTGTAGCTTCTGCTTCTCCACAATAAACGCATTTAATTGACATTTAACACTCCTGAACGAGATACAAGTATTAGCGCAAGCGCAATCAAAAACAACAATGCTATTGCAGCAATAACTAACATATTCATTGAAACTCCGCATTCTTCATATTCTTGTCCTTCTTCTTCGTCAATTTTTTCTCCCATTTTAACCAAAAACCTCGTAAAGTTTTCTTTCCATTTAGCTCTAACCATTTAATTTAGAGGTGGCAAATGCAAGTTTAGCTAAACTAATTCCTATAACAAATCCACCAAGCCCTCTTGAAGTATCATACATTAGCATTGCAATTCCTATGAAAAATACAAAAAGCCATACTGCAATCTCAATAATGCTATGTTGCCTTTTTCTTTGGCCTTCCTGGTTTTCTATTGGAGAAGTTCCCTCTTCCAACTGATTTACTCGGCTTATTTTTTGTCTTAGTCTCTTTGGCATTTTCAATCAATGTTTCAACTTGTTCTTTTAACTGTTGATTCTCTTGTTTTAGTTCTTCTATTTTTGTTCTTTCCCTTCTTATTTTTTCATCGTAATAATCAACAACATCAGTCAATCTACTTGAAAGCTCAAATATTTGATGAGACAATTGTTTTATTACCATATCTTCTTTATTTCTTTCAATTCCAAATATTCCACCTAACATTTTATCACCCATATAATTCATAGCAGCTAAAGTTGTTCCTGTTACAGCAGCTGAGATTGCTAAATCTCCTACTAATCTATTTATTATTTCAGGATTTTTTCTTACCATCGTAAATATCTCCTATTTCTTCATATCCTTCTTTCTCTTTATCAATATGCCTCTTGTCTATTTTAGCACCTATAACTGAAAAATCAATTCCAAACCAATATTTAAGTGCTATTAAAACAAGATATATCATTACTGCAAGAAGAAAAATAAAAAGTAAAAATCTAAGAAACACTTTCACCGCCTCCTGTAGGATTTTCATAATACATAGAACTTCTAGCAGCATCTCCTTTTGCTAATTGTAAAAACAATCCAGAACTACCTTCTTGAATAATTAATTGGTCTGGTAATCTTCCATCCCATTTAGCTATCATTTGTTGCTGTACTAAAAGTTCAGATATTTCTTGTCTTTGCAATCTAAGTTTCTCAGCTTCTGCTTTATATTTTTCAATTTCTTGTTGCTGTTCGAACTTAACCATTTCCAATTCATTCTTAGCTTTTTCAGCTAATTGAATTGCAGTTTGTTTTTCCTCTAATGCTCGTTTGAAATCATCTCCAAAATCGATATTACTAATTACAATATCTACGATTTGGAAGTATTCAGAAGGAAAATTGTTCTTTATATTTTCTTTAGCTAATTCCTTAACTTCCCCTCTCTTCTCTAAAATTTCTAATGCAGAATATTTAACTGTAGCTTGTTTAAAACCTTCTGCAATTAATGGATGTATATTTAATCTATCTGCAACAACATTATCTTTGCCAACATTTGTCCATAATGATTTGACTGCATCTTCAGTAGCTTTCAGTCTATAATTAACATCAATTTGTGCATATATAGATTGACCTTTTTTATCTGCAGCTGAATAATCTTCAGTTAAATCTATCGTTGCTTTTCTTATTCTCAAATCATATTGATGCACATGTACTAAAGGTCCAGTCCATTGAATACCTGCATGTTGAACACCTACTACATTACCTAATTTTACTTGTACACCAAGATGATTAGCTTCGACTTTATCTATGCTGGAAAATAGAAATATTGCTATAATTATAATTACAGCAAGAGCTCCAATACCAGCAATTTCTCCTCGTCCTTTCTTATTCATCTTTGTACCCCCGTTATAATTTGAATATCAAAACAAATAGCAATACTATAATAATGATTTTTAATGCTGTGTCTATTATTAGATAGAATTTAATATTTTCGTACGTAGCTTGCAATCCATCAAACGCATCTCCTATTTTGTCAATAAGAAATTCTGTTACACCTTCGACTTTCTCCTTAATGAAATCTAGCATTATTATTCCTTTTTCTTTTTTCTACCAAAAAGAAATCCTGCAATTCCACCAGCTAAAGCTCCAACTCCGGCTGCAATACCTGCAACTTTCCAAGGATTCTTCTTAACATAGTCATCAGTTTTCTTAGCTACTGATTTTACTTTAGATTTAGCATTGTCTACAGTTTCTTTCACTCTTTCCGAGAATTTACGATTTTCTTTTTCTACCATTATGTTTACCTCCTTACTCATATGAATTTAGATATTTTAATCGTTTATATATTTTATTATTGTATAGTTTTAACTATAGCATATTTTATAATCCAATGAGTTCCCTTCTAATTTGAATTTGTTAGTAACACCGAAAAAATCTGAAATCTTACCAGACTTTTGTATGAATTCCCTTACGAATTTGACATAACTTGAAACGTCATTTATTCCTACAGATTCAAAATCTCTAAATCCTAAAGATTTTCTATCTTCAAACATTAATTCTTTTAGCATAGTTCTTAGATTGCTTAAGAAATAATCTTTCACATTATCAAAATGCGGGAATTCTTTTATTGGTTTTGTGTTTCTTGCAAGAGCAATTCTTTGTTTGTCTTTGTCTACTGGTACTTTTGCATGTTGTCTAGTCATATAATGTATATCATGCTTCTTCTCTTTCAACTTAATTAATATTACTTTGTTTCCGTGAAGAACAACATCTATTTCCTTTTGCTTCCGTAAGAATATAAGCATGTCTTCTTTCACTCTCCCTGAAGGAGCATAGCCCATAGTTTCCATTCCTAATTTAGAAATAGACAAAGACTTTCTAACTAGCAATGTTTTTAATGCTTCTTTATACCATTTTCTAAATCTTTTGGTGTCCCATTCTACTGGATGACTTTTCTTGCCAGCTACAGATTTCTTCTTTGAAGAAAGTGTAGGGTGAGAATATTCACCAGTCTTAACGTCAAAGTTCAAATTAGCAAAAGGTAGAAATATATTACCTTCAACCTCAATTCCATCACTATAATGTGACAGTTCTTTTTTTAGTTCAGATACTTTCACGAAGTCCCCCTCCTGATGTATTAATATTATACAACTTCTCTTACTCTTCGTTTAGCACGTTTTGAAGTTCCGTTTCTTTTTCTTTGGTAGATTCTAGCAACTTCACGTCTACGCTCTTTTAGAATTAAATCCTGTAATTCCGTTTTGCTAGCCACTACCAGACCACCTAGCTTTATCATTTTCTTACCTCCACCTCTTTAGAATAGGAAAGTCTTTACTATTTATAAATGTTTTCAATTAAAATTGCCTATTTTAATTGACGCTATGGTAAGTAGTTACTAATTATAAATATTTATAAATATTAATTCACTAAATCTGAATCACTTGCGTACGTCGTCGTTGACGTATATATATAATTAAAAACCTTGAAATGTTGGAAAGTTGGAGACTATTATATTATATTAGAAAGCTTTAGTACGAGACTATTATATTATATTAAGTATTTATTTATAAAGGAAATCAGCTTCGTTTGAGCCAGAATGCATCATAGCCTACCTTATTTTGCATTCTTTTTTTATGTATTTATTATTTCTGGTCAATGTTATAGAAAAGTTTATATACTAGAACTTATTAATATTTATATATATTTATATGGAAGGTACTGAAAAATGAAAATCGGAGTATATGGTTCATTAAGGAAGGATTGTTACAATTATACAATTATGGAAGATGATAATGTGAAATATTTAGGAGATGATATAATTAAAGGTTTTGCATTATATTCATTAGGTAGCTATCCAGCAATAATACCAGATGATTCTACTTCAGTCGTAGTTGAAGTTTATGATGTCCCAGAAGATACATATAGTATAATTACTTCTATGGAATTAGGGGCAGGATATGAAATACAAAAAGTTGAGACCAAATATGGTATAGTCGACGTATATGTATTCAAAAATGAATATGGCTATATTAATGAGTCAAAACCTAAAATAGAACACGGCGACTGGGTAAGATATTTAAGAGATAGAGAGAAACAAATAGAAGAAGATAAAAACAGATTTCTAAAAGAGCAATACGAAAAGCTTAGGAGGAAAAGATGAGATGTTCAATATGTGGAAAAGAAATTATACCACACCCAATTTCTGGGTGGGACCAAGGCAATAATGCCGAGCCAGTTAATGATGGAAGATGTTGTGATGAATGCGACCAAACAGTAGTTATTCCAAGGAGAATAAGAGATTATCAACACAGGCAGAAAAAATGAACTACGGATTTGATTGTAGGAACTGGAGCCAAGAAGCTAAAGATTATTTAGCTAAAAAACTAAGTGAAGAATTTGGCTATAAAATTGGATTTGATTTTGATAGGAGTGCCAAAAAACCTTATATTGAAGTTGATAGATTAATGGAAGGTGTTAGAATAAGAAGATTAACAAATTTGCCTGAAGAAGAATATGATAGAGTTATCAAAAGAGCAGACGAAATATACCTTGAAATTAAAAACAATCAATTTTTAGCAGACGGACAATATAGAATGAGGATTTAATATGGCAAATATGGCTAACTATATATATTTCACTTTAGGATTTTCTAAATTTAAACAAGATAGACTTACGGGCAAAACTGAATCTAGAGGTAGAGACCCACTACAATTTGAACAAAATATTGATAATGTATTACAAAATGTAAAAGTATTTGAAATAAGTGATTCAATAAAGAAGATGCTATTACTGACTAATACTCCAACAGACAATGAAAATCTTCATCTTCCATTTGAAAATATGTTCATAGATACAGAAATAATTAAGGAAGAATTAGATGAGATATGTCCTAATTCTGGAGTAGATGGAATAAAAGGTATATTATTTCGTGTAAATGATTTATTTGTAGATGATGATAATACAATAAACAACATAGGTATAGGAGATAAAGTTGTTGGAAAGAATCTGGCAATTACTGCATTATGTCAAGTCAATGATTTTGAGTATACAGAATTCAATACTTTGGGCTATCCGTTATGGGTTGAAAAAGAATATGAAAATACTCAATATCAAGAAACTACTTTCGTTAAGAAAAAAGTGAAGAAATTACTATATAACTTTGTTGTGAATTTCTTAAACTTTATCAATAATCCAGAAATCGAATACTTAGAACATAAGAGAGACGAAAAAACAAATGCAAGAAGAATTAGACAAAGAAAAATTCCACTACCAAATTCAATAGAAGTCAAAGTTACTGGTACATTAAAAATATATTTAGATAGAATAATATCTTATGAGAAGTTCAATTATTCTCATAGGTTCTGGGTAAGAGGACATTTTAGAACACTAAGAGATGAGAGATATAAAGAGAATGTAGGCAAAAGAATTTGGATATTACCATTCATAAAAGGTTCAGGAATATTAGTTAACAAAGCTTATGAGGTAGGTAAAAATTAAAACAATGAATGTTTGGCAGCTTCAAAGAAAGCTTGAGGAACTAGAAAGAGAAATAGAATACTGGAAAAAAGCGCACTTAAAATTACAAGAACAATTTATACGACATGTGGATAAAGGTGGAAAGAATGAATGAAAAAATTATAATTGGACAGCCAAAAAATAAGTTTAGAGTGTATATTAGACAAACAAAAGAAAGGGATAAAATGGATACACATTCAACTAGTTTTATGGTATATGATTTCAAAGGTAATATGACTATAGATAAATTAAAGATAGCACTTAAAAGTATTATAAAAAACTCAAAAAGGAAGAAAGAACATCAGAGGCGAGGAGAATGAAATCAGAGGCAGAAGAATTTAAGAAACATTATATCAAGTTTATTAAGAAGTTAGGATTAACTAAGTCTTTATCTGAGATTTTATTGTTGAAGTTTAATGAATATGGAGATTTGAGGGCGAAGGAAGAACAAGAGAAGATGGAGAAAGGTTGGTATTTTGAGAAAGAGCTCAAGCGAGGGAAAGAATGAGAAGAATCTGCAAAGATTGTAATAGAACATATAATAGTGGTTGCACACAATTTCCTGAAGAGCCATTTTGTAACTATTGCCAAAATAAAAAAGGATTAAATTGGCATATTGAACAACATAAGAAATACTCATTATTCCCTATGAGAAATCCTAACTATCCTTTTAAACCAATGAGGAAAGAACCTCGGGGGGAGGAGAATGAATAATATTCAAACTGGAAAGCGAGGCATTTCATTACCGTGGAAAATCGGCAGTTGGAGTCGAAAACCAACCTTGAACGCAGGTAAAATGTCTCGCCCAGTATTTTATAATGAATGGAGTGGAGGAGAATGAGAAAAGTTAATATCAGTATGGATACTGACATGTTGGATGAGATTGATAAGTTGGCACAAATCAAGCGTTTATCTAGAAGTGAGATAATCAGGAGTTATGTTCGTAGAGGTATGAAAAATGAAACTAACAAAAACTGAAATTAGAGATTTAAAAGCATATGGATATGATACAAATAAAATACAACCTTGTAAAAGGAATGCTGAAATAAGCCATATTATTGTAATATCACACGGAAACAGGAGAAAACACGATTCTGGTTATCCATTTATTAAAATAATTGGAGTAGGCAAGAAAGACGAACTTTATAATTTAGGTTGGCACGACCATATAGTATCTTACGTTCCTACTAATACAGATTCGCTTGGTAAGAATATATTTAGAATCGCTCCGTGGTTAGAGATGAAATGGAAACTATATGAAAATTTTATTTCAGTAAGTTCATTCATGATTGGAAATATAAGTTACAACCCAAAAGAAGTTATATTAAGGTGAGTTTTATGGGAAAAGAATTTCATAATGAATTAGGAGGATATATAGCACATACAATGCTTTACGGCACAGAAAAAGAGAAGAAAAAAATGGTAGATGCTTTTAAAGCTGGGCGAAATGAATTGATAAAAAAGAAGAAAGAATTAATACAGATATGTCTAAAGAAAAAATACATTACTAAAGATGAAGTTAAATTCTTCGACAATGATGACACTGTAGAATATCTAAATGCTGTTGCTCATCAAGAGGAATTCAAAAAAGAAAAACAAAAAGCTTTATTTGTTACACCACATAAACCATTACTAGAAAAAGCAAAAGAATTCAATGAACGCTTTACGTATATTAAATTAGTAAGTATAAAAGAAGCAATAAATCTAATGGACGAAGAAAAGAAGAAGGAGACAAATTACATTGGATAATATTTCAATAGACGAGGTGTTGAATATGGAACTGGGACCAAACGAGAAAATACTTACCGAAGAATTTGGTGGTAGAATAGGAGAGTGGGTTAAAAAAATAACTGGCAAAAATATAACTTGTGTGTGTGGAAAAAGATACGAAATTACTGAAGTAATAGGTTATCCACATGAAGGTGGTTTAGCAGACAAAGATAAGAAAGTCTGGTGGCCATATATAGTATGTCCAAAATGTGGTTATCAACTAGCATATTGGAAAATAGATGTAAGATTAGCGAGGGAATAAAATGGCAAAAGGATGGAAAAGCAAAAGACAATTAGCAGTATATGAATTTATCAAAGAAAAGAAAGAAGTATCTCAGCCAGAGATATTACAAAAATTTGTTAGTGAATATTCAAGTGATAGTATTGCTCGTTCAGCAATATCGCAAATGTTGTCAAGATTAAAAAACGAAGGATATGTAAAAATAATTAGGACTGAAGAAAATACTAGCCAAGGTGGAATTAGAAAGAATATTTGGGCACTAGCTACGAAATCAGCATAATACCGCCAAATAATATTTCTCCAATAACAAAAGGTATACCTTGTACTGTCCAAGCTCCTATACCTGTGGCTAATCCTGCCATAAACACGCCACCTAGTATTACGCATATTCCAGTTAAAAAATATTTATCCATTCTCATATATAATGCCTCCATCTTCATCATAACAAGCAAAATCTTTCACATCTGTCATTACGTCAAACATACAGCAACACTGTTCTCCAGTAATATTATCTATTTCTACCATATGAGCAGAAATTGCATTTTTGTCTTTACAAATTTGTTCGCATTTTTCTAAAGCACAGCCGCTTACAAACAACAATGAAATAAGCAGCAATGCAAAATATATTTTCATTTTGCTCTATTAACTATTACACTTACAACTAATCCCATTGTAGTACCAAGGAATATAGCATAAGATATTGTTCCAAGTATTACCCAAGTGGGATTACTATAATAGCTGCTTATTCCGTTCATAGTTCTTTGTATCGTAGCATAAACTAGTGCTGCTCCCGATATTAACCATAACGACCAAGCTATTATTTTCCACATTAATTTATTATTTTTTGCCATTAAGCTTCTTCCTCTGCAATTGGTTTTTGGTCCTTCACTGTGTATTTGCTCTTAACATAATCTGGACCTTCTGGATTTTCTTCCATATATATCTTTGCAAATTTCTTTGCGTCTTTTAAACTATCAAAGTCGTTTCTGTAAATAATCTTTCCCTTTCCAAATTCTCTATCTGGATTGTGTTCTCTCAATTCTACTGTAAATTTATTTTCCACAATTATATATAGATTAACCTCTGAAGGATGGTTGTACCATATATAAATAGGATTTTCTTTTGATTTACGTATTCTTTCCCAAGTTTTTCTTCTTACAAAGACGACTAAGAACATCATAAATGAAGCAGCAAATAAAACAGGAGTTGCTTTAATCATATCTTCAATTTTAGCTGGTTCTATTTCAAGAGGAAGTAGTGCAGTTATTGTATTTCTTTCTATACATTTCAATTGATTAGTAAAAGAGTCAGTTGCAAATGAATATTCTCCATAATATACTCTTGCTCGTACATAATGTACATTGTTTGTGTCTGGTCTTTGTAAATAAACTCTGGTAACGAATGTTTTTCCTGGCTGTATTAGTTTACTTGCTTGTCCTCTATCATAAACATCAGAATCTTCGTAATTTGCAAAAGGATTATCAGTCGTCCAATAATTGTATATATATTCATATGAAGTAGTTCCTTCATTTGTTATTCTTATATCTGCAGTAACTGTATTGCCGCATAAGCTTACAGCTTCAATAGTAATTTCTGTTGGATTACTTACAACATACCATTTGTCATATATTTTTTGTTCCTCTCCATTGACAGTAACTTTTACAACAGAAGTCCAAGTTCCAGGATTAGCTGAAGCTGCTACTGTATAATTATAATTGTAAATTCCAGTTTCAACTAAAGTCATATTTGCATCAGTAACTATTACTGCTCCTGTTGAATCATATAGTGATATTAAAGGAACTGAATCAGGTGCTATATTATTCCAATATGGATTATATACAGTCAATTCTGTTGAATATCGTTCAGTTATAACTACTCTAACCATATCGGTTAATGTGGCTATAGTCGCATTTTCAAAGTATTCTACTATGGTAGGATACATAGTATTTGTAATATAATCATCAATAGAATGAACTGTATAATTTATATCAGTAAAATAAGTTGACCAGTTACCTTCTACAACTAATTGAAGTTCATTTAAAGTATTATTAATTTGTATCGTATTGTTTCTCACATTAATAAGAATATCACATATACTTTCATTCGTTTGACTGCAATTAAATTCTAATTCAACATCGTCAATTGCATTTAGAATATCTGTAATATTTACTTGTAAATTATTAAATTGTTGATACAATGAACCATTTAAACTATCAATACTTAATTGTAGTACATTAATAGAACTGTTTATTGCATCAATTTTATTTTCTATATTTGTTAAACTAACATTTAAATTAGTCTCAATTTGTGTAAGATTATTAATTATATTTTGTTCCGTAATATCAATTTCATTAATTACATTAGTTTCCAAGTTACCAATTTCAATAGAAAGATTTGTAAGTATTGTAGTTTCAGTATCATTCAAAAGTACTGTCATATTATTTATAATATTATTTTCAGTGTCATTAATTGCTTCAATAACTTCATCACTTAAATTATCTAAATCAACTTCTATAGTCAATGATAAATCAGTAAGATTTTGAAGTATTGTTGAAGTAGCATTTGTTATATTACTTATAATTCTCAATTCAGATGCATTAATTGCATCTAGTATAGTTTGCTGTCCAGATTCTAAAGTATCTGTATAAGCTTTAATGATTTGAAGTTCATTATATAATGTTGAATTAATCAATCCCAACTCATACAACAAAGTTGAATTTACATTTGAAATTGCTGAAAGAGTATTGTTGAAAGATAAATTCATTGAAGCATATATGCTATTTAATTCATTTAAGATATTGGTTTCAGTCAATGAAATATTATTCAAAATATTTGTTTGTCCAACTTTTAATATCTCAAAATCATTCTGCATATCAGTAATGTTATTTTCAATATCATCTAATTGAGGTTGAATTACTGTCTGCAATAAATTCTTAATAATCTCCACAGTTGAATTAACTGCATCAATTTTTACTTCGTTTTCGTTAACTTCATTAACTATACTCAAGTTTACAGCATCAAGTTTACTATGCAATGAAATGTTTGTTAAGTAAATTAAGTTCTGTGCTACTTGGATTTCATTATAATTGGTTGTTACGTTTCCTTGAATCTCTATCATCTTATTATATAATATAGTATGATTATCAAGCGTTTGATTTAATTTCAGTTCAACTTCATCAATTGCAGGATATATTGTATTCTGTAAATAACCATAAATATCTTCTACTGTTGCATTGATATTAATGAGGTAATTTGTTACAGTACCTTCCAAATATGATTTTATTGAATTTGAAGTTGTATTGACTTGTGTGATTGAAACTTGTAGATTATCTAATTTATCACAAACAATATTTGTAGTATGATTACAATCTAACTTAGCTTCTATGTATTCAACTTCAGTTCTTATAGAACTTAAGTTTATATCAATAGTATCAAACCTATTATGTAGGGATGTGTTGAGGGAGGACAAATCTGCTGAAAAAGTAGTATTCAAGTTGGCAATTTGTCCCTCAATGGCACTAAGATTATTTAGAATATCTACTTGTCCCCCCTCTAAAGTATCAGTGTAATTTTTGATTATCTCTAAATCTAATTGCATATCAGTAATATTATTTTGAATATTAGTTAATGCAGGTTCTACAATTGTAAGTATTCTTGTTTGTATATTTTCAACTGTAGAATTTATACCATTTAATATGCCTTCATTTTCATCTATCTCATTGATTATATTTGTTTCAACATTATTTAAAGTATCATTAACTGAAGTTATCATTGTTTCAACAACTATTATTTCATTATAATTATCTACACTTTGATTTTCAATAACCAATAGTTTATCCCAGATATTAGATGTGTTAGTTAATACATTTCCTAATAATTCTTCAGTTTGGTCAATTTCAGGATATATAGTATTTTGAAGATATGAATAAATGCTTGTTGTTGTAGCATTAATCTGATTTACTACATTAATAATATAGCTTAAATCATTTGTCATATTTACTTGAAGATATACTTCAATATCATTTACAGTTGTATTGATTTGTTCTGCAGAAGTTTGAAGATTATCCAACTTATCACATATTCTATTTACACTATTATTACAATCTAATTTCCATTCAAGAGTCCAGATAACTTCAATAATCTCACTTATATTAATATCAATAATATCAAATCTTGAATGAAGGCTTCCATTAACATTTAATAAATTAGATTTCACATCTGCTATATCATTATCAATATCATCAATTCTATTTTCTATAAAAGTTAAATTGTTAAGGATGTATTGTTGACCTGTTTCTAAAGAATCAGTATAACCTTTTATGGTATCCAAATCAATTTGCATATCAGAAATATTATTTTCGATATTATCTAGAGAGGGAATAATTGTTTGATTTATCTTTTCTAGAATCAGGTCAACTACACTATCAATGATTACAAGTTTGGCTTCATTCTCATCTATTTCATTTTTCAGGGTGGTGTTAACATTAGAAATCATAGACTTAACTAACTGTAATTCATTATAATTTTGTGTTACATCCGAATGAACAGAAACTAACTCAGTCCAGATATTAGAAGTATTTACTAATAATTCATCAAGTTTTTCTTCAGCATTATCTACTTCTGGATATAATGTGTTTTGTAGATAATCATAAATATCATCTACTGTAGTATTGATTTGAATCAATAAATTGAACATATCAGTTTGAAGATAATCATAAATATTTTCAGTTGTTAAATTTATAGCATTTAAACTATCTTGAATCTGGTTTACAAGATAACTTCTTATATAACTCACATTTGTATGAAGGTCATCAAGTTTTTGTTCATTAATATTTATTTCATAATATAATGTTGAGTTTACATCATTAACTAATAAATCTAATGCAATAAGACTGTTATCAATCTCAGTTATATTCTCATCGATTTGGTCTAATCTTTGAAATACTAATGTAAAATTATTATCCATTTCTTGAAGAGTATGAGTGAAATTATTTTGCATATCTATACTCAAGTTTCCTACCAATTCTTCAATCTCATCTATTTCCGGATATATATTATTTATTAAATAGTTCTTGACATCTTGAGTTGTGGTGTTTATACTTGTTAAAATTTCATATGTACTATTATCTAATGAGATATTCAATTCATCTAAATCTGCTAAAATATCTTCAATATAATCATGATATGGTTTAACTTGAAACATGTTATGACCGTAGTCTTCTTCATAATGAACTGTTACAAAATAATCTCCATATGGTGCTAAATTAGGTATTGTTCCATTATAATAATGATGGCCATTTCCTTCACTAACAATTGTTTGTAATTCTTCCATCCAAATAGTCATATTAGGATAGTAAATATCAATAGTAATATTTCCAACAGTTACTGCAACACCACTAAATTCAGTTACTTCAATAACAATCAAAAAATCATCTCCTCTACCATAAGAAGAACCAGTATCAACTTCTAAATTTCTTGGATAATTATTCATTGAACAATATCCACTAGATGCACTATCTGTATCTCCGTATTCATCCATTACTTCAATGGTTGTATAAACTAAAGGATATACTATAACACCAAAAGCAGATAGATTTACAACAATTTCATATTCCAATCCTGTAGGTGATGTATTTAAATCTGTCAAATATTGAGAAGGTAACGGATGGTCAAAATGAGCATAAGGTATTACTATATCCCATGTAAATCCACTAATGTTTACTTGGTCACTTTCATTATCACTAACATTAAATGTAACAACACAATCATGTCTACAAGATGTAGGTAATGTTACATATTCAATCACTGGGTCATGATTATAAATACAAGTGAAATCCAAATTAGGAGTTTCAGTTGCATCATTTCCAGCTAAATCATATGCTGTAGTTGAAGCCCAATTATAGTCACCATCATCAATATCATCACCACAAGTTAAGTCTTGATGCCAAATACCATCTAATTGAGTGAAATTGTATGTAGCACCACTAACAACACCTTCAACTGATTCAACATCGCTATTATCAGAATAATAACATTGAATTCTTACAGTTTCTGCACCATATAAATATGTATCATTAATACTACAATTTGTTATTACAGGGTCTTCGACATCTCCAGCTTCTTCTCTTAATCTCATTTCTGATATATCATGTTCACCAGTAGTCGAACCAAATCTTAAAGTAGTATAATTAAAACCCTGGTCAATCTGCCAAGCCATTAAATCATCTACAGGAATATTAAACCATCCAGTTCCAGGAAGATATTTTGACGTTCCTTCACTTACATTTATGTGTGTATCATTAATGTAAGGATATACAAAAATCTGAGCTACTCCAGAAGATATTTTTCTTAATCTTAAATACCAATTTTTACTAATATCATATGTTTGACTCCATTTCCCATTCATAGTTGTGTAATTAGAATTATTTACATCTGCAACTGAATAATCAACTTTAACACTAACCCAATCAATTCTTGCAGTTCCAATACCTTTTGGGTCTATTCTAACTCTAAGTTGTTCATTTATTTCATCATATGTCCAAGCTCTTCCCCAAAGGCCATGCCTTAAATAAGTTACTTCAGATGTAGTTAATGAAGATATAGATTGTGGGTCTGTCCAAGTTGTTCCATTATCATAACTTAGTTCAATAGAATCGAAATAAATATCTTGACCTGCATTAGCTTTCCATGCATCAATTCTTACTGTAATATTATCAATTATCGAACTTGGAGGAATATCAAAATCAAAATTATAAAATTGATGAGTTTCATCTGCAGTTGCTGAAGCATAACTAGTATCATTATATTGAGAGTTGAAAGCTTGAGACCAAGAACCAGATTCACCTGTCCAATTATAATATGGAGTTTGATATGTATTATAAATTAAACCATATCCCATTGAATAATAAGTACCATCATCATCATCTGAAACTCCTGAAGTTATATCAGTTACAGTTACAAATTGGTCATCAGGTCCATAAAAATCTGCTCCATTTTGAAGCCATTCTGCAGGACTTGGAGAATAATCAACTGTATATAATGGGTCTACATATATATTATTAGAAGCACCATAACCTATAGTACCAACTAACAATCCTTTTATTGAACCCATTTCTGCAACTTCCATTAAGCTAGTTGTTCCTTCTGGCATATCTGTCCAATCAAAATGATGTCCAATTCTTTCTTGAAGTGCATTATAAAAACTGAAATGTTTACTTACCGAATATGGTCCTTCAACTCCTACTAAATCTATCCATTGGTCACCATCATAAATATATCTAAATTTGTTTGGGTCATCTGGAATAAAGAAATAACCAAATCCAGTATCTGTAGGAGAAACTCCATTAATAGTGATATTGATAGTAATTTTAGTTTCAGCAGTTTCATTCATATCAAGTTTAAATTCATGAATATCTATATCTGCAGTTCCAGTTGAACTTAAATCATCATATCTATAACAAGTAAAAGTTCCAGAACCATTAGCAGTTAATGATAACTCTTGCGTAGAAGGTGTAACATCATAAGTACCCGAATTTCTTAAAGGACATAAATACCATTTAGAATTAGCAGGATGTTTGAAAGCAGGAACGAAAAACATTTTTCCTATAAATTCATTATCTTTAGCAAGACCTATTTCTCCTGGCGAAGTTTTACTAACTCCTATATAATCAGCTGAATTATCTACACTATTAACTTTCAAGTACCACCAATCAGAATTTTGACCTGCTTCTATATATCTTTGTGACATTGGAGTATACATTTCTCCAAAAACTAAGGGAAGTGAGATTAATGAAACTAATAATATTACTAGAACTAAGTTATGTTTGCGGTTAACCATCCTTCAGTTCAGATTACCTATTTTATTCAATATAAACGTTTTTTATATCATTAATTAATAGAAAGAAGAAGATATACAGGATAATGTGTGCTTAATACCTTCTTCAGGTCATTATCTATATCATTTTCTCTAATATAGTTATGAACACCATAATCTGCAATATCTGCTCTCATATGTTCAGGAGTAATTATCCTATCATAAGCACATTCTTCGCTAGTAGTTAATGTATCTTCGTCTATGAGCCAAAGGTATTCTTCTAATTCTTGCGTATTATAATAATAACAACCTGCATACATATTGCCCATTATAATTATGTTTTCATTGTCAAATTCTTTTATGAAATATTCAAATACTTCTTCTAGTGCTTTTATTTCTTCTGTAGCGTCAGTAGGATTTAGATGAACTTGAACAATTGTAAACGATATGTTTGTGCCTAAAATTTCAAAATTCATACCAAACGGATTTCTAAAGAATTTATTATTTTCATATATTCTTCTCGCTTTCCAATGCAAATAATGTTTATTGTATATGAAAACCATTGATTCGTCTTTAATATCTCTTTCTTCAAATTCCATATCTAGATTATATACTAAATCATATAATAGTTCTCTGTCGCCTTTATAATTTTGAATTGCAATAATATCATAGTCGAATATTAGATTTCTATAGGCATTCAGCATTGCTGGTTTGTTATTATCATTACTATAACCATCAATATCAAAAGAACCTATTCTTAGCTTATCTGGCACATAATCAGGAATTACAATTTCTGTTGTGTTAGTCGAATTTTCTTCTGTGCCATTAAACTTATCTTTTATTTTGTTGACTTCACCATCAACTTTATCAGCAGTTTCTTGACCGCAACCAGTAATTAATAATAGTACAAGAATTAATGCCAATGTCCTCCCCATAATAAATGAATATTTTAATTGTTTATAAATTTTATTAATTCAACTATTACCCATATAAACAGTATAATAGAGATGATACTTAATACAATTGTGCCTATAGTAAAATCAAGGCCAAAAATATTAATCTTCTTCTTTATAGAATTTTCAAAAGACATTATCCAAGGATTAACAATCTCAATCTCTAAAACTTTATATTCTGAGTTAATTGAATATGTTAGATTATAGAATCCGGGTTCTGTATTTCGCGGAACTTTCAGCTGATATTTTACTTCTGTCTGATTATTTACATAAGTTGCTTTCGTTCCATTTTTGAAAAATGCCCAATCATATGCTTTTTGTCCTGGCACTTGTATAAATGATACTCTTTCTACTGACTCATTAACTAACAATGTCATATCATAATATTTTGGAGTTAGTCTCAATTCTTCTGCGTATACAAAAGAAGAAGCCAATGCCAATAATATAAGAATTAAAATTGTACGTTTCATGGTATTAGTAAGTTAATCGGATATAAAAAAGTTATTAGGGAGGGCTTAGAAACCCGAGGGGGTGCCCTCCCGATATGGGAGGTAAAAAGATTTATATATAAAGTGTATAATTTATTGGTTTTTAAATTTTTCCCCTATGCAGTTACTTTCTTTTGGAAAATAATTGTCAATACCAATGCTATGGCAGTAGCACCAATAAGTTCAGGGGCTATGTCCAATAAGGCTGTTACACCCATAATACTCCCATAGATATACCCAAACACGGAGGCAATGAGTATCAATCCGAAAATTGAGTAAAAAACTATTAGAGGAGTATTCTTTCTGATTCCAGTATAAATTATTAGACCAAATAAGGTTATTCCAATAAATTCAGGGAATATATCAGTTACGATACCATTATCACTAAAAAGAAAATATGTTGTTAAAGAAATAGCTAGTATAATCCATAATGCTATACTTATTCCCATTGTTATCTTTTTATTCATTTCTTTTTCTTGTGTTTCTTACAAGCCATTTTATTTACCTAAAAACTTCTTAATTCTATGTCTAAATATGAAACCTACTATACCTAAGATTACAATAGTGAAAGATGCGCCAAGGACATATTTGATTATTTCATCAACTACTATTTGCCATCCATACCTAATAATTGAGATTACTAAGAAAATTACAAATACTGTTATTGCTACTAAAACAGTTGTCGTGATAACTTTGAAATTTTTCTGTTTTGCCATTTTAATCTGCCCATTTAAGTGGTTTTGGTAACACTGCAAATACAATATGTATTATTGTATCTCCTATGAATATAAACAATGCATAAAATAGGAATAGGTAAATCCAAGCACCTGTAACTCCATCAACTACTAGTTTTTCTATTCCCCAAATATCTGTAAGATAATGAGTAAAAAATACCCATCCTGTAAGTAGTAAATAGTGTACGTAATTTTGCCATTTTAATAAATTTTCGTATGTACTCATCTTTTCACCTTTCAAAAAATAAAAAAATAAAAAAAATAAATTAGTTCTGTTTATTTGTTGAGCATGTTAAATAATGCACTGATTGCAACAACTACTGCAACCGGAACAGAAACTTGAGCTAATGCACCAGCCATAGATGCTAGTACTTCACCAATTACGGGAAGCATTGCAAAAACAGCAGAACCTGCTCCAAGGACAAGAGATGCAACCATTACTGGCACATACTCTTTCTGAGCAATGTTCATCAATCCGACAATTATACCAGCAATTACTAGTATTGTTGTCATTATAGCTCCAGTTTCAAACACGCCCAACCCTGCCAGTAGCCCTAGTATTAGGGAACCGAACACAGCAATTATGTATGCTAATGCTCCAAGGTTGAACATCTTTGCCATTTTATCACCCATTTGAGTTTATGTCATATGACTATTATATTTCACAACTTACTTCTGTTGATGTACATGTCCAATCTCCATCCATAGTTGAACACATAACTTTTAAAGCTTGAACTTCTGCCGATGAACACATTGTAACATGGTCCCATGATGTTATATCGTAACAACCTGCTTTATCTTCTTCGCAAAAATAATCCCCACCAGCCGCCTGACATTGATGCTCTTTTACGAAGAAATATTCTGGATAATTTTTTGTATATGTTGAACATACATCTATTGAAAAACTATCATCTTCTTCATTAAGAACTATGCCTTTTTCATCTTGTCCGGCTACATTAAGTTGAACTATACCTGTAAACGATAGTATTGCAAAAATAGCAATTATAAAAATTAGAAATATTGCAATTCCTCCCCAAATGTTTGTTTCTTGTTTTTTAGTCATTTTAGCCTGCCACCCAAGTATCCAATGCGATTACAATGATTGCAAGAAGTGATATGATAGTTTTTATTCCATTTACAACAGGAACTGATTGAAGAGGTTGAAATGCCTGAATTGGAAATATAAAAATACCAACAATGATAGAAACAACACCGACGATTACTGTCAAGACTTTAGTTATTTCTTTGTTGCTTAATCCATCTTCAAAATATTGTATAAAGAATCTTATTCCGCCTATTGCAGATAATGCAGCTCCTATTATAATAAATAGTGCACCATCAACCCAACCTCGTATATCTATAAGGAATATTGAATTAATGAATATTGCAAAGAATCCTAGAATACTGACAATAGCTAAGTAATCTTTAAATTCAAATTTCTTCAGTAAGCTTTGAACCATTTTATTTCCAGCCAAATAAGTTTCTTGCGACCCATCCACCAATAAATATTAATGAAACTATATATATAATAAACAATAGCCACATTATTGCTGGTTGAGCAAAACTAATTCCTAATAGTAAAAGGAATATATATACTAACAATGTAAGTAATGATGAGATAATATTGGCCAGAATAAATTTCAAACCTGTCCAAAGTGTTGCTCCAAATTCATTTTTTGCCATTTAACACACCATACCCGAATATTCCTGCTATAAATATAATGATTATTCCAATTATTATTTGCCATAATGGTGAAAATGCCGGGAAAAAAGACATTATTCCATTCAAAACAAATATAAAACCAGCAGCCGCCAAAGCTACCATAAGTATTGTAAAAATACTGGTCAACAATCTAAAATTATCTTTTGGCATTTTATTTTTCATAGCATTTGCTCATATATAAACCTTTTTTATACATAAATTGAATTAAAAATCTAAATCTTCCATTTGTGGTTGCGGCTTTTTTGCAGTCTTTGATAAAAATTTGTTATCTTTGTACCTGGAATTCTCTTCTTCTAATAATCTTATCCTGTTTTGAAGTTGTAGATTTGTGTTGTTTATATCTTCTAGTTTAGCTTCATAAACCTGTTTCAATTCATCTGAAATCTTCTTACGAGTTGGAAGCTTATATAATCTGATTGCAAAAATTACTATAAGAACAAATGCAATTAAGATAATTCCAAGTCCTGCCCAAACTTGCCAATTAGGTATTTCCATCTTGACCACCAACTAATTTTTCATTTTGATTTACATAATGTTCATACTTCTGAAAATCAATAGAACTGAACCACTTTTCATCCTCATCATTAAGTATTATTTTATTCAAATATTTTTTTCTTATTTTCTTTTCTATATCTTTCAATTCTTTCTTGAATGTTGTTGCATGTTCTTTAAGCTCATTATTCTTAGACCTTAGATTTTTTACATTCTTCAATTTTTCAGTAAACAGCTTTTTTTGTTCATCAGTTTCAGCTTCATCTAAATTGACTAGCATTTTTCTATTGTACTTTTTTATCTTATCTGCTCTTTTACAGACTATATTATATATATCATCAATCTTGTGATATAATGTTATTATCCTCAATCTCGTTCTCGCTATCGTCTCGTTTTCCACTTTTCAACACCCTGTGATATTTTCCTTGTATATAAAATGCAACCATCAATAATATGAATGAAAGTAATAGTCCAACTGAAGCAAATAAAAAGAACCATAATTGGTTCTTAAAAATAGATGTAATATAAACTACAAAAAAGCATATAAAAGAAACACTTAACAATATGTATATGCCTTTAAGCAATATCCTCAAAGAGATTCCATTCGTCTTCATCATGTTCTATCATTATGTAAAAGTCATTTGCCAAATCAACAGCAAATTTCTTATCATATTTTTCTCCCCTTGAAATCCAAGGTACTATAGCTATACAATGTCTATGTTCAAGTGAGCATGATAATTGACTTTTTATACCTACAGTATTCAGCATTGCAACATACATGTTAGCCAAATTATCACAATCACCACCATTATGGTATGTATACAAAGGTGAGTATATAGCTCTATGATAGCTGTTTGGCACATATCTAACTTTTTCTCTTAGTCTGTTATACAATTCTAAAGAATAACAATCACTATCATCACCGTGACAAGGTTTTGTAAGTTTAATTGTTAAATCTCTTATATCATCTGCTTCTTGTCTGTTAATAGGAGCATAAGTATTTTTTGTAAGTTCAGTAACCATAAAATTAGGACCAACAATAAAAAATAAAACAATAGCTGCTATACCTACAGCAGCTAGAAAATTCATTATGACTGCATTTATTATACTAAAGATACTTTCTATTGTAGTAGGTTTTTCTTCATGTCCACATTTATTGCATTTATATTTTATCAAATTTACTTTCAAGTTCATATTTCTTGCCTCTAAAACTTTTATTTGGTTTCCATAATACTGTACGCCCTTTTTCTCCTTTCGGTTTAGGTGGTATTTCTTGTAAATTGGCATAGACTGTATCTATATGTTTAAGATTCTTTGCTCCCATAATATAATACCCCCCTGTTTTTCTTATAACTATCAAATAATCTGTTAATATAATCTATCATTTCTTTTCTTGAATTACAAAAAACAAATCTTACTCCATATTTCAATTCAAGAGTGTGACAAATCTTTAGTACTGTCTCTCCTTTAGTTTTGCACTTAGTTACTAACCAAGTGAAGTCTCTTACTGTTGTATATGAGCATTCTATTAAAATATATAAAAGTATCTTATTGTCTATTGCTCTTTGAATTTCTTTTTTGAATCTTTTATGTCCGCTAGTTACAGTAGCAATTAAATCTTCGGGACTCTTACGCTCAACACTTATTTTTTGTAATTCACCATCAATTTCTAATCCATAATCTCCGACATTCAGTTTTTTGTATTTTCTTGTTTTTGAAGTTCCTACTGAAAGTGGCAATTGCTCTCTAGTATCAACTATATATTTTATTGTCATTTAATCAGCCTCAAAATATTGTGGATAAAATATTTTTGCCCAATGAATATGATGACTATTTTTTAAATTATTTATTTTCACTTTCTCCCACTTAACTTTTTTCCAAATTATTTGATTTCCAATTCTTATTACAAAAACATAAATTGGAATTTTGTTCTTTTTTACTGAATGCAAAAATAGTCCAATATGATTATCAGTATCAATGACAAATCTACCAAATTGAACATTTTTTCTATTTTTATTACACGAATTTGCGCATTTGCAACTTTTTACCTCAATCAAATATCTTTTTGATTCAAGGTCATATTCGTCATTTTCTGAATACCAAGCTTTAAAAAATTTCTTGACAAAATTTTCTGCCTTCAATCCGTTCTCTTTTCTGGTTTTCTGTAAATAATCAGTCATCATAAAATTCTGGTTTATGTCTTTTTATAAATCTATGTAATCTTTTCCCTTCACTTCCTCTCAGACTTCTAGATACATCTGACGGATAACCCATATGCTTAAGTGTATTATATATAGCCCTTCTCATTTCATTATTGTGTGCCATTCTCATACCTCCTGTCAAAGTACAAATTTGCAGTACCAAAATATTTACATTTACCATCACACAATCCTTCTAAATAAAGTGCTTCGCATTTTGGAAATACTAAATCTCTATTATACACATAATCCATAACCTTAACTTTGAGCCAATGTCGATAATTATTTTTTAGACCATCTGTTCTTGGGTATCTTTCCCAATATTTTTTAGCTAACTCTCTTATTAGTTTCTTTGGAAATCCTTTTTCTTTCATCCAAACTGTAGCAAAAAATCTTGCTCTGTATACAGCTTTTTCTTTTTTAGTTAACCACCCTAATACACAAGGTGGAATACCTTTGCTGTTATACCTATATTCAATATCATCAGGAACTTCAACATCTTCACATCTAGGAGCTTCAATATCATAATTTTTCATATCAAGTCTTTCATTACCATATACATAGAATTTGAATTGTTGTGTTTTAGCTATCTCTTTTATATGGTCTAAACCTTTATTTATATCTTCAATAGAAATTGGAATACAAAATAATTCTCTTGTCATATCATAACTACCAGGCAATCTTGCAACTCTGGCTGTATCACCAATAATATGATAATCAATATCATTAATATGCGGGTCAACTACACCTTTTTCATTTTTCTTATTAAAAGTAAGTTTTGCTTTTTTAGCAATATCAATCTGTGCTAACCTCAATGCATATTTAGGGCTTTTTAATCCTGAACCATTTTTAGCTAATATATATGCCCAGAATCCGCCAGTTGAAAATATGAAAGTCCTTTTCAAGTCCTCTTTTTCACATACTTTATTTATTCTCTTTAATACTGAAATTGCATCTTTACTATCAATATCAAATGATATTAAATTAATATTTGTCTCATCAAACATTCCTTCTTCATTACATTTATATACTGAATAATATATTTTTGCTTTTAGCCCATTTACCGAATTGAATACTCTGTAAAACTCTTCTTTGTCTTTACAAGTTCTTCTGAAAGGATAAGCAATTTGCCTGGGAAAAGTTCTTAGCAAAATCATGTATAATCACCCAAATTACTTTGGCCTCTTATTTTTTGTCTTATATCTTCAACATTAAGGTTTATTATTTTACAAACTTGGTCAATTTTCATGAACATAATTCTGTCTAATTGTTTTGCCCAATCAATTTTGAAATGATTTAGCATTGTTTTTTGTGAACCTAAATCAAAAGCAACAATATCAGTTTCTGGCACTTGTTTATCTTTATTTTTCACGTACATAATTTTAATGTAATCAGTTCTTTTGAAATGAGTTCCAAGATATTTATTTGAATATTTAGCAGCTCTTACATGATATGCGTTACCTTCATATTCCTCTAATTTTTTGGCTATTCTAATTGTGAATCCAATATCCATTAAGTCTTGTTTTTTGCAATTCTTGATTGTATCTTTAATATAATCTCTAAGCTCTTCTTTTGTTTTTAAGTCAAGAACCTTCCTATAAAAATTCACTAAAAACTTCCTCATATATAGTGGTGTGTCTCTTTTTATTCCTTCAAATCCTGTAATTCTTACAACTGGTTCTATGAACTTATCTCCATCATGAACAAGCAAAGCAAAATACCGTGCTTCTGCCTCTGTGAATACTGCGCTTTTAAAGAATTTCTCAAAATCTATTTCTATGAAATTGTTTGTAATACCAAATTTTTCTGTATATTTTTTTACTCTTTCATTGATTTTATCTTGAAGTTCTTTTGCCTTTTCAATACATGTTTCAATAGAAAAATCATCTGGCAATTTAACCATTACCGAGTCCGTATGCCCATACACAACCTCATATCCAAGCTCTTCACATACTTTTTTACTTACCTTAAATAAATTCCTACCAACATACGTAATTGTGCTTGCAATATCTCTATCATACAACCTAAAGTTAGTATAGCCAAATACTCCATAAAAGCTATTTACTATAGTTTTTATACTTGTTTCTTTATCATAAGCTGCAAGATATTCAATAGAATTAAATTTTAATTTATTCCTTTCTTTCTTCCATTTGTATCTTTCTGCAATTAAGTTCTTTACTATTTTACTAGCAAAACCTTCTTTGTCTAATGAAAATTTTACATTGTTGACTTCAATATTATTGCCCTCAATATTCTTAACTTCAGGACTAGTATTGAATGTAATCATTATACTTGGGTACATAGATTTAAAATCAAATCCTGCTACATTTTTTACTAATCCAACTCCTTTTGTATAAATCTCTGCACCTTCATATTTCTCATTATCTACAAACCTATTAGCAGTTGGCAATATAATATTATTGTCTTTAGCATATTTCAATATATAGTTATCAATCAATCTTGAACTTGTCATCACATCTTCCATACTACAAAATCCCATTTTCTTGATTTCATTCATAAAATTGAATAGCTTTAATTTATCTTCAATTGCTAAAAGCAATTCTACATCTCTTTGATTATATTCAATTGTTTTGTTTAAGTCTTTTACCCACATATCTGCTAAACTCATATCATCATCAAGCTGATATTTTTGGCCAAGTTCTTCGTACTCAGATACTGCTTTTAAAGAATAGCTTTCTAATTTTTTTGATGGATTAAATGCTTTGATATATTGAAACTTTATGTAGACTTTCATCAAATCAATCAAATCAATTCCGTCAATAGATATTGAAATATTATCATCAAACTTATTCAACTTAACCCAATTGAATCTTGACATTTTCATTGGATTGACATGAAGTTTTTTCATCCTATTAATAATATAATGAAAGTCAAAATTGATGACATTCCATCCTGTAATAATTTCTGGCCAAGTGTGTCTTAAATATCTAATAAACATTTCTAACATATCTTTCTCTTTATTGAAAAAATATGTTGTTCTTTCTTCAGTCTTTTCAATCCTATCTTTTTGGTCTTGCCTCCAAGTAAATACAAAATATTTTTTTAGAATTGTATCGTAACATGTCATTACCGTAATTGGATATTTTGCTTCCTCTGGATGTGGAAATCCTTCACGAGCATCACATTCAATATCTATATAACAAATTCTATACTCATAATTATGTTTGTTATGGTCTACTCTATCAATCAAATACCTATTACGATATAATACATCACCTTCAAAAGTATCAGTATAATATTCGCGTAATTGTCTAATGTAGAACGGTCTTCGTGCTATTATCTTTTTTAGCTTATCACCAAAAATAGAATAATATTCACCATATTCTTCTTTTACTATTCTATGGTCTTTTAAGCTCTCCTCATTTTCTTTGACGAAAAAGTAAGGTTGAAAATCACTGATTTTCCGTACTATCTTTTTACCATTTTCCCTGTATATTTCATACACAAGGCTCCCATAAGTTTTTATTATCATTGATTATAATCCTAATGAAATAATCACCCTTTGAGCAGCTTTGTCTGGTTTTGTTGCTGTAGTTTCAACTATTAAGGGTACAATATTTGTTGATTTGTAATAATAATCATAAAGATTCATTAAAGGTAAAATATCATCTGGCGTAATATCAGTCTCATTCCTTTCTTTCATTCTTTTCATTATTACTGAAGGTGTGGCTGTTGTATACACAAAAAATACTTCATCAACTAAATCAAGTTCATTGACTAAATCAATATATGATTTATAGAATGAATGTCTTTTGTGTGAGCCATAAACCATATTTGTAAATGGTCCCCTATCAATAAGTATATGTTTGAATTCTGTTTTTTCGTGTATGTTCTGTATTAATGTTGATTTTCCAGTACAATCAACTCCATCAAAAAATATAATCTTAGTTTTTGTTTGTAAGTCAAAATTGGAAATTGGACAAGGTACTTTTATCATTTTTTATGCTTTCCTCCAGTTTGTTTAATTCCTCAATTTCCTGTTCAACAGCTCTATCTGATTTGAACCTGAAATAGTATGATGGGTGATTTATGTGAAAAGTTCTGTGTTGTAGATTGAATCTTTCAAGATGCTTTTTTACTAAGTGCCCCATTGATACAATATAATGAGGTTTTATTACACCTATTTCCAATTCAAGTAGGTATCTACAAGTATTTATATATTTATCTTTCAATTCTGTATTTTTGTCCGTAGAGCATTTCACCAAGTTAGTTATGAAAATTGTATATTTCATTAGTTTGGTCTTCCTCAAAACATAGTCAAAAAAATCCCCCGATGTTTGTATGTCTTTTAGATTCTTACTTGGTGATACTCCTTCAAATGCTCTACGTTTATCATCAAATCTGCGGTAACTTGGATTCATTCCTATAAGCAATAATTTTTTTGAACCTATAACTTTATTCTTTAGATTAGTCAATAATTTACCATATTCAGGATGTTCCTTTGTGTGAACATTATATACTAAAGTATTCAGTTCACATTTCTTACAGGAATCGATTGCTTCAAATACTCTGTTTGGCATCTTATAATTTCACCTTTTTTCCTATACTCAATATAATGTAAGTATTCTAATACTTTCATTGGATAAAAATAATAAGTATGATAATCTTTTCTTCTTCCGTAGAATTCTTCTTCTGTTATGTTTAATCCCTTTCTTTCAATAATTTCAGAAAATATTTTTTTTGCATTTGTTGAATTATTATTTTCAGTTAAATCATTAATTATATCTTTAACAAATTCAACATCTTTATTTAAAGTTCTATGGGCATCTTGTTCTATTTTTCCACTTCTTCTAAACGAAAAACCTACCCAAGTATCTTTTGAGCCATCATACTTGAATTCCATTTTATATCCCATCTTAAACACCACGTCTTTTTACGAAAATATATACACCCTTAGTTTCACTATATCTTTCAAATCTGTATATTGTTAAATCAACTTTATTTGCTTCTTCAGCTGACTGACATTCTACAAAGTTTGGTTGCATGTTTATCACCTATTATTTTTTACTAAATAGCTCTTTATCAATTGGGTCCAAATCATCCCATTCTAAATCTTTCCAATTAGGACCTGGTATTTTGATATTCAATTTTCTAGCTACATAATCAAGGTTAGTACAAGGTTCTTGATTTAAAGCTATACCTTTCTGCATTGTAATATCTTCTTGAGTTGCATGTCTACCATCTGAAATATGTGGTATACCAAGTATCTCCCAAAATCCATTAACTGCAAGTGTAGTATCCTTTCTTGACCAATCACATGTTGGCCTCATATAATGCGCAAGTAAAGGAAATGCCTTTAAAACTTCATCACGCAATTTATATGCAATTCCAACACAATCTTCCATCTCAGTTGTTTGCATTCTTCTAGAACATAATTCTTGTAGTGCTTTATAATTAATACTCATTATGAATCTGTGTGATGCGTATAATCCTGTAGCACATCTAGCAGCCCAATTTGGTATCCCAGCTTTTTGAATTTGTTTGTATAGACTTTTATTCCTTCCAACAACCCATTTGTATTTTTCTGCTGACTCTGTATCCTTAATTCTTGAAGGTATAATATAATCAAGGTGGTTTAAGTCATTATCTTTCCATCCTTTACTAGCAAATACCACACCAATTCTAGCTCTTGCAATTTGGTCAAAAACTGCTCTTGAACAATTCTCAATACTAAAAGCAAAAGCTGGTGCTTCAAGTGCTAACGGAAGTGCCTTCCTGTCAAGTACACTTTTGACAACATAAAATCTTGATATTGGACTTAAATTCTCCCATTTATCATTGTATGTTCCCCAAGTACAAAGTGCCATATTACACATTGTCTTATATGGATTTATTGAATTATCAGTAAGCTCAACTTTCAAATCTTTCAAATCCAAGAATCTAGTCTTAGTTTCTTTTTCTTCATAACAAGCTTTTTTGATTTCTTCTCTCGTATTTTCATTCAACATCTTCTCTACCTCCAATTTTATCGACATCAAGTTTCATCATAATTTCTTCCATTCTTTTTACTGAACCTTCATATACTTCTCTCATATAACCTTCATTTCCAAGCTTAATTTCGCTTTGGCTATATTGTATACAACTTATAATGTCAGCAAGCTGGACAATCAATCCCTCTGTAGTTTCTCCGGTATTAAACTCATCATTCAACTTTCCAAGGTCTTTTCCAAAGTATTTTTCCCAGACAATTTTTTCAGCATCAGTAATTGCTTCTTTAATTTTAGGAAACATCTTACTTACATTGTGTTGGACATCACTTACATAAACTTCAGGTAAATCATGTGTGATAGCCATTATCAATGCCTTTTTCAAGTTGAATTCATAATACCTTCGTAATTCCAAGACAATTAATGTAACAAAAGCAGAATGCTCAGCAACACTTTCATCTTTTATTCTTATAGAATTATTATACCTAATCAGGTCCCTGAGCTTATAAATCCTATTAGCATAAGTTACTATTTCTTCTCGCATTTTTCACCTATTCTATTTTTCCTTCGTAAGGTTCTCTAAATTCTCCTTCTCTCAGAAATCTCTTGATTGCCTTTTTGAGTTGTTCATACGTAGTCGTTGCTATCATTCCACTCGAACTCAACATTAAATTGAATTTACCTTTTACATGTTGATTAAAGTATATTATTGGAACGTCGACAGCATATGCCACACCCGCCTCAAAGATTGTTCCCATATCTTTATTGTTTGTATTACAGATTATAAAATCCGCCCCATTTATTTCTGTAATATTTTGATGGAAAATTTCCATTCGGGTCTTATCATCAGCATCTGGTGGACATATTATTTCGTCTTTTGGAGAATAGAATTTAACCTTTAATTCACGTAATATCTTCTTAATCTCCTCAACTTCTTCAAGCTGTTCTGGATTAAAGAATGGACTTGCTATGTAACATCTCATTCCAGTTCTCCCCTATTTTTTAGGTATATAAGAGTTTTTTCTGCCCTAACTTTAAGATATTCTTTGTCTCTTTCTTTGAATTCTTCTTTCAATTCAGATGTAATCTTGTCAATATCTGTAACTCCTTCTTTGGCCAAGTCCCTAATCATACCTGCAATAGTTTTACTATGTTCTCTTTCTTTTGGTTCCTCTTTTTTCTCTTCTTCTTTTGGTTCCTCTTCTTTTGGCTCATCTTCCAAACTTACCGATGTAGTTGGTTCGTCTGTCTTTACTGGATTTTTTGCTTCCCATTCAGCAAAATCTTCTGGGCTCATTTTCTCTTTTAGGTGTGCCCTATACTCTTCATCAGTCATTTGCTTTGACTCATTCTTTGGTTCTTCGTCCATTTTATAACCTCCTAGTTTCTAACTGATTTAAATTTTTCATACCAATTTTTCTGGTAAGCATGCATTGTTCCTGTTGCCTTTTTTCCACGGTCTCCTACAATTCTAAAGTAATGTTGAGCATTTGATTCTCCGATATATACAATTGTATTAAACTTATAACTTAACCTACCTTGTCCGGCAGGTTTTACTCCAAGTTCAACAAAATTCTTTGATGCTTCATTAACTTTGCCTTTAGACATTGCCATTTCAACTTCCATATCTTTTTCTGCGCAAACAGCCAGAACATTACATTTTGGTCTTAGTACTAGATTATCAATAATGAAGTTATCTAGCTTTTTGATATACTGCCATTTCTGGCCATCAAACATACCAAATTTCTTAGTGTCTTTTGCGCTTCTGACAATATACATTGTTACATCTCCACCTGAAGCATCTTCAATGAATTTATTCTGAGCCATATCCCAGAAATCACTCATTAAGTCAACAACAATCCAGTCATTTGGTTTGCTTATTTGCTTTATATTTGGTAATAACCTATGTGCCTCATTAATACTTTCAACAAAGTAGTATATAACTTTGTCTTTCACATCATCAATCTTGTCAGCAAAATATTGTTTGAATGTCCTAGCAACTCCACCATCAGTATTTAATATCCTAACTACACTTCCAGATTTGACTACTTCTTCAATCAATGAGCAATATGCCCAAGTTTTACCTATCTTAGCAGAGCCAAATAATAGTATAGTTTCTTTCTCATCTTCTAACCATTCAGTTGAAGATGGAATCGTCATCGTCTGCGAATGGGTCGGTTGGGAATTGGTCTCCTCCAGTAGACTCATTTTTTACCTCCGGTTCTTTTTTCTCTTCTTTCTTTTCAGGTACTGGTGCTATTGTTACTTTGGGTTTTTCTTCTGCGGGTTTTTCTTCTTCTTCTTCTGTAAACTTCTCATCACTAACTTCTTCCATTACAATTCTTTCTGCTTCGAATTTAGGCAAGCTACCAAGATATTGTAATGATATATTACCATCTTTTTCATTTGGTGTTGCAGAAATTATAACATCAGTTGTTCCATCTCTGTAATCTTTGAATCCTTCAGGTACCCAGACTGTAGTTCCCCAGCTAAAATTATCATCTTCTGGAGATAATAATACATCATCAACATTATTCAATGTCAATCTGCCACTTCTGCCTTCTCCCGGGTCAACAGTTTCAATAAATGCATCTTTTACGAAAACAATTTTTGCTTCTGGTTTCAATTCATACCAAGTTTGAAGGTCATCAATACTATCAATCGCATAATCTCCCCAGAATTTGTCAATTAACGTCAATGCTTTTTCATATGGTATTTTCTTAGAATCTTCTTTCAAATAAGACCAGTTTTTGTTTCTGCAGTACAATTGTAGAATTCCATCTTCTGTTTCTTTTGAGCCATTTGCATATATTATTATTTCTTCAAAAAGCGGAAGTTTCATCTTTGCAACTTCTTTTTGAAAGGCAATGTATACAGGTTTGAATTCGTCTGTGTCTTCCTTCTTGAATATACCATATCCAAAAGACCTTAATTCTTCTTCAGGTTGAACTTTTCTTTTTTCTACAGATAGAAGATTTCCCATTTTGTCTTGATATTTAAATCCGGCAATTTTTCTGGAATCGTGATTATACCATAATGGGTTTCCTTTTTCATCAACACTTCCAATTCTTATCATTCCTTTCCTAACTTCTTCGTCTCCAATATCCCACATTTTCTTTATCTCATTATAATATTCTCTAGCTCCAAAGTCTGTTGCTTCTGATTTACCAAGAAGAATACCTTCAAATTTGAATTGTGGATTTCTTTTGAACGAAGAAGAAATCTGCATTTTTGCCTTGAATTCAATTAACTCTTGTGGAATTCTCATTGATTTGAATCCTTCATATGTCTTATCAAACATTTCTTGAAGTTTGTCAATACTAATATCGTGTTTCTTACTCATTTCTTCTAGAAACTGTTTTACACTAATTTCTTTTATACCCATTTTTCGACCTCCTTAGAATTTGACTATAGTATCTAGTTTTGAATATCGTCACTTAATTTACCTCCGTGAACTTCAAATAATGTAAAATATTGTAAGATTTGGTGCTATATATATATTTATATAATTCAATATATATAACGAAATATCTATGTTCTAACTAAAAATTTCACATTCTTTGCTCCTCTCTCCACATGAATAAGATTTTGGTTAATCATCTTATGCACTATTGTTCTTGATTTATCATAACTTATATCGAATTTCTTCCTAAGCAAATCAACAAAAGTAGTTATATTCAATTTCTCTCTGCTTTTCTTGAATTCTAATAATGCCTTTGACAACTGAAAACTCATACCCTTTTCTTCCAATTGTAAACCTTCTATTACTGACTTTGCCATTTCAAAGTATATCCAATCTTTTGACATTAAGGTAGGAAGAACATGCTCTTTTGTTATTTCAGTTTCTCCTCTAAGAGCACATCTAATTCCAGCTGTCTTATAGATAATGTCAGTTATAGTTTGGGAGAAACTAAGAGCAACTGGAAATTTCTCTCCTGTAACTTCTGTTTTTACTCTATCTAAAAATTGGTTAGTTAACTCTTTCTTCATATCTACTGCAGATTTTGTTAGTGTCAATGAAACTGGTTCTTTTGTATCTATCTTTTTCAGCATTTTTACAACTTGTCTTTTCAATTTTCTATAATTATCGAATGATTGTCCATTCAAAGCTTCTTCATCTTGATAATCTCTCATTTCTTGTACTTCTTCTATTGTAAGATTTCTAACCAAGAATTGGCACCTTTGGAAGAATCCTTGTTCTGTAATTGCCCTTTCCATACCCTTATATGCATATGAAGTCATCATTAATGTAGGAAAACATTCATACATAATTTCTCCCTTAGCTAATCTTTTATATACTCTACCGGGATAGTCTAATACTGGTTGAAGGTCAGTGAGAAGTTGTTCTGAATATGCTCTCTCACTAAATACTTTCTTTGCTTCAGGTACAAAGATAATATCCTTTGTACATAAATCTCCATATATAACTGGGTCTTTGTATTCATAATCTCTATGTCTACCTTCTATGTAAGGATTTTCAGGAGAAAGTCCATATTTAATATTATGTTTTTGTGCTTCTGTATCAATAGTACCAATTAGACCGGCAGTAGTAAAGTCAGTTTCCATTGTATATGATATGCTTAAATCTTTACATATATCTTCTGCCACTTTGAATAATTGTCCCTTTCCAGTTCTACTAGGTTGAAGCCATATGAAACTTAACCTTAAGTCTATTTCATTTGCTCCTAATCTTATTTTTACATTCTTCAGATATGCTCCCATCAATGAATAAAAAATCATCCTTGCTGGTACTTCATTATTGAAACTTACTAGAGAAGACATTTCTACAAATTTATCTTCTATTTCTTTCATAGATTCTATATCTTCTTCAAAGTTTTTATCTTCTTCTTCTGCTTCTAGAATTTCTTGATATTTCTCTATATCTAAGTCAAAGTTCTCCATCTTAAGTTACCTCCCAATTTGATTGTGTAATTTAGATAAATGTATTAGTATTTATACTTTTCTAAAGAAATAAGAAATCTAAGTTTTAGAAGCTTCTAAGTCTTAGTTTCTTTAACATAGAAGACGTTTTATCATAAAAATATAATATTACATATATATATATTAATTATATTATATATATATGCTAAGAGGAAGAATGATATTATACATAAAAAGTATACTGGTATCTTACCAAAAATATATAAAAAGTGTATATTAACAAAACTACAAAGCAAGAAGAGTAAAAAAATATAAAAACTTCCAAAATACCTTCTCTTTTATGGGAAAAAAAGAAGCAAAAAAGAATTTGTGGAAGAACATCAAAAATAACATTCTTTTTCAAATCTTTTTGATTCTTCTAGTAGCAATCGCAGCTGCATATTTCATCAGAGAAGTGGTAGTAAGAGTAATAATCTATATAATACAGAATATAAAAATTTATTAATCAAAATATTACTTAAAATTTAGATGTTTAAATTCGTTACAAACAGACCGAGCTTCTTAATCAACGTAAGATTATTAAATAATGGAGAAAATGTTAAGTCAAAATCTTTCTCAGTACAAACATTACATTCAATTGAAAGAATTCTTAGTGATGTTAAATATTTCGCCAAACTGCAAAAGAAGGGAAATTCAAAAAGAATAAACTACCAATTCGTAATAATGAATAACAATTCAAATAAGAATAAAAGCGCTGGATTTAAATTACAAGATGAAAATCTTGATAGATTATTTGAAGAATTGAAAACTTTCATATTGAAGAAGAAGAAATATTATAGTATACCAAAAAGAACTCATATGGTAACAGTAATGAATGTGCTCACCAAGGAGAATGATAATAAAAGTGCTTCATTTTGTACAGATTTATCATTGGCAGAAATTAGAAGAATATTCAGAAAATATATAGTAGAAATTGTTGCACCGAGGTTAGACGATAAAATAGTATTCTTCGGAGAAAAAGGTTTAGCTTCTTCTCATAGAGTAGTTATATATACCAAACACAACAACATTGCATATGGAAAATCTTTATGCACAACAATAAGAATACCACATTATTCTTCTAAGGAGATTTTAGATGAATTATGCAAAATGGTAGATGATGAAAAATTTATGGAGGCGAATATATATGGAACCAGCAGAATTGGAGAGAAGACCTAAAGGTTGGACAGCAGCAATTCCAGCTTCTGTAATAAGCTGCGCAATGACTTATGGTCTATTAGAATTCGGCAATCTTGATGGAAGAGACTATCTAGTTATATTCTTGATGTTCTTCTTTGTGGTTGCAGTATCCGGATTTCTACTAGGTCTTTTAATCAATGTTATTATGGAGAGGAAAAATGAAGAATAAGCTGATACTAATATTATTAATGTTGCCAGTAGTTTTAGCATCTACACCTGATTATGAAATTCAGGATAATATAGAAACTACTTTAGATGTAGGCAGTCAAGACATGGGAGATTTGATATTTACACCTAAACCTTATATTAGTGATTTACATACAAAAAGCAATTATAATAATGAGGTATATCAAAAATATGATAGATTGATATGGGAAGGACAACCTACTGAAATTAAAAAGGGAGCTACTACAGTCGTATTAACTTCTGGTAGTCAATATTATTTTGATACTATAGGAGAATATAGGTTATTTAATTTAGCAAATTCAACATTAAATGCTACAATTACAGTTGAAGCTGAAGATATACCAACTTATACATTAACCTTAGTTACTCCAAATGGAATTGATGGAACTTTGAGTTCAACATATTTGAATCTACAGCAGCAAAGAATAGTGAATTTAGATTTGGATGTTGATGAAGATTTAACACCTGCAACTTACGATATTGAAATTCGTATGGATACAGATACACCAGGTTTAAGCAATAGAATACTTGAATATAATATGGTATTGCCAGAAATTGAAACTTGGGAGATAAAAGAAGATAATGTTGGCAATGTTGCATATGGAAAAACTGGCAAAGTTGTTGATTCAGGAGAAATCATAATAAAAAATACTGGAAATATCAACTTTAATATTGAAGTTAGAACTGAAGGTACAGCTAAGAATTTTGTACCTACTTATGGTAGCCAAACAATATTCAAAAAATCTACCCTTATGATTCCGCTTCAATTACAAATTCCAGCTAAACAAGCCAAGGGAAATTATACCCTCACCCTTTTGATTGATGGCGGAGACAATGAGACATATGAGAAAGACATAATAGTGGTTGTTCAGGACAATATACCACCAGAAATTAAGTCGGTAGAATTTCAACATGGTTATGCATTCTTGAACAACACTATTATTGTCTTCACTGAAGATAATCTGGGAGTACATAATACAACAATTTCTTATGATGATAAAACTTATATTATGAAAAAAGACGAACAGAAATTTTCATATAATACAAGATTTGAAAAGTTGAGTAGATATTTATTTGAGATTTGTGTATACGATAATGATGGAAATACGTTATGCGAATCATTCAATAGAACATTTGAAAAATTGGATATAATACAAGCTCAGAAAAAGGTTAAGTTTCCAAAAGTGAAATTTGGTAGTTTCGCTAGAAAAGAAATGTTCAACCTTACTACTGAAGAAGTTAGTGATATAAAGGTTAGATTAGTTGAATTCTATGCAGATGGAATTAATCAAAGCGACATATTCAATAAATGCACAATAAGGTTAGTTGATGGTGATGGAACTGTTAAGAAATTCAGCAAATATGAAGATAAGATAGTTGTAGACGAAAAAGGCGCAATATTATTAGAAGTAAATTGTGATACTATTACTAAATATAATGGCATATTTGAATTTGTATTGCCAGGTTATATTGAAGATATTGATGATATTAGATTTGAAGGAGAATTTGCTGATTATGGTTTACCTGAAGATTTTGAACGTGAGTGGTTTGGCAAAACTCTTGATTGTGATGTTATTGATATGGGTGATTTAGAAGCTTCATATTATAAATGTGAATTAAAGTTAGATATTTCAACTAAACAAAGTGATTTACCTATACCAACAACTATCAATGAGAGAGAACAACTTGACAAAGAACTCGAAGAACAAGAAGAAGAATTCAATAAAAAAGCAACAAGGTATAAAGTTGTAATAGGTCTATTGATTGGGTTTTTGGTAGTAGGAATAATATTCATATATTATTTCAATAGTATCTATCCTAATCTAAGATTTGCAATAACTCCAAAAGAAAAGGATACTAAAAAACGAGGTTAAAATGTTATTTGGAAAAAAGCGAGATTTTTTATTTTATGCAGACAAATGTCTATCTGGTACTTTTGTTAGAATTGATGATGAAGGTAATGAACCTGGGTATGTAGATTTGTGGTATATTCCAATGAACAGTTTTTCAAGAACTGCTATTAAATATCCTAAACCTATAAGAAAGGAGCATATACATTTCTTGAATCCGACAGAAACTTCAACTCCGGGTGTAGAAGAAAGAGTAGTATTTATATACACAGGAGAAAATGGGTCATTAATAAGTGATGTTATTGGAAAAAGACTACAAGATACAATTAAGGATTTAAGGAACAGAGTTAATGACTTGAAAATGCAATTGTCAGCAGCAAAACAAACTGTTAAAGATTCAACATCAAGTGCTGAATCTGCTGTGGCTAGGGCAAGAGCAATAACAGGAACAAGAAGAGACTCAATGATGCAACCACCAGGTTTTAGGGATGAAGATATTGAATTTTGAGGTGTAAAAAATGACTTTTGAACAATATGAACAGACTGAAAATCACAGTCAAGTAGAAACAATATTAGAAGAATTAAGAGCTGCAAATCTTTCTTTGACAAATTATAAGAAATTCAATGAAAGGTTAAGAAATACAACACAAATAATAGATGCTCAAATTGAAAATGATAGGCAAAATTATGATGATGTATATAATGCAGTTCAAGAGATAAAATCTTCTGAGGCATTTGAACAATGCAAAATTGACAATGTTATACCATTAGAAATGTATAAGAATATGGTCTCGTTAGTTAAGATGTTGAAAGATGCAATATCCTGGGAAATATTAAAGTCAAGCATATACAATATTTTATATGATAAATTATTGATTTTGATTGATGAGGCAAATGCAGTTCAAGTTAGACGAGATGCATTAAATGAAATGAGAGAAATGGAGAAAGAAAGAAACAAAGCAATAACAGAAGCTTTAGGTCATAAAATGGCTATGTTTGATGAGAAAGTAATGGTGCTTGTTAAACAAATGCAAGATGACCATAGAAATGATTTAAGATTTGCGTTAATGATGTTTGAAAATATAGTAAAAACATTGAATGTAGATAAAAGTGAAATTAGCAGTGTAACAAAAGAGATTGAAGACAAAAAAGCAGAATTAACTCAGGAACCAAAACAAGTTAATAAACCACCACAAACTTTTACACCAATAGAGAAAGAACAAAAGGAGGTACACCAAGAGAATATATTTGAACCAGAGAAAGGTGATGATACATTGGAAGATATAGAGAAAGAATTTTCCAATGAGGAGGAATTTTAGATGATTTTGATTAGGGTATTTAAGAGATACAAAGGCAAAAAAATTCAGGCAATAGACCAAAGAATAATTATGAAATTCCCTAACGATTATGACTTTGGTTTTGATATTTACAAACCTGAAAATTGGAAAAGATGGCTGTCAAATTATAAAGACAAAAAAGGTAACTATCTACCAAGAGAAGATAAAGACGGAATGAAAGTGGTGTATAATGTATATGTATTTGGTATTTCAGAATGGATGGAATTTAAACCAATATCAGGTGGATATGTTAGCTTGTTTCCTGGATACGACAAATATGGTACCCATTTGAAAATTGCACAACATGGAGAATTATATCCAAGGAAATAGGTGATTTAATTGAATGTTTGTATGGCATCTTTTTATTTATCATATTTCATACATGTATTGCTGTCAAATGTATTATTTTTCCTAGCAATCAAATTTGCAGATTCAAATATGAAGACTTTAGTTATGGTAAAAGTATTTTTTGACATGGCAATATTATTAACCTTACCTTTATTAATGTTTATGACGAGTGGTATATGTGGATGAAAAAGGCAAATTTTTCATAGCTGTAATAATATTTTTAGTAGTTATTATAGCAGTATCTTTCTTCTTTAAGCTATATTCCATTTGGAGTTTGGTCGGTATGATATTTTACACAATAGTATTTTTTGTATTATATTTATTCATATTATATGAAGGTAGAAGATTGGAGATTGAAAAACATAATTATGAGGAGAAAAAGCAATCATTTAAATGGTGCTGGAATAAGATTAATGAAGTTCTAAGAAAAATGCCAGGTGGAGAAGGTGTTGAATGGGAAGGTGGATTTGGTAAAAGAAGTGAGATTAAATATTTCACAGATGGAAAAATTCAACATCCTTTTAGATATGTATTTGGTAGTTTATCAGAGACAAAACAACCAGTATTGATTATATTCGATATTGACAAAGAAGATATTGCTAGGTATTATGCAAATCCAACACCAACATTAATTGAAAATCCGTTCAATGGATTTAAACCTTTTGCTACTTATGATAGAGATAGGTCTGGTTATAGAGACTGGATGTTTGGTAGAGATAGAAGAAGAGGTTTTTACCCAAGTTCTTATGGACAAGGAGTTAGTGAATTAGGTCCCGGTAAAGAAGCTGAGTACTCTGAATTTCCAATTTCTCCTTCTGAAAATCAAGTTGGAAGAGCAGTTGATAAACTGAAAGAATCAGATGAACGCAGACAGAGAGACAAGTAAATGGAAGACTTTTGGCAATAAGTATATGAAAGAGTCTTTCATAAAAAAGAAAGAGAAGATATTAGAATACACTAAAGCCAATTTACTTATAGGCAAAAAATCAAATGGGGCACCTTATTTTTTAGATTTAAGAGAAGCTTGTAGGATTATATTAATTGGTGCAACTAGGTCAGGAAAAACATTTGGTATTAGGTCAGTTTGTGACCGACTTAATTTGACTGACCGACATATAGTATTTTTGAATGATTGTAAGAATGAGTTTTATAGTTCTCGTGATGAAATTCAACATAAATTTCGTAATTTATTATTTGAAAGTGAAAAACCAAGAGGAATGAAAATTGTAACTTTGAGACCAACATTCTTTAAGTCTGTAATAAATGATTTGCCACAAGGTAATTTTTGGTTTAGTATAGATTTTAGAGATTTCACTAGAAATGATTTTATGACAATGATGAATAGTCAAGAACTTACCAATCCGCAAAAAGTCATTATAGAATTATTATATCAAGAACTTCAAAACAGATTTAAAAGAGATAAAAATCTTAAATTCTCGTTAGACTTGATTAATGAGATTATTGATGAAATTGATGATATAACTTCTCAGCAAAAAACTTCTATGAAATTTAAATTCAGGCCATTAGAACATAGTCATTTTTATGAAGAACAATTTGATAGGAATATAATAGGTTTATTGAAAAAGGATTATAGTATAGCAATAAATATGGAGAATTTTGACAGCTTTGGTAAGGGCAATTTTCTGTTTCCTGAAGTAGTATTAAGTGTAGTTGCAAGAAAAGTCATAATGGCCAGAAGAGCAAAGAAAATTAAAGAAGTCTGGTTGGTAATTGATGAGGCACCAAGGTTTTTAGGTACAGACAAACAAACATCAATAAAGCATTTAGTCAATGAAAGTTTTATGCTGGATACTCGTTATGGAGTCAATTATATTATTGCGTCACAAACATATAATATTATTCCACCTGATATGAAAGAGAATTCAAGGTATATTTTTGTACCAAGAAGTGTTGATGTAAGTGTATTCAAAGATATACTAAATGATACAGGACTAACAAGGAATATTCAAAGCGCAAATAATGATGCAATTAGAATGAAAAGATTAATGAATTCAATACCTTTTTCGTGGTTAGTTATAGATAAGTCACACGGAACAAAAGATGTGATTACTTTTTCAGCTCCATTAAGCCGACATATAGAAACTGGCCAATAATTATTTTATCAAAATATAAAAAACATTTATAAATAATGAGTTTTATAGATTGATAAAATGAAGTATAAAGGAGAAGCTATCAAAAATAAGAAAGTGATAGAAGAAGGTTATTTCAATGGTGGTCATCCAAGAGAAGTAACTAGAAAGCTAGTTTCTTTGATGAAAGATAAAAATAAGGAATATGATAGGTCTATTATATATATAGCTAACGAAGCTGGAGAAAAATGGATGTTTAGTGTTAAAAGAACTAATGGAACTACTTTTGTTAGACCTATAAAATCAAGTTCAATGCTAAATCAAGATGAATTAGATATGATATTTTCAGGAAATCAAAGAATTGTGGAAACTTAAAAATGCCAAAACACATAAATGAAAAAAATTTAGTAACATACATAATGAAATATGAATCTGGTGAAATTACTTATGATGAATATTTCAGTTTATTTGGCTATCTAATCAGGACAAAAAAAGCATGGTCTCTACAAGGAATGTATGGTAGAGAAGCTTCAACTCTTATAAAATCTGGACTAATAAATAGAAAAGGAGAAGTTCAGTGGAAAGAAATTGAAAAATCAGGAATAAAACTCAATAAATCAATGTATGCATAATGAAGAAAATCAAAATTAATGGATGGGCAATTTTTGGTGCTTCATTAACTTTGATTATTATCATATTCCTCGTTTACTTGATAGTTACGGGGCAGACAGAATTCCTGATGATAGGACAATGACACAAGTAACAGAGAAAAACGGTGCTATCGAAGTTAGAGGTCAAGAGTTTGACATGAAACTTGACCAAAATCGGAAGATTTACGTTAAAAGTAATTTATTCAAAGACCAATATCATTTCATCGGAGAAAGACTACCACCAGGATTAACAAAATCAGAGAAAAAACATTATATGTATGTTTTGCATACTAAAGTAGAACAATCCTATCAAGATAAAAAAGAGGCAGAAAAAGGTTATTTGGAAGGTGAAGTTAAAGATGAAGAAAACAAGAATGAAGATGATGATGAATAAACTTTTAATATTCATGCTAACTATATTATTAGTAGGCGCAACGGCGTTCTCAGCTTTCGCACAGGAACAAGAAAATGATGTGTCTGATGGTAGAGTTGGTGACCCAGACTATTATTTAACAGAGGATATGTCAATTTGGGATAGACTACAGTTGTTCTTTTCAAAATCTGGGGGAGAACTTACAGTTATAGGAGGAGCAACCTGTAGCGCATATCCCGATGAAAGTTATGAACAATTAAATTGGCCTTATGATAGAATGTGTAGGTGGAATGACAATCATATTGGAGAAGCGTTTCAAGTTTTCTATGTTAAACCTGATGGTTCTGGTTGGGACTTTTTAGGTGAAGCTCAAATACAACAGGGAGATAGAGGTTGCATAGATACTCCATATTACCAAGGAACTTACCATTGGGACGTTTATTATTGTGATGATACTGTTGAAAGAACATGTTCTGAAACTGATGGTGGAAGAGATTATGATGATTATGGACAAACAACAGTTTGTCTAGGAGATGATTGTAGTACTTATTATGATGAATGCGATTCTACAACTCATGTAAGAGAGAGGTATTGCGACCCAGATGATTCGCTTGCTTCAACATCTTATAGATGTGATGATTATTGTGATTCAGGTGCTTGTGTTACTGAAGAAGAAGAACCAGAAGAACCAGAACCTGAAGAGGAACCAAGTGTTTGGTTTCAAGATTTATGGATTAATGGATTACAACAAGAAATTACCGTCGTTCAAGGAGAAGAATACGAAATTAAAGGTATTATATACGTTACTGGAAATTGTGAAGGTTGTGTAATTGAAACAGGTGGAGATTTTTATGGTGAACAATATTCGGTTGTTTCTTCATCAACAGGAGCTTGTGGTGACGACCAAACATTAGGTGTTAAATTTGATGCTGAAGATGAAGCAGTTACATTTTTCTTATATGACAAAGTAACAAGAGAACCAGGTAGATATAGAGTACCAATATTTGTTTTTGACCATTGTTACGAACCTGGAAATCCAACAACAAGATTAGAACAGGCACATTTTTTCCTTAATGTTGAACCAGAATTTGACCCAGATGAAGCATTAACTGATTGTTATAAATGCGATGGAGCAAATTTAGAACATAGAGAATTTGTAGGTGATTGCCCTGCTGACTATTATCCAAATGAATTGACTTGTGAAGTTGATAACACAGTTGTTTGCTATCATTGTAATGGTGAGAATTTAGTACAGGAAGAACATGAAGGAAATTGTCCTCAAGGTACAACTGAAACAGTACCAGAATGTGGTACAGAGAATTTACTAAAATGTTACTATTGCGACAGTAATGACGAACTAAAAATGGAAGAACATTCTGAATGCCCTCAAGGAACTACAGAAAATAAACCATTTTGTTCAAACCAAGAATTGACTTGCTATTATTGTCAGGGACAACAGATGAAAACTCAAGTCGTTCAGGATGACATATGTCCGCAGGGAATGAGTGAGAATCAACCAACTTGTGATAGTAATGAAATGACTTGTTTCTGGTGTTACCAAAATGAATTAAGTTCAGGATTTTATGAAGATGAATGTCCAAGAGGAACAGATGATGAACCTCTTGATTGCACACCTTCAAATCCAGTAACTTGTTATTGGTGTAATGAAGAAAATAAAATTGAATCTGGAATATATGCCAATTTTTGTCCATTAGGAAAATCATTAGAAACTCCAAGTTGTGGTGAAGAAATTGATTGTTATTGGTGTGAAGAAAATCAAGTTCAAGTTCAATCATATGCTTCATGCCCAACAGGAACTTTGGATTATGAACCAAGTTGTAAAGAACCTTCAGTTTCATATTGCCAAAATAGGTTAGACGACCCAACTTGCACACCAGTACTTTGTAGAGATGATAAAACAAGAGATATATGTAAAACAGTTTGTTGTGAAGTTGATGATGGATATGATTGGAGATTTGATGGACAATGCGGAATTGTTGCTAATTCAGATAATTGTTTGAAAGAACCAGAAGTTGGAATTGGTGTTGTCATAACAATTGTTGTATTAGCAATATTACTATTTGTAGGAATATTTTATATTTCACAGAGGAGGCGAAAATAAGATGGCTCAAATTAAACCAATTGGATGGATTGCTATCTCATTGGTTATAATTGCAGCTATAGTCGGAGCCACTATGCTTAGTGTTATAATGGGACCAGGAGGCGAATTAAGACCATTGATTATTGATGGTGAACACATACAAAATTATAATGAATTGCGTTCCGTCTCTGGACAAGAATTAAGTGATAGTGAATTTGAAAATGCTGGGATTATACAACAAGAAGATGGCTTATATGCTTATTACGAAACGGGTGTTGCAGGATGAATAAAAAGCTATTAATCACAGGATTGCTATATATAATAATAGTCTCTGTATTTGCCTCCGCAGGAACTTTAATCTCTGGCAACACTGTGCAGATTGATACTTCAAGTCCACAATTTGGTGATTACAACTTGTTATTTACATGGAGTACAAGCCCAGCAGCTTCAGATAGTTTAGTAATTACAAGAAATAATTTACCAGCTGGATATGATATTGATAACAATATAGAGATATTCTTCAATAAACCTGAATTTGAACAAGTATTTGCAGTTTCAGATGAAGAACCTTTGTATAAACCAAGACTACAACATAGAACTTATTGGTATTTTCCACAATTTAATTTTGACAGAGCATACGAAAAATGTATTGAAGCTCATCTTGAAGATTTAGATGATAATTACGGTGGTGCTGATTACTTACCTGGTGTTGATGCAATTGTTGATTACTCACTTACAGTTTGTGATGTTAGATTTGTATATACTCAAAGTCAAGAAGGATTTTTAGGTGATGTGAAATTTAGGTCTTGGAATTATGACCAAGAAATAGAAGTTGGAGATTTAGGAATATTAAATCTTGCCAATGATAAACAAGTTGATAGCAAACCAAATATTGGAAAAGCAACATTGCTTAATTTTGGACAATGGGTAAATGCAGAATTATCTGACAAAAACATATATGCTTATCAAGGAGTTTTAGAAAGTGATTGGATACCGATTGAAAGGTCTGAAGGATTAAACACTTATAATGGAGCACATGATACAATAAGAAGTTTGGTGAATTCTTATGTTGCAAATCCAGGCGGAAAAAATATTTTGACACTTGAACAAGAATTGGAAACAGAAATTCAGATTATGAGAGATGAAATTGATGAGATAAAAGCACAAGCAACAACTGAAGTACCTGTAAGTTGGAGATACGCTACTGACGGAGCATACAGTTATTCAGGAAAAAATATTAATGTACCGATTACAGAAAATATACTCACAGCAAATATACAGTTCTTAATTAATGGTGATAGTTTTGGTCTAAAAATACCATTGGGAGAACCAGAATTTGTTGATACTGATTTAGGTGATATTGAGTTTGAAGAAACATCAAGAGCTTATATTGATTTCGATATAAAAAATATTGGAGACGAATATGGCACCTTTCAAATAGTTGGTTCTTGTAATTCTGATAAAGTCAATATTCAAAGTAAAACAAGAGAAAATATAGCAGCTGGCTCAACTTGGTCTGATGAGATGGAGATAACTGCAATTACAGATAAAGTAACTGAAAGGGAAGAATTTAGTTGTAGCTTAATTGTTAGAGATTTAAATTCTCAAATTGAAGATGTTGCTAATTTTGGACTAACTGTAATACCAGCTGAATCTTGCGCAGAGGGACAAGAAACACCACCAACATATATTAATGGTGTGTTGACTGTATACATTTTAGATTCTGCTTGTTCAATAAAAGAAACAAAAACATGTGAAGGAGAAAATAGACATTTTGTACAAGCAGGAACTGGAAAATGGGAATGTGTTGATAGTGATGGAGAACTTATACCTCAACCAGTTTGTGGAGATGGATTATGCGAAAATAGTGAGGGCGAAAATGGTATTTATCCTTGTCCAGATGATTGCGCAGAACCATTAGATAATGTTGCAATAATTGTAACTTTAGTTTTGCTGTTTATATTAGCAATAGGAATTATAGTTGCTGTTGCTATTCAGAGGAGGAAATAAAATGTGGGTAAGAATACGCGGAAAAAAGTATTTCCTTATTGAAGGGAAATATTCAGGAGAACCATTAATGATATTTTCAGAATCAGAAGTTAAATCAGCAGAAAAAAGAGCTTATAAAGCTAGAAAATTACACCCAAAAGTAAAAAGGTTAGAAAAAGATTGGGATGAACGAATACCAGAGATTGGCGGCTATGACCCTGAATTAGATGTGGGCTAAATGACAACAAAAAAAGAAATAATAAAAGAAATTGAACATTATACAGTTTTTCATAAATTATCAAAAAAAGATAAAAGCAGATTAATGAGATTAAGAAAACAAGAACTTCAAAAAATATTGAAAACAAGAAAAAAAGAATTGAGGTCATTTTAATGGGAAAAGCAAAATATTATTTAATTGAAACATTTGACCCAGAACATGCATATATTGTTACAGCGAATAAAACAGTTGCTAAAAATATTATTAAGGAATATAAATCGCAACCTTTTGATGTAGAAGAACCTATATTAACAAAAATAAATAAAGATTCAGTCTATATAGAGGCGGATTAAATGGCACAAATATTTCCTTCGATATGGCAATTGTTAATACCAAATTTGAATATATTCACTGTACTAGGATTTATCTTATTGATTGTTAGTATAATGTCATTTTTCTCAAGAAGCGAAATTCTAAAAGCACTAGCTCCCTTTGGTTTAATATTATCTATAGCTATTGTGTGGGGAATAAGCATTATACTAGATTTATTAAAAACTGTAGGCGGAATAATTATAGTTTTTGGCTTATTAATTACTGCAATAGTTTATGTGTATATGTTTTATATATGGAAACCAAGGAAAAAATAAAATGTGTAAATTAGCATTTTCAAAAACAAAAGATGGAACTTCATATAGAAAAGCTGTAGCTATGATTAAACATCAAGAAAATGTAGTTGCTGGACATTCTACTGGAATTGCCTGGAAAGATAACCAAGGTGTTCACTTAAGAAAAGCTATTGGAAAGATAATAAACTTTATGGCTAAATATCCTGATATACCTAATACTAATATGGCTTTAGGCCACTCAAGATTTGCAAGTGTCGGTGAAATAAATTTAGAAAATCAACACCCAATAAAAATATTCTATCACGGAAAAAGAATTGGCTATGGAATACATAATGGTACCTGGATGGATTATTACAAATATGAATATATGAGAAATCCTAACCTAGTTAATAAGACAGATAGTGCATTACTATTTACTATTTATGGAGATATTCTTGATAAATATGGGAATACAAGAATAAATAGAATAAGAGCATTGGCAACAATGGGCAGAATTGCAACAGGTTCATATAGTTATTCTCCCGGTTTTGATGATAATTTTATCATAATGTTTGATGATGGACAAGTTATATTTGGTGGATGGGAGTTAACTTATAAATCATCTGAAGATAAAGTCGGAATTATGACATTTGGTTTACCAAACAAAGTTGATTCAGATTCTGTTTATGAAGTTGCAGGGTTTAATATTAACAAATATAAATTTAATGATTTCAGAAATTATGTATTGAAACCAAAAGAACAATGGTACCAAGACACTGAAACAGAATTAACTTGTAGCACAGAAAGATGTTCAAAAATCATAAGACTTGAAGGCAAAAGTTGGAAGCTAGTAAGTAATAATTTTAAGACAAGACCAGCAGCTAAACTTTATGCTGAGATGACAAAAGATAGATATGGTATTAATTATAGAGTACTAAGAAACAGGAACGGCAGATGGAGCTTATATACGGAGTATACAAAAAATGGTAGCAACTTGGCATGTACTTATTAATGTAACTGATAATCACAGAAAATATTATTCTGCTGAAAAAAGAGATGGTGCATATACAGGTAGAGTTGTATTTGGAAGAATAGGTATTTCAAGAAGAATAATGCAATATCCAGATGAGTTTACTGTTCGTCAAAAGATTGCTAGAAAATTAAACGAAGGTTATGTTGAATTATACACAAGTCATACTCAAGGTTTTGTAAGAAATAATGATGTAGCACAATTTAGTGGACCTACTACTAATCCAAGAGCAAGATATGCTCAAGCAGCAGTGAGAAGGAGAAGAACAACAAGAAGACCAAGCACAGTCAATTTTCAACCTCCAGATTTTCAACCTCCTGCTTATTCTGTTGATAGACAAGGATATATAAGAAAATACCGTTCTAATTATAAAAGAAATACTCCTCAATCTTCGCAAACTGCTAGAAGAGCGCAATATAATGTTTATACAAAAACAAATTTCTCAGGAAATAGAACTCTTGAAACTAAAGCAAAAGAATTTCACGATAGTATTCCAGATAGTCAAGTAAATACAAAAGTACCATTTGGATATGGAAATGGAGAAACTTTTGGTAGAGATGTACCAAAGCATTTTTATGTTACAAAGGATAGAGTTTTTGTTGCAGCTTTTGCAGCTGCTAGGAATGGTGAATGTAAATTTTTCTATATAAAATCTGATGCCTCAAATTATTCTGAGATTATAGATGTAATGTTTAAAAAAATTGTTAATAGAGCAGATAGCGGAAATTATATTACTATTAATATTGCTAGTGAGACAGCAAAAGATAAACTTGAGTCTTATTTGAATAATAAGAATATAACCTTTTCTATTCAAAGCAGAGCAGCTTATTGGCAGTTTGTAATAAATAGAACGTTAGCCACAAGACGCATTGTGGAACAATCAAATAGACAAGTAATATCCAGAATCAGTAGGTGGCAAGACTTATGACAATAAAATGGGGTTTTGGAGTTGAAAAAGAAACAGTACTTATTGGTTACGATGACCCATTAAAAGAATTTACTTACAAAACAAGGTCTGGAGCTAGATTAAATTATGGCCCTGAAAGTTCAGGAATAAGAATGGGAGAATTTGGATATATGGGTGGTGATAGTACAGTTATTTCTAGTACTGGTGGTTATGGTTATGAATTTGCTACAAGAGGAGCTAGAGTAACAAAAGACCCAAAACAAACTATAATAGGTTTTGCAAAAGAAGTAGAAGCTGCAGCACAAAGTGAAGTTACACCAGCAAGAGCAAACAAAAGAAGTATACCATTTGGCACTGTACCAACAATACCCAGATATTCAGGCAATGTACCTGGAAGTTATCATATTCATTTAACTATGCCTTATGACTCAACTAAATTACCAGTTAGACCTGAAAATTTAGAATATTGGAAAAAATACAAAGAAAAGTTATTGATAGGACTACAATGTCTTAGAGTAATACAACCATTAATATTAAGTGTTACTGGTGGAACAAGTTCACAATCAATAGGAAATCCTGAACATCTTGAAGCAAGTGAAAGACAATTATATATTTCAGGCGCATCTGGAATTGGAAATGTCAAGTTAACTCCGGGTTCTGATGCTGCAAGGAATATAATGGGCGCAAGAAGTTCTGGACACCACGGTTCAACTCAAAGAGCAATTTGGAGAAGTAATTTGCAAAGAGAGTTTAGAGATGTTGGTTCTTCTTCTTTTTATGATATATCACCAGAAAATAGAGTTGCTGGAATACCAACGATTGAACTTAGATTTTTAGACACTTTTGATACTCGAGGATTGTATGATGTATTTCGCACAATATGTCTTTGTCTTGCCCACGGAGACAATATGACTACATTACATACTGACCCAGTAAAAAGCAAAGCTTGGTCTGATTCAATGGAATCAGTAGCAAAAGAAGGTTGGAATGCATATTTACCTACAGACTATATTATATATATTAAACGTAAGTTAAAAATTAAGATACCAATTCCAAGAAAATCTAAAGTAATTCGTGCAGATATTTTGCTTAGACAAGTTACTGAAGCATTGTGGGCAGAAAATAAAAATGATAGCTGGATAAAATCTTGGACAAGAGAAACAACTAAACCTTATATTCATAATTTTAACAAAGATAGCTGGGAGTTTTATATGATTATGGCTATGAAAGAAAATCAGGCATTAAGAAATAAATTCTTTAAGTTTTTAATGATTATTGATAAAATAGATTCAAGGTCATCAACTGGAAAATTAAAGGTTAGATGGGAACAAAACAAATATGGAATAAGAGATATTATACTTGATGATGATGTGATTGGCATTGATTTTGGAGCAGAAGATACTGAAGATTTATTACACTTTATGTCAAGATATAAATTCATAACTTTACATTTTGACAATGATGGCAAAGTAGATTATATTAAAAAATCATTCAATGATAAAGATGATGCAATTAGATTAATGAAGAATATGCTTAATGAAAAGAATATGCTTAATGAAAGTGAGAATGGTTTATTGGCAATCAGTGAAGAAGAAAGGGAATCTGTTGAAGATGAAGTCGGAGAAGAAATACAAGAAGAACAAGAAGTAAGAACTGAACGAGTAAGAGAAGTTGGCGAAATAAGATTAGCTGATGTTGCAATATCACTGTCAAGAGTTGAAAGCGAAGATGCAAGCAATATGCTTGAAGATATGAAAAATGTAATTAATTCGTGTCAATTTAGAAAAGGTGGCATTGTACAAAATATGCAATCAATTGAATATGCTACAATTACACATTCTCCTACTAGAACAGAAATCTTTTGTTTTTGGAAAAGAGTAAATAATTCAACAGTAAAAATGTATGTACACCCTAATTTTGCACAAAGTTTATCATTAACTAATTGGAAAACAAGAATGAAAACTAAAATGAGGTCTATACATTCTCTAACTAGAGTAACTACATTTCAAGATGAACTTACAAATACACAATTTTTCAATAAAATACAAAGAGTTATTGAAACAATTCCTGTAGGCAAAAGAAAATCAGTAATTGAATTATCAAGAGCTGGAGTTAAGAGATTAAATAATATGGGTGTATATATTGTCAGTTATAATAGAGGAGAAAAATACTTTATTGCCAATAAGCAAAAAGTTTCTCAGTTAAGAAGACAATATAGAAAGAACTTAAAAAATCTAAAATATATACCGTACCAAAAAAATTATTATGTTGAATATACTGGTAATTCATTGTTGCTGAAACAATCAGGTGTAACAAAAGATAAGCTGGTGGTAAAATGAGAAATACAGATATACCTTTAGTATATAGATATGAAATTAGAATAAAATTTTATGATGATGATTTTAATGTCAGAAAAGTAAAAACAGAATTATATAGATTAAGAAAACATGCAGAAGAAAGAGCAGAACAAATAAAAAGAGAACATACAAGATTGAAAATTATCAGTACAATAGATATAATAAGACTTGAAGATAGAGAAGTAATAAATACGGTGATGTCTAAACATGCCAAGCAGAAGAAGGGTAGGAGCTCATATAAGAGGAAATAGTATAGTTGGAAATAAACAAAGGTTGAATGAAAAAGCTATAAAGGTGTTAGCTGCAATTAAATTCCATCCTAGTAGTATCACTCGCGAAGAGATTATGTTGAATTCTAATTTGGAAGCAGAAGATGTTGAAAGACAAGTTAGATTATTATTGAATTATGGACTAATAAATAATCATAGTAGATTTCCACCATTTCCAAGAGAAGGTTGGAGAGTATTTACTTCTCCAGAAAAGCATACTGAAATTGTCAAGATTCTAAAAGACCACGGTTATGAAGATGAAGCAACAAGAGAAACTAGAGAAGGTTTAGGTGGTTATTTTCCTACTGGTTTAGAATTGGAAGGAACAGGAAGACAACCAAATCGCGGTAGAGATTATCCACCAATAGTACCAATTAATGAACAACTTGAATATAAGTCAGAAACATTAAGTGTGATGAGAAAGTTCAGAGATGAGAAAAAACCTTTTAGACCAAAACAATATTCAGATGAAGCAAAAGAAAGTAAGCTTAAGAAATTTAAATGGTTATCAGAAGAACTATCAAGAATATACGAAATTCCAGCACCAGAAGTTGAGATTGGAATAATGGATGAAGAAACTTGGAAAACACCTTCATCATCGGGAAGCTCTTATTATACTAACATAAATCATAAAATCATTATGGAAGGTAGGTTTAGTGTGATTACTTTCCTTCATGAATATGCACATGCAAGAGGATTTGACGAGACTGATGCTACAATTTGGTCAGCAAATCTATTCAAAAGAATATTCCCAGTTTCTTATTCTAAACTTGAGAGAAGTGCTCATACTTTGGTACAACCAGGGCCAGCACCTTTTGAACTATAGTTCAATTAAAATTGGAAAATATTATAAACTTTCAATATATATTATTTATATGGAACATAAACCCGAAACTTTAGAATATGCAAAATATCTTCATAAAGTCAGGAAGAAAAATGGAGATAATTTAGTCAATTCTACTATAGAAAGATATTGTGACATTATTGATTCTACAATTATTGAGCTAAATAGAAATAAAGGTAATGAAGAAAAAATATTAGAACTTATGAATAGAAATATTATAAAAAAGAAAAGTATGATTTTGTATTCAGCTTTTCGATACTATTTATTATATATAGGATATGATTTAGATTATGATAAAGAAAAGATATTTGATAAATTAAGAGCTCCAAGAACAAATGCAAACGCAGCATCATCTAAAAGATTTTTGCAAAGTAAAGTTCTTAGTAAAGGAGAATTGAAAAGATTATTCGCAGAAACTGAAGATATGAAAATGAAATTACTATTATCTATGCTATATGATACTGCATGCAGAAGAGATGAATTATTGAATATCAAATTTGAAGATATTGTTGAATCTAATGAAGAAGATAGAAAACATGGTATTTATGCACAGATTCATATTATGGGTAAGGGCAAAAAAGCAAGAACTGTATATTTAACATCATTATCATATAGGTTATTGAATAGAGTATTCAAAGAAAAAGATTCAAAACAAAGACTATTTATATTTTATAAGGTTGATGGAACAACACCAAAAGTAAAACAGGATGATGCTTTATATTTTAAGATAAGAAGTTTAGGAAAAAATATATTAGATAGACATATACATCCGCATTGTTTTAGACATACAAAGTTAACTCATATGGCAGATGATGGAGCAGATTTATTAGAAATTGCCGGATATGCAGGACATGAAGATGTTAGCACATCACAAATATATATTGAAATTTCAACACATATTGGAAAAAGAGGTTTTATAAAAACTGTAAAACCTATTGCGGAGGTATAAAATGGGAATCTTATGCACACAAGAAAACAATGGAAAAACTTGGATAATTAGAGTAAGAGAAAAGTGGACAATATTAAATAGAGAAGAGTTAGATAAAATATCGGCAGAAATGCTTAACTTAGGGTTATCATTTACTGTAACACCAAGTTTTGAATGCTTTATAATGCAATTTGTTGATTCTAAAATTGAATTCAAAGATGATTACAGAAAATTCAAAAATGCTCTTGATACTATAATAGAAATAAAGGATAAAGCAGTAAAAGCAGCACCGGTAGAAGGGATAGCTAATGGAAATAAAAGTAAATAATGATATTTGTTGGATGTGCGGTGGTGATAAAAACTTAACATATCATCATGTAATTCCACAAACATTTAAACCAGTAAATAATGTATGCATACCTTTATGTAGAGATTGTCATGATAGATTGCATGAATTTGATGGTACATTAACAATGAGACATTTGAATAAAACTTTAAGAGGAATTGATGATGTAAAAAAATCGCTAGGTTTAATCAAGAAAAATCTTGATGTTCAAACTATAGGAACGATAGTACTAAATAAGCAAAAGAAAAAATGAAAGGATTAGTTTTTATATTCAAAAAAATAGGTGTAATTTTTGGATGGTTAGCTAATTTCTTTGTTGCTCACCCAAATGTATTTTTTGGTTGGGTATTAGGATTGTTTTTGTTTTGGACTTTTCTATTCAATTTATTTACTCAAGGTTTTGTATTTGCAATTACTGAACTTGCTCATTCTGTATTAGGAGCTGAACATGTAATTCACGAAAATGTAACATTAGCAATCAATAATGCACCAGAATATGGAGTCTTTGAATTTGTAGAAATTTGGATGTCTTTCATGATAATATGGTTTTTAGTAAAAAAGATAGCAGAATTGATACATGGGTTTTCGGGAGCACAAGCTCCATATGGAGCAATCTTTATTGCAATAGTAATAGTAGCAATAATAGAATTTTCAGCAGTTACAATAATAAATTGGGAGTTTTCTTTTGTTCCAATAAAAGATGGAATTATTTATTTAATATTCAATTTGCAGCCAGTATTTTCTAATATACATTTCTTTTAATTAACTAAAAGTATAAAAAATCTATATAAATAATGTGATTCGATATTACAACTATCTACAGACTAAGAAACGTCTACTGTAGTTCATGACGGATTGGAAGTCAGTAAGGTTATTGTAGAACCTCCATTTTGCAATTTCCGAGCAAACTTGCCGTCATGAAGACGAAGGAGGAAAACAAAAATGAAAGGAAACCAGATGGCTTGGATGTTTGGTGGAGTAATTCTGCTTGCCATCGCTGCTGTTTTCTCAGTTATGTGGGCCACAGGCCAATTCGCAGTAACTGGTGAAGCAGATGAAGGCGTGACAGGAGCTGTTGTTCTAACAGGTTCTGAAAAGGCAGAGTTCTGTGCTAACAACCCAAGTTTGGATTTGTCGATGAGAGTTGAAGATGGACTCGCATCAACAAAAAGTTATCTGAACGCTACCGTATACGTTCAGAACCTAGAAGACATGTCAATTGTAGAGTATGCAATTGATAGTGCAAGTGGAAGTTTTGACACCGAAAGTGATGCCCTAGATTGTTTAAATGAAGAGGGTTATAGGATTTGGGTAAAAGCTGATGAAACCGGCGGAGACAATTCCGACGATGTAATTACTCTTTCCCCAGAAGAACTAAGTTCTGACCCTGTTAGGAAAACAATTGTAGCATCTCAATTCTCTGGATTCAATGTCAAATGTTATGACAATATTGACAGAGCTAAATGTAAAGAAGTCACTACAAACAGTACTGACTACGTTACAGGAACAGCAATCCAATTTGGAGACAATACCGGAGATGGCGAATTTGATGGTAGTTCCGCAGATTCTTTGGATGTAACATTTACTATTAGACCTAATGTTACCTCAAAAGCTTACGGAGAAAAACTATACATCGCAGTTGATTGTGAAGACGAAAGCAATCTAGCCGATTGGGACGAAGAGTTGACAATTGTTGAGTTCGATGGTGTTGAACTTTCAGATGTTGGTGGTTCAATCAGTAGCAACGAAGCAAGAGCTTTGAATTCTTACGAACATATCTACGCTCTACCAGAATCATTTGGTATTGATAGTAATGGAAATAAGGATACAGAAGCATCTATCAGAGTTTATCTAGAACCTGAAGCAGATGAAACCTCAAATGACTATGATGTAACTATCAGATTAGTTGCAAGAGGAGATTCTGAATCAAGTGAAACAGATGAAATCCTTGAAGATGTTGGCTTCGGCGATGACTCAAGTAGAACTGCTTTGTATACAGCACACACTGTTGAACTGGTAGTTAACTAAGTTGACTAACTAACTTTTTAATTTTTTTATTTTTTTATTTTTTGCTTTCACAATATTGAGGTTTAGAAATGGCTAAAGAGGATGAACGATTTAACATAGGTGGCTCTGCTTTTTGGATATTTATCATACTCATTTCCTTAATGGGACTATCATTTCTTGGAATATGGTCTTATCAAAATAATTCTATTAAAGGTGCTATAATTTCATTCATATTCTTCGCTATGATTATTTCAGGAATTGTTCTAAGTAAATTTGAAGTATTTAATCTTGGTAGTTGGGGAGAAAACTCATTATCATTTATGATTGGCTTTCTAATATGGATTGGCGTTGGTAGTATATTTGGAACACAATCTATTCTTTCAGTTTCTGAAAATTCATTGTTCTCTGCAATTGCTGGTGAATTGCCTCAGTTGCTTGAATTTCTAATGACTACTTTTGTTATACCTATTTCAGAGGAATTATTCTGGATGGTAGCTATTCCATTCTCATTAATATCAATAATGAATTTGATGGCCAAAGAAAAAAGATTAAGTATATTTGGAAGTAGCTGGCTTCAAATTTTCGTCATTGTACTAATATCAGGAATTACATTCGCTGCATTTCATGTTGGCAGATTGTTTATCGCTTTTCTAATTGCTGCATTCTTATTTAGGGCTGCTATGGTTGTATTAGTTTATGGTGATATGAAATTAGATATTTTTAAACCAGTTAGATTAGTAGTTGCATTTGCATTAGGTGCACATATTGCTAATAATCTAAATAACTACGGGCTTGCAAATGGATGGATATTATTAACTAGTAATTTTTGGCAAATTGGATGGCTAATATTTGCAATTTTTATAATCATATTCCTTAGTGCTATAAATCAAATATTTACGCCTTTGGCGGAGAAAGGTTAGAATGAAGAAATCGTTAATATTCGGACTATTATTTATATTATATATAGTATCGGCATTAGCAAATGAAACTACGACAATAACAGAAGCTGGACTTACAATATCTGCAGATAAATACTATTATGGATATGGAGACACAGAAATTTGTTTTAATTTAACTTCTACTACACAAAATAATTTTACAGTTGAACTTAACAATTTAGACCACTCATACCTTGATATTGATGAGTACTGCTATTACGAGACTATGGTAACAAACTTCTCAACAACATGTTATGAAAATACTACAGATAGTTCTATAATATGTGATATTAATCAAACATATACAGAAATGGAAACAGGTAGTTTTTCTACACCATTCTTTTATGATATACCTTTTGAATTTCGAAGCGAACCAGAATTATCATTCTTGAATCAGACAAACGGAACACATACAACAAGTGAGTTAAAATGTAAATTAAAATCATATTTAGATAATAATCCATTAATTATCAGAGAAGAGAAACCATATAGATTTTGTATACCTATAGTAGGAGAATTAGGTTATGAACAGAAATTCGATATTAATGTTAATTTACAAAATGGTACAACAGTTGAATTAGACCCAGCAATCACTTTAGCTGGAGTAACATTAACAAACCTAAATACACAATATTATGCAAGTGGTGGAGGAAATTGTATCGATGGTTCTAATGACGGTACAAGAAATCATTGGGATTTAGTTGACACTAAAAATGATGTTAATGCTTTAGTTTCCTCAGGAATTACAGTTGGTGGTTCTAGGTCAGGAAATTCTGGTGGTGCTTGGATATTTATAAGATGGTTTTATACTGATGGTACTCAAACAGATGGAAGTCAAATTCAGTATACCTCAACTTCAACTCAATATAAATCACATACTAATCCTAATCCTAGTAAGTATGTTAATAAAACAGAAACTTGGTGTACTGGAAATGAATATTTCTATGCTGCTGGTGCAGCACAAACAAGATTTGCAAATGCTACAAGAGGTTATTATAGAACAAATGAATATGTAGCATCATATGATTTTAATGCATTATACTTAGATAGTGATTGTGATTCTACTGATGATATTCAAGTTGGAACATCATATGGAAGTTATGAAGATGTGTCAGATTTATCAGAATATTCGTTTGGAGAGTTTAGAAATACTTTCTTCATTAATCTTCCTGACACTGGAGAATGTACATATCTAACTATGAACGCTACTAATTTAACAGTTCCTAACATTTATTATGAATATCCAGATACAGACCCTTCGTCTGGTTATGAAGGAACTTCACAAAGATTTCAAGTTGAATTTAATCATCCATTAGATTTAGATATGAATTGTACTTGGAAGATAGATGATTCAATAGTTGAAACTGAAGATGCAATTGATATTGGCGGTGGAGATTACAAATGTAATTATGATTTTGTTCTTGGTTTTGATGATGCAGGAGAATATAATGTAAGTGTTGAAGTTGAAGATACAGATAATAATATAGTATTAATAGATTGGAATTTTACAGTTATAGATTATCAAGTTCAAGCTACTCCAGTTTCTCCAGCAGATGATGCTGATGTTTATATCGGATTAAATAACTTCACTTTCATATTAAACTATACAGCTGATACTCCATTAGATAATTGTAGTATAATGAGGAGTGAGTATTTCTTTGAACATGAACCACGTTATCAATTTAAAGAAGGTTACATAAATGCTTCAGATGAAAACGATGTAAAAGATATGCTTATTTACGATAATAAAATATATGTCTTGCACTTCGAAAATGAGATATTGATATATTCTTTATCTGGAGTATTATTAGAAAGACATACTTTAGATACTTCAGAGGGTTATTATTATGCTGAATCATTTGTAGAGATTGGCGGTTCAATATATGTAATGCAGACAGATGAAGATGGAACTGAAAACGATGGTTCTTTATACACTTCAGATATATCATATGTTACATCAGTTGGTTCGTTTGGAGATGATGATGCAAGAAAAATTTCAAAAGATGATAACTATTTTTATATATTAAGATGGGATGACAGTAATAATATTTACTGGGTAGAACGATTTGACCTTTTAGGAAATCCTTTAGCTGGATTCAATATCACGAGTCACATATTCTTAAATGAGTTTACTGATGATAGAAACATCGAAGACTTCCATTGGGATAGTAGTAGAGGTAGATGGTATTTCGGTATTGAAGATACTATTAATCAGCATTATATTGCTGTTCTTGATGAGAATTTTAACTTTACTGGTGAGATAATATACACAGGAGAATTCCCATCAGATTTTAAACCTCCAATAAGTATTTGGACAGATGAAGATTATTTATATTTCTTATCATATGGCGGAGATTATGGAAGACTATATTATAATGAAAGAAATGACCCTGTTATGGTAACAGTTGATGCTGGAAGTTTAATTAATAACTCAGAAAATACAGTTGAAGCTAATCTAGGAGGAACAGCATTTACTGATGGTTATTGGTATGTGAGATGTTATGATACTTCTGGAAAAGTTCAAACTGGAATGCATGAAGATTATCATGAATATGATAGTAAAGATACTAAACCATATGTAAGAGCAGCAAATCGGGCAGACCCAGAAAATTACCATGTTAGAATATATGAAGGAAATGATTTACTTTTCTTTGTAATTTTTGATGATGATGACAGTTCATCTTTTACTGGAAAGGTTTATGTAAACGGAACAGAAAGAACTGAATTGGCACAATCAACAACTGGCTGGGGAGGAATGTTTATGAGCTGGTATGGCAATTATACACAAGCTGGAATTTGGAATATAACTTTTGAAAAAATCGATGATGATTTGAATAGTGGTTATCATTCTTGGTTATTAGAAATTATAGATGAACCACAACCACAAATTCTTGATGATTTGAATATGTGGCAAGAAGGAGAAAAAGTATATTTCAATTGGAATATGACTGACGAAAATAATTCAGACCACTCACATCCTAAGTTTACTCTTAATGGAGTAACAATTAATGCAGCACCGGGATTACTTTGGGAATTAAATGAAAGTTATCCTATAGGAGGCTATAAGATAATAGAGGTAGGATTGACAGGAGATAGTATTTGGATTACTGATGAAAATTTTAATCTTTCTATATGGGATTATGATATGAATCCTGTATTAGATGCAGTTACAGGAGGAGCATTTTATGGTGTTTCACCTTACTATGACCCAAACGGAATGGGACTATTTGATACTGATGAATCGGGTTGGATATTATGTTATAATGATTCAGGAAATCTTGGAGTAGCTTTTGCTCAAAGTTCTGATTTAGATATACCTTGGTCTACAACTTTTACTTCAATGGCTCCAGTATATATAAGAGGAGGCTGTTTCCCTTATGGTGATATAAGATTATTTAATGAATCTCCTGATGATACTATGAGAGATGGTCACCAAGCTAGAGTTTGGTCAGTACATACTATGAGTGGAACATGGGATAGTAGTTGGAGGTCTTATCATGCATATCCAGACCAATTAGGTAATACTTGGTGGTATGGTAGAGATTGGGATACTGATGATGGAGAAGTCAGAGATACTATACAAATATACAATAATATGTATTACTTAGTTCAAGATGGAAATAATGTGGAAATAATGAGACGGTGGGCAATATCAGGAGTAATGAGCAGCATTATACTTGATATTGATACTATATTAACACTTCCATCAGGACAAGAAGCTTATGGTATGGATTATAGAAATGGATATTTGTATGTAGTTACATCATCTGGAGATGGGGTAAATAATACATTATGGAAATTCAGACATTATATTGATGTAACAGATTACTTTGATTCAAGTGATAGTGGAGGAAATTCTGCCGAAAATGGAGATAATCTCACATTGGAAGTAATGTCTGATAATAGTATAAGATGGGGAAATACATTATCAACTTCATTGCTATTATCAGGATTGCCAGAACCTGAGGAAGAGGAAGAAGAAGACCCTGAAGGTGGAGATGCTTCAACTTGGTATAAAGATTGGCAAGAAGAATTTGGACAAGAAGAAGAGGAACCTGCTGGAATTGACATAGTAACTGGTGCATTATTTGCAACAGTAGGATTAGGAGAAGAAGGTAAAACTGATATTCAAATTGATTCATTGTCAAAAGAATTCTGGGTATTTCCAGGTGATGAAAAGAAAGAAGAAATGACAATATACAATACAGAAAATACTCCAAGAACAATTACGCTAGAAATATTAGATGAAGGAGATGCTTACGAATGGTTAAGCTTCAATGGCAATAATAGAAAAGTATTTACAATTCAAGCTTATGATGATTCAACTATAAAATATAATATTGTCGTACCAGAAAAAATAAAACCAGGAGATTATATGGCATATATTTCAGTTGATGCAGGAGACAATATAGCTACATATGAGATTACAATACATGTAATGAAAGAAGAATTAAAACCAGTAATAATAATAGGTGGAGTTGCTGGATTATTAGTAATATTAAGTGGAATGTATTTATTGATATTCAAACCAATATAAAATGGTAAAAAAAACAAACACAATATTATTAATTGTAATTGGAGCTGTTGTTATAGCTTCGCTTATATTTGGTGGTATATTTTCTGTGCTTGAAGGAAGGGCAGAAAGAAGAGGTATTGTATTTAGACATTTCAACAGATTCTATTCTGGAGCTCTAGGAACATTAGATGTTCATACTGGAAATGTTGCCAGTTTCCACTGTTATACTATAAGTATATCAAATACTCAAAGTAATTGTGATTCTATATATACCATTACTAAAGATGGTGAAGAATTATATCGTTCACCATTCTTAGAAGGCAGCAAACAAATTGAGTATGATGATGCTTATATAATATTAGGACAGATGAGAATAACTAATGGAGGATGTAAGATTATTTCAAATGAATATAGAGTTAGAATACCTCAAGATAATTTCCAAGTAAATCTTAGTTATCCTGATACTATATATTTATATGAAGATAAAGATGGTGAATTGATATTCATAAATAATTTTGTTGAGATGAATGCAAAAGTTACTATGGTTTATACACTAGAAAGTGGACTTGCAGGATTTAATAAGTTTACTCAGACAGTAACTGACGAATTTGTATTAAGAGTAGGAGAAACAAAAAGAACAATTGATATTCCTGAATCATCAGCAAATCAAAAACTTTCTATAAAAGTAGATGTTGCTCTTTCTGTAAACGTAGACAAATTCACCCCCGAAAATTTGAATGTTGTCAACGAGAACAACGATATTGTGAAAGCTGAGAATGTTGGTGTCTTACCTATAGACACCATCACTTTCTCACAACCAATATTAGTCAATTATACATATGATACAAGAGAATTGATAGAAACTCTTAATGAGATAAATACTACCTCAGAAGAAAGAGCATTAATAATATCACAATTATCATTAACTAATTCAGAAATGGCTGAAATCATAAATAGTTTAGAAGCAGACAATACAGAAAAAGCTGTTATCATTGAACAATTAGATACTCAAGAAGGAAATAAAGCAGAGATTATAACTGAGTTAGCAAATCAATTAAGTGAAACTCAAGCAGATAGAGATTTTTATAAGAATGAGTTGGAAAGAATGCAAAGAAAATCATTAACTAATAACATATTAATAGGTGTTGTTATTCTTACATTGGTAGGTATAACAGCTTTTGCATTGATAAGGAGAAAAAAATGAATAAGAAAATTATACTACCAATTTTAGTTGGACTATTATTAATAATAAGCTTTATAGCTTTTGCTGATATTCCTGAAGAACAAATAGCACCAAACTGGGCTGAAAATGAACATTACAAAATCCTATGTGATAAAGAACAATATTCTTGTTTTGGTGGAGCTTGTCCAGCATATTGTAACATAACAGTAAAGAAAAACCTGAACAAAAAATATGCTAATATTACTTCTTGGGTTCAATTTGGAGATGATACGGAAGTTGTTGAATTTACTTTATTAAAACATTGGGAATATAAAAATAGTGAGTATGTCGAAGTTAATTTATCAGACCCTGTTAATAACTACACCAAAGAAAAATATAAAGATGGTTTATTAGATAAAGCAAAATCAAAATTTACAGCTAAAAAAGATGATATATTAGAGTTTGAAATAATGTTTAATGTTTCTTCACCAACTGTATATGATGAGTTCTGGGTACAAATTGTAGATGAAGATTTAGATAATTGTACTCTAGACCCAGCAATTACTGGTTGTTCAGAAAATTCAACTCATGTATATTGTCATTCTGGTAGTTTCAGTGGCAATACAATAACTACAGATAAAAACATTTCAATTCAATCTGCCACTATAAACGGTCAAGGTGCTACTTGCAATAATGGAGATGTTACACTGACATCTAATAATGGTGAGATATATATTTCAAGTTCAACATTAAATGGTTATGGCGGAAATGCTGACCCACCACCAGATACTACATGCGCCGCAGGTACAGGACAAGTAAGATTATACGCACATTCAGAATGGGGTAATATAGCTATTTTATCATCTACTTTAAATGGATATGGTGGAGAAGGTAGACATCATTCTAGTTATGCTAACGCACAAACTTGGACTAACGGACAAGCAGGTTTAATTAGAATTGAAGGATTAAATATTGAGATATTCAATTCTAATATTTACGGTTATGGAGGAGAAGGAGAACTAGATAATACAGATGCAGGAGATGGTGGAGATGGATATTGTTATATCATCTCGAATGAAACTACATTAATTCATTCTACTGCTTCAAGAAGTATAGACTGTTACGGGGGATTAGGTGGAGATGAAACAACTTAGATTATTATTAATTATTGTATCATTAATAATTGTTTTAAATAGTGTACATGCTGCTCATGACCCAGGTAATGGTGGTGAAGGTTATATTATAATAGATTCTGAAGCAGATATTATTATTAATGGAACTTATCAGATACGTTCATATGGTGGAGATGGAGGAGAATGTGCTGAGAACGGACATTCTATAGGAGGTCATGGTAGATTATATGTATATTCAGAAGGAGATTTTAACATTTCTGAGAATGTAGATTTCACTGCAGATGGAGGAGACGCTGGCTCACCATGTGGACCCGATGCTCAAAGAGATGGAGGAAGTTCATATTGTTTACTTGATTCTGATAGAATGCTTTCAGATGGTGAAGGTAATAATATTTTGTTTAATTGTGATGTAGGTTCTGGAACTGATGCTTCATCAACAAAATACACATACTTCGAAATCTTAATGTTAAACACATTTGGATTGTTTAACTCAACACTTAGTTTTGCTGGAACATCTGCTTCTGGTTATCCTAGATTCAATATAACATCTGATGAGTATAATAAATTTGGTATGTTTGATAATGCAGATATAGAAAATACTATAACTGTAAATACTTACGCACCAACAGTAATTGAAGGTAATACAACAACAAGAGATGCGCAAGTTACTATTACACCAACTACAAATACAGACAATAAAACATATTTCAAAGATTCACCTTTTGATATTTCTCTTACAGTTACTAAACCAGAAAATAATGCGTTATATAATACCCCTACTGTACCATTAATTATTGAAGCTGCAAGTGACTGGTTAGGATTATGTCATTATGAGCTATATTATAAAGATACAATGAGTTTGAAAGAACAAAATACTTCAATAAATTGTAATGGTTCAACAACTATGGGAACACCATATTATGGAGGTGGTTATTATCTTAATGTAACAGCTGAAGATACTTATGGTGGATTTGATACTACAGTTCAAAGAAATTTCACAACACAAGCTGGAGATGTTTTAGCTGTTGTATTAGATAGTCCTGGTGATGGTGCTGCAGTAACTCAAAACTGGAGTCTGTTAGATTGGGATGTTCAAAATAATGTAGCAACTCCATTAACTATTATTTATGCTGATACTTCAAATCCTCCTACGACTGTTATATATAGTGAAACTACCGATAACGAAACTTTTAATTGGACTGGGTTAGTTGAAGATACTTATTATTGGTATGTATATGCTTCTGCAGATGGAAGTGAAGATAATTCAACAATAAGAAGTTTCAACATTGATTTTAGCAATCCTGTAATTGACCCAGTTATAGAAGATGGTGGTTGGTTTAATACAATACCTACAATCATAGGTTTTACAGCAACAGATGCTTCTAGTATTGAAAATTGTAGCCTATATATAAATAGTACAGGAACTTGGCATTTAAACCAAACTCATACAAATGTAACAAGTGGAGTACCACATAACTTTACTCCTATCACGTTAGTTAATTATAACAATTATTCTTATAATATAGAATGTTATGATGAGGGCGGAAATGGCGGATTTTATGGAGACAATATGACAGTTGGTATTGATATTGGATTACCACTCCTAGAAGTTTTCTTCCCAGTACAGAATGGTAGTTACTCAAGTTCACCAGTTTCATTGACTATAAGTGCTTCAGATATAAATCTTGATAGATGTTATTATAGATTATACTTTGCTGATACTTACTCATATAGACAAGGAGCAGATGTAACATGTAGTGGAACAACTCAACTTGACTTACCATCATATGCTAATGGATATACAATTGAAGTATATGCAGAAGATTTAGCTGATAATATTAATACTACTTCAATAAATTTCACACTTGTTTATGATGATGGAAATGGCGGTGGCGGTGGCGGTTCTCCGGGAGGTGGCGGAGGATTAACAGTAATAGAAAGAGGAATTGGTGTTGATATTGAGGAATTCTATATAAGTCCAAGTGTGGAAGATGTATATATTACTCCTGGCTCAACTAGGATTATTGAATTC
>Ga0180436_10000180_pt1 | contig 67433 bp, 53 predicted proteins | sample SS_ome_2_FD_132434 | JGI IMG/M metagenome (GOLD analysis project Ga0180436, IMG submission 132434) | Hypersaline lake sediment archaeal communities from the Salton Sea, California, USA - SS_3_S_2 metaG | ecosystem: Environmental > Aquatic > Non-marine Saline and Alkaline > Hypersaline >...
CAATCCGGACGAGGAGGTGGATATAAACGAATTCAGGTATCCCGGACCAAAGCCCTCAGACAAGGAGCATGCCATTTTAATGATGGCCGATTCGGTGGAGGCTGCTTCACGAACATTAAAAGCTTATACCAGTGAAAGCATTTCCGATCTGGTGGAGAGTATTGTGAACCACCAGGAGAAAGAGGAACAGTATACAGAGGCAAATATTACTTTTGCAGATATCACCGCCATAAAGGAGATTTTCAAGAACAGGCTTACCAATATTTATCACTCCAGAATTGAATATCCTGAATAGGGGGAAGGGTATTATTCAATCAGCTCTATGATCTCCGTATCGGGGAAGGCCGACGGATCAAAATCAAAGATGCTCTCTTCAAGGCTCTTGTCTTCTTTGATCTCGGAAAGAATCATGGTATAGAGTATTCCTTCTTTGTGCTTGAGCTGAATCACTTCCAGTTTTTGGGAACCGGGATTCACATACATCTTCAGCATGGCGTATGGCCCTGACCTGTCTTTTGGATAGAGCTGTATTTCAACCAGATTCCTGCCCATCAGGTTTGTATTTCCGATGTACATGTAATTAAAATCCTGTTCATAGGATTTAATGATCTTGATGGGCACCGCCTGGAGGTAGCCGGGCTGATCGGGATCTGGTTCGCTGACATAGACTTCTTCGGTTTCTGTGTTCTGGGAATAGAGCATTTCTTCGTTGTAATAGACAATGTACTCATCCACCACTATCTTATACTTCAGGCCCTTCATCCAGATCGTGCCCTCTCCCTCTGCAGAGGTCTCCTGCATAAGGTCTTCCCGTATGTAATCCATCTGAACCACATAGCCTTTGTTCATGTCAAACTGCTCCGAAACGGCCTGCAGGTATGCTTCGGCTTTGCTGTCGTTCTGACTGTAGGAGCTAAGAGTAATGATGCTTAGCAGGATCAGCAGGTATATTTTTTTATATGGTTTCATGATTGAAATTCCATTTAGCTAAGATTACTCAAAATCTGTTCCAAACTGAATTCATCCTGGACCAGAACCTGTCTGGCCTTACTGCCTTCAAAGGGGCCAAGGACTCCAGCTGCTTCCAGCTGGTCGACGATCCGGCCAGCCCGGTTGTATCCCAGGGATAGTTTTCGTTGGATGAGTGAAGTGGAACCCTGCTGGTGCTGGACCACCAGTCTGGCAGCTTCCTCAAACTTACCGTCTCGTTTGTCCAGATCTACCTCCGGGCCGGATCCGCCATCTTCCTCCACAGGATTGAGCATCAGGGCAGATGGATATCCCTTCTGTTGCCCGATAAAATCCGTAACCTCTTCAATTTCAGGCCCATCCACAAAGGCGCACTGCAAGCGTATGGGCTCGTTTCCGCTCAGGAACAGCATGTCCCCCCTTCCGATCAGCTGGTCGGCACCTGGCCCGTCCAGGATGGTGCGGGAATCAATTCCTGATGTGACCCGGAAAGCGATCCGGGCCGGAAAATTGGCTTTAATAACACCGGTAATGATATTGGTGGTTGGTCGCTGGGTGGCAATGATCAGGTGAATCCCGATAGCCCTTGCCAGTTGAGCCAGCCTTGAAATGGGGGTTTCTATCTCCCTGCCGGCGGTCATAATCAGGTCGGCAAATTCATCAATAATAACCACAATAAAGGGGAGAAAACGGTGTCCCTTGTTGGGATTAAGCTTCCGGTTAATGAATTTGGTATTGTATTCTTTGATATTTCTTACCTGAGCGCTTTTCAGCAGGTTGTAGCGCTCGTCCATCTCGGCACACAGACTGTTCAATGTATGAATCACCTGCTGTGTATCTGTAATAATGGCTTCTTCCGATTCGGGCAGTTTGGCCAGGTAATGCCGCTCGATCTTTGTGTAGAGAGAAAGCTCCACTTTTTTCGGATCAATCATTACAAACTTCAAACGGGCAGGATGCATTTTGAAGAGTAAGGAAGCGATTATGGCATTAAGGCCCACGGATTTTCCCTGACCGGTGGCACCGGCCACCAGAAGATGGGGCATTTTAGTCAGATCAAATACGAAGGTTTCGTTGGAGATGGTTTTCCCAAGAGCTATGGCAAGCTCCATCTCAGCATCCTGGAATTTTTTTGAGGCAAGAATCGATTTCATGGAGACCGTACGGGGATTCTGATTGGGAACCTCAATTCCAATGGTCCCTTTTCCGGGGATGGGGGCAATGATCCTGATTCCCAGTGCCGAAAGGCTTAGTGCAATATCATCTTCCAGGCTTTTAATCCGGGATATGCGGATTCCGGGAGCCGGAACGATTTCATACAAAGTGACTGTGGGGCCAATGGTGGCCTTGATTTTGTCAATCTTGATATTGTAGTTCCCCAGGGTCTCAACAATCCGGTTTTTATTGGATAGCAACTCCTCATTGGTCACAGTCGTATCTCCCTTATCGTACTCCTTCATCAGGCTCAGGGGCGGATATCTGAAATGGGGCAGGTCCAGCGTGGGATCGTATTCACCCAGCGCACCGTCATCGGGATTGATGTCCTCCGGATTGATATCTTCAATGGTCATCTCCACGTCGTTCTTTACGGAGGAGTCCTCTTCATTATCAACAGGTTCCTTCGGTTCCGGAATCTCTTCCTTCACTATAAAAGTCTCTTCGGCCCTAAGCGATTCCTCTTTTGGGGCTTCCTCCCTCAGGTCCACCTCCTCTTTCTCCTTTTCAGAAGGTAGAATTTCCTCCTCACTTTGATTTCCGGACGAGAAAATGGGATACTCACGTGTTCTGATCCAGTCCAGAAAGGAAGTTGAAAACAGCAATATGGCTGTGTAACAAATTACAAGCAGGAAGATGGTGCCTGCCGAGCCTATGCTTGCCACCAGCCATCTGCTGAGAAAATAACCATGCTGTCCTCCCGGACCGCTTCCAAGTGATCCTCCGGCATCTCCAAATAGGAATCCCAGGGTAATAGACAAAAGAATAATCAGGATCAGACTGTTTCTGACGGCCTTCCCTGTGGCCAGTAGCCTGATCCTGTACAGGGCCATGGCCCAGATGATCAGGATGAGGGGAAAGAGAAAGCTGGCAATGCCGAACCACTTGTTAATAAGAAGGTTGGATATCCAGGCGCCCAGTTTCCCGCCCGAGTTTTCCACCCGGATCTCCGGACCTGAGAAAACTTTCGCCCACTCAAAATCCTGGTCTGTTTTCCAGTTTATCAGATAGGAAATAAGTGACAGGATAAGGAACAGTGCAAGCAAAAGGAAAACGATTCCCATGGCATAGCGAAAGCGGTCATCTTTGAAAAAGGCAAGCGCGGATCCGAGAAATCTGACAATTGGATTTTTTTTCTTCTTCTTTTTTTTGGCCATTCTCCCCCCGATTGATAATAACAAGTGCTGTAGAATACAACTTACTAATGTAATAATAACGGCACTGCCTTTATTATTCTTTTGTAAACAGGCTGTTAATAATTTCTTCCATGACCGGACGGGTCACCAGCCTGTAATCCTCAGGGATCATAAATATTTCAGAATCAATGGTTCTGGATTCGTATTTGGTACAGGATAGATGCATTTTCAGGAGGCTGAGCTGAATCCTGAAATCCGAAAGAGGATGGTCAATGGAACCATAGGGAGTACTTAGATTGGGACGCCGAACAGAAAAATCACGTGTATAATACATGTTGAATGTTTCACTCCCTGTATCTATTTTTACCTGCTCCGATTTGAGTCCGCCAATCACGGAATGCTCTCCGGTGTTATGTACATGTAATTCTGAAGGAGCAATGATGCCTACCGGCAGCTCCCCTTTCTTTCCTTTGTGGTACAGCTTGTTGCCAAACAGGTTCAGCAGGGTTGATACCCGTTTGTTTCTAAGGTCAGCTATTTGGATCAGAGAGAATTGCCTGAAGAAGCCATCAATTCTGGTAACCACAAAGTAGTCGGTATACCAGGAATCCATTTTTGCGGGCAGAATCCGGGTGGGGATGTCGCCTGCCATGGTCTCCAGGTAGGAAATATGATATTGAACATAATGAGCTACCAGAGTTTCGGGAATAATATTGTTGCGCCGGCAGCTCACAAGCAGCAAGAAGAGCAGTAAAAAGGAGGGGAGTAAAAGTTTGCGCAACACTATAGTTGGTATGAGGTGCTTTCAAATTTCCGTCAAATTTAGGAAAAAACAAGCACTATATGTTTAAGAAACTCTTTTTATGCTGAAGCAAGGAAATTGGAATTTTTAGATTTGCAGAGTTCAACAAACTATCTGTTATGAATAAACTGGCTGTTGTAGCTCTTGGTGGAAATGCGCTTTTACGCGACAATCAACTGGGTACCATTGAAGAGCAGGAGCAGAATACCACCGACACCCTGGAGAATCTGCTCTTTCTGATCCGGGAAGGCTACGACCTGGTAATTACGCATGGAAACGGCCCCCAGGTAGGCAATATCCTTATGCGTAATGATGCCGGAGAGGAAAATTATGGCATACCGCAAATGCCACTGGATATTTGCGTGGCCGATTCCCAGGGAGGAATCGGATATATGATCGAGCGGATGCTCCGGAACATTTTGCATAAAAACGGAATTCACAAGGAGGTGGTTACACTGATTACCATGGCTCTGGTCGAGGAGAATGATCCTGCATTTAAACAGCCCTCCAAGCGGGTGGGCAGAACCTATAACAAGGACGAAGCGGACAAGATAGCCACAGAGAAAGGTTGGATATTTCAGGAAGGAAAAAAGCGTGAAGGCGGATACCGCAGGGCGGTCCCCTCTCCCAAGCCCATTGGGATTATAAATGAAAAAGTGGTTGAAAACCTGGCACGCCAGGGAACCATTGTAATCGCTTCAGGAGGCGGAGGCGTGCCCGTATACAGGGATGCTGAAGGCCGGCTCCGACCCTCTGAGGCAGTCATTGACAAGGACCTGGCTTCTGCCCTCCTGGGGGCCAGGATAGGAGCTGATGAGTTTTATATCCTTACCGACGTATCTTTTGTATACATTAACTTCGGAACTCCCCAGCAGGAGGTCAGGGAATTTTTGAATCACCGGGATACCGTTTCATATCTTGAACAGGGCATGTTTGGAGAGGGAGATATGGCTCCCAAGATCAGGGCAGCTCTTCAGTTCATTGAGAAGGGAGGAGAGAAGAGCGTAATCACGGAAGCATTTAAGCTGGAGGACAGGAGTTACGGGACAAAAATCACCATGGAATACGACACCTGACAATTTATATTAATTTTGTTTGTCCAATATTCAATCTACTTACTATGGCTTTTAATCTGCGTAACCGACATTTTCTGACTTTGCTTGATTTTACCCCGAAGGAAATTCATTTTCTATTGGATCTTGCCTTTACACTGAAGAAGGCGAAATACAGCGGTACAGAAGTTCCCACCCTGAAAGGGAAGAACATCGCTTTGATATTTGAGAAGAGTTCCACCCGCACTCGTTGTGCCTTTGAAGTGGCAGCCCTCGATCAGGGAGCAGGGGTGAGCTATCTGGGGCCTTCGGGCTCACAAATCGGATACAAGGAGTCTATGAAAGATACGGCCCGGGTGTTGGGACGTATGTATGACGGGATCGAATACAGGGGATTCGGTCAGAGTGTAGTAGAGGAGCTTGCGGAATTTGCAGGGGTGCCGGTCTGGAACGGGCTCACCAACGAATATCACCCTACCCAGATTCTGGCCGATTTTATGACCATGATGGAGCACTCCAGCAAAGCACTCGGGGACATGAGGTTTTGTTACCTGGGCGATGCCAGGAATAACATGGGTAATTCCCTGATGGTAGGTGCGGCAAAAATGGGGATGGATTTCAGAGCCGCAGCCCCAAAATCTGTTCAGCCCGACGAAGCCCTGGTTCAGAAATGCCGAGAAATTGCAGCTGGTACAGGAGGCAGGATCACCATCACCGATGATGTGCAGGAGGCTGTTAAGGATGCTGATTTTCTTTATACGGATGTATGGGTCTCCATGGGAGAGCCCGATGAAGTATGGGACGAGCGGATCAAATTACTCAGGCCTTACCAGGTCAATATGGATGTGATCAAAGCCACCGGGAACCCGGAAGTGAAGTTCCTGCATTGTCTGCCTGCGTTTCATAACAGGGAGACTACCCTGGGCGAGGAGATCTACCAGAAATTTGGTCTGGAGGCCATGGAAGTCAGTGAAGAAGTCTTTGAATCTGAGCATTCCATTGTGTTTGATGAGGCCGAAAACCGGATGCATTCAATAAAGGCCATTCTTGTCGCTACCCTTGGTGACTAGAAAAACAAATACCTTATAAAGAAAAAGAGAATAGCTCCGCAAACCATCAGTTTCATACCGACCCCAAGGAGGAATCCAACAAAAGACCCCCAGGCTGCACGCAGGGCATCCTTTTCCTTCTTCCCGGTAGTGATTTCTCCGATATAGGCACCAAGGAAAGGCCCGATGATAATGCCCAGGGGACCGAAGAAGAGGCCAACCACAACTCCGATTGTAGCCCCCCAGACTCCCCGTTTGGACCCTCCGTATTTTTTGGTGCCCATGATGGGTACCACGTAGTCCAGGATGGTGACCAGTATCACGAAGAAAAGGAGGATCCATAAGGCGTTCTCGTAGGCCTGACCGTGGTCAGCCACAAAGTCAGTCCATTTCAGAAGCAGTAAACCAGCCCAGCTTATGGGCGGCCCCGGAATGATGGGCATTATACTTCCAATAAATCCAATCAATACGAGTGCTGTTCCGAGAACGGCCAGAGTGATGTCCATAATGTTTAATTTGAAATCCCGATTATATCATCAAAAGCTGCATAGATTACACAGAAAGAAAAGGGCAGGCTCACAAGGATGCCCACCCCCAGTGCCATAAGTCCCAGAAGATTAATACCCGCAAGGATCAACAGGAGTAGGAAAATCTGCCCGAAATTTCCTGATACAGTACGCCTGCTTAAACGGATGGCTTCAGAAGGTTCCTTGTCATAGAACCAGACGAAGAGAGGAGAAAAGACATAGGAAACAGAAAAGTATATTCCCGGTACAATCAACATGATCGTGCCTGCAAGAATAATAAAGCTGGTGAGCAAGCTTAGCAAAATCATGTTACCGGCTTTATCAAAGCCCCTGAAAAAGTCAGAAATTTCAATTTGCCGGTCCCTGCTTGCAAGATGTGCCAGATAAAGGAAGGAAGCTACTGCAGGACCTCCCAATAATAATCCGCTCAGTGGATTGGAGAAAATAACTATGGCCAGAACAGAAAAGACAATGAATTCAGAAGGGGCCTTGCGAAAGAGGTTAAAACCTCTTTGCAGCGTACTTTCAATTGAAAGTTTAAAGCCCGAGGAAGCCTCCTCAACCTGCTTATCTATGTTAAAAATTAGCTCCATGGCCAAACTTTGTTCCAAATTAGTAAAAAATCGTACATTTAGTAAAAAGCAGGGAAGAGATGGAAGAGCACGAGAACCTGTATGAGAAGATTCGTGAAATCCTTGGAGGCAGTCCGGGAAATTTAAAAATCCTGGAGCAGAAAATCGATATGGACCTTCAGATGGAATACTACGATTGTTCCATGAAGATCAGGGAGGAACGTAGTGATGACTGGGCATTGGAGCATATGCAGTATCTGCAGGAACCAGGTTACTCGGTGGATGTCAAAAAGGAAATTCTGGCAAGAATGGCCAGCATTGAAAGTGTGGATTGCTACAGGGCAATTGAGCTTTTTCTCAAGCATGCTGAAGAACCATTGTACTCCTGGGCACTACTGGCCCTGAATGAGAGCCGCATGCTCCTGGAAAGTAAGATCTTGGATGAAAACCAGGTGTTTATATCAACAGGGCTGGGTGGTAAGGAGGAGAAACTACGTTATTTTGTGGTACTGATGTCCCGAACCCGGGTCGACCTGACATCCACTCAGAAGATGGTTATCAAGAATGAATTTGAATTTATTCTGAAGAAGTTTGATGCGGTCATGGAAGAATCCAATTTTTCCGGTTACCTGGCCACCATATTGCTCCTGCTTCCCATGAATCACTCATTGAAATCAGTTTTCAAAGAGGCCATTGATGAATGCAACAGGTATGGAGATTTTCTCAATGACGATTTTATTGTCACCAATGTCAGGATTCTCTCCTTTGGGGAAATTGAGGATTTTCTTGATCGAAAAAATGAACAGGGCTAAGTTCCCTCCTCACCAAGATCTTCAAACTCTACATTTGTGAAGTCTTTTTCTTCCTTAACAAGCTCTTCTGGAGGATCTGTTTTCGCTTCATTTTCAGCTAAAGGGTTATCATCCAGCTCAATAGGTTGCGGATTGGCTTCGCGGATAAATGCGATAATCTCATTCAGGCTATCAGCAAATTTGTCAAAATCCTCTTTGTAGAGAAACAGTTTGTGTTTTTCATAGAAAAACTTCCCGTCTCGGTTAAATCTTTTTTTACTCTCAGTAATTGTCAGGTAGTAGTCGTTTCTACGGGTCGCCTTCACATCAAAAAAGTAGGTTCTTTTTCCGGCCCTCACAGCCTTGGAATGGATCTCTTCCCGTCCTGTTCCATCTGATCCATACGCATCAGATTTAACATTTCCTTCATCAGTCATTACGTCAGATTTGTTTAGGGTTTAGCTCGTTCTTTTTCAAAAGTGTAAAATATTTTAAACATATTCAAATTTTGCTCCATTTTAGCTCCAGACTAAACTTGCTGTCGAACAGATGTTTTATAGATTAAAATTTAGTGTAAATTTGCATGGTCAATAAAACAAGTTAGCGGTTCTTTAACAAATGATCAGCAGGAGACAATTACGTATTAAGGCATTGCAATCTCTCTATGCGTATTACACTACGGCCAGTGAGGATATGAGGCGTTCGGAGAAAGAGCTTCATTTCAACATAGAGAAATCTTACGAACTATATCATTACCTGCTTCTTCTGATGATCGATGTGATCCTCTATGCAGAATCCAGGATTGAGATTGCAAGGAATAAGCGGATCCCCAATCATGAGGACCTGCATCCGAACACCAGGTTTATCGATAACAAACTGGCCGATCAGCTCAGGAATAATGAACAACTCCTCAGGTTTGTCGAACAGCATAAACTCAACTGGGTCAACCATCCCGAATTGATCAAGGAGATCTATACGCGTTTGACCGAGAGCGATGAATACCATGCATATATGCATGCTGAGGAGACAGGATACCCTGAAGACAAGCGCCTGCTTACCTTTATCTACACCCATATTGTTTTTTCCAGCGAGCGGCTTGATTCCATTATGGAGGAGCAGAGTATATACTGGAACGATGACCTGGAATTTATCACCAGTATGATTGTGAAGACCATTAAAAAGTTTAAGGAGGATGATGGTCCTGATAAACCTTTGATGGAACTATACAAAAACAAGGAGGACAGCGATTATGTGCTGAAGTTGTACCGGCAGAGTATTTTGCACCGGGATGAGTATGTGGAGTATATAAAAGAGAATACAAGGAACTGGGATCTGGATCGGATCGCATTTATGGATATTCTGATCATGCAGATTGCCATTGCCGAGCTGGTAGCTTTTCCTTCTATTCCCACTAAGGTCACCCTGAACGAGTACCTGGAGATTTCCAAATTCTACAGTACCAAAAAGAGCAATGTCTTCATTAATGGAGTATTGGACAAGGTTGTGATGCAATTGAAAGAGGAGAAAAAAATCCAGAAAAAAGGGAGGGGCCTGATCGGTGAGAACGATTGATTTGAAGCGTATGCTTACAGGAGGCATTCTGGTCTTGCTGATTCTGGGTATCTTGTCCTGTGGTGGACAAAATGGCAGTCTAGAAAAGCAAAGTCAAACTCCTTCGCTTGTGAGTCAAGAATCTCAGGGTGAGCCCCTTATATTATTTGATACCCTGACACATGATTTTGGAACAATCATTGAAGGTGAAAGAGTGGTATGCTATTTTGATTATACGAATACCGGGGATGGGGATTTATTGATCACAGCGGTGGAGGCCACCTGTGGTTGTACCACACCCGATTGGAGCAATGAACCTCTGGAACCAGGTAAGAAAGAGACCCTGGAAATCATTTTTGATGCCTCTGGCCGGAACGGAGAACAGCGAAAACTGGTAACGGTAAAGTCAAATGCAAGCAACCAGGTGGTCCGTTTGACCATCCGGGCCAATGTGAATAATAGTGTTTAATTAAATAAAAACGAAGGTATGAATTTTCTATTTCAAATTTTAGCTGCACCTGCCGGTCCTGGTGGTGCTGCAGGTATGCAATCCCTTATTTTTCTTCTGCTGATCATCGTGGTTTTCTACTTCTTTATGATCCGGCCGCAGGTGAAAAAACAAAAGGAGGCCACAAACTTCAGAAATGCACTGAAAAAAGGTGATAAGGTGACCACAACAGGTGGCATTTACGGGAAGATTAATGATGTAAAGGATACCACTGTCACACTTGAGATTGCTGATAACGTACTTGTAAAGGTTGATAAAACGGCTGTAGCAGCTGTGCCGGGCGAACAGGCTCCTTCCAAGTAATAAAACAGCAGCTTTGGAAAACGGTAAGCTCCCGAAATGGCCAAAGGTTCCGGAAGGACAGAAGCTTCAGTTCAGGAAAAGAATCCTGTTGTTTTCTGTGTTCCTTCTGATTTCGGCCGCTATCTGGTTGCTCAATGCCTTGAGCAAGAACTATACTACCGTAATTGAATATCCCCTGGTCTATACGGATTTTCCGGAGGATAAGGTATCTGTAGGCGAAATGCCCGGCCATCTTGACCTTCAGATTAACTCGCATGGATATGCGCTTTTACGGTATAAACTGTTCAGGAAACCGGTTCCCATAAGCTTCAGTGTTTCGGAATATAATCTGAACGATGGACAGGACGGTTCCAGCGAATTCATTTTGACGCGCTATCTGAAGGAACCAATAGCCAGACAGTTGCCGGCTGAATTGCAGTTGCTTGAAATTGCTCCTGATACCCTGCATTTCCAGTTTGCCGGGAGGGTGACCCGGATGGTCAAGATCAAGCCCGATTTCAGATATTCCATCGATAAACAGTTTACCATCAAGGATGAAATCTTGCTTAATCCCGATTCGGTGGAAGTGACCGGTCCGGATATCATCCTTGATACAATGGCTTATGTTTACACAGAAGCTCTTGACCTTGGTGAGCTTACCAGGAATTACACCGACAAGGTACGTTTAAATCAGGAAGCAGAATTGTCATATAATATATCAAGGGTAAACTGTTCCATTGAGCTGGAGCGCTTTACAGAATTGCAGGTAACAATTCCAATTGAAGTGTTGAACTTGCCTGATAGCATATTGCTGCAGACCTTTCCTTCAAGTATAAAAATAAGCTGCAAGGTTGGCCTCAGTAAATATGAACGGATTGAAAGTTATCCTTTCAGGGCAGTGGTTGATTATGAGAAGATTGAAGAGCGCGCTCAGACTCTTAATGTAAGTATCCAGAACCCGCCTGACTACCTGCTCGGTTATGAGTATACCCCCAGGACGGTTGAATTCCTGAAGTCCAGAAAATAATGCTCAGGGTTGGCTTAACAGGCGGTATCGGTAGTGGCAAGACCCTGGTTAGTGGAGTCTTTGAAAAGCTTGGTGTTCCCGTGTACTATGCGGATGCAACTGCACGGAAATTAATGAACAGCGAGGATGAACTGAAAAAAGGCATCGTGAGCATGTTCGGTGAACAGGCCTACGGTAGGGATGGGCTCAACAGGGCCTTGATTGCCAGATCAGTGTTTGGAGATGCTGATAAGCTGGCACAACTGAACAGGCTGGTGCATCCGGCAGTACGGGAAGATTTTGTCAGGTGGACAGAATTGCATACTGAATCGCCCTATGTGCTGGAGGAAGCAGCCATTCTGTTTGAAAGCGGCGCCAGTCTCGGGATGGACCTGAACGTGTTGGTTCATGCTCCTCAGGAGATCAGAATAGACAGGGTGATGAAGCGCGACGGGGTGAGCCGGGAAGCTGTTCTGAAGCGAATGACACACCAGTTTAAGGAGGAGAAACTAATGAAGCTGGCGGATCATATTCTTGTTAACGATGGGAAAGAGATGGTTCTGCCCCAGGTGATCGAATTGCACAATAAGATTTTAAACACTAGAAAATAATTATGGCAAAATTTGGGAAATGGGTAGGTCTTGGACTGGGTTGGGCCCTGGGTGGTCCCATTGGAGGAATACTCGGTCTGGCAGTAGGTTCGATTTTTGATACTGGAACCACAGCTGCACCCGGACAGGTTCGCGGAACGCGGACTCAGACCCTTCGGGGCGACTATGCAGCCTCGCTACTGGTGCTGATTGCCGCGGTGATGAAAGCCGATGGCAGGGTAATGAAAAGTGAACTGGATTATGTGAAACGTTATTTCGTCACCCGCTTTGGTGCGGATACTGCCAACGAAGCAGTGGTGATGTTAAGAGATATCCTGAAGCAGGAGATCCCCCTCAGGGATGTGACCAACCAGCTTTCACAGCGACTCGACTACTCCTACCGCCTGGAAATGCTCCATTTCCTCTTTGGCATAGCATCGGCCGATGGTTCAGTGAGTGATGCAGAGAACCAGGTGATTCAGAAAATAGCTACTTACATGAGCATCACCGACTCGGATTTCCAGAGCATCAGAGCCATGTTTGTGAGTCAGACAGATGCATCCTATAAAATCCTTGAGATTGAACCAACAAGTTCCGACGAAGACGTTAAGAAAGCTTACCGCCGAATGGCCATGAAATATCATCCCGATAAGGTGAGTCACCTGGGCGATGATTTTAAGAAAGTGGCCCATGAGAAATTCAGAAAGGTTCAGAGTGCCTATGACCAGATTAAAAAAGAGCGGGGCTTGAATTAGGCGACTCCCATATACTTTCATTTGGAAACAAATGAAAGTATATGTAGGTTTGCATCACTTTATTAAGAGGTATGAAGACGATACAGTTAAAAGACATTCTGGCCATATCAGGTAAGGGCGGACTTTTCAAATTTATTGCTCAGGCACGAAATGGAATAGTTGTGGAGTCCGTTGAGGACCAGAAGAGGCATGTGGCATCTGCCACTGCCCGGGTGAATTCCCTGGAGGACATTGCTATCTTTACCAACAATGAGGAGGTTCCATTGGGGGATATTTTCTTCATGATCCATGACAAATCGGACGGGAAAGAGGGTTTATCCCATAAATCATCTGCAGAAGAACTGAAAAGTCAATTCAAGGAGCTGGTCCCGGAATACGATGAAGACCGGGTGTATGTATCCGATATTAAAAAAGTGTTCCAGTGGTATAATCTCTTGCAACAGCATGATCTCCTTGAGGTGATTGATAAGGAAGAGGAGAACGGGGAAGAAGAGAAGGAGCAAGATCCAAAGGAGCCAGCTAAAAAGGAAGATTCCGCTAAAAAAGAAGACGCTTCCAAAGAAGGAGACAGCGCTAAATAGATTTGGCTTCCTGCCAGATAGCTTCCATCTCTTCCAGGCTCATTTCTTTCAGGCTGCGATTCATCTGAAGCGCCTTTGATTCCAGGTATTTGAATCTTTTTATAAATTTCCTGTTGGTTCGCTCCAGGGCTGTTTCCGGCTCAATATTGTAGAGCCGGGCTGCATTGATGACGGAGAATAGCAGATCTCCGATCTCCTCCTCCATCTTTTCATGTTCCTGTCCGTTGTTCAGTTCATGCTCCACCTCCTGAATTTCTTCCCCAACCTTATCCCAAACCTGCTCCCGCTGGTCCCAGTCAAAACCAATGGCCCTGACTTTGTCCTGGATCCGGTGAGCCTTGATCATGGCCGGGAGTGATACGGGAACGCCCGCCAGTACACTGCGGTTTCCCTCCTTCATTTTCAGCTCTTCCCAGTTTTCAAGGACCTCCTCTGCATCTTTAACCTTTCCGTCGCCAAATACATGGGGGTGTCTGAAAATCAATTTGTCACAGATGCCATTGAGTACATCGGCAACATCAAATGCACCCTTTTCCGAACCAATTTTTGAATAGAATACAATATGCAACATCAGGTCACCCAGCTCCTTACGGATCTCCTCAAGATCCTGGTCCATAATGGCATCAGCCAGTTCATATGTTTCTTCTATGGTCAGGTTCCTCAGACTTTCCAGGGTTTGTTCCCTGTCCCACGGACATTTTTCCCGTAACTCATCCATCACTTTCAGAAGACGCTCAAAGGCCTTCAGCTTCTCTTCAGTACTGTGCATTCTATCCTTCTTTGAATTCAACCCTGATGGTTGAGTTTGTGTTTAATTTCAGCAGACCGGCTGCATTTCCGTTCCTGATGGCAATTTCAAGCAATCCGGCCGAGTTGAATATGGCCAGCAGTTCGCCTGGCTCGGTTTCGTTATAACGACTATTGATCCTGTCTACCATATAGTGTTTGCTCTGGATATATATTTCAAAGGATTTTCCCTCTCCAACCCTTGTAAAAAGATCCAGTGAGATGTTGGTAATGGCATTCTGGTAGGAGTCTATATGGATGACACTACCTGTAATGGTAGCATCCTCAATGGTAGCTCTTAAGGGAGTTTGCTTGTCATAATCAACAAGTGGGGAGCCGAGTTTCCCGAGAGGGGTTCCCCCCGATAGTTCACAGGCGGCTCTGGCAAAAACCGAAAGGGCAATAAAGGTGTCGGGATCGTCTTTGTAGTGAGCTGTCAGCGCGACCACCTCTTCTGGCTCCGGACCTCCAAGCAGACCCAGAATCCCATTGTCAGCGCACAGGAAGTAATGCTTATCTTTTCTTGCCGCAAGCAATTCTCCTTCCAATGCCGGCTCCGAATTAACCGCAATGATATGAATTGTATTCTCCGGAAAGTGAGGGTAACTGTTCCTGACTATAAATGCTGCGTTTGAAGAGTTGAACGATTTTATTCGGTGGTTAATGTCTACGATTCGTGCGTCAGGACAGGCCGACAGAAGTTTCCCCTTTAGTGCTGCTACATAATAATCATTTTCGTTCCAATCGGACGTCAGCGTGATAATGTGCATGGGTCTGTAACAGGGATTTTCTTATTGGAATGTTGGAAAAAACAACTTAATTTGCACATCCAAAAATAGTGATTATAATTTAATTTATGGCGGAAAAATTGATCTATTTGGAGGGCGTGGATCCCGTTGATTTCTATGGTGTAAACAATGTCCGCTTCAATAAATTCATCGAACTATTTCCGGATTTAAAGATTGTATCCAGGGGAAATGAAATTCGTATTTCAGGAAAGAAAGAGCGCCTGGTGGATTTTGATGAAAAGGTAGATTTGTTTTTGCGCTACCTGAGAAAGTTTCAATCCATAACTCTGCCCGATCTGGACGATTTGCTTAATGGCTCAGTTGAACATAAAATGGAAGCACCCGGACCTGAAGGGGAGGTCCTGTTGCACGGCGACAGTGGAAGAAAGATCAGGGCGGTAACCATTAATCAGAAACGCCTGGTGGATGAAGGCATGCTAAATGACCTGCTGATTGCAGTGGGTCCGGCAGGAACCGGGAAAACCTACACGGCCATTGCCATGGCTGTGAAGGCGCTTAAAGAGCGGGATGTCAAGCGAATCGTACTCACCAGACCCGCAGTGGAGGCTGGAGAAAAACTGGGATTTCTTCCGGGAGATTTCAAGGAGAAGCTGGATCCCTACCTTCAACCCCTTTATGATGCACTCAGGGATATGATTCAGCCCCGGAAACTGATCCAGTTCATGGAGGATGGTACCATTCAGATTGCCCCCCTGGCCTATATGAGAGGGCGTACCCTGGATGATGCCTTTGTAATCCTTGATGAGGCTCAGAATGCCACAACAAACCAATTTAAGATGTTCCTGACCAGAATGGGACCCAATGCCCGCTTCATAGTAACAGGAGATGACTCGCAGGTGGATCTTCCAAGACGGGATGATTCAGGTCTGGTGCAGGCCATGCGGATTCTGGAGGGTATCAAGGGGATTTCAATTATACGCTTTGATGATCGTGATATCATCAGGCACAGGCTTGTAAAATCCATCGTTAAAGCCTATGATAAAGCTTAGTGCCCGGTGAAGCAGAAATTATATAACTTTAAAAAAAATAGATTCAGTTATGGCCAATGCATTAAAAGGTACAGCTTTTAAGCTGGAAGGACAGAAGAACCTGTATACAGGAAAGGTTCGGGATGTTTACAATATTAATGATGATTACCTGGTGATGGTGGTTTCGGACCGGATCTCAGCGTTTGATGTGGTTCTCCCCCGCGGGATTCCCTATAAGGGGCAGGTACTGAATCAGATCGCCTCTAAATTCCTTGATGCTACAGCTGATATCGTGCCCAATTGGAAGATCGATTCTCCCGACCCCAATGTTACAGTGGGCCACATGGCCGATCCTTTTAAAGTGGAGATGGTGATCAGGGGTTATGTGACCGGTCACGCCTGGAGGGAGTACAGAGATGGAAAGAGGATCTTATGTGGTGTTCCCATGCCTGAAGGCTTAAAAGAGCATGACCGCTTTCCTGAGCCCATCATTACACCCACAACAAAGGCTGATGAAGGTCATGATGAAGATATTACCCGGGAAGAGATTCTGGCCAGCGGATTGGTTTCAGAAGCGGATTATATCCAGCTTGAAGAATATACCAGGGCTTTGTTCCAGAGAGGTACGGAGATGGCTGCTGAAATGGGCCTGATTCTTGTGGATACAAAATATGAGTTTGGAAAAAAGGATGGAAAAATCGTATTGATTGATGAGATTCATACACCTGATTCCTCCAGGTATTTTTATGCCGACGGATACGAGGAGCGCCAGGCTGCCGGTGTGCAGCAAAAGCAGCTGTCCAAAGAATTTGTGCGGCAATGGCTTATAGCCAACGGTTTCCAGGGTAAGGAGGGGCAGACTGTGCCCAATATGCCCGATGCATTTGTGGAAGAGGTATCGGAACGATACATCGAGCTCTATGAGAGCATAACCGGGGAGAAATTCGTTAAAGCTGACACGACTAATATTGAAGAGCGGATCCTAAAGAATATCAATGAGTTCATATCCAAATAAGAGTTTACTGCTTACCCTTTTCGCTCTTTTTCTTCTGCAGGCATCACTTGTGGCACAGGAAACTGTAACGGTGGAGAGAAGTAATAACAAAGTGATCCTGGAGGGAACGGTATATTACGTCCATGTTGTAAAGCCCGGAGAGACCCTCTATGCCATCTCAAGGGCCTACAATATTTCTCAAAAAGAAATCGCCATTGAAAATCCGGGGGTCATCTCGGGAATTCAGATAGGACAGTCGCTTAAAATACCTGTTGATCCTAAACTTCAGGATGAGGTTGATACATCTGAGCATCGGGAGCCCGGTGAGGCCGGCAAATATCACACGGTACTGCCTGGAGAAACCCTCTATGGAATTTCCAGATCCTATGATTTGAAAGAGGAGGATATCGAGCAAGCCAACCCGGGTATTACTGCTGAGAATCTTCAGCCCGGACAAGGCCTTCGAATCCCTGAAGTGGAGGATGACGAAGAGGAGCATGCCTATAATGAAGAAGGCCTGGTTTATCATAAAGTAAAGCGAAAGGAAACACTCTACTCCATTGCGGCTTATTACAATGTTAGTATTGATGAAATCAGGGCCATAAACCCCGAATTGGGCTGGGGCGGACCAAAAAAAGGACAAACCCTCAGGATTCCTGCTCCCCAGCTGACCGATCAGCCGGAGGAAGTGGTTGAATCTGGAGTGGAAGAGGACGCAATCTTTGGAGATCCGTATGACCGGACCGAGGAATATGATTATGATGAGTTGGATACACGGCACGAAAACATCAATCGCACCTACCGCATTGCCTTTTTTATTCCTTTTGATTTCAGGGAGATGGAGCCACTGGATTCCCTTACAAAGGACATTGAATCCCTCACGCGCAGAAACCGGATCATTGAGCGCTACATGATGGAGGCGAAGATCCCCCAATCGGTTAATTTTCTGGAATACTTCCAGGGGAGCATACTGGCCATCGATTCCATGCGGCAGGCAGGTATGAAACTGGAGGTGCGCTATTTTGATACCAGAAGGAGCCTTACCCGGACCCGTTCCATATTAGAGGATGAAGACCTGGAAAACTTTGATCTTTTTATGGGGCCCTTCTATCTCTTCAATCTGGAGCTGGTTGCAGAATTTGCCCTGGAGCACAAAATTCCGGTTGTTACACCATTTTATGATGAGCTTGACCTGATCAGGAACAATCCCTACCTGTTCCAATTGAGTCCATCACTGGAAGCTGAATACAGGGAGGCTGCCAAGCTGGTTGCCAGCAAGCACATGTATAATATTGTTTATGTGAGGCAGGTGGATTCACTTGATCTGGAAAAGCATGATTATTTCAAGCAGCTGATTTTTGATGGCTTTGATGATTATCATCCTTCTGATCCGGTGGTTTTCAAGGAGGTGGTTCAGGAGCTTGACAGAACAGAAGAGTTGATTCAGTCGCTGTCGCCTGATAAAAAGAACCTGGTGCTTGTTCCCACGGCCGATGAAGCCCTGGCCAGTAGTGTTGTTTCCTCCCTTTTCTACCAGCTGAACCGCTTTGATATCGAGGTGATCGGCTCTCCTTACTGGACCGAGTTTTCAAGCATTGACTTCAGGTATTATCACAAGCTTCAGCTTACCTTCTACAATTCCTTCTGGGTGAATTACCACGATCCTTCGGTTGAAGAATATATGTCCAAATTCAGAAAGTACTTTTACAATGAACCAGGCATTAATACCAAGAAAGGGATTAATTATGGAATCCTGGGGCACGATATGACCCTGTATTTCCTGAATGCACTGAAACTTTATGGGCGCAGGTTTATTATAGCCCTTGATCGCTACCACCCCGGACTGGTACAGGATCCCTTTGTATTCAGTCGTATTTCAAGAGGTGGCGGATATGAAAATACCGGCATCAGTTTTTACCGCTTCCTGCCTGACATGAGTATTCAAAAATTCGAAGTTCCACCTTTGCCTGAGAAGAATTTCTTCTTTCAACCAGTGGAGGACCCGATGAAAAGAAGGTACCTGTACAAGGAACGCAGCATCCGGGATTAATTAATTGAGTAGTATATGATGAGAATTATTTGGCATATTTTGCCTGTGTTTATTCTTTTGACCTCATGCACAGGTAAAAAGACTACGGAGGAGGCAGATACAGGAACTCTGGACAGCTATGTGATCGTTGTTTCATTTGATGGTTTCAGATGGGACTATCAGGATCTGTATGAAACCCCTAATTTTGATATGCTTGAAGTGAGTGGAGTGAAAGCCAGACACCTGATATCTTCTTTCCCCACCAAGACCTTCCCCAATCATTATACCCTGGCAACCGGTCTCTATCCCGATCATCACGGGATCATTAATAACAGTTTTTATGCTTCTGAACTGGGTGGGGTCTATCGCATCGGTGACCGTGAAATGGTCACAGACCCGGCTGCCTATTTTGGAGAACCAATCTGGGTGACGGCAGAGAAACAGGGGATAAAATCGGCCTCCTATTTCTGGGTGGGAAGCGAAGCCCCCATTATGGAAACTTCCCCATCCTACTGGTATACCTATAATCACGATGCTCCATATATCCCACGGGTTGATCAGGTCATAAGGTGGTTGAAGATGCCTCTGAGTGAACGACCCGGACTCATCTTCCTGTACTTCGATCAACCCGACGGAATTGCGCATCGCTTCGGGCCCGAACACGAGCAAACCGGAGACCAGGTAAGCGATCTTGATTCCATACTGGGTTACCTCAGGAGCGAGATAGCTGAGCTGGAATACGGGGACCTCGTAAACCTGATCGTGCTCTCTGATCATGGCATGGGACCCACATCGCCCGACAGGTATGTAAACCTGGAGGAATATTTGAAAGAAGAGTGGACTGTCAGTGTCATTGGAGGGAACCCGGTGTACCTGATTGAACCCGCTGAAGGCTGTGCCGACTCCATAACGATAGCACTGACCAGTGTTGAAGGAGTCTCTGCCTGGCAAAAGGAAGACATTCCACAGCACCTGCATTATGGCACCAGTTCCCGTTTCCCGGGAATTGTGGTTGTAGCGGACAGTTTGTGGAGCATCGGCACCAACCCCGATCCATCCGGTTATTCAGGAGGAGCGCACGGCTATGACAATACCTTCTCAGATATGAATACCATCTTTTTTGCCGAGGGGCCTGCCTTTAAGGAGAATTACTCCGCTGAGCCCTTTTCAAATGTAGAAGTCTACGGCATTATCGCAGAGATTCTTGGACTGGAGCCTGCGGCAACGGATGGCAATCTTGAGCATGTCAGACACATTTTCCGCGACGAATAAAAAAAGCCGCCTCATGCATCGACATGAGACGGCTCAGTTATAAATTATACCTCTTTCCGCTTGGCTGTTACTGGGTAGCTCGCTCCAATCTCTTTAGAATGGAGAAGATAAAGGCAGCGGAGAGCAGACAGGTAACCACGAAGATTCCCCACAGTTGCCACAACTGGATTTTATCCCATAAGGAGCTTCCGATGAAGAGTAATTTATTTCCAACGGCAGTTGCAAGCAGCCAGCCTCCCTGCATCACACCCTGGAACCTTACCGGGGCAACTTTAGATACAAAGGACAGGCCCATGGGACTCAGGAAGAGCTCCGCAAAGGTCAGGACCAGGTAGGTGGACATAAGCCAGTAGGGCATGATCCGTGAAGAATCAGGTACAGGCTTAACAGCTACCACATCCCCGGCATCATTCAGAACCTGGAGGTCAACCGGCGAAATCAGCTTAAGTGAGCCCACAACCATAATAACAAAACCCAGGGAAGCAATAATCATCCCAATTCCGATTTTCTTTGGAGTGGAAGGCTCCATGCCTTTCTTATTGAGCCAGTTAAAAGCTGCCATTACCACGAAGGTAAGGGAAACAATATAGAGGGGGTTAAAAGATTGGTACACCTCGGGAGCAATGGGATTGGTCTCAGCACCCCGGACATAGAACAGGTAACTCAGGCCAATGCCCACCACGGCCATCACTGCTCCGATGATCCGGTTCTTTGACTCGGATTTCCAGTTGAGGAGCATCACCAATCCGGCAATTCCCACAAGGACCGAAACAAGACTTTTCAGCGTAAAAAACAGATAGGTAAATGCATCCACAGATTTTGCCGAATAATCACGTGCAAAGAAGGTCAGGGTTAGCCCGTTCTGGTGGAATCCCATCCAGAAGAATATAACCACAAAGAAGACAAGAAGCAGGGATACCACCCGCTGTTTTTCCTCTTTGGTTGCAATCATTACGATCCAGGTAACAAATGCTGCGAAAAGGCCAATGGCCATTCCTGTTTTAAAATCTTTGACCAGGCTTACAAGGAAGGCTGTAACACCAAAGGCTACAATAGCAACGGGGATGGCAAGTGGCTTTTCTCTGAGGGTAATGGTTTTTTCCCCTGCAGCCTTTTCCCGCTTTGGAAGGTGCTTATTAAAGATCAGGTAGGCCAGCAGCGATACGACCATGGCAATGGCTGCAATTCCAAAGGCAAAATTATAGCCGCGTGAAAAGACCTCTATGTAAGAGTCTGCAAATGCTCCAAGATCGGTCACTGCACCGTTCAGACTAACATTATCAGCCAGTTGCTGGAGAACACCTGTATCCTGCAGTGTTCCGTCCTTGTATTGGTGACAGAGGGCCGGGAGACTTCCGTCATGAAGGAAGCCGTTGGTTTTTAACCACCAGTTCCGGATGCCCATAGCTGCAAAAGGAGCAAAGAATGCACCCACATTGATTCCCATATAGAAGATCAGGAAGGCATTGTCACGCACTTTGTCGTATTTGGGATCATCATACATCTGTCCCACTACGGCCTGCAGGTTCCCTTTGAAGAATCCGTTACCAATGGCAATGGTAAAGAGAGCTGCTACAGTCACAGGCAGTGACAGTCCCGGGATGGCCATCACTATATAGCCCAGGAACATGATCACCTGACCCATGGAAATGACTGCCGTGTACTTTTTTGTGGCATCGGCCAGGATCCCGCCTAGCAGCGCCAGCGCGTAGATGGCAAAATAGAACCAGGCATAGATATCTCCGGCAGTTTCATACGCAAGTCCGAATTTTGCCTGAAGAAACAGAACCAGGATCGCCATCATGGTATAGAAACCAAAACGCTCCCCCATGTTCGCAAAGAAGGCAACATAAAGTCCTTTCGGATGTCCTTTTAACATAGAGTTTAATTTTCGTGAATATTCTGAATTTCGTAATGGGGACAAATATAGAAATAGTTTTTTCTTAATTTTGATTAAAACAGCATGTTATGAAAATTTTCAGGGCTGAGCAGGTCAGAGAAATTGATGCCTTTACCATCAAGAATGAGCCTATCCGGTCCATTGATCTGATGGAAAGAGCAGCCACACGACTTACCGGCTGGTATGTGCGGCATTTTCATACCGATCAGAAGGTGATTGTCTTTGCAGGTCCTGGCAATAATGGTGGGGACGCATTGGCCATGGCACGTATGCTGGCAGACAGACAGTATCGGGTGGAGTGTTGCCTGCTTACCTTCGGGAAGCTCTCCGAAGATTGTGCCATCAACATGGAGCGCCTGATGGAACAGGATCTTGTTAAGCTGATGGAGGTCAATGATCCGGATTCTTTTCCGGAGATAGGGATGGACGATGTGGTGGTGGATGGAGTATTTGGTTCCGGGCTTTCCAGGCAGGTAAGTGGATTGCCTGCCAGGGCAATTATGCACATTAATGAACATGCTGGCACGGTAATAGCGATCGATATCCCCTCAGGGCTCAAGGGAGAGGATAATTCGGACCTGGATTACAAGCTGGTGGTGCAGGCCGATTATACCCTAACGTTTCAATTCCCGTTTCTTTCATTTTTCTTCGATGCCAATGACTCCTATGTGGGCCGTTGGAGGGTTCATGATATCAAATTGCATCCACAGGCCATCGAGGATGAGAAAAGCCCTTACAGGACCCTTGAAGCGGAGGAGGTCCGTACCCTGTTGCCATCTCGCGGCAAATTTGCCCATAAAGGTACATTCGGTCATGCCTTGATGATCTCGGGTTCTTACGGGATGATGGGAGCTGCACTGCTGGCAGGAGAAGCCTGCCTGCGTTCCGGGACCGGACTGGTCACGCTTCATGTACCCAGGTTTGGGTATAATATCGTGCAGACTGCCTTTCCGGAGGCCATCGTAAGTCTTGACCAGTCCGATATTCTGTTTAGCGCACCCCCCGATCCGGGAGCCTACAATGCCATTGGCATTGGTCCCGGACTGGGTTGCAAACCCAACTCGGGAAAGGGATTAAAGATGTTGTTGGAGCAAACAAAAGCTCCACTGGTGATTGATGCAGATGCGCTGAATCTGCTCTCACAACACTCCGAATGGCTTGACCTTTTACCAGAGGGGACCATACTGACTCCCCATCCCAAAGAGTTTGACAGAATGGCCGGAGAGAGTAGCAATTCTTATGAGCGCCACCTGAAGCAAAGAGAATTTGCCGCAAAGCATAAAGTGGTAGTGGTGTTGAAAGGGGCTTATACAGGCATTGCGGCTCCGGATGGCAGCTACAGCTTTAATACCACGGGAAATCCGGGCATGGCCACCGGGGGAAGCGGCGATGTGCTGACCGGCCTGATCACCGGTTTGCTGGCCCAGGGGATCCCTTCCCTTGATGCAGCCCTGGCGGGGGTTTATCTGCACGGACTGGCAGGCGACCTGGCCGCAGATGCGTCCAGTGAAGAGGCACTTATTGCCGGCGACATGAATCTCTACCTGGGAGAAGCCTTCAGGGAGCTGGATTCCTGAGTTTTGTATCTAACATTCTTGCCATATGAAACAAGTTAAAAAGATCGCGTTAAGACTACTGCTGGCCTTTGTTGTATTTGTGGTCATCCTGATTGTCAACCTGATCATATTCAGTAAATCGGCAACAAATATAAGTGAAGGCGTACCCATTGAAAACAGGGATCCAGAGCGTGTTGCTCTGCTGATCATTGATATCCAGGAAGGAACCACCGGTGAGATTTCTGCCACGGATGGCTTGATACGTCAATCCGAATCCCTGATTGAACAGGTGAACGGTCTGGCAGCAAAGGCAGAGGATAAAGGCTGGTCCATTGTGTGGATCCGGACCGAAGTGAGCAATCCCCTGCTTAACATTTTAAACAATACCCTGGCTAAGGGCTCGCCTGGAGCAGAGCTTGACCGGAGACTTGATACATCAAGGGGGATGGTCCTGGTTAAAAAGAAAAGCGATTCATTTGCCAATACACAACTGGATCAGTTCCTTGAGGAACAAAGGATTGGACAACTTGTGATAGCCGGACTGGCTGCTGACCGCTGCGTCCTTTCTACCATAAAGGCCGCTGCAAACAGGGGCTATCCCATGAGGGTCTTCGAAGAGACTGTGATCGCTGAGAATGAGGCCGGGATGCCTGAAATCCTGGAAACCTATAAAGAACTTGGGGTAGAGGTCCTCACAATGAAATAGGGCTTGAATCGTTTATATGGCAAACTCTTTATATGTTTTTTTGTATTGGAGTTCTCTATGTGCTAATTTCGTGCTGAATCAGAAGAATAGTCCTATGAAGAAATCTTTTTTTTATATAGCAATTGCGGCCCTGTTGGGCGGATGTGCCACCACTGACCCATTACAGCTTCGTGTGACCCCCCTGGGAAAAGAACCGGCAAAAGTAAAGGATCAGTATGTCTATGCTTTACCCCAGACCGTGTTGAAGGTGGAAGTGACACTCAGAGAAATAAGGAGCATTCCCGGACCCTACTGGGAGTATGCGGAAAAGTATCTCGGACTCAAGGAGGTTGTAAAAACCAAGTCCAGCCAGTGGAGCATCTGGGATGTGGCCATCGCTCAGCACCAGGAACTGGACCCGCAGCACTTTTACTCTCTGAATGTGATGGAAGGAGAGCTCAATGAGGAATCTTTACTTCCATACCTGGAAGAGGGAATTGTATTGCAGGGTACCGAGACCATTCACGAATCTGTGAAGGGCAATGGTTTGCAGTCCACCAGCAGGGATAATTTCGTCCGCTACGAGGACCTGGGGGTGAGCAATAATTTTGAGGAGCGCACCGAAACCATGTACAAGACCATTGTTACAGATACGGCCTTTGTAGAGGTTCCTGTCCAGCGCACCGTAGTTGAACAAAAGTCCTCCGCCACCAAAGCCAAGGAAGCGGCCGATTTTCTGCTGGAACTGCGTACCCGCCGTTTTGAGATGTTAACCGGCGAATATGAGGTGTATCCCGATGGAGAAGCCATGGGAGCATCCATACAAAAGCTGGATCAGATGGAGGCTTCTTATCTCTCTCTGTTTACAGGAAAAACAATTACGCGGGTGATGAAGCGGACCTGGTTCATTGTTCCGGAATCCGGATCTGAATCATCCACATATCCATTGGATGCCTTTTCACCTCAGTTAGGTTTTGTGCCGGTGGTGATGAACGAGGGACAGCCCCTGGATGTGATGATCAGGCCCATGGGTAAAACCATCAGGATCGGAGGGTACTTCTCAGCAAACTCGGTACCGCCGAATGCCTTGCTTTACAGGGTTCCCGATTTGACCGAATTAAAGGTGATGCTGGGGGAGCAGGTGCTCACCACCCATCGCATCACCATTTATCAATCGGGAAATTTGCTTACAGCCCCCATCCATTAACAGGTAAGCTGCTATTTCTCAGGGACCTCTTCCAGGATATGCACCAGGAATTCCCAGAATAGTTTCACAGTATCAATCTTCACTTTTTCATCCGGACTGTGGGGAAACCTGATGGTGGGCCCGAAGGAGATCATATCAAAATTCGGATATACTCCACCAAGCAGACCACATTCGAGCCCGGCATGTATTGCTTTTATTTCCGGAATCTTGCCGAAGTTCTTGTTGTAAACATCCTGACAGGTTTTCAGGATGGGTGAATCCATATTGGGTTTCCATCCCGGGTATTCGCCGCTCAGTTTAACTTCTGCATCGATCAGTTGAAATACAGCAGCAATCTTCCAGGCGGTGGCCTCCTTGGCACTGTCAACCGAAGAGCGGGTGAGGTTATAAGCTTCAAACTTGCCATCTTTAATACTGGCAATGGCCAGGTTGTTTGATGTTTCCACCAGCCCTTTCATGGATTGACTCATACGTTGTACCCCGTTGGGACAGGCAAAGAGTGCTCTGATAAATTTAGCCTGCTCCCCGGAAGGAACCACTTTCAAGGGCATGGCTGCAGACTCACAGTTAAAGACCAGGTCAGGTTCGGTTTCTGCAAATTCCCTGCGATAGAGCTCATGGTAGGAGGCTACCAGGGTTTCAAATGCACCGGCCTCGGCAGCGGGAACCAGAACAATGGCATGTGATTCCCGGGGAATGGCATTCCTCAGATCCCCACCTGTGGCTTCAGCGAGCCTGACCTTCAGATCAGATTCGGCCTGCATGAGGAAGCGGAACAGCACTTTGTTGGCATTGGCCCTGCCCAGTGGGATGTCCATGCCGGAGTGTCCGCCTTTCAAGCCCTGCACATGCACTTTGTAGGCCTTGTAGCCTGCCGGCGCATCCTCTTCTGTGTAAGTTTTTGACGCGGAAACATCAATACCACCTGCGCAACCCACATAGAGTTCCCCTTCGTCTTCAGAGTCCATGTTGATCAGAATGTCTCCGTCCAGCAGACCCGGTTTTAATCCAAAGGCTCCGGTCATCCCTGTTTCCTCATCAATTGTAAAAAGCGCCTCCACCGGACCGTGTTTCAGGGTGGCGGACTCGAGAACTGCCATGGCCGCAGCCACACCAATGCCGTTATCTGCTCCCAGCGTGGTGCCGTTGGCAGTTACCCATTCTCCGTCGATCAGGGTTTCAATGGGATCCTTTTCAAAGTCAAAATCCCGGTCATTGTTCTTCTGGGGTACCATATCCAGGTGGCCCTGCAGAACGACGCCCTTGCGATTTTCCATGCCTGCTGTGGCAGGCTTCTTGATGATCACGTTGCCAACCTCATCAACGATGGTTTCCAGTCCGAGGTCCTCTCCGAACTTCTTCATGTATTCGATAATTTCAGCCTCTTTCTTGGAGGGCCTTGGGATCTGTGTAAGCGTATGGAAGTGTTTCCATATTTCAACAGGTGCTAAATCTTTTATTGTACTCATTGTTGTATCATTTACATATTTGTATGCACATGGTTTCATCGACATCATGAATGAAGAGGAAGCCTTATGCGATTTCTTTTTCATTTATTCAGGTTTTACTCCGCTGGGGAGTTCCAGTCCGAATCTTTGCTTTGCATCAGCCCTTTTAAGTTGAAGGGCAAGGAAAATAGAGATCACACCAAGGATGACCAGCATAAAGATGGGAACGGTATAATTGTAGACCATATCCCCGGCCCTGATGGCATCCAGATCCTTCTTGTTGGCAAGATCAAGTACAGCTCCAATGCCCCAGAAGAAAAACAGCAAGCCATAGTTCTGGATGGTGAACATGGTGGCATAGGCTGTTCCCAGCCTGCTCTCCTTAACAATCTTGGCAACCGAAGGCCACATGGCTGCCGGGATCAGGGAAAAAGCGACACCAAGGCTCAGTAAGCCAAAATAGCCCAGCACTTCGCTGTTAAACAGGGACAGGGAGAGGTGGGCGAAGATCAGCAGGATGGAACCCAGAATCATCAGAGAAGCAGCTCTTCCTTTCTTATCCACAAAATTTCCAAAGATCGGTGTAAACAGGATGGTACCCATGGGAATCAGGCTGGCAGTTTTGGGTCCGTTTTGCAACCAGACTGAAAGCGTGGTACCCCAGAGTCCTTTTATAAATAGAAAGAACAGGGCGGCGATGACGAGCATGGATGCTATTTTTCCACCCCTGTTATTGATCTTGGACGGGATCATGGAGAATCCAAGTCCAAAGAAAAAGAGTCCCAGGTAAATGGCAACATTTCCAAGGGACTGGCTTCCAAAGAGGCTGAAGTAATCTGCACTTTGAGGCAACTCGTAAGAAAATCCGAATTTATTTACCAGCAGGTCAGGTGCATACTGTATAAAGGGAAACACAGCCGAATAGAAGAAAACGCAAAGCAGGGCGATAAATACAAATGAGCGGTTTTTCATAAGGGCAATCAGGTCTGAGAATTTGAATTCATCCTCAGCTGCGCTATCACCGCTTGCCGCCTTGATGGCCTTGTCCTGCTTATCCAGACTGTAATCAAAAATGGTGTAAATCAGGAACACGATGAGGGCAATCCCAATGAGGGTGGCAGCAAAGGTCACCGCCGGTGGCACACTGTTCCCGCCAATATCTATGGAAAGTGCCAGTCCCATGGCCGATCCAAGTCGTCCAAAGCCCATGTTAATGGCCATAGCCAGAGCCAGTTCGTATCCTTTAAACCATTTTACCACTGTTCGGGTTGCCACAACACAGGTGACTTCCAGTCCGGAACCAAAGAGGACCCGGCCTATGATCATCCAGGTCAATTGCGTGCTGTGTTCATCACCAAAAAAACCATTGGCAGCAAGCGCTGTTATTGCAGCACCAAGTGTGGCCAGGGCTCCGAATAAGATCCCCGCCAGCCGGACACCCCATTTATCCAGGACAATCCCGCCAATAATGATCATACCAAAAAGGTTGGCGATGGTTGTGAGCCCGATCAGCCTTCCAAATTCCTCACTTGTGAAACCCATTTCGGTCTCCATCAGTCCTTTAAGCCCACCGAAAAAATCCTGAAACCAGTAGGTTGCCAGTATGAGCATACTAATCAGTACCAGCATCAGCCAGCGCATGGGGGCTGAATCTCTAAGCGTTTTCTTTGTTGCTTCCATTCTTTGTTTTTGCTTAATGAAGCTCTAAAAATAGGAAAAATAAGAAGCCAATGATGGTTTTATAAAACATAGTGGATAAGATAAATCTCCGGATATTCAATAAATTCCTATTTTGGCATCGATTATGCAGTAATTTGTAAGCGTTATGTAATGTCTGCGACTTATTGCTTTTGAAAAAATAAAGAAAGAAATATGAAGAAGTTGATCTTGTTTTTAGGGGTGGCCCTTATTGGGATAAGTGCAATTGCCCAGGATGAAATCAAGTGGCATTCCATAGATGAGGCTATTCAACTGGCAAGCCAGGAGCCCCGCGTTCTTGTGATCGATGTATATACCGATTGGTGTGGCTGGTGCAAGCGGATGGATGCCACCACTTTTTCCGATCCTGCGGTGGTTGAAATCATGAATAAGCATTTCTACCCGGTCAAACTGGATGCCGAAGGAAAAGAAGATATCACCATCGGGGAGCGAACCTTTAAATTTGTGGACAATGGACGCAGAGGCTATCATGAAATAGCTGCGCTTGTGACCAAGGGCAGACTCTCTTATCCCACCATTTCTTATGTGGATGCCCGGGGTAAGGTGCTTGAGGCGGCTCCCGGATATAAAACGGCAGATCAGTTCAGGGTTTACCTGGCCTACTATTCAGAGGGGGCTTACAAGAGCCAGACCTTTGATGAGTTTTCTGCCACATATGCCGGTCAGGAGAAATCCGTGATCCAGAACCTTTAGTACTGTTTCAACATCAGTTCCAGCTCCTGTTTTAATTCCTTTCTTAAAGAAAGAGGTTCCAGGATGGTAGCGTCCTTTCCCAGGCTGAGTACCAGGGTACGGAATTCATAGGTGGGGTGTACCCTGAAGCTAAAAACAATCTCTTCCTCATTCTCGTCAATAATATTCTGTGAGTCGTGCCAGGGCCTTGTGATCAGGTACTGTGCCTGGGTCTTCTGCACAGAAAGTTTGATAAGGGGAGCTGATCCCTCAGGTGCGATGATTCCAATTGCATATTTGAAATACTCATCCGTATTAAAGTCAGGCGGGGTATAAGTTGTTCCTTCTGCGATTTGCAGGTCCCGGATGCGATCCAGTGCATAGGTGCGCACCTTTCCCTTGAAGGCATTGTGGCCTACCAGGTACCATCTGGATTCATGTTCCTTCAGCAGGTAGGGATGCACTTCATTAAAATAGGGTTTGTCCTCATAAAAAGGCAAATAGTAGAGCCGGAGCACCTTCTTATTTTCAATGGCATTTACGATGCGATCCAGGTACTGAATCCCTTTGATCTCCGGTGATCTTGCGTGGTGGATAAAGTCCTGCTTATATCTGCTTTGGTCCATAGTGCTGGTTTTACCTCTTAAAAATAGTCTTTCCTGCTGAATACTTAATATGATAATTGTAAGCCTTATCAGTCCTGAGCAAGAATAATTATTATCTTGAATGGCTTAATAAAATCTGATTCATATGAAGCGTTTTATTTCCTCCGTTTTTATACTGTCAATCCTTCTGTCTGTGGCTGCCCAGCCGCTGGATATGGAGCTTCTGAAAGGGATGAAAGCCAGGAGCATTGGTCCGGGTGGTATGAGTGGCCGGGTGACTGCCATTGATGTGGAAAACAGGAACGATGCAGTTTTTTATATAGGTACCGCTTCGGGTGGATTATGGAAGACCGACAATGGCGGGGTAAATTTCAAGGCCCTGTTTGATAAGGAGGAGGTAGCGAGTATTGGTGCCCTGGCCATTGATCCCTCCAATGAGGATGTGGTCTGGGCCGGGACCGGAGAAGGCAATCCAAGGAACAGCCTCAATGGGGGATACGGCATCTACAAGAGTCTGGATGGAGGCAGGAACTGGAGTTTGATGGGGCTGGAAGCCACGAGGCATATTCACCGGATCATTGTTCATCCCTACAATCCGGATGTGGTTTATGTGGGTGCCATTGGATCGCCATGGGGTCCCCATCCCGAAAGAGGGGTATATAAAACCACCGATGGTGGCAAAAGCTGGAAGCAGATTCTGTATGTGAATGAACTGACCGGGGTGGCTGATATGGTGATGGATCCACATAATCCCGATAAACTGTTTGTGGCCATGTGGGAACATCAGCGCTGGCCCTGGTTCTTCAAATCAGGCGGCGAGGGATCCGGACTGCATATGACCGTGGATGGAGGCGAGAACTGGAAGCAGCTCAGCGAGGAGGACGGACTTCCCAAAGGAGAACTTGGAAGAATTGGTCTGGCTATAGCAAGAGGAAACAGCTCTTATATATATGCCATAGTTGAATCAAAGAAGAACGCATTTTACCGGTCGGTTGATGGCGGCTATTCCTGGGAGAAACGGGGAGATAAGAATATTGGAAACAGACCGTTTTATTACTCTGAGATTTACGTGGACCCCTCCAATGAGAACCGGGTATATACACTATTTTCACCGGTAAACGTAAGCGAGGACGGAGGGAAGACCTTTAGCACCCTGTTGGGACAATCCATCCATGTGGACCATCATGCCTGGTGGATCCACCCGGAGAATCCATCCTTTATGATTGACGGAAACGATGGTGGATTGGCGATCACCTATGATCGTGGCAAAAACTGGCGGCATGTAACAAATCTTCCTGTTTCCCAATTTTACCATATCCGAACCGATATGGAGCTGCCTTACAATGTATACGGTGGAATGCAGGACAATGGATCCTGGATGGGACCCGCTTATCTCTGGAGCGGAGGGGGGATCATTAATACCTACTGGGAGTTTCTGATGGGTGGAGATGGTTTTGATGTGATGCCTGCTTCAGGTGATCCCTCGATCTGTTATGCCATGTCTCAGCAGGGAAATGTGGGACGTGTGGATCTTGAAACGGGAAATATTACGAATATCAAGCCAGTGGGAGATGGCAAAACTCCCTTGCGTTTTCACTGGAACTCGGCCATCGCACAGGATCCCTTTCATCCCAATACCATCTATTTTGGCAGCCAGTTTGTACATAGAAGTGGCGACAGAGGCGATTCATGGAAGCGCATATCGCCTGACCTGACCACCAACGATACAGCTAAACAAAAGTTTAATGAGAGCGGGGGACTCACCTATGATGTCACCGGGGCTGAGAATCATACCTGCATTCTCACAATCGAACCCAGCCAGGTGGAAGAAGGTGTTATCTGGGTAGGAACCGACGATGGGAATGTTCAGCTGACTACTGACGGAGGGACCTCCTGGACCAACTGCTCACCGGCGATCAAGGAACTGCCTGTGGGTGCATGGATCCCACAAATTGTGGCTTCTCAAAGCAAGAAGGGTGAGGCCTGGGTCGTGGTAAACAATTATCGTCAGAATGACTATGAACCCTACTTGTTCCATACCACCAACTACGGGAAGAAATGGAGCCGTGTACTCGGGCCTTCCAATGTGAAGGGTTATGCACTCTGTTTTGCCCAGGATCCGGAGGAGGAGCGACTGCAGTTTTTGGGAACGGAGCATGGGCTATGGGTGAGCATTGACGGGGGGACTCAGTGGACCAGGTGGACCGTGGGCTTTCCCACTGTACCTGTCATGGACATGGTGATTCACCCTCGAGAACAGGACCTTGTAATCGGGACTTTCGGGCGTGCTGCCTATGTCATTGACGACATCAGACCTCTGCGGGCATTTGCCAGGAATCATAAGCAGCTTACTTCTTCGGGATTATCCGTATTTGAAACACCGGAGGCCTACCTGGCGGATACCAAGAATGCACCCGGCTACTATTTTTCCGGGGATGCCTACTTTGAAGGAGAAAACCGGCCCTGGGGCGCCAGAATTTCTTACTATGTGAATGTGGATGAGACAAATGGGAAAGAGAAGAAAGACAGCCTGAATATCCGGGTTCTGGATAAGGAAGGAAAGGCAGTCCGGCATTTGAAACGCATACCGGAAAACGGATTGAACAGGACCATCTGGTACCTGGACCGGAAGGGAGCCAGGGTGAACTTTACGGAGCGGAAGCGTGAAAACCGGAACCAGGAAACCGGTGGCGGCGGTTCGGTGATGCCGGGTCTATATCATCTGGAACTTTCCTATCGGGGTGATACGGTTCTGAGCAGCATTCAGGTCAAGGCCGATCCGCGATGGGAATATGATATGATGGGTATGCTGATCAAACAGGAGAAGACCGATCTGGTTCTGGAGCGGATGCGTTCCCTGGAAGATGCCTTTTCATCCCTCAGGGATTGCAAAGAGAGTTACGAACTGGTAAATAAGCTGGCAGGAGAGGAGATCTCCGAGGAACTGGAGGAGGCCACTGTAATTATGAAAGAGGAACTCTCAAGGATAAGCAAGCTGGTATTCAGAGATGAAACGATACAGGGTATTTACTATCCCTCAGAAGCATTGTATGTGAAGCTGAGAGGTACTTACAGCATTATTGGCGCAGACCGGCCGCTTACGGAAAACCAGTTGCAGTGGCTTGAGCAGTATCTCTCCAAATCAGGAGAGGCCATAGCCATGATTGAGTATTTTTTAGAAAACGAGTGGAACAATTACAAAGAGCTTGTTGTGGCTGAGCAGATTTCATTGATTGAATGAAAATAGTATTTTTGCTATCTAGATGACAGCAATGAATAGTGGAATGGGAACGCAGGAAATTGATCCGAAGAAGAGAGGAAAGTGTACCCTGAGTATTTCGAACCGATCAGGTAGCATGCTTAATATGGTGATTCATGGGACTGAGGTAAATTCGGTGCGTGCCATGACCATACGCCGGAGGAAAAAGCTTCATCTTGTCAAGGGCACCTATGTGGTTGAGATCTGGCTATCCAGTGGCCGTATTACAATAGTCCCGGTGAATATTCCACATATCAGCATCGAGAAAATCACTACCCGAAAGGATGTCTCAATCAGGGGCAGGAAGATCGTGGCCGATTTAATCAGTGACCGTTCGCGACTGGAGGTTGACCGGGAAAGAAGTTCAGGTGATCAGCCCTAGAAAATCAATAGTTTAAGTTAGAAGCCAGCAGACTCTCCACCTGTTTGATGCTCAGTTTTTTTCTCCTGGCATAATCTTCTACCTGATCTTTACCTATTTTCCCCACAAAGAAATACCTGGATTCCGGATGTGCAAAGATAAGGCCACTAACCGATGCGGCCGGAACCATGGAGTAGTTTTCAGTCAGATGAATTCCATGGCTGTTTGCTTCCAGTAATTCAAAGAGCACTTCTTTTTCTGAATGGTCCGGACAGGCGGGATAGCCATGTGCCGGCCGGATTCCTTTATATTTTTCCCTGAAGAGATCATCGATCTCCATTTTCTCTCCCGCTGAATAGCCCCAGCTCCTGAGCCGGATCTCTTCATGGAGGAGCTCCGTAAAGGCTTCAGCCAGGCGATCAGCCAGAGCTTTCAGCATAATGGAGGAGTAGTCATCATGATCTGTTTCAAACTCCCTGAGCTTTTCTTCAATGCCGATCCCTGCGGTCACTGCAAAGGCACCCATATAATCGAGTTGTCCGGATGAAAGCGGAGCAATATAGTCGGACAGGCAGAGGTTGGGCTGTCCGTCTTCCTTCTGGGTCTGATTCCTGAGATTTGTAAAGCGGGTGCGGATCAGGTCCGGCCTGTTTTCGTTGTAGACCAGGATGTCATCTCCTTCGGAATTGGCAGGAAAGATGCCATATACCCCATTTGCAGTGAGCCATTTTTCATCGATGATCCGCCTCAGCATCTCCTGGGCATCCTCATACAGTTTGCTGGCCTCTGCACCATAATCCGGATGCTTAAAAATATCTGGAAATTTCCCCCTGAGTTCCCAGGTGGTAAAGAAGAAGATCCAGTTGATGTACCTGGCAATTTTCTCCATCGGAAAATCCTGAAGGATCTGCAGGCCGGTTTGCAGGGGAGTGCTTATGCTATCTTTCTGCCAGCTGAATTGAAATCTGTTCTCCCTGGCTTTCTCAAGAGAAACGTATTTGATGTCCCGGCTGGCCCCGGCATAGTTCTCTCTCAGTGTCCTGTAATCGTCCCGGACACCTTGCATGTAACCTTCCTGCTGTTCCGGGGATAGCAGGGAACTGACCACCGCCACGCTCCTGGATGCATCTTTCACATGAATTACAGGCCGGCTGTAGGAGGGCTCAATCTTAACAGCCGTATGGATTTTGGAGGTGGTGGCACCGCCAATCAGGAGAGACTGCGTCATTTTGCGCCGCTCCATCTCCGAGGCCACATGGATCATCTCCTCCAGTGATGGGGTAATTAATCCTGATAATCCCACGATATCAACTTGCTGTTTCTGAGCCTCATCCAGGATCTTTTTAGTGGGAACCATGACGCCAAGGTCGATTACCTCATAATTGTTGCACCCCAGGACCACTCCCACAATGTTTTTTCCGATATCGTGCACATCCCCTTTCACGGTGGCCATTAATACTTTTCCGGCAGCACGACTTTCACCGGATTCCCCGCTGGCTTTTTCCTGTTCAATAAAGGGGAGCAGGGTGGCCACGGCCCGCTTCATGACCCGTGCACTCTTTACCACCTGGGGCAGGAACATTTTCCCATCTCCAAAGAGGTCGCCCACCACATTCATTCCCGCCATCAATGGTCCTTCTATCACCTTCAGGCCCAGCCCGTATTCTTTATGGGCCTCCAGCGCGTCAGCTTCAATAAATTCAGTGATCCCCTTGATCAGGGCATGCTTCAAGCGTTCTTCAACCGGCTCATCCCGCCACAGATCCTTGCGTTCTTCTACTTTATCCACCTCCTCAAGGGTGGCCGAATAGGTAATAATCCTCTCTGTGGCATCGGGACGGCGATTCAGCACCAGGTCCTCCGTATGCTCCAACAATTCGGCTGGAATCTCATCATACACCTGGAGCATTCCTGGATTTACGATTCCCATATCCAGTCCGGCTTTGATGGCATGGTAGAGGAAAACCGAATGGATAGCTTCCCTCACCAGGTTGTTCCCCCTGAAGGAGAAGGAGAGGTTGCTGATTCCTCCGCTTACTCTGGCGTGGGGCAGGTGCTCCTTGATCCAGCGGGTGGTATTGATAAAGTCAACAGCGTAGTTGTTATGCTCCTCTATTCCTGTGCCAATGGTCAGCACATTGGGATCGAATATAATATCGTCGGGATTGAAATTCAGCTTCCCGGTAAGAAGGTGGTAAGCACGCTCGCAGATCTCTATACGCCGCTCATAGCTGTCGGCCTGACCCGTTTCGTCAAAGGCCATCACAATTACGGCAGCACCATAAGACCTGATTTTTTGGGCATGTTCAAGGAATTGTGCCTCACCTTCCTTCAAACTGATGGAATTGACCACAGCCTTTCCCTGGGTACACTTCAGTCCAGCCTCAATAACTTCGAATTTGGATGAGTCAATCATCAGGGGAACCCTTGAGATTTCTGGTTCTGCCATGAGGAGGTTTACAAAAGTGACCATTTCACTTTCGGCATCTAGCATGGCATCATCCAGGTTTATATCAAGGATCTGAGCGCCATCTTCCACCTGTCTTCGTGCAATGTCCAGGGTTTCGTCATATTTTTTCTCACGTATCAGTCGAGCAAATTTCCGGCTTCCAGCCACATTGCAACGCTCCCCGATATTAATGAAATTGGAACCTTCAAAGGCAGTTAGAGCTTCCAGTCCGCTTAAGGTCAATCCAGGCCTGGTTTCGGCTGGCTGACGGACTTTTCCACCTTCGGTCAGGAGAGCCAGTGCTCTGATGTGCTCAGGGGTGGTACCGCAGCATCCTCCTACTATATTCACATATCCGGAATCGATGAAGTCCTTGACCAGAACCGACATTTCCTCCGGAGTTTCATCATATTCCCCGAACTGGTTGGGCAGACCGGCATTTGGATGCACCGAGGTGAAAAAGGCCGATTTCCCTGCCATCTCCTTCAGGTAGGGGCGTAACTCTTTGGCGCCCAGGGAACAATTCAAGCCGATGGAGAGAAGCTCCACATGACTCATGGAATGCATAAAGGCCTCCAGGGTCTGTCCCGACAGCGTGCGTCCGCTTGCATCGGTAATGGTGCCACTTACCATCACTGGGATCCGGGTACCCACGGATTCCAGGTATTCTTCTATACCCATCAGTGCCGCCTTGGCATTCAGGGTATCGAATATAGTTTCCACCAGCAAGAGGTCCACGCCTCCCTCCACCAGTCCCTTCACCTGTTCTTTATAGGCATCCTTCATCTCGTCAAAGGTGATGGCACGAAAGCCGGGATCATTTACATCGGGCGACAGCGAGGTGGTTTTGTTGGTTGGTCCTATGGAACCCGCAACAAACCTAGGCTTTTCCGGGGTAAGCTGAGTGAAAGCGGATGCGGCTTCTGCAGCAATCCGCGCCGATTCATAATTGATCTCATAAACCTGTTCCTCCATCTGGTAATCAGCCTGGGAAATGGAGCTTGCATTAAAGGTATTGGTTTCCAGGATGTCCGAACCAGCTTCCAGGTAGGCCCTGTGGATCTCATCGATCACATCCGGCCTGGTGAGCGAAAGCAGGTCGTTGTTTCCTTTCAGGTCACAGGGGTGGTTCTTAAACCGCTCTCCCCTGTAATCTTCTTCTGTCAGTTTATAACGCTGAATCATGGTCCCCATGGCACCATCCAGCAGAAGGACACGCTCCTTCAACAGACTGGTAATCGATTTCCTGCTTTTTTGAATCATAGTACCCCGAAATTAAGCATTTTTAGAGAGAATGGCACTAAGCCCTGAAAGCCTGCTCGAAGTCAGCAATGATATCATTAATATGCTCCACACCCACCGATACTCTGAGCAGGGTGGGGGAGACGCCTGCTGCGATCTGGGCCTCTTCCGACAACTGTTGGTGAGTGGTGGCCGAAGGTTGGATAATCAGTGTTTTCACATCGCCCACATTGGCCAGGTGACTGACCAGCTTCAGGTGATCTACCAGCCGGATGGCCTCCTCTTTCTTTCCTTTTAATGTAAATGAGAGGACAGCTCCTGCACCGCGAGGCAGGTATTTTTTGGCATTCTCATGATTAGGACTGTCTTCAAGCCCGGGATAATTCACCTGCTCCACCTTCGGGTGCTTCTGCAGCCACCTGGCCAGGGCCAGGGTATTCTCCACATGCCGTTCCATCCGCAGAGAGAGCGTCTCCAGTCCCTGGATATGCAGGAAGGAGTTAAAGGGACTCTGACTGGGCCCCAGGTCCCGTAAACCCTCCACACGGGCCTTAATTATAAAGGCAATATTCCCGAAGGGACTCTCACTACCGAATGTCTCCCAGAATTTTAAACCATGATATCCTTCGCTGGGTTCTGTAAACTGAGGGAATTTCCCGTTTCCCCAGTTGTAGGTCCCGCTGTCAACAATGACACCGCCAATGGAGCTGCCATGTCCGCCGATCCACTTGGTGGCCGATTCCACCACAATGGAGGCACCATGTTCAATTGGTCTGAACAAATAGCCTGCTGCTCCAAAGGTGTTGTCAACCACCAGGGGGATATCATGTTTCCTGGCCAGTTCTGCAAACTTCTCAAAATCAGGAATGTTAAATGCAGGATTACCGATGCTCTCCAGGTAAATGGCCCGGGTCCGTTCATCGATCAGTTTCTCAAAATCTTCTATTTCCAGAGATGCAGCAAATCTTGCATCCCAGTTGTAGTTCTTGAAGGTGACTTTGAACTGGTTGTAAGTGCCGCCATAGAGATAGGGGCTGCTGACAATGTTATCGCCCGACAACAGGATGGTACTGAAGGTGAGAAACTGCGCAGCATGTCCGGATGCAACAGCTAGTGCTGCAACACCACCTTCCAGGGCTGCGATACGCTGCTCAAAAATATCGTTGGTTGGATTCATGATCCGGGAATAGATATTTCCAAACTCTTTCAGAGCAAAAAGGTTTGCCCCGTGTTCGGAATCGTTGAAAGTAAAGGAAGTGGTCTGGTAAATGGGGACTGCCCGGGAGTTTGTGGCTGAATCGGGACTGTGACCTGCGTGAACCTGCAAAGTTTCAAAGTTTTTGTATGTATGACTCATAAGGCTTGAATTTTTATCTTAAATAGTATAATGGAAAACTGACTAATGAAATAACAAGGGATGTCCTAAAATGTTAATGTGTGAGCATTAACTAAAAACCCATTCCCATAGGCGGTGGAAGAAAGATAGAAGAGCTGTGTTTCATGTGTATTCATTTTGTTATTATCTCCCTTGCGGGTTAGGTTGTGGCACCTTTGCCTTGTGGCAGGTTGCCAGGGGATCGGTGAGCCTAATCTCTTACCCCTTCTCAATAACAATCGCACAGTAGGCGAATTGATGGAATAAAGATATGCCTTAAGAAGGCTAATATCAAATAAACCAAATCCTCTTGCTTCTTTTTATTTAGACCAGATAGGTCTTATATCCCAGATATCAGCAAGATAGTGCCTGATATAATTCAGATCAGAAAGTGTAGGTGAGTCCCAGTCCAAAGAGCTCTTTGAACTGTACCTTATCCGTAAAGGTATCGAATTCGCCATCACCCGTGGTATCCTCACCAAACTGAATATCATAATCGTAAATCAGCTGGGTCAGTAAGGAAGCGGCAAGGTAATCATTCACCTTAAAGGTCAGCAGCAAATCCCAGTTAACATCTATATATTCCGGATTATCGAAGTAGTTGGAAAAAAGATCGATTTTGGTATCCAGGCTTACGTTCTTCAGAATTTCCTTCTTAAATGCCATTTTCACATAGGCACCCACTTCAGCCCTTGTTTTATGATCCGGGTCAAGTCCGAATGATCCGGCGGCAGAAAGATCATCATCCAGCACAAATGTGAATTTGCTGGAGACCGGGGAGAGGAAGAGGGAAAAGGTTTCGTTGGGTTTGAAATCCATACCAAGGGAAAAGCTCAGATATCCCGGGGCCATGAAATTGGAGATTTTGACTCTGTCATCTTCACCGGGCCTGTCATACCCTTCTGCGAACTGGGTGTTGAATCCAAGCAGGGCAGAATAAAACCACTTCTCTCCTGCTTTTAATCCCAGTTTCGATGCGAAATCGATCTGGTCATCACTTTTACGGGTGGGATCATCACCCTGTTTGATCAGACCGAATCCCAGAATCAGTTTATTTTCCCAGCTTGTCTTTTCTGTGGCATAATTGGCCCCCAGGTTGATCAGGACATTTCCGGACAGGCTGTTGTCACCACCTGCGGCCCAGTTGGTTAAGGAGAGCTGGGACAGATTCAGAGATGTGCTTCCGCTGAATTTCCAAAGGGTATCGGCATCAACAGGGTCCTGAGCGGAAACCGTGAGAGGAATAAGGGCTATGGAAAGGAGAAGTAAATACTTTTTCATGTTTTTTTCTTTGGTTATAATTTTGTCTTGTTTCAGGAAGTTAACTATTATCAGCATTTTCAGCAAATACTTTGAAACGGTCCATGTTCAGCATGGTGTTGTGGATGAAGGCCTGTTTCATAAAGGGAATCATCAGCATCATGATCCCCCTGAACCGGAAGAAGTTCTCAGTACGCCACAAAGTAAGGCCCGGCTCTTTTTCTGTGAACCAGTTTTCCACCTCATTGTATACTCCTCGTGAACTGTAGCTCATGTGAAATTGTTCCGGAAGTTTCCTGGTGGTAATGGTCTCGGTCATTACCAGGTCTCCCTTTCGGCTTTCGTAAATCAGTTCTGAACGGGATCCCACCTCTCCCGGGTTCCCTTCCAGGTGAGTTAGGTCCAGGAGGCCGGGTTGCCACTTTTTCAGGTTTTCACTACTGTCGAACAGATCAATGACCTCTTGCCGGGGACGACCGATCAGTATTTCGCAGGTATATTTCATGTCTTGTAAAGTTCAAATGCAATAACAAATTTAATTCATATTTGTTTCACAGCTGCTTTTAAACCGTAAACCGATTTTTTACCGATATTCTATCTCTTTTATTCCCTGCTGTTTAGAGCTTTGTAAATTTGATCAGAACCAACTTTTACTGACATGCAAAAAAAGGTGATTATTATCGGAGGTGGAGTGGCCGGACTCTCGAGCGGCATCTACGGACAACTCAATGGCTACGACACCGAAATCCTGGAAATGCACTCTTTACCCGGGGGACAATGCACAGCCTGGAAACGAAAGGGCTATACCTTTGATTACTGCATACACTGGCTGATAGGTACGACCTCAGGCCCTTTTCACGATGTGTGGAAAGAAACCGGGGCACTGGATGAAGATACTCAGATCTGGGATCCCGATACTTTTTCGACCATGCGTATGCCCGATGGAGAGGATTTCATTATCTATGCAGACATTGATCGCTGGGAAGCCTATCTGCTTGAGCTTGCACCGGAAGACTGGAAGCCCATTGGGCGGATGTGCAGGGACATGCGGAAAATGTCCACCATGCAGATGTTTGACGATCCTGCCTTCAGAAGAAGTGCATTAGATTATGTGCGTTTTCTACTAAATAGCGCACCTGCAGTCAGGCTTTTTATGAAGTATGGGAAAACTTCCCTGGAAGATTACTTTAAAAAGCTGGATTTTCAGAATGGGCAGTTAGAAGAGAGACTCATGGGAATCGCCGGAGCCATGGAGGATTTTTCCGCAGTTGCCTTTCTTCTTACACTGCTCTGGTTCTCTCAGAAAAATGCGGGTTACCCACTAGGAGGATCCATGCCTTTTACCATGCGCATGGCCAATAAGTATAAATCTCTGGGTGGGGTATTCAGCGGAAAGTCCAGAGTGGAGAAAATCCTGGTGGATGGAAACAGGGCTGTGGGCGTAAGAATGGATGATGGTAGCCTGAAGTATGCCGATTATATAATTGGCGCCTGTGATCTTCATGCCCTGATGTATGATATGCTGGACGGCAAGTACCTGAGCCCGAAGATTGAAAAAGCTTTCGCAGAATGGCCCCTTTTCAAATCCCTTGTTCAGGTCTCATTCGGGATATCCTGTGCCATTGAAAGCAAATACCATACCTACCAGGTGATTGCGCCCGGTGAATCCATTGGAAGGACCACGCTGGCGACAGGATATGGCGTCTCCAATTACAATCATGATCCCATGATTACCCCCCAGGGGAAATGTGTGATGAAGATGCTGTTTGAATCGCCCTTTGAGATCTGGGAAGATCTGAAGGGAGAAGAGTATGGCAGCGAGAAAGAGAAAATTGTCCTGGATGCCACTGAGAAGCTTGAAAAGCTCTATCCCGCAGTGAAGGGGAATATTGAGGTGGTGGATGTGGCTACACCCCTTACAGATATCAGGTATACCGGGGTCTATAGAGGAGCCTACGAAGGATTCTTGCCTGCCAGCAAGAACATGACCAAGACCCTGAGCAATACGGTGAAAGGACTTGATAATTTTTTCCTGGCCGGGCAATGGCTTTTTCCCGGTGGCGGATTGCCTCCTTCAGCCCAGTCGGGGAAATGGGTCTTTCAATTAATTGCAAAAAAAGACGGGAAGAAATTCAAGGTGGAATAGGAGGATCTGAGCCGATTTTTATATTTTCGGCCTATGGAAATCGGAGTGCTATACGGCAACCTGCTTAAGGCCTATACGGATGAAAACCTGGGTTTGATCTCCGGAAGGATTATCGGGCTTTTCAGGGATAAAAAATACGATGCGCTGAGGGCCATTCAGAAGGTGGTCAATGAGCACATCCCCTGCAATGAAGAGAAGGTAAACAAGATTTTTTCACGCCTGATCATGCTCTACCATCCCGACCGCCTCAGTCAGAACCTGGAGCAGTTGGAGAAGGCCTATCGCGAAGGGGATTTTGAGACCCTCTATTCAATGGCCCATATCCTGACCGTGCAGAACCTGGAACCCGAGCATGCGGTTCTTAGTTCGGTGCTTACTGATGAGGATCTGGCAGAGGAGTTTGGTTGGGATGAAGGGGCAGATGGCTACTCCTACTTTATGGCCGGTGAGGAACTGGAGCAGGATATGGAGGATAACTCCGAATTAAACAGCCGCAGTTTTATTTCGGTTTTGAAACGGAGGGTATATGGCAATCTGAATGTTGACTTTCCCATGTACCTGCTGGAGGACCTGGAGGAAATAGAAATGGCCGATTATGAGCTGGAGGACCTGGATGGAATTTCGGCCTGTCATTATGCAAGGGCGGTGGACCTGTCCAATAACAACCTGACCGATATCACTGAACTGGGAGAATTACGCCAGGTGGAGCGGCTCTACCTGAGCAATAACCAGGTCGGGCTAATCGATGCCCTGTATAACCTGAGCGTACTGCAGGTTCTGGATATTTCCTACAATGATGTGGATGATATTTCACCCTTGTTTGAGCTCTCGCATCTCACCTATCTGAATGTAATGGGGAACCGCATTCCAGCCTGGCAACTGGAAAAGCTTCAGGTTCAAGGGGTTACCATTGTGGCTTAGGGAGTTCCGGCAGGGCTGGAAGCCAGCTGCCTATTTCAGAGCCTGTTCCAGGTCCGCCTTCAGATCCTCCACGTCTTCAATACCCACTGAAAGCCTGATCAGCTCCTCTGAGATCCCTTCCGCCTTGCGTCCTTCCGGACCAAGGTGTCTGTGGGAGGTGTGGGCCGGAGAGCAGCAAATGGACTCCAGTCCCCCGAGACTCATGGAAGGTTTAATCAGGTTCAGCTCTTTTTGAACGGCGATACCCTCCCTGTCCTTTACCTCGAAGGAGAGCATGCCACCAAAGCCCTTCATTTGTTTTGCTGCAAGATCATGCCCGGGATGCCCGGGAAGTCCGGGGTAAAAAACCTGTTTAACGGCCCGATGGGTCTCCAGGTAATGTGCAAGTTCCATGGCATTGTCATTGATCCGTTCCACACGTATATGGATGGTTTTCAGGCTGCGCTCCAGCAGATAAAGGGTCATGGCATTCAGCGATCCCCCGAAATTCAGTCCGGTCTGGTAAACTTCTTTCATCAGATCCTCCCTGCCTGCCACCGCTCCGGCCAGGATGTCACTGTGTCCGCCCATATACTTGGTGGCACTGTGAACCACCAGGTCGATGCCCATGCCAAAAGGCTGCTGGTTGACAGGTGAGGCAAAGGTGTTGTCGATGATGGATATCAGCCCCCTTTTCCTGGTCATATCAGCCACTGCCTGGATATCCGTAATACTTAGCAGGGGATTGGAAGGGGTTTCGATATAGATAAGCTTTGTGTTCTCCCTTATACAGGACTCCAGATCAACGGCTTGCTGACTTGCCGCAACAGTGCATTCAATTCCAAAGCGCTCAAATTCCCGCTCCAGGAAATGGGAGGTACCCCCATAGAGCCCTTTCTGGAAAACAGCATGATCACCTTTCCCCAAAAAAGTAAACAGAACCGTAGAGATGGCTGCCATCCCTGAACTGAATACCAGGGCGCTTTCTGCATCTTCCAGGGAGGCAATCTTTTCAGCTACTGCTTTTTCATTGGGCGTATTCAGATAGCGCGGATAAATCGTATCCGGCTGGTCGATGTATTCAAAAGACGTGGAGGTATAAATGGGTGAGTTGATCCCTTTCTTCAGCTTATCGTGCATGGTTCCTGCATGCACACATCTTGTGGGAAATTTATCCATTGAGCAGCTTCTTCATGGCCTCCACATTCCGTGGATTAATTACTTTTTTAGATTCCGGGGTGTAGAGGTATTCAAACAAATCTTTGTAATGCTCCTCCACCTTGGGCCGTATTACCTTATAGGTAGGATTCATCAGTTTGTTTTCGACAGAAAATCCTTCTTCAAGGATGCCAAGATTGGCTGGAATCCATCGCTGAGGAAACAGGTCCCCGTACTTGCCGTCTTTCCGGTAGGCGCGCACCTCATTATCCACCAGTTGGAGGCAGGCTTCAATGCCCTCATTCGAGTCAGATGCCAGTCCTTTTCCTGTCAGGAATCTCTTCAGCGCTTCCTTGCTGGGGTGCACCAGCGCCACTGTATATGGATTCTGGTTGTTGTGTAGCAGGGCCTGATTGATGTATTCGGATTGATCCGTAAAGGATTCCTCGATACCTTCCGGACTGAATTTCTCTCCATCATCTGCTATCAGCAAACTCTTGTACCGCCCAAGAACATATAGGAAACCGTCCGGGTCCATATATCCCATATCGCCTGTAAAGAGCCAACCATCCTTGATTGTTTCAGCGGTGGCTGCTTCGTTTTTCCAGTAACCTTTCATCACATTCTCACCCCTGACTACGATTTCCCCCTTCTCGCCAAGTGGCAGTTCAATGCCCTCGTCATTGCATATTTTGACTTCCAGGTTTTCAGGGATCAGTCCCGATGATCCCATCTTATATGCTTTTTCGCCATTGGCACTAATGACGGGGCTGGCTTCTGTAAGTCCGTATCCCTGGTATATGGGTATGCCGATGGCATAGAAAAACCTTTGAAGTTCAATGTCAAGCAGAGCTCCGCCACCGAAGAAATACTGCATGTTTCCACCCAGTCCCTCTCTTACCTTTTTAAATATCACGGCATCGAAAAGGGCATAGATGGGCTTCAGAAAGATTCTCATTCCTTTCCCCTTGTCCCAGGCGATGCCATTATAACGATAGGCAATCTTCAATCCTGCCTGGAAGAGTTTCCAGGTAAAGTTGCCTTTGGCGCGAACACCGGCTTCGATGTTGCCCCTGAAATTTTTAGAAATAGTTGGGACACTGAACATCACCTCCGGTTTGATCTCCTTGATGTTCTTTCCGATATTCTTGGTGGTCTCGATGGCATTTTTACCCATCTCCAGGGCGCACAAGCTGGCACCCACTGCCATCAGGGTGAAAATCCCGCAAGTATGTGTAAAGCTGTGGTCCCATGGAAGGAAAAGGAACAAGCGGAATTCAGAAGGAATACTGATTATGGTGAGGGCCTGTTCGGTGTTGGAGGCATAATTGTTCTGGGTCAGCATAATCCCTTTTGGGTCAGCAGTGGTGCCGGAAGTATAGCAGATGTTGGCCACATCGTCGCCGCTGATGGATTCATAAACCTTTCGGAAAGATTCGAAGTCTTTCTCCAACAAATCTTTGCCTGCCTCCATAACATCACCCATATAGATCTCATCCTTTTCGTAATTATCCTTGGGGTCCATCAGGATAATCTTTTCCAGAAGGGGTAGCTCTTTCTTAATGGCGTCAATCTTCCCGGCCTGACTTCCCGATACAACGATCATTCTCGACTCGGAATGTTTGATCCGGAAGGTCAGATCGGCCGGTTCATTGAGTTGAATGGAGATGGGAACATCTATGGCACCCAGGTAGAACATGCCCATTTCGGCCACCACCCACCAGGCACGTCCTTCAGCAAGCAGGGTGATCCGGTCTCCCTTTTCTATCCCGAGGGTCATTAATCCGGCAGCAAACTGATAGACCTGCTCCCTCATTTCCCTGTAGGAGGTGGACTGGTACTTCCCATCCCGTTTCTCCCACATATAAGGGCTATCGGAATACTTATCGACATTTTCTTCGAAGAACTGAACCAGTGATTTCATTTATGATGTTTTTTTGAATTAAAGCAAGATATGAAAATACGAATAAAAGCTTAATTCTATTCTGCCTCTTCTCAAATTATTGCTACCTTCAGAAAGGTTCATCTACCCTCATGAGCCTCCTTAGTTTTATGGCAAAAACCACCACTAAACCAATTACGTATATTCTATGAGACATCTTGCACCCCTCTTCATCCTCCTTTTAACCTCTTCCATTAATCTACTTTCCCAGGAGAACGGCGGGCCCTACGAGCCTGACGAAAGCACGGTATTGTTGATGCATTTTGAAGATGATCTCAGCAACTCGGCCACAGCAGGTAATGATGGTATTGCCCATGGATCAGGAGTATCCTATGAGACTGTTGATGGTGGATTCGGGAAAAGCCTTCGACTGGACAATACTACTTTTGATAAGCAAGCCTGGGTTGAGCTTCCCTTTTATGATGAACTGAATTTCACGGAGGAGTTTTCAATCGAATGCTGGTTCAAATTGAATTCCTGGGGGGAGAATACCTCTGGAATCCGTGCCCTGCTTAAAAAAGAGTGGCAATCGGGCCTGCCTGAATATGAGTTCACACTGAATCCCCAGGGCAAAAGTTTCCAGGCCAACCTGGATTGCATTGACAATGAGCAGGGAGAATGGGGGGCTGATGCAGGATCGGCCGACTTTCTGGAACTTAACAAATGGTATCACCTGGCCCTGTATTACAATCATGCCCACCAGCATCTCTACTGCTTGATCAGAGATGAAAACTATGAGGAGATCTTTGCTTCCAGAGGCTGGTCTGAGACGCCACCAGTGAACGGGGAGGGGAATCTTATGATAGGATATGGAGGCTGGTATGAATCCTGTTTTGATGGCTGGATTGATGAACTCAGAATCACTAATAAATACCGGAAGTACAGGGACGATGTTCTGAAGAATGTGGATGTAAGTGCTTTTAAGGATTCTGTTTTTGTTCCGCTTAAGGATAAATGGACCGTATATCAGTGGCCCCTGGCGGAGTACTACCCGACTTACAACAGTAGCGGTGAGATTAACAGGGCCAATTCCTGCGGGCCCACCATGCTGATGCGGACCATTCATTACTGGGAGCATCCCCGCTTTCCTTCCGGACTTATTGCGCATGACATGGAAGACTGTGACTGGTATGCCGATTTCGACAACACCGAATATTTTTGGGACCAGATCCCCGAAGGCTTTCCTCCGGGTACCACTGAGGAGGAATATGCTCCTGCTGCCACATTATCGGCACAGGTAGGAACCGCATCCATGAAATTCTTCGACAGCATGTATGCCATGCCCAAATTCCTGAAGGAAAATTTTCTGTTTTCAAAAAATACCCGGGTCCTTTTTGAAGAAGAGTATACGGCGGAAGAGTGGGAGAACATTTTCAAGAACGAGTTAAATAATGGTCGTCCCATTTTGATTGGTGGTGTAGCCGAACGAACGGCCTATGGTGGCAGCGGCCATTATTATATTTGCAATGGCTACAACAGCAAAGACGAGTTCTTCACCGATTTTTCCTTCAACGATAACTTCTGGGCGCCCCTGGATGAATTTGACTATGGAATTGCGCAGGATATTATAATTTTCATGGAACCCGACTGGGGAGATAAAAGCCTTGAAATCATAAGCCCTGAATCTGCCATCAACATCAAGACGGATACCCAGATCGAGGTTCAGTGGAGCTCTGCCAATGTGAACACCCTGATGCTGGAGTATTCTCTGGATGGCGGGAAAAACTGGATAACAATTTCCGGGAGTGTTGATGCAGCCCCGGGAACTTTTACATGGACGGTTCCTTCGGCCGGATCAGATGACTACAAAATCAGAGTAAGTGACACGGAAGATCTGAATGTTTACCGAAGCATTCCCTTTGTCGTTTATGATCAGAAGCAGCTGTCTTTCGAATATCCTGCACTTGGCACTGAAATCCTGAGTGGTAGTTCACAGGCCATTTACTGGGACGTGTCCGGAATAAATGCTTTTAAGCTTGAGTACACCACGGGCGACCAGGAATGGACGCTGCTGAGGGACTCCCTTGTTGCCAGAAATGGCAGAGCGTATTGCCACTTCCCCGCCATCAGCAGCTCTGATGTTGTGCTGAAAGCCACCGACTTAGAAGATGCATCTGTCTCTTTCCAATCAGAAACATTTAAACTTGTCCCCACAGCATTGTGGGGAGGGCCCTATGAAAGTAACGATCAGACGGTGCTGCTGATGCACTTTGAAGAGAATTTGATCAATAAGGCTAACAGTCCACTGTTCCCCGTTGAAGGGACGCCCAGCGGATATTTCGTTGAGAACTATTCCGGACATCTGGGGAAGGCCTTCCGTTTTGATAATTCAGATGGAACTCCAATTACACATAATGTGTGGGTTGATGAGTCGGAAGATCTGGAGCTTGGTATTAACTGGACCATGGAAGCCTGGGTTAAGGTTGTCAGTACAATGGGTGAAAAAACTGCAGCTGGAATTATCATCGATAAATGGGATGCCTTTGGAATGAATGCAGGATGGGAACACTTTGGGGGGTTTGTGAATTTTGAAAATGGAAGTAGCTGTGAGTTTAGGTATCCACAGGCCTATACATTAAATCAATGGTATCATTTGGCCATGGTAAGTGATGAGGCTACGAAGGAGATTACCTTCCTGGTGCACGACAAAGATCAGAATCTCATTTATGAAGACATAAAATCATTTCCCTCCGGGAGCAATGGAGCAATAAAGAGTAATAGCAACCTGTTGAAGATCGGGGGCCTGGGAGGCGCTAGTAATATGGAGTTTGATGGCTATATGGACGAATTAAGAATCACAAAAGAAGTAGTCGACTTCTCTGCTTCAGGAAATGGCACTTCGGTGCAATCCATGCAGTCCCGGCAGATTGAAATAAGCTGTTATCCCAATCCTTTGACTTCAGAATCTGTTCTCTATTTCAGAACAAGTAACTCTGAAAGGGTTAAAATCTCCATATATGAAATGAGCGGCCGACTGGTGGGAACCCCGATTGACAGGCAGCTTCCACAGGGGAACCATTCGCTGCAGGTGGGAGATCTTATTCACAAAAGTGGAATCTATCTTTGCCGGTTTGAATCTCCGGAAGGGATTGCAACAATCAAACTTGTGGTGGGCCGGTAGGAATACTACAGCTCAATAATCTGTTCCCGGTCCGGACCGACGGAGACATATTTTACAGGGACCTTCAGTTCCTTTTCCAGGAAGGCAATATAGTCCTTCAGCTCCCTGGGGAACTGTTCCCTGGAGCGTACGCCAGTCAGATCGGTATTCCATCCGGGCATCTCGGTATATACAGGAAAGACTTCCGCATCCAGTTCAAAAGGCATCTGGTCGCTTAATTCGCCATCCACCGAGTATGCTGTGGCTACCTTAATCACATCAAAGGTGTCAAGTACATCGGTCTTAGTCATAATCAGCTGGGTGACCCCGTTAAGCATCAGACTGTACTTCAGGGCCACCAGGTCGAGCCATCCGCATCTGCGCGGCCTGCCGGTGGTTGCTCCATATTCCTTTCCGATATCCCTGAGCTTTTCACCTTCTTCATTCTCAAGTTCTGAGGGGAATGGTCCGCTTCCCACCCGGGTGCAATAGGCCTTGAATATGCCATATACCTCACCAATGGCAGAAGGGGCAACACCCATGCCTGTACAGGCACCTGCACAAATGGTATTGGAGGAGGTGACGAAGGGATAGGATCCGAAATCAATATCCAGCAATGTCCCCTGGGCTCCTTCAGCGAGAATGCTCTTCTCCTGCTCCAGGAATTTGAATATTTCATATTCTGTATCGACCCTGTTGAATTTGCGTATCACCTCAATGGCTTCAAAGAATTTTTTCTCCTCATCAAAGTTGTACTCAAAGTCATACTGTTTTAGCAGTTGGATATGCTTTGCCTTCAGAGCTTCATATTTCTTCTCGAAGTTAAGATCCAGATCTCCCACTCTCAGCCCGTTTCGTCCGGTCTTGTCCATGTAGGTCGGACCAATCCCTTTCAAAGTGGAACCGATTTTGGATTTACCTTTGGCTGCCTCGGATGCCGCGTCAAGGATCCTGTGCGTGGGAAGGATCAGGTGGGCCTTTTTGGAGATCCAGAGGTTTTTTGTGAGATCAATGTTCATTTCCTCCAGTGATTCAATTTCACGTCTGAATACAATGGGGTCCAGGACTACGCCGTTGGCGATGATGTTAAGCTTATCTTCTCTGAAAATTCCGGAAGGAATGTTGTGAAGGATGTGCTTTATGTTATTGAATTCCAGGGTGTGACCTGCATTCGGGCCGCCCTGAAATCTGGTGATAATATCGTAGCGGGGGGTCAGAACATCCACTATTTTTCCTTTTCCTTCATCTCCCCACTGGAGACCTAAGAGCACATCAACTTTCATAAATACTGAGATTATGGTCCGGATAAAATTAAGAAAAAAACTGGTACTTATTTGTTCCCGTCCTGTCCAATCTTGCTCTTCCCGTAGATATACAGTGAGTGGTGGCTGGGAGAGAAGTTATTCAGTTCGCAGGCGGTCTTGATAATCTCTTCAATTCTGGGATCACAAAACTCGATCACATTGCCCGAATCCATGTCGATCAGGTGATCGTGCTGCATGCACCGGTAGGCCTTTTCAAACTGGGCGATGTTCTTGCCAAACTGATGTTTTACCACCAGGCTGCAGTCAAGTAATAACTCTATGGTATTGTATAGTGTAGCCCGGCTTACCCGGTAGTTTTTATTCTTCATGAAGATATAGAGAGATTCTATATCGAAGTGCCCGTCCCGGGAATAAATCTCATCCAGAATGGCGTAGCGTTCGGGGGTTTTCCGGTGCCCTTTTCTTTCCAGGTAATCAGTGAATATCTGCTTAACTGTTTCTTTGGTCTCCTCTTGCACCATACTTAGTCTAAGTAAAAATTACAGTGCAAGATAATAATAATTTTAATTTAGAACAGATAAAAGGGGAATTTTACTCTTTCGCATCCACCCGGTGAACTGAATCCACTCCCCGGAGTTTCATGAGATTAAGAATCAGGTTGTTGAGGTCATTTGTGTTATGTACATACAGGTCGATGGTGCCATTAAAAATACCGTCGTGGCCGTGCAAATTGATGGTTCTCATACTAATATTCAATTCCTCGGTAATGGTGTTCGTTATGGAATTGTAGACTCCGAAACGGTCCCACCCGTTCAATTGGATTCTGGCCAGATAGGAGAGTACTTTGTGCTGGGTCCACTTGGCAGCCACCAGTTTGTCTCCCTGACTGGACATGATCTTTACAGCTGTACTGCAGTCGGTCCGGTGAACCAGAACTGTACCATCTTCCTGACGCACGGCGACAACCTCATCTCCTGGTATGGGACTGCAGCATTTTGCCAGATTGTAGGCACTTTTTTCATTGCCAACTGTCTCCCTGAGTATCAGGGTTCCCCTGGAGTCATATTCTGCCTTATTGTCTGCTTTTTTTTGTGACCTGCCCACGGAGAGGTCCCAGACTCTCACCCATTTATTCTTTGTGTTTTTGCTGAGCACATCTTTCAGATCATCAAGGGAAATTATGCCGCTGCCAATTTTTGAATATAGCTCATCTTTGTGGGTGGAATCGTAGGCAGGAACCAGTTTCTTCAGGATTCTGGAACTGGGAGTCAGGTTCAATTCCTTCAGTTTATCAATCAGGATTTGTTTTCCTACTTCCGTACGGTTTTTTGTCTCAGCCTTCAGGGCGTTTTTAATGGCCGTTTTAGCTTTTACCGTACTTACAAACTGATACCACTCCATGGTGGGCTTTTGCACATCTGAGGAGAGGATCTCCACCTGGTCACCACTTCTTAATACGTGGCTTAGGGGAACCAGCCGGTGGTTGACTTTTGCACCAATGGCTTTGTTTCCGATCTCTGTATGGATCTCATAGGCAAAGTCCAGGGCCGTTGCATCACTTGGCAGTGTGATGATCATCCCTTTGGGAGTAAAAACCATGATTTCAGAAGAGAAAAGGTTCAGCTTGAAATCATCCAGGAATTCAAGTGCATCTCCCGAAGGGGTCTCCAATGTCTCCCTGATCCGCTTGATCCATTTATCGAGTTCCGATTCAGGGGAGGTTTTATCTTTGTATTTCCAGTGAGCCGCAAATCCTCTTTCAGCGATTTCATCCATCCTCTTGGAGCGGATCTGTATCTCCATCCATTTGCCATTGGGGCCCATCACAGTGGTATGAAGTGCCTCATAACCATTGGCCTTGGGAGTTGATACCCAGTCCCGGATACGCTCCGGCTTTGGAGCATAGATGTCTGTAATAATGGAATAGACATTCCAGCATTGTGTTTTTTCAGGCACATCTTCTTTGGGTTTGAAAACAATCCTGATGGCAAAAAGGTCATATATCTCTTCGAAGGAGATATTCTTCTGATGCATTTTCTGCCAGATAGAATAAATGGACTTGGGCCTTCCCGAGATATTAAATTCAAATCCATTTTGTTCAAGGGCATCTATGATGGGGAGTGAGAAGTGATTTATAAGGTGGAGGCGACGCTCCTCGGTGAGTTTAATTTTCTCGGATATTTCGTTGTAAACTTCAGGATACCTGTACTTCAGGCTGAGGTCTTCCAGCTCGGATTTAACCATGTGCAGGCCCAGTCTGTGAGCCAGAGGTGCGTAGAGGTAAATGGTTTCTCCAGCTATCTTGATCTGCTTGTTGCGAGGCAGGGAACCCAGGGTGCGCATATTGTGCAGGCGGTCGGCCAGCTTGATAAAGATCACCCGAACATCATCGGAAAGGGTGAGCAGCATTTTGCGAAAATTCTCAGCCTGCAGAGAGTTCGATTCCTTATCAAATACGCCGGATATCTTGGTGAGACCATCTATGATGGATGCAATCTTTTTTCCAAAGGCATTCTCAATATCTTCGATGCTGATGTCGGTATCTTCTACCACATCGTGCAGGATGGCGCAAACGGTACTGGTTACGCCCAGCCCAATCTCCTGACTCACAATGACAGCTACTTCAAGGGGATGGATGATATAGGGCTCTCCGGATTTTCTGCGGGTACCCTTGTGCGCCTCATTGGCCATTTTAAAAGCTTTTCGAATAAGCTTTTCATCCTTGGCCGATTTGCAATGGGAACAGTTCTCGATGAGCTGTTCGAGCAGTGTGTTAATTTTGCCTTCTTCTGTGAGTACCTTTTCCTCCATATGATCCTTCTGTGCGGATACGCCTGATGGACAAAATTAGTGATTTAAGAGAAAGAGTGTTTATATGAGGAAATTATTTTCGGGTCAGGGATACAATACGGTCACATTCCCGGTGTAGCTTTTGAACAGACCCGTGTAATCGGTATACTGGATATAATATACATAAACAGCCTCATTTACAAAGTCTCCACCCATGAATCTTCCTTTCCATCCTTCTCCTGGATCGCTTGTTTCAAACATTTTACGCCCACCCCTGTCCATGATAATCATTACGTAGTCCCGGGGGGCAAAATCCATGAGCGGTTTAAACTCAGAATTGATATCGTTGCTTCCGGGCGTGAATGCACTGGGTATCTGGGTGTGAGTTTCTAATACAACTGTGGTTATGTTCGACACGCTTTGCTCTTCGCTTCCTCCGCCAAGGGGATTAGAAAGTGCAACTACTCTGTACTGGATCTCGCCCTGTTGGAATCCGTCTACGAGAGACTGAACGTTTTCGCTCCACTGTGTGCTCTGGGGACCCACCAAAGCTATGTCAACAAACTGGCCATCACCACTGTTTCGCTGAACCTGGTATCCTGCTAGACCGGGTTCATAACTTTCATAGGGAGTCCAGCTGAGTGTGACTGTCTGGTTGTTCAGCTCATTGACAAGCAAGATGCTGTTTCCTGTGTTGGACTCTGATATTTTAATGGGCGTATCGCAGGGGACCGGCTGGAAAACAGATTCTACCAGGTACTGGTAACTTATGCTTCCGGTTTGGACCTGGTCCTGAACCACCTGGGTGGATTCCATGACGTTCCAGCGGGTTTCCACTTCTGTAAAAGGGGTATCTGAATTGCTTCTTCGAAGCAATCTGAAACTGGTCACCGGTCCGGCTATATCAGCGGAATACTGAATTTCAACAGTGGCCTCGTCAAGCACGCTTACGTGATCAACGGTCAGGTAGGTGGGAGCTTCCGGGAAAATAGTTGTCACTGTATCAATGGCAGACAGAGAGGTGATTCCGTTGTTATTAATTGTCTCGATATAATAGGTATAGTCTGTATCCACTGCCACCTCTGCATGCGTATAGGACAGGGTGCTTGCAGGAACAAATAAGAGCTCCTGCATTGGGGCTCCTGAGATTCCTCCCCAGACCCTGTATCCTGATATCTGCCCTTCCCATCCCAAATACGGTGTCCAGGTAATGAGATTTGACTGGGTGCAAATATCAAACTCAGTGGATAAACTGACAGCCTGCTGAACATTGTCCTCGAAGAGACTCCGGTTGCCGGTGCTGTCTTCCGCAACTACAGAATAAGCAAGGTTCTCCAATCCGCTGGTCATGTGTTTGTACTCATAAGTGTAGGGTCCAAATCCGAATATATACTCGAAGGAGCCAGCATCGTTCCTTTTAAAAAGATGGTAGTACATGATATCGGAATCTTCGCTGGGTTCCCACTGGATAAGTACTCCGTTGTCGGAATGATCCACAGTGACCCGGATCAGATCCGGAATATCAGGCAGAACCTGGCCCTGTACCCCCTTGTGGAACAGAAGCATTCCTGCCAGCAGCAGGGCCTGGAAAATGATTTTCAGATATCTTTCCCTCCCGGTCATATGATCATAAACGTATTTCCTGTGTTCAATGTTGCAGAGTGCCTGTATACAAAGATAATAGTTCTAAATTGAGCATTCCCTATTGTTCTGTAGGCTAAAATGTTAATTTTGTCAATCAATGGCCAAAAACAGCTTTATTCAGAGGGTTAATAGATTTAAAATCAGGTATTTATCTGGGCATAGATTCCTGTATTTCCTGGCTGCTGTTGTGGGGCTTGGCGTGGGACTGGCTGCTGTTATCATTAAGAATCTGGTACATTTTATACACGAAGCCCTTCAAAAAGGTTTTCAGGGCGAATACAGTCAGTATTATATCTTTATTCTGCCTGTTGTTGGGATCACCCTGACAGTTCTATTTATAAAGTATATTAATAAACGACCAGTGGGTCATGGGATTCCGGGGGTGCTGTTCTCGATTTCCAAGAACAACGGGATCATACGTTCACACAATCTTTATTCAAGCATCATTACAAGTGCGCTGACCGTTGGATTTGGCGGATCGGTCGGATTGGAGGGGCCCACCGTAGCCACAGGAGGGGCAGTTGGTTCAAATATAGGCAGGGCTTTTAAGCTGAGTTACAAAGAGACCACCCTGCTTATCTCCTGTGCCTGTGCTGGAGCCCTATCAGCCATTTTCAAGGCACCCATTGCAGGGATTGTATTTGCACTGGAAGTGATTATGCTTGATTTGACGATGTGGGCCGTGATTCCGCTGTTGATTGCTTCGGCTACGGCAGCCGTGACCTCTTACCTCTTCCTGGGTCAGAATGTACTTTACTCCTTTCAGCTCACCGAACCTTTTAAGATGGGGGAGATCCATTATTATTTGATTCTGGGGATCATAGCTGGATTGCTTTCTGTTTATTTTACAAAAAGTTATATACGAATATCCGCCTTCTTTGAAAAAATAAAAAGTCCCTGGAAGAGGCTGCTGCTTGGAGGAGGGATCCTGGGGATCATCATCCTGATTTTTCCGCCTCTGTACGGTGAAGGCTATGAGGTGGTGAATCAGGAACTCAGAGGAGAGTTTTTCCATCTTTTCGACAATAGTTTTTTTGAAGGGTGGCATCAGAGCTTTGCTTTGCTGGTGGTCTATATGCTGCTTATAATCGGCTTAAAGGTAGTAGCCACCACTGTTACATTTTCAGCCGGTGGCATTGGGGGAATTTTTGCTCCCACGCTTTTTATCGGGGCGAATACAGGTCTGCTTTTTGGACTTGTGTTGAATCAGCTGGGTATCGATGTGTCGATAAGCAACATGGCCCTGGTGGGCATGGCCGGCATGATTGCCGGGGTGGTGCATGCACCACTCACTGCCATTTTCCTGATTGCTGAGATTACCGGTGGATATGAACTTTTTTTTCCTCTGATGCTGGCAGCCACGATTGCCTACGGAACAACCCGCTATTTTGTGAAGAATTCAGTTTATACCGTTCAGCTGGCCAAGCGGGGGGAGTTAATGACCCATCACAAGGACCGCAATATCCTGCTTATGATGAAGGTAGCGGATCTGATTGAGACCAACTTCAAAACGGTGCGTCCCGACCAAACCCTTCGCGACCTGGTGCAGGTGATTACCACCTCCAGCAGGAACATCTACCCGGTTGTGGATGAGCAGAATTATTTAAAAGGGATTGTAAAACTGGATGATATCAGGCATATAATGTTTCACCAGGAGATGTATGATACCACGAAAATCAGCGACCTGATGGTTACACCGGAGTGGACGGTGGATACCAGGGACCAGATGGAGGAAGTGGCCAGGAAATTTTCTGAAAGCGGTCGCTACAACTTCCCGGTGCTGCGTGATGGCAAATACCTTGGATTTGTTTCCCGTGCACGGGTATTTTCCTCCTACCGGGAAATGCTCAAGCACTTCTCTGATGATTAACTAAGCTCTCAGTCTCGCCTAGAACTGGAAATCAAACCAGTTGCTGCCCGGTCCGGAGTAGGTGAAGCTAAACTGGGCATAAATAAAGGGCACCATGGGTATCATAAATCTGAAAGATGTTCCCACCGAAGCCAGTTGCCTGGTGCTGTACAGCTCGAAATATTTATTTGCACCGTTTCCCCAATTCACGTAAACGGAGTGTTCCAGGGCCAGCCAGTCAAAACTGAAATAGGTCATATGGAGACCCAGGTAAACCGAATAATAACTCTTTCCGTAAATCTCCCCGGTTCTGTATCCCCTGATATCTGAAGCTCCCCGGTAGTATTGAAGAGAGGGCACATCGGACGTTGTGTAGGCCGTGTTGAATTTGCTGCTGATTTGCAGAATTCTGTTAAAGGTCCTATGGTACTCCAGGCCCAGCCCCACGGTCTGGAAGTAAGGGCTTTGTGAATTCAGTCCAATTCCAAATTCAGTGGAGATACTTGCCCGGTACCCGTCCTTCCGGTGTCGCTTTTTATTTACCGTCCCAATGGATTCGGAGAGGCTTATCCTCAGGCCCTGGTAGGTATAATCCTCAGGATGGGGAAGAGCCTGTTCCGTTGAGTCAAGTAAACTGCGATTGCACTGATGCCTGAAGTAACTCCAGCCGAGATCCGGTGAAAAAACATAGCTGTAGTCCTGGTGCCAGGGATTCCCAATGCTACCGTATACTTCCAGCAAATCAAAAGCTGTAATGTATATGGCCTCCCGATCCTCGATCCGGGAGTACATCCTGTGACCAAAGCGGCTGCCAAAGCCCAGTACCATGTTCTTGTATAGAAGCTGCCTGGGTAAGGTGACTTTAAAATCCCAATCATTACCTGTGGTATTTAATCCTGCCCGGATGCTCAGGCGGATGTTCCTGCCCAGGAAATTCTCATCAATCGCTCCAAGTCCGATCTTATAGTCCTGCCTGTTTCCCTGGATGGATAGAATGGGGTAGATGGGGAAGACATCTCTTGCAGTCAGCACCATCAAATGCCTCCCATCCTCCAGGGTGTCAATTGAATACTTTACGGTGGCAAAGTTCCCGGTGTTCCAGACTTTATCAAGAGAGGTCTCAATGGTGTTTATGGAAACCTGTTGACCAGCTTTAAAGTCAAGTTCCTCCATGATGATCCGGTCCTTTGTACGCCAGTTTCTTTTAATACTTATGGAGTCGATCAGAATACTCGGGTCATTTTCAGGTATGCTCAGGTCCTGCGCTTTCGCCATGGAACATGTCTGGAGAAGCAGGTAGAGAAGAATAAATGTCGCCCTGGAGAGATTCATTTTGATGTTGTCACCGCGAAAATGGCGAAATTATCTCGATGTCAGAAATCACATCCGTAAAATATATGACTTTGCCGCCTGATTTATTTCAAATGAAGGGATTTTAAAAACATTCTAAATTTCTGCTGAAGGAGGTTATTAACAGGCGCTCACAGGAATATTTACTTATGTTTGTGATTCACTAAACCAGCTATCCATGCCGAGTTTTGTTATAAATGAAAAGTGCGATGGTTGCAAGGCCCAGGATCGCACAGCATGTCAGTATATTTGTCCCAACGATCTGATGGTATTAGATAAAGACAAAAACAAAGCCTACAACCGGGCTGTGGATATGTGCTGGGAATGTTATTCCTGTGTGAAAATTTGTCCCACCCAGGCCATTGAGATACGGGGTTATGCCGATTTCATGCCTCTGGGCGGAGTGGTTCAGCCACTGAGGAGTTCCGATTCCATCATGTGGGCTGTCAGGTTCCGGAATAAGAAGGTCAAGCGATTCAAGTTTCCCATCCGGACCACTGAAGAAGGTAGTATCGAACCCGATGCTGGATATGCGACCGGTTCGGACGACCTGAAAAGTCCGGTATTGAGGACAGAACCTGATTCCCTGTAATTAAAATTTAGCAAAATGAATGCAGATAGTTTTGAGACTGTGGTGGTGGAGACCGACGTGTTGATCCTGGGTGGTGGAATGGCAGCATGCGGTGCTGCATATGAAGCATCTTTCTGGGCGAAAAAACACAAGCAACGTGTCACCTTAGTGGATAAAGCGGCCATGGAACGGAGTGGTGCTGTGGCCATGGGCCTGTCGGCCATCAACCTCTACCTTGGAGTGAGCAAGGGCAATAACACAGTGGACGATTATGTGAGCTATGTGAAAAACGATCTGATGGGAATTGCCCGAAGAGACCTGGTAGCCAATATAGCTCGTCATGTGGATTCTTCGGTGCATCTGTTTGAGAAGTGGGGACTCCCCATCTGGAAAGATGAGGAAGGGAATTATGTGAATGAAGGCCGCTGGCAGATTATGATTCATGGCGAATCCTATAAGAACATTGTTTCGGAGGCAGCTAAAACTGCACTGAAAGAGCTTGGCGAAGACGGGACCTATTACGAGCGGATTTTTATTACGGAACCGCTTATGTTCGGGGACCGTTGTGTGGGAGCTGTGGGATTCAGTGTAAGAGAGAATAAGTTCTATGTATTCAAGGCCAAGACCGTACTGGATGTGATGGGAGGGGCTGTTCATATTTTCAGGCCCCGCTCGGTGGGAGAGGGCCTGGGCCGATCCTGGTATCCGCCCTTTAATAGTGGAGCCTCCACCTATTTCACTCTGAAGGCAGGTGCTGAGATGACCTGCCAGGAGGTTCGTTTTGTCCCCGTTCGTTTCAAGGATTCCTACGGACCGGTGGGGGCATGGTTCCTGCTCTTTAAGTCGAAAGCCACAAATGCAAAAGGAGAGGACTATATGGAAACCCGGGCCGGTGAACTGGAAAACTGGGCACCTTATGGGACAGCCAAACCTACTCCTGCAAACCTTCGTAATTATTTAATGCTGCAAGAGCTGGAGGAGGGGAATGGGCCCATATATATGCGGACCGATGAGGCCATACAGAAGCTGGTGGCGGAAATTCCAGATGAAAAGGAGGCAAAGCGGAAAATGAAAGAACTGGAGTCGGAGGCCTGGGAGGATTTTCTGGACATGACCGTGAGTCAGGCCCTGAACTGGGCTTCGCACAATATTATGCCCGAGGAAAGTCCTTCGGAAATCTCCGCCTGTGAACCCTATTTTATAAGCTCACACTCCGGGGCCTCCGGGGCCTGGGTAAGTGGTCCGGCCGACCTGGCTCCCGGAGCACACTCCTGGGGATACGACAACATGACAACCGTCAAGGGTCTCTTTGCTGCCGGGGATGCATCCGGAGCTTCGTCCCATAAATTTTCATCGGGATCTTTTACCGAGGGTCGGATTGCGGGAAAGGCTGCCATAGCCTTCTGCGTAGACCATCCCGATCCCGTCGAAATCAGCGAGGAGCAGATAAGCGAATTAAAAGAGAGGGTTTTGAAGCCCCTGAAGATTTTCGATGAACACCAGGGTTACGCCAACGACGAGGATGTGAATCCCAATTTTGTGAAGCCTAAAATGTTTATGTTTCGACTTCAGAAGATCATGGACGAATATGCCGGAGGAGCATCGGTAGGCTTCAAGACATCAGAAGCACTGCTTGTTAAAGGCCTGGAATACCTGGAGTATATGAAGGAGGATGCTGAAAAGCTGGCGGCCTCTGATCTGAACGAACTAATGAGGTGCTGGGAGAATATTCACCGGATGTGGCAGGCCGAATCTCATATCCGGACCGTATTATTCAGAGAAGAGACCCGTTGGCCAGGCTACTACTTCCGTACCGATCATCCGACTATGAAACCAGATTGGGAAGCATTTGCCAATTGCCGCTGGAATCCGGAGACAGGTGAATGGGAGATGATTAAACGCGAACTTATTTAAAAAGGACTTGAATTGAACTTGCCGACTTTAATTATAGGCGGAGGAATTAGCGGGATCACTGCTGCGGTTGAGCTTGCCGAGGCCGGTCAGGATGTAGTGCTTATAGAGAAGGATTCATACCTGGGTGGTAATGTGGCCCGCTTTAACAACTATTTTCCAAAACTCTGTCCGCCTTCATGCGGACTGGAGATTAATTTTCGGCGCATCCGTTCCAATCCCAGGATCAATTACTATACAGGTGCCAGTCTGAAAAGTATCAGCGGCACGGATGGGAACTACAGGGTGAAGATTGATCTGAAACCCAGGCTGATCAATAACAATTGTACCTCCTGCGGCAAATGTGCAGAGGTTTGTCCCGTGGAAAGGCCTGCGAAGCTTGGAAGAAGCGAAGGAGAGAAGGCGGCCTATATAGACTATGGGCTGGCATTTCCAATGAAGTATAGTATTGATACGAAAGTATGTAAACGAGAAGAATGTGGCAGGTGCCTGGAAGTATGCGAGTACAATGCAATACAGCTGGATGCTTCCTCTTCGGAGTTGGAAATCCAGGCCGGGAAAGTGATTGTGGCCACCGGATGGGTGCTCTATGAGGGGGCAAATATAAAGGAATATCATTATAATCAGGAGCCAGATGTGGTGAGTAATCAGGAATTTGAGAGGATGCTGGCAGCCTGTACCAGGGAAAATAAAAAGCTGACCAGGCCCTCAGATGGTAAAATACCAGGCCGTATTGCCTTTGTTCAGTGTGCGGGATCCAGGGATGTAAATCATTTGCCTTATTGTTCCGCCGTATGCTGTTCTGCGTCACTGAAACATGCCATTAGTCTGGAAAGTTCATATCCTGAAATTCACAGCGAGATCTTCTACATTGATATAAGGCTTTCGGGCAGGAATGAAAAATTATTGAAGCAGGCCGAAGGAAAGGAGCGTATCCGACTTACCAGGGGAAAAGTAGGACGGATAGTGCCCCCGGAAGGGGAGAAGGGACTTCTTTTGGAGGTGGAGGACATTGCCCGTGGAAGCAAACGACTGGAGGCATTTGATATGGTGGTACTGGCCCTGGGACTTACACCTGCGCCGGTGGCAGCAGAAATGAAGACAAATGAATTTGGTTTTTATCTACCCGACCAGCCTTCGGGACTGATACCCGCAGCCAGCTGCAAACGCCCCATGGATGTAAGCTCTTCAGTCAAAGATGCCACGGCCTCGGCACTTAAAGCAATGCAAAGATGATGGAGGAGGGACGCATGCATATGGCTCTTGCGCTTTGTACCGGCTGTGAAATCGGGACCTGTATCGATGCGGATAAACTGCACGAAGCAGCTGTTGCGATGATTCCGGAGATTTCCTGTATGAAACATGGAGCACTTTGTTCAGAATCTGGATTGTCAGAACTGAATCAGATGGTCGGTGAGAAGGGGGTCAGTCGCCTGGCCATTGCAGCATGTTCACCCAGGGCAAAAAGTGCCGAATTTGAAATGGAGGGGATCCATGTGGAACGGATAAACCTGCGGGAACAGCTGGCATGGGTGATGAAAGCCGGGGAGGAGGATACCCAGATGTGTGCGGAGGATCAGACCAGGATGGCGCTGACCAGGCTTTTGGCCATCAAGGATCATAGGCCTTATATTCCCGAGTTGCTTTCTTCAGAAGTTCTTGTGGTTGGAGCGGGAATAGCCGGACTCACTGCCGCACTCGAGGGTGCCCGGGCAGGTAAACGGGTTCACCTGGTTGAACGTTCGGATCGACTGGGGGGATATGCCGGAAGGATTTATAAGATGCTTCCCACAGTAACAGCTGGCTCTACTCTTAAGGAACCTGATCTGCAGGCATTTGTTGATGAAGTAATGAAGCATCCGGGTATAGATGTTCACCTGGAGACCAGTATTCAATCCATTTCCGGCGAACCGGGGAACTTCATTGTCAAGCTGGAGAATAATAAGCGTTCTGAGCTGCATGTGGGAGCTGTGGTTACTGCCACCGGATGGAAACCCTATGACAAGGATAAACTAAGACCCCTGGGATATGGCTCTGAAAGGGTGAAAACCCTGGAAGAGTTTGAACTCTATGTGCAGGAAGCACAGCCACCCGAACGTGTTCTATTTATTTTATGTGCCGGATCGAGGGATGAGAATCATCTGTCCTATTGCTCCAACTACTGTTGCAGTGCAGCCTTGAAGCAGGCCCTCTATGTCAGGGAACTCAATCCCGACGCTGAGGTCTACATCATATACCGGGACATACGCACCTCAGGATTTCAGGAGGAATTCTACAAGATGGTACAGGCCGACGATGCCATATTTATGACCAGGGGCACGATTGATTCGCTTAGCGAAAATGGGGATGTAGTGGAAGTTACCGTAAGTGATTCGCTGCTGGATGACCAGATCAGAATTAGCTCTGATATGGTGGTGCTTGCCTCCGGGATGGTGCCAAATACAACGGCCGATCTGAACCTGCAATACAGGTTGGGAGCGGGCTTGCCCGAGATAGAATATGATTTCTCAGATTCGCATTTTATCTGTTTTCCCTACGAAACCAGGCGGACCGGAATTTTTGCCGCAGGTACAGTCCGGGCACCCATGGATATGGAAATGAGCGCGGAGGATGGTGCCGGAGCAATGCTGAAGGCAATTCAGACCATTGAATGTGTGAAAAAGGGAGAGGCTGTTCATCCAAGGGCAGGGGATACCAGCTGGCCCGAGCTCTATATGGAACGCTGTACAGATTGCAAACGCTGTACCGAGGAGTGTCCTTTTGGATCCTATGATGAGACGGAGAAGGGAACGCCGCTGCCCAATCCTGCACGCTGCCGGAGATGCGGTATCTGTGTTGGATCCTGTCCGGAACGGGTGATCGGTTTTAATGATTTTAATATCAACTCGGTTTCGGCAATGATCAAGGCTGTACATGTACCGGATGAATTCGAGGAAAAACCAAGAATTCTGGTTTTTGTCTGTGAGAATGATGCCTATCCTGCATTGGATGCAGCAGGTGTAAACCGGCTTCAATTCAGTCCATTTGTCAGGATCATCCCGGTGCGCTGCCTGGGATCCATTAACAAAGTGTGGATCTCCGATGCCCTTTCCCATGGCTACGATGGAATCCTTCAGATCGGTTGTAAACCAGGCGATGATTACCAGTGTCACTTTATTCACGGGAGCGAACTGACAGAGCAAAGAGGAGAGAATCTGCAGGAAACCCTGGAGACCATGATGCTTGAACCGGAAAGGATTCAGACAAAATTTGTGGAGATCACGGAGCATCATGAAATTCAGAAGATTATAAACGACTATGTGGAGGAAATGGAGCTAATTGGCCCCAATCCATTTAAGAGTATGTAAGTGGAAGATATAAGACCTGATATAGGATTTAAGAGGGAACTCAGCAGACTGAGCGGATCACAGCTGAACCAGTGTATGCAATGTGGCACCTGTTCCGCAGTTTGCTCCCTGGCTCCGGCTGACAGGCCCTTTCCCCGTAAAGAGATGATCTGGTCGGGCTGGGGTTTGAAAGAAAAGCTGATCGGGAATGTGGATATCTGGCTCTGTCACCAGTGCGGAGACTGCAGTACTTCATGTCCGCGCGATGTAAAACCGGCTGATGTTATATCGGCCATACGCCAGAAGACCTATGTGCATTATGCACGTCCCCGTTTCCTTGGAAAACTGGTAAGCGATCCCAAATGGCTGCCACTGGCTATTGCTATTCCGGTGGCGGTGATCATTGGCATTCTTTCCCTGGCCGGAACCTTCAGAATCCCGGAAGGTGCAGTGGATTATTCTGCATTCTTCCCCCATGGCCTGCTTAATGGATCTTTTTCTGCCATTACGCTTTTCTTCTACCTGCTGGCATCCTTTGGTATCGGCCGGTTCTGGAAAGATATGAAGATGCAGACTCCAGCGGGTGAATCAGGTATGAAACGGCTCCCCGTTTTTAAGGTGCTGGGAGAAATCCTTTCACATTCAAATTTTTCTGCTTGTGGTTCGAGGAAGCCTGCCATGGTAGCACACATGCTGCTCTTTTTTGGATTTGCGCTCCTGATCCTTGTGACCCTCTATGCCATCTGGGCCACTCTGACACATCACTATCCACTGCCCATTACCAATCCCATGAAAATAGTGGGGAATCTGGCTTCCCTGATGATCTATGCCGGTTTGGGGATGATGATCTGGCAACGGGTATTTAACAAGCGTGTATTTGGTAAAAGTGGCTATTCCGACTGGTTATTGCTGGTGGCCATCGGCCTGTTGACCCTGTCAGGAACCCTGGTTCAACTGGCCCGCTTTGGAGACTGGTCTGTGGCCTACCATCTCTACTTCTTTCACCTGGTGGCTGTTTGGTTTGTAATTATGTACCTGCCCTTCACAAAGCTTGGACATATTTTTTACCGTACCACGGCCTTGCTCTATGCCCGTTCCATAGGAAGAAAGTAGCTTATTTAAAACTATCCAGTGCAGCTCGTACTGATCCATGCAGCAGCAGGAGTCTCCTGGATTCCTCCATATCCGTACCAAGCTCCTCACTGATCATCCTGGATCCGCGCTCCACCAGTTTGGCATTGGTAAGCTGCATATCCACCATCTTGTTGCCCTTCACCCGTCCCAGCTTGATCATGGTGGAGGTGGTGATCATATTCAGGATCAGTTTCTGGGAGGTACCTGATTTCATGCGGGTGCTCCCGGTCACAAATTCAGGTCCAACAAGGGCCTCCAGGGGAATATCGACAGCTTCGGCCAGTTTGCTGTTGGGATTATTGGTAATGCATGCTGTGAGCAGACCATTCTTCCTGGCATCTTCAACGGCCCCGATTACATAGGGGGTTCTTCCCGAAGCTGCGATCCCAACTACCACATCGTTTTTTCCGGGCTTGAATTTGGCCAGGTCCCGCCATGCCCCGTCCCTGTCATCCTCTGCAGATTCCACTGCCTTCCGGATGGCCTGGTCCCCACCGGCAATGATCCCGATCACAATATCAAAAGGAACCCCGAAAGTGGGGGGGATTTCTGAGGCATCCACAATGCCCAGTCTTCCGCTGGTGCCGGCTCCCACATAAAAGAGGCGGCCTCCTTTCATAATTCTGGGAACGATGCCTTCCACAAGTTTTTCGATATCGGGAATAATGGTATGGATGGCCTTATGCACGGTACTGTCCTCCCGGTTGATATTTTCAAGCAACTCCCTCACACTCATCTGGTCCAGGTTGTCATAGCGTGAGGAGGACTCCGTTATGGATACGGAACCATTCGTATCTGAGGTATGGACTTTCTGATGATAGGTGACCAGGCCTTCGATGGGTGAGGCCATGATTTTGCTGATTTTCAGCTGGTGTTCCTCCATGACTGCCTCCAGTATCTCCTTGAAATAAAAAGCTATCGATCCGGCAAATCCAATTTCCAGGGATTTGTAGTGATTGTACTTGGAGATATTCTTATCAATAAAATCCCTGAAGGCAGCCGAGATAATATCACGGATCTCCTGATTATCAATATATTTTGCTGCAATCCGGGTCAGGGAAGCCAGGTACCTGTTGGCATGTGGCTGGTTGTAAACATTTTCCAGGATCTGGTCCATGGTGAGACCCTCGTCGGCGATAATGGCTTCCCTTAGCTTGTCGCTCAGATTTCTTTTATGCAGGGCATTCACCAGTCGTTTGCCAATATCGGCGCCACCCCCTTCATCACCCAGGGAATAACCCATGGCTGGGACCTTGTCTGAGATCTTTCCGTCTTTATAGAGCCCTGAATTTGAGCCTGTTCCCAGGATGCAGGCGATCCCGCTTCTGTCGAGGAAAAGAGCTCGTGCCACACCAGTCAGATCGTCATGAACCTGTATGTATGGATGTACGCCAATTCGCTTCTGAAGAGAGCTGTGAATTACTTCTTTCATTTCCTCATTGGCCACACCAGAGCCATAAAAATAGATCTCGTGAATATTTCGTTCATCCCCCTGGAAATCCAGTGTATTCAGCTCAACTTCTATCTCCTTTGTTCCAGTATGATAGGGATTTATGCCTCGAGTAGACATGCTGCGGACCTCCTTGCCCGTAAGCAACCTCCAATCGGTCTTGGTGGAACCGCTGTCTGCTATTAATATCATGGTTTAGTAATATGAATGATGTATGACAAATTTCCAGATTATATTTGTAAATTGCAATAGTATAGTAACAAAGCTGCTTGGAAATTTTAAACAGGATCCATATATCATCTGCCATGCCTCGAGGTCTTATATATCTTCTGGCAATATGTTTATTTGTCACGCAAACGATTTCTGCACAGGGTCTCAAACGGGAATTCAGAGGCGTTTGGGTGGCCACCGTGGCCAATATTGACTGGCCCTCGAAACCCGGACTCTCCACAGCCAGGCAGCAACAGGAAATTGTAGATATTCTGGACCTGCACAAGAAGAATGGAAACAATGCAATCATCCTGCAGGTACGTCCAACGGCAGATGCACTCTATGCGTCTGAACTGGAACCCTGGTCAGCATTTCTGACGGGAGAGCAGGGAAAGGCCCCCGAACCTTTCTATGATCCCCTGGAGTACTGGATAAGTGAAGCTCATAAACGCGGTATGGAGCTTCATGCATGGCTGAATCCCTACCGGATCAACCTGGATACCACCGATGTATTGAGCCCTAAGCATATTATTCACAGCCATCCTGAATGGCTCTTTATTTATGGAGGAAGATCCTATTTTTCTCCGGCCAATCCCGAAGTTTGGAATTTTGTCAGAAAGGTGGTGGTGGACGTGGTGCGGAGATATGATGTGGATGCGATTCACTTCGATGATTACTTTTACCCTTACCTTATCGAAAATCAGG